>OFGX01000598.1_pt1 | contig 26521 bp, 22 predicted proteins | sample 1521831 | NCBI WGS metagenome assembly OFGX01 (sample SAMEA3504080, study PRJEB24116) | mouse gut metagenome | biome: mouse gut; feature: mouse-associated habitat; material: faeces | place: Denmark | collected 2011 | reverse complement strand
CTGTCAGAATGGTTCAGATGGTAGGAGCTTGCGGGTGAGGCTGAAGGGAGTTGACCGAGGTCAATGACCAAAGCCGAATCCTGCAAGCGACGACCCAGATGAGCCATTCTGACACACCCTCGTTTAATTTATTTGTAACTGTACAGAAGCTCTATCCGCCTATCGAATTTACTTATCCGTCGCAAACGGGGCTACAGGCAGCCCGTTCGCACCATAAAGATTACCGCCGGGATAGTCGGCCCAGTCATAACGGGCAACCACAGGGGCTTTAATCAAAGGCGATGACAGAACCACGGTGTCATCGCCAACAAGGCGTGCGTTGGCATATGCGAAATTGCCATCCTTGTCACCGATTATAAAGCCGGTGAGTGCCGATGATGTCGGTTTCACCGCTCCATTGAATTTCAATTGAATCTTTCCGTCGGCGGGTGTAGCCGCAACACACACAGGTGCGGCATATTCGCAATCCTTCCCGTAATCACGGTTAAGCGCAATCAGCGACAATCGGCGGGCTACCTCCTGCTTATCCGAGGGGTGTATGTCGCCCGGATGCCCGAGGTCTATAGAAACTGCCATCCCGGTGTTCGGAAGTTCCAAAGCCTTTGCCTGCGAGTTGCGCAAATCAGCCCACGGGGAATCAGGCTGGACGTTTTTAGGGGTCTGGAAACCTGAGAGCTGCACGAAATAGAACGGGAAATCCTTTTTCCAAAGCTCGCGCCAGTCGTTTATCAACGCCTTGAACAAAGGCGCATATTGCTTGTCGCGACCCACATTGGCACATCCCTGATACCACAGCACACCTTTCACCGGCATAATACGCAACGGGTGAATCATGGCGTTATAAAGCACCGTGGGATAGCTTGAGCTGCCTACAGCCGACGGACGCTGGGGAAGCGAACGGAAATCGCCTGCCACCAGGTAATTCCAGTCGCCGGCAAGCGGATATGCCTTGCCATCGACTATAGCGCACACATCCTCAGGACGTCCGCCTATCCCGCCGCCACCGTCGAAGTCAATCACACGGATTGTAATCACGTTATCCTTCTTTACCAGGTTACCGGGAACATTATAGACACGCGGGGCATCCCAGCCGTTCATCCCCCCTACTTTCTGGCCGTTGAAATATGTTACATCCTCGTTATCGATTATACCGAGATGAAGTTCGACCGGCTTGCCTGCGGCTTCGGCGGGAAGCTCGAGCTTTTTCTGCACCCACACCACCCCGTCGAAATCGGGAAGCACCGAGGTTTCCCAAAGTGCCGGAACAGGCATCATGCCCCATCCCGCCCCGGTCTGATACACACCACGGTCAAACTGCACATCAATCTTTTCAACCTCCTTCAACCATTCGTTCACCCGCTTGTCATAGTCGGCCTGAAGCCCGTCGCGCGTGAAACCGCTGTTTTTAAGGGCGGCAAGTTCCCCTTCGAATCCCGGCACTCCAAGAAGGTGGCTGTAACCTGTCCATGCTTCGGCAGGCGTACCTCCCCATGTCGAGTCGATAACCCCCACAGGAACACCAAGCTCGTTATGCAGATGCAAGGCATACAGATAGGCGATTGCCGAAAAATCCATAGTGGCAGGCGATGCTTCCACCCATCCCCCCATATTCACTTCGGCATCATCGAGCGGTGCGTAGGAGATATTCTTTCTAACCTGCAACAACCGTATGTCGGGGTGCTGGGCCGTGGCTACAACCTCGTCGGCATTCATAACCTGCGTCCACCCCTTTACGGGATACTCCATATTCGACTGGCCTGAACAGAGCCAAACTTCGCCCGACAACACATTCGAAAGCACTGTGTCGTCACCCGTGCCGTCCGACACAATCAGGGTGTACGGCCCTCCGGCAGCAGGAGTGGGGAGCGTGACCGAGAACCTGCCGTCCTTCCCGGCCTTTGTCTTTACAACATCATCGCTCCAGTCGGTTCTAACCGTGACCTGCGACATCGGTTCGGCAGTTCCCGGCAAAGTCAGCACGGAATTCTGCTGCACAACCATATTGTCGGTGAAAAATCGAGGCAAGGTAACCTTTGCCGAGGCGCCCCCGGCAATCATCGAGCCTATAGCAAGAATTGTGATTTGTTTCTTCATAAATGACTTACTTAACCTGATTGGTCGTTATGTATGGCATTAAATAATAATTACTCGTTGGTTGAATTAGATTTCTAAATATATATAAATGGAAAAGTTGCACAACACGCAGATTATTAGCAAATTAGTGGTAACCACACCGTTAACTACTATTAGCCTGCTTATGCGCAACTTCATAGCAAATTTCGTCAGAATCCTCGGAATCTGCAAGGATTTCACCGGAAATCGTGTTAATGAACTCGGTAATGTCCCCAGATGTGGCGTTGTCCCCAAGTTCTCCGACCTCGAAGTAATTGCTCTCGGCATAACTGCCGAAGCCTTCGGATTCGACAGCGAAAATCTTCTTTTTCATCGATTGCATAATGAGTGTAAGGAGGATTTTCCAAACCTGATCAGTCGGAGACAGTTCAATGCCCGACGCAAGTTTACGGTTCGGCTTGCTGAAGAAATCCGCAAGGAAGTAGCTATAGCCATTGATGGCTCCGAGGATGTACTCTGCATTGACTCCAAGCCGGTAAAGGTATGCCAAAACGCGCGGACGAATCGCTGCGTCATGGGGCGGGACAATGCCAATGCGACTCCCGACTGGGGGGGTATTGCGCATCGCAGGGCACACATTACTATGGATATAAACTCCATGCTGTCTGTGGGATACATGGCGTTATACACTCCTATGACATGACTGCCGCAAGTGTCCATGACCTCCATTATCTCAATGATGTACGTTGGGAATATCACGATTGCATGATGCTTGGAGATAAGGGCTATCTCAGCGCCGAGATTCAGAAGCACCTCTTTGAATCGGCAAATATCACTCTTGAAGTTCCATATCGGCTGAATCAAAAGAACTGGCGCCCGCCGACTTGGGCTTACAAAAGGTTCCGCAAACGGATTGAAACGATATTCTCCCAGCTCAACGACAATCTGATGATGATACGAAACTACGCAAAACAATCCTGCGGTCTTTTCACCCGTATGGCGGGCAAAATCGCAGCAATGACGTTCATGCAATATGTCAATTTCGTTAATCATCGTCCGATTGGGCAGATAAAATATTCGCTAATTTAATTCAACCAACAGGTCTATTAATCTTTTTTACCTTGGAAATTTGCAGGGTTTGGAGCACGGCAGACACATCTTAAATAAACTTAACGGCTGTTGACCAATATAAATCGGTTGACAGCCGTTAAGTTTATTTAAGATGCGTCAGCCGTGTGGTTTCACTCAGTTTCGGATTTACAGGAATTTTCGTATTTTTGCATTCCAAATGCCTCATCAGGCGAAACAATACTTTGACCGAACAATGAACGGATACGATGACGAATATACCGGCAGCGGGCGCAACACCCGTCAACGGCCAATTGAATTCGACGACAGCGAATTCGGACTTCACCAGCGCGGGCGCAGGGAAAGCGACTGGGCCGACGACCTGGCAACACGTGCCGACGGGCGCTTACGACACCCCGACGATGACTATGCTCCCCGCCGCCCCCAAAGGCAGCCACGTCAGAGAGATATGGAATATTATGATAACCGCGACCATTACGATAACAACGACCCGGTGAAGAACCGGCCTGAAGGATTCCGCAAGCGCCATCCCGTGCTTATGAACCTCCTGTACATTATCCTGACAGGAAGCTTGTTAATCTGGATGTTACTGTGGTTTCTCGATTTTTGGACATTCCACGGCGAAGAACGCGTTGTGCCCGATGTCAAAGGACAGACCTACGAAAGCGCGGCCGGAAATGTCGACATATCCGGCTTGAACGCCATAATTTCCGACTCTGTTTTCGACAGCTACAGCCGCCCAGGCATAGTTGTGGAGCAAACACCTATCCCCGGGGCAAGAATCAAGAAAGGGGGCAACGTGTATCTGACCGTAGTCGCATTCAGCCCCAAACTCATAACAGTGCCGGATTTCTATAATGTATCCGCACGTCAGGCACGGTCGATGTTCGAAGGTATAGGAATCAAGGAGATACGCGAAGTGCCGGTCACATCGGAATATGCCGGGCTTGTTCTCGGGGCGAAATTCAACGGCGTCGCATTGCAGCCCGGGGCACGTATCCCCATATCGGCGGTAGTCACCATCGAAGTAGGCACAGGCTATGGAGAAAGTTTCGAAACAGGTGCCGATATAGACTCGATGGCAATCGACAACGCCATCGACGAACTGAACATAGAATAGGAACGCGACAGAAATCATACGCAAAATGTACGAAACCACCCATCATCAAACAACCGGCAGCCGGGCTGTCACCGGGATGCCATATGACGACGATGCCGACGAACTTACCGACTTAGAGGAACAGGATTCCGAAGGTGAGGGTGGGATGTTCGAACATTTCCGATTCGTCGCCGACAAAGGGCAGCAACTACTTCGAGTCGACAAATTCCTTGTAGACCATCTCCAGAAATCATCGCGCAACCGCATCCAGCAGGCTGCCGAAGCAGGCTGCATCCTGGCCAACGGCAAACCGGTCAAGTCAAACTACAGGGTCAAGCCTGACGATGTGATTTCGGTGGTGATGGACCGGCCCCGCTATGAATTCGAAATAATTGCCGAAGATATCCCTCTCGACATAGTGTATGAAGACGATGACCTCTTGGTGGTGAACAAACCTGCCGGATTGGTCGTACACCCTGGTCACGGCAATTACAGCGGCACCTTGGTCAACGCCCTTGCGTGGCATTTCCGCAACACGCCTGATTACGATGTAAGCGACCCGCGCCTCGGACTGGTTCACCGCATCGACAAAGACACCTCAGGGCTGCTTGTCGTAGCCAAAACACCCGATGCCAAGACCAACCTTGGCAAACAGTTCTTCAACAAAACAACCCAACGCGAATATGTCGCACTTGTGTGGGGCATCCCCCACCCCGACAGCGGCACGATAACCGGGAATATCGCACGCAACCCGAAAGACAGGCTGCAGATGGCCGTATTCCCTCCCGACGGGGAAATAGGCAAGCATGCCGTAACCCACTACGAAGTAATCGAGAAACTTGGATATGTGTCGGTGGTGAAATGCGTGCTGGAAACGGGGCGCACACATCAGATAAGGGTTCACATGATGCACACAGGGCATCCGCTTTTCAACGATGCACGTTATGGCGGTGACGAAATACTGCGCGGCAACACATCTGCAAAATACCGCCAATTCGTAAAAAACTGCTTCGACACCTGCCCGCGTCAGGCGCTACATGCCCGTACACTCGGATTCAACCATCCCCGCACCGGCAAGGCAATGTTCTTTTCCTGCCCTGTACCCCCCGACATGACCGCGCTAATCGACCGCTGGCATAAAGCAGCCTTTACATAATTTACTAATAATTACACATTAACACCGATTTGGTGGACAAATCGCCCTCCCTTCAGTCCAGCTTGGTCATATCCTTCAGTTCCTGCACCTCCTCCTTACGCTGTGCCGGAGTCTCGTCATCATTGCGCATTATTATATACTGCTCATAATATGACAGGAGCAATGTGGTGAGGGGAAGTGCTATAATCATTCCCACAAAACCGAAAAGCGACCCCCATATTGAAAGCGACAACAGGATGATTGCAGGATTAAGCCCCATAGCCTTGCCCATGATGCGGGGTGTAAGGATGAGGTCACCCACAATCTGCACTGCGGCAAACACCGCCATACATTCCCACCATTTCGTCCAAAAATCAGCTGTGCCGTTGGCAGCGTCGACCAGGCATAGCAACGTCACAGGTATTATCGAAATATATTGGCAATAGGGAATCATGAACAAAACAGCAGTTCCCAACCCCATTATAACAGCCAACGGCAACCCGCACAACGAGAACCCCACGCAATAGACCACGGCCACACAACATGAAATCAATGCCTGACCACGGAAATAATGATTCATGGAATTTTTCATGTCATTACCGAGCTTATAGGCGACACCACGGAATCGCGGGGGCACCAGCAGCCTGAATCCACGCATAAGCCGGTCGTAATCCAGCATGATAAAAATCACATACAGGAAAACAATAAGCCACCCCACTATGCCGAGAATCACATGCAGCCCCCCGTGAATCACGGTCATAGCATTGTCGAGCATGGCGTTGAGATTCTGATTCATCAATTTCTGTGCCAGATGTTCGAAATCGATATTACGCTTGAGTACGTCATGGATTTCCGGGGGCAGGTAACGTATGGTTATATCCGACGCCGAATATTTACGCATCAGTTCCGCCATCTGGTGCAACTCGTCGATAATCGAAGGTACGAAGAAATAAATCAATATGGCAAAGAACAGGGCAGCCTCGAAAAGGGTGATAAAAACGGCAGCCATGCGCCCCTTGAGCCTCAGTATCGAACGGTTATACTGCACAAACGGTTCTAACAGGTAGGCAATCAGACATGACACTAGAAACGGGAGCAACACATCTTTTAGCATGTCGATAAACCACACCGCTGCAGCAACTGCAGCAACGGAAATCAGAAGCCGCACAACGCGGTCGAACGTATAGGGACGTGCCGAAGTCGTCATTTATATTATAAGGAATTATTAAAGAAACAAAATGGCTGCATACCCGGCAAAACAACTGATGACAATGAAAAGCCTGCCGTGCAGCCCTGCAAAATTACTCATTAATACTCATTAAATTTCCAATTAGCGACATTTTTAGTTACTTTTGTCACTCAAAACCAACATTACTCTATTTATGGCAAAAGCTGAACTACGCAACCTTAACGACAAGGCATGGGCACGCTGGACCGCACTCGGACTGCTCGCCTTCGCCATGTTCTGTTCCTACATCTTCATGGACATCCTATCCCCGATCAAAGACCTCCTTCAGTCAACCCGAGGGTGGGATTCAACGGCATTCGGCACAATGCAAGGATCGGAAACATTCCTCAACGTGTTTATCTTCTTCCTCATTTTCGCGGGAATCATCCTTGACAAAATGGGGGTCAGGTTCACAGCCCTGCTTTCAGGCGCTGTTATGCTCGTGGGAGCGACAATCAACTGGTATGCACTTACCGACAGCTTCTTAGGCAGCTCGCTTGACATTTGGTTCACAAACCACCTCAACTACATACCGGGCTTCGACGAACTCGGCATCTCACCATTCTACGAAGGGATGCCCGCATCGGCAAAACTGTCGGCTGTCGGCTTCATGATTTTCGGGTGCGGCGTTGAAATGGCCGGTATTACCGTAAGCCGAGGCATTGTGAAATGGTTCAAGGGCCGCGAAATGGCATTGGCCATGGGTTCGGAAATGGCACTGGCACGCCTCGGCGTTGCCACATGTATGATTTTCTCGCCTATGTTTGCCGAACTTGGCGGCGAAATCAGTGTTGCGCGCTCTGTGGCATTCGGCGTCGTGCTGCTTATGATAGCCCTGATAATGTTTATCGTTTACTTCTTCATGGATAAGAAACTCGATGAGCAGACCCATGCCGAGGAGGAGAAAGACGAACCGTTCCAAATCAAGGACCTTGGCAAAATCCTTTCAAGCACCGGTTTTTGGCTGGTCGCCCTGCTGTGCGTACTCTACTACTCGGCCATCTTCCCCTTCCAGAAGTATGCCGTAAATATGTTGCAATGCAACATCACCCTCAATGCCCCGCTCGAAGGCTCGTTCTGGGCATCTGATTCCGTTACCGTAATCCAGTATGTAATTATGATCGTTGTGGCTGCGGCAGCTTTTGCAAGCAACTTCTCAAAAAATAAGGCCGTGCGCTACGTGACCCTTGCAATCGCCGTTATCGCCCTGGTAACATATTGCTTCATGGGCTACAAACGCCAATCTGCAGCCGCCATCTTCGCGGTTTTCCCCCTGCTCGCAGTGGGAATTACCCCCATCCTTGGCAAATATGTCGACTATAAGGGAAAAGCGGCCTCCATGCTCGTACTCGGAGCGCTCCTGCTTATTGCATGCCACCTCACATTCGCATTCATCCTCCCCACATTCAAAGGCAACGACATTGCAGGCGTATGTGTAGCTTATCTCACCATTCTTGTGCTCGGCGCATCATTCTCGCTGGTTCCCGCATCACTTTGGCCCAGCGTTCCCAAACTCGTCGACTCCAAAATCATCGGTTCTGCCTACGCCCTGATTTTCTGGATTCAGAACATCGGTCTGTGGCTGTTCCCGCTCCTGATCGGAAAGGTGCTCGACAGCACCAATCCACAGGTGTCGCAAGCTGTTGCCGACGGCACCATGACCCCGGAAGTGGCCGCCGTGAGCTACAATTACACCTGGCCGCTGGTGATGCTGGCATGCCTCGGAGTGGCAGCCCTTATCCTCGGTCTCATCCTCAAAGTCATCGACCGCCGCAAGGGTCTCGGCCTTGAAGAGCCTAACATAAAGGAGCCCCGGACTGAAATCCTCGAATCAGAGGCTATTGCCGTAGAGGAATAATCCCGTTCCGGCAACCACATCCATTATCATGAAACACCGGGCGGCGCACCACAATCAATGGTGCATCGCCCGGTGTTTTATCATTTCCTGAGACAATTACATATAAAATCACATTAAACCAACGGAACATGGACTGTGAGACCATTTCATGCCTCAAAATCCATGTTCCATAAAGTTTATTAATTGATACAATGCGGCAATCTGTTATACCAGTTCGTGAATCACGAGGCCCGAACGGAGCTTGGGCTCAAACCACGTGGTTTTTGGCGGCATTATGTTGCCGGTATCGGCAATATCCATAAGCTGCTTCATAGAGACCGGATACAGAGCCAGAGCCACCTTCATCTCGCCTGAGTCAACGCGGCGTTTGAGCTCGCCAAGCCCGCGTATGCCCCCCACAAAGTCGATTCGCTTGTCGCTACGCAAATCTGTAATCCCAAGAATATCGCGCAGAATCAGGTCTGAAGAAATCGTCACATCAAGCACTCCAATCGGGTCGGCATCGTTATAACGTCCCTCGCGCGGAGTTAACGAATACCAGCGACCTTCAAGGTAAAGCGAGAAATTGTGCAAGGCTGCCGGATTATAGATTTCAGCACCCTTCTCTTCTACCACGAAATCCTTCTCGAGGCGTGCAAGGAACTCTTCAGGAGTAAGCCCGTTCAGGTCGCGCACCACGCGGTTATAGTCGATGATACGAAGATGCGATGCCGGGAAAGCAACAGCGAGGAAGTAATTATATTCTTCCTCGCCGGTATGCGAGGAATCCCCTTCGGCCTTCTCCAGCCCCACACGTGCAGCGGCAGCCGAACGGTGATGGCCGTCGGCGATATACAGATGAGGCATCTTGGCGAATTCCTCGGTAATGACAGCCGTCATAGCGTCATCGTCAATCACCCAGAAATGATGCCCGAACCCGTCGGGTGCAGTGAAGTCATATTCAGGCGTACCGGCTGCAACAGTGCGGATAATCTCTTCCAGGCGCTCGTTATCGGGAAAGGCAAAAAACACAGGTTCGATATTTGCATTATTGATGCGCACATGCTTCATGCGGTCATCTTCCTTGTCGCGGCGGGTAAGCTCATGCTTTTTAATCACACCATTCACATAATCGTGAACATTGGCAGCAATTACAATACCATACTGGGTACGCCCGTCCATTGTCTGCGCGTATATATAATAATGGTCGCAATCGTCTTGCACCAGCCATCCCTTTTCACGGAACGAACGGAAATTCTCCACAGCCTTGTCATAAACCTTAGGGTCATGCTCGTCGGTTCCGGGTTCGAAATCGATTTCCGGCTTTATTATATGATATAACGACTTGGGGTTACCTTCGGCCTCCGCACGGGCCTCTTCGGAGTTTAACACATCATAGGGGCGCGACGCCACCTCTTCGATAAATTCTTTCGGCGGACGGATTCCTCTGAAAGGTTTTACTTTAGCCATTGTGATCGACTGTTAAGGTTGTTAGTAATGGGATTATTTTAAGGTCTGTTAATGACAGGTATCTGACATGAACACATTTTACTGTTGCCAGCTACCTACCCCGCAAAGATATGGATTTACCTCCGAAATAACCAAATAAAACACTTTTGTAAGACCCAAAAATCCCCCAAAACGGGACTGAAAGCATTTTTTGTGAAAATTTTCTTCCAAAACGCTTGCCAATTCAAAAATAATGCCTACCTTTGCAACGCAAACGACAAAACGGGGTACCAAGCGAGGCACAACGGCGTTTGTAAATCGAAAATAATGCGAAAATAGCTCAGTTGGTAGAGCACGACCTTGCCAAGGTCGGGGTCGCGGGTTCGAGTCCCGTTTTTCGCTCTGAATCATTTTTACCACGAATCTCACCTGCAAGGTCATTGCAAGTCTGTTAAGTCCCTATCCGAAATGGATATGGCAACTAAAACGGATATAACATAAAGCATGATTTGGATTGTCCGGATGGCGGAATTGGTAGACGCGCTACTTTGAGGGGGTAGTGACCGTTTGGTCGTGTGAGTTCGAGTCTCATTTCGGACACTTTAGGGAATCCTAAGCATTTGGCATTCGAATGTTTAGGATTCCCTTTTTTTATTTCCGTCAACCGTATGTCAACCAAAATCGTTTCTACGGAATTTGTCAACGCAGTTGACGGCAATTCAACCGATTTTATTAAATGGTGGGATGTTCAATAAATTTAATGTAAGCCACATTCAACCGTTCAAATGCAAGTCCGAGATTGGCACCGTAGGGTAATGCCGGGAAGTGTTCCGTAGCCAATCTCCACACGGTCATCTGTGTCGGGCTTTCCATCACCGTTTGCATCGCGGTACAGGAAGTCGCATAGTTCAGGCCGCTGGTAAGTAGCGAAGTAATCAGGAACAAACCGGCATATAGAACATCAGGTAATGGCCAACCAGGTTACATCGGAATTCACCATCAGCCCGTCAGTCTCGGCACGACGATATTTCACACGTATCGCCGTGCGCTATTGGTGGTGTGCGGCAATCCCCGTGGCCACGTTCCTGGCTCTCGGTACTGCCGACTGGCGATGGCTTGTGGTAGCGCTTGCAGTGATTTTCATACTTGCACCCACGGCAGCAATGTTTGCCTGGTTTGCAATCGCTTCCCGCCCGGAGTCCGTTAACGGAATCTTCCCGCACAGCATACATCTATCCGACAGCGGGGATATAATAATCGAATATTTACAACTGCCAAAAAACGAAGAGGCTGAAACAACTGACAACGACATCGTGGCAACCGCGACAAGGATTCCACCCGCACGGACCATCGCCAAACACGACATTACAAGCATACATATCGAGGGTAATTATGTAGTGGTATGCCATATGGATAAAACCAGCCGACGCAAAGCCGGCGCAACCGAACTTATCATTCCACTCAAAGCTTTCGGCTCAAGAGCCGACATCAACTCATTTTTCAGGGAAATCGACGTAAAACAGCCAATTTCTTAATCTGGATTAATATCAGGTTACAGTCAATAGCGTATATTCGCAATCGAATTAATAATCCCACAGCACAACCCGCTATTTAACTGCTTAACCGCCAAACTTATGAAAAAAGCTTCCACCCTCGCAGCCATGATGGCATTTGGCATCACATTCTTTGCCTCAGCCGCAATACCGTCGACATCCTACACGTTGAGTGCCGACGGCAAGACTATTGAAAAATGGACCGGGACCGAATCCGAAATAAACCTTGCCGACGATGAGGTGCTTAAAAACGTGGAAGCCATAGGGGCATATGCTTTTCAAAATTCGGCCGTCGAATCCATAATATTCAACGAAGGACTTACCTCCATCGGACGCGGTGCGTTCATGGACTGCAACAACCTGACGTCTGCAACCTTTCCATCCACACTTACCAACCTTGGCAATGCGGCATTCTCCACATGCACAGCCCTGCAATCAATCACACTTCCAAATGCCTTGGCTGCAATCGGGACATCGTGCTTCTATAATTGCGAATCCCTTTCATCAGTCAATCTCGAACACACCTCGGTTACCGAACTTCCCGACGGAGTGTTCAACAGCTGCAAAAACCTGTCAGCTGTAAATCTTGGCGACAAAATAACCTCCATAGGCGAAGAGACCTTCTATATGTGCAACTCCCTGGCATCGGTAGTGCTTCCCGCCCCCCTCACAACCATCGGTGCCAGTGCGTTTTCGGGCTGTGTGACATTAAAAGAAATCACATTCAATCCAACCCTTTCCGAAATCGGCAACTACGCATTCGAAGCCACCGCGATTGAGACCCTCGACCTCAGCGGGCTCACAGAACTGACTTCAATAGGTTTCAATGCTTTTTCCGAATGTGATGAAATGACAACCCTGCATCTCCCTTTGCAGGAGCCGTGGTTCGGCAACAAGGCTTTCAACCGTTGCTCTGCCCTGAAAGAGGTAGTAATCCCCGACACCTATTCGCAGATAAGCACCCAGATGTTCTATTACTGCACGGGGCTTGAAAAAGTAACCCTGGGAGAAGCAACTGCCACTATCAAAAACGGTGCGTTTTTTGACTGCACCTCACTCAAGGAAATAATATGGAACGAAAAACTCGAAACCATTGAATGGAACGTGTTTTTCGAATGCAATTCGCTCGAAACCGTCGATGTGCCGGAATCGGTAACCTCGCTTGACGATCATGCATTCAACAGTTGCGCCAAACTCGCCTCCGTCACGCTCGGCTCCAACATCAGCACTATCGGCCAAGAGGCATTCTCCATGCTCCCCTCTTTGAAACATATGACAGTAAAAGCGATTACCCCACCCGTCCTAGGCTCATATGCGTTCTACAAGACCGATGTGGCAAACTGCACCCTTACCGTCCCTTCCGAAAGTATCGAAGCCTATAAGGCTGCCGGGCAATGGAACGAATTCGGCACAATCGCCCAGGTTTCATCAATAGAAACCATCGGTTCCGCCACGGCCACCCCCTATAGCATCACCACTAATGCATCCGGGATTAAAATCAGCGGGCTGCCAGGAGGGGAATCGATAGCCATATATACCCCCGACGGATGCATCATCCACCGACATACATCTACCGGGGAAGAATCCTACACAAATCTCCCGGCAGGGCTTTACCTGGTAACCATCAACGGCACAACCCACAAAGTAGCCGTCAGGTAAAAGCCACCCACATAAAACACCCCTATGTCGGCGCATGCAGGCTCGCAATAAAAAGCAGTCAGGCATGCGCCGACACTTTTCCCGTTATGAAAACCAGATAACATCATCTCGATAGCTGTAATTTATTCTGATTATCTAGTTTTGAACGAGAATCGGATAGAATACGCCATCGAATTAAACATTTATACAACTACGGAATCACAAAAAATTATTAGCTTTGTGGTTTAAGTATCTATATTCGAAATGCCAACTAGGCAGTACAACTAAAACTTGATTGTATGAGTATCACTATTTTTAGCCGGAAATGACAAGCATGAATGAGAATAATCAAATAATAATATATCAAGGCGAGAATGGAGAAACCCGCATTGAGGTCAAGTTTACTGGAGATACAGTATGGTTGTCGCAGCAGCCGATGGCTGAATTGTATCAGACTTCAAGAAGTAATGTGGTTGAACACATCCAACACATATATGATGAACGGGAATTGGAAGAGCCTGCAACCTGTCGGAGATTCCGACAAGTTCGCCAAGAGGGTAATAGGCAGGTGTCACGTGAATACAAGCTATGCGTCGCCGACCTATGTATATGAGCGACTATGTAACACAACTTGACAACATTCTTTCATCCACAGGGGAAGCATTACTCAACCATCCAGGTTCCATAAGCCATAAACAAGCCATGGATAAGGCAGAACGAGAATATCGTATATTCCAAGTACGCGAACTGTCACCGGTAGAACGGGCATATCTTGAAACCATCAAAGCTATAAATTCCAATGCCAAAAGCCATACAGATAAAATGGATAATACCAAATGAGATTTGCACTGATTTTCGATGCTGCTATAGATAAAAACCACACAGGTTTCTTCAAGCAAATCATGCGGCCACCTCTGAAATCCCTATCTTGACTTTTGACATACGTGATACAAAACAGGACAAAACCGGCCTCTCTATACATGCATCATTGAATTAATTACTACTTTTGGCAAACCAAACGGGAAACGGCAAACAACCCTCAAATCAAAAATACAAAACCATGATGAAAAAGTTATTCACAGTCGCATCGCTCGGTATCTTGCTAGCCTGCCACACCGGCTGCACCTCACAGCAAAAAGAGCAAGAAGCATTTGCCCCTATCAAAGTGGAAATCCCTGCCCGCCCTGCCGGTCAGGAGGATGTAATCCAACTCGTCACACCTAAAATCGATACCGTTCGTGTCGGGTTCGTCGGGTTAGGCATGCGTGGCCCCGGTGCAGTGTCGCGATGGACACAGATTCCGGGAACCAAAGTCGTAGCCCTGTGCGACCTTCTCCCCGAACGCGTGGAAAAATCACAAGAAATCCTTAAAAAGGCAGGGATGCCCGAAGCCGCTGCCTACAGCGGGTCGGAAGACGCATGGAAACAACTGTGCGAACGGGATGATATCGACCTCGTATATATCATAACCGACTGGAAGCACCATGCTGAAATGGGAGTCTATGCAATGGAACATGGAAAGCATGTGGCCATAGAAGTCCCTGCGGCTATGACGCTCGACGAAATCTGGAAACTTGTCGACACTTCGGAAAGAACCCGCAAACACTGCATGCAACTGGAAAACTGCGTGTATGACTTCTTTGAACTGACATCCCTGAATATGGCACAACAAGGCATATTCGGAGAAGTGCTTCATGTCGAAGGTTCCTACATCCACAATCTGGAAGATTTTTGGGGCGCATACTGGAACAACTGGCGTATGGATTACAACCAAAAACACCGTGGTGACATCTACGCAACCCACGGCATGGGCCCGGCTTGCCAATTACTCGACATCCATCGTGGAGACCGCATGAAAACCCTTGTGTCAATGGATACAAAAGCTGTAAACGGCCCGGCATATATCAAAAAGCAGACAGGTGAAGAAGTAACAGACTTCCAAAACGGCGACCAGACTTCGACTTTGATCCGCACAGAAAACGGCAAGACTATGCTGATACAGCACAACGTCATGACTCCGCGCCCCTACAGCCGCATGTACCAAATAGTAGGGACCGACGGTTATGCGAGCAAATATCCGGTTCAGGAATATTGCCTGCGTCCTTCACAAGTGGAATCCGACGACATGCCTGACCACGAAGATTTGAACGCACATGGTTCCGTTCCTGCCGAAGTGAAACAAGCCCTGATGGAAAAGTACAAACACCCCATCCATGTGGAATTGGAGGAAACCGCCAAAAAAGTAGGCGGACATGGCGGCATGGACTTTATAATGGACTACCGACTGGTCTACTGCCTGCGCAATGGCCTCCCCTTGGATATGGATGTTTATGACCTTGCAGAATGGTGCTGTATGGCAGAACTCACCCGTCTGTCAATCGAAAACAATTCGGCACCGGTCGAAGTCCCTGATTTCACCCGTGGAAGCTGGAACAAGGTGCAAGGCTACCGTCACGCTTTTGCAAAATAACCCAGAATATCGCTATTTTTGCACGAAAAATGCCAGGGAGTGTGTCAAAATTCAAAATTTTGACACACCTCCTTGATTTTCTCCGGGAATGGGACTGGCATGAGCCAAAGCATTTTAACCCCGAATCCCCAATCCTCGGAACCGAGTCTTATCCGTGAGGCTAAAGACTATATAATGAATACAAAACCAATATTGGAAGCATGAAAATTCGATTAAACTCCCTTTTAACCAAAAACATTGTTGCAGGAACCCTTTCCTTAATGGCAACCGACCTCTTGGCTGATAATACGATAAAACCTTATTGGCAAGATGTGCAGGTTGTAGCCGTCAACAAGGAGTATCCACGTTCCTCGTTTATGACCTATGATAACATGAACGACGCTCTGACCGGCAAATTCGAACAAAGCAGATACTATCGGTCACTGAACGGGACATGGAAGTTTTACTATGTGGATTCCTATAAAAATCTGCCCGACCGCATCACCGATCCAAATACTGACACGGATGCATGGCATGATATCCAGGTTCCGGGCAACTGGGAACTGCAAGGGCACGGAGTAGCCATTTACACCAATCACGGCTACGAATTCAAAGCCCGTAATCCGCAACCGCCCGTCCTACCAGAGGCAACCCCGGTAGGCGTATATCGCCGTGACATCGACATCCCTGCCGATTGGGACGATAGGGATATTTATCTGCATCTGGCAGGAGCAAAATCAGGTGTGTATGTCTATCTCAACGGCCAAGAAGTCGGATATAGCGAAGATTCAAAGAATCCTGCCGAATTCTTAATAAACCGGTATGTGAAACCCGGCAAAAACGTGCTGACACTGAAAATTTTCCGCTGGAGCACGGGAACCTACCTCGAATGCCAGGACTTCTGGCGTATCAGCGGCATTGAACGTGATGTATTTCTCTACTCACAGCCCAAAGTGGCAATAAGGGATTTCCGCATCACATCGACGCTCGACGACACGTATAAGAACGGTATTTTCCGATTGTCGATGGATGTACGCAACAACTCCTCGGAACAATCCAAAAGTTACACTATCGGGTATAAGTTGACCGACACGAAAACAGATAAGGTAATTGCAGAATCTGAAATACATGCGGCCTTAAATGCCAACCAGACGGTTCCTTGTTTCGAGAAAATGACGGTCGATATACCCGGCGTAAAGACATGGAGTTCCGAACGCCCTGACCTCTACAAGCTGTTGATGTATATCAAAGATGGTGACAAGTTTGTGGAAATCGTCCCCTTCAATGTCGGTTTCCGCCGTATTGAAATCAAACCAACCGAACAAAAAGCGGTCAACGGCCAACCCTATGTCTGCCTGTTTATCAACGGTCAACCGCTTAAACTTAAAGGCGTCAACATCCACGAACACAATCCCGAAACAGGCCATTACATAACCGAGGAACTGATGCGCCGTGACTTTGAGCTGATAAAACAGCACAATTTAAACAGTGTGCGTCTCTGCCACTATCCGCAGGACCGCCGTTTCTATGAACTCTGCGACGAATACGGACTGTACGTGTATGACGAAGCCAATATCGAAAGCCACGGGATGTACTATAATCTCCGCAAAGGAGGCACTTTGGGAAATAACCCCGAATGGCTGCAACCGCATATGGATCGCACCATCAACATGTTTGAACGCAACAAGAATTACCCGAGTGTCACCTTTTGGTCATTGGGTAATGAAGCCGGAAACGGGTATAACTTCTATCAGACATATCTATGGCTTAAAGAAGCCGACCGAAATATCATGGCACGCCCGGTTAACTACGAACGTGCCCAATGGGAATGGAATTCCGACATGTATGTTCCCCAATATCCCGGTGCCGACTGGCTGGAAAGCATCGGGCAGAACGGCAGCGACCGGCCAATAGCCCCTTCCGAATATGCGCATGCCATGGGCAATTCAACCGGCAACCTGTGGGGGCAATGGCAGGCAATCTATAAATATCCCAACTTGCAAGGCGGATATATCTGGGACTGGGTGGATCAAGGCATCCTTCAGACAGACAAGGACGGAAAAGCTTATTGGGCTTACGGGGGCGACTTCGGCGTAGACATGCCCAGCGATGGCAACTTCCTTTGTAACGGCCTCGTAAATCCCGACAGGGAAGCGCATCCTGCAATGGCCGAGGTGAAATATGTTCACCAAAACATAGGCTTTGAGGCAACCGACCCTGCATCCGGCAAATTTAAAATTACCAACCGGTTCTATTTTACCAATCTGACCAAATATCAGATTAACTATAACATCGTTGCCAACGGCAAGATTATCCGGCGAGGAAAAGTATCCATGGATATCGCCCCGCAGGCATCGAAAGAGCTCACTGTGCCGGTAAAGGGATTGAAAGCACAACCGGGAACTGAATATTTTGTCAACTTCAGCGTGACAACTACCGAACCCGAACCCCTGATTCCTGCTGGATACGAAATAGCCTACGACCAGTTCCGGCTCCCCATCAATGCCAGGAAGGTAACCTACAAAGGGAATGGCCCTGCATTGAGCACATCTACACAGGGCGATGAACTGACAGTCTATTCATCAAAAGTCAACTTCGTATTCAACAAAAAAAGCGGGTTGGTAACTTCCTACAAAGTGGACGGAACCGAGTATTTCAACGACGGATTCGGAATCCAACCCAACTTCTGGCGCGCCCCGACTGACAATGACTACGGCAACGGGGCCCCAAAACGTTTGCAGGTATGGAAGCAATCGAGTCGTAATTTCCATGTCACCGATGCCGTCATTACTTCGGATAACAACGTAGTTTCATTGAAAGTGAATTATCTGTTGGCTGCCGGCAACCTATATGTCGTGAATTATAAGATATATCCGAGCGGGGTGGTAAACGTAAACGCCAAATTTACATCTACCGATATGCAAGCTTCAGAAACAGAGGTCTCCGAAGCCACCCGCATGGCCACCTTCACACCCGGAAGTGATGCTGCACGCAAGGCGGCTTCCAAGTTGGAAGTCCCCCGCATCGGTATGCGTTTCCGTCTGCCTGCACGGATGAATAACGTGGAATACTTCGGTCGCGGCCCGGAAGAGAACTACATCGACCGCAATCACGGCACGCTTGTAGGAGTGTATCAAACAACCGCCGACAAAATGTATTTCAATTATGTACGTCCGCAGGAAAACGGACACCGCACGGATACCCGCTGGATTGCCTTATCGCCCGACAAGGGGAACGGCCTGGCTATCATAGCCGACAGCCTGATCGGGTTCAATGCCCTACGTAACCCTATCGAGGATTTCGACTCGGAAGAAGCCCTCCCCCACCCTTATCAATGGAACAACTTCAGCCCGGAAGAAATTGCCAACCATGACGAGGATGCGGCCAAAAACGTATTGCGAAGAATGCATCATGTCAACGACATCATCCCGAGAGACTTTGTGGAAGTCTGCGTGGATATGAAACAGCAGGGAGTCGGCGGATATGACAGCTGGGGATCACGGCCAGAACCTCATTATCAGATTCCTGCCAACCATGAATATGATTGGGGATTTACCCTGGTGCCTATCCGTTCGGCCAATCAGGCCGGTGAAGCTGCAAAATACGACTACCAATAGCCCCATTATAACCAAATCGTAAAGCAAAACCCCTGACAAATCACCAGGCCGATAACACCTAACGCACACCCCGACAGCCTGTGCCCAGATAAATGTCTGAGCTGCCCCCCAAAAGTCCCCAGTCTGACTTTTGGGGGACACACCAGATGTAACGTTTAAGAATCGAGGCTATTGCCTTTTGACTCTTCTGATAATATGCCTTTCTCCAGTTCATCAATAGTTGGAATCGTTCCCTCAATGTTTTCTGGATATAAGCGGGCAAGGTCATACTCTGAAATTCCAAGAGGCAAACTACTCGCTTCAAGAGCATACTGAGCGACAAGATTGTCTTTTTCTTTGCAAATAAGAATACCAATAGTAGGATTATCTCGGCCTTCTTTTCTCAACATATGGTTACATGCAACCACATAACCTCCAAGCTGCCCTGCATCGGCAAAATCAAATTTTCCGATTTTGACTTCGACTACAACATATGCCGATAAATTCAGATTATAGAACAACAGGTCGATAAACTTTTCTGTATTACCAATTGACAACCTATATTCTCGACCAACGTATGCGAATCCTGTACCGAGTTCGATTAGAAACTGAGTGATATTATTTAACAGAGCGTCTTTGAGGTTTTTCTCATTATATTTTGTCGTTATGCCGGTGAAAGCAAAATCATATGGGTCTTTGGTTAATTCCTGAGCCAAGTCACTCGTAACATCCGGGAGAGTACGTTTGAAATTGGTCAAAGCTTTGCCATGACGCTCGTATAAATCAGAATCTATGAAATTACGAAGCATATCCCTACTCCAACCATTTTTTATTATCTCTCCTACATAGAATACGGCTTTATCTGATCTATTTGAAAATTTGTCAATCAAAAGCATATGATGTCCCCAAGGTATATGGTATATACCATCCATCAAATCTGCAACAAGTTGTTGCAGATTTGAGCAGTCAAGAGAGCTTCCCTCATTTTCAGCCAGTTGCGAATTTGCAGCAGGTTGCTGCAAATTTTGGATAAAGTTAGAATAAAGCTGGTAAAAACTTTGTGCATACCGAATGTTTCTTTCCGATAATCCTGTTGCCTTTGGCATCCGCTTTTTCAAATCCCGGCTGAGTGTCGCATAAAATGCCGAACCATACTTATTCTCATCACCTCTTTCGTCAATTTCTTTACCAAGAAGCCAATAATAGTGCAGCATCTCTTGGTTGACTTTTACAGCAGCCTTAATCTGACTTGTGCGGTAACGCTCGCATAGTGTCTGTACCCATGTGAGATAATCTTTATCAAGAATTGTTATTGGCTGCATATTCCTCAATTTGTTTAAGCGCATCATCCCCCAATGTGCAAATTTAATTATTTTCAATGGATTTCCAGCAGGTTAGGCATCATATTCCCAAATATGGTTTTAATGGCTAAGCGCAATAACATCGATGAACGAAACACACAAAACTCAATTTTTTCAAGATATACGCTCAAGCTTTTGGGGTGCGGTTCATTCCCAATAGATTACATTTTTTTCGTAACTTTGCAGGAGATATGGAATTCAAACTGACAGCCACAGCCCCGTCAAGCAACGCGCGGGCAGGAATCATCGAGACCGACCACGGCTCAATCGAAACCCCGATTTTTATGCCCGTAGGCACATGCGCCGCCGTGAAGGGGGTTCATATGCGTGAACTTCGCGACGATATAAATGCCCAAATCATACTCGGCAATACATACCACCTCTATCTCCGCCCCGGCACCGGGATTCTGCGGCAGGCAGGCGGCCTGCACAAATTCGGGGGGTGGGACCGCCCCATCCTGACCGACAGCGGGGGCTTCCAGGTATTCTCACTGGCCGATAACCGTAAGCTCACCGAGGAAGGGGCATGGTTCCGCAGCCATATCGACGGGTCGAAACATCTTTTCACTCCCGAACGCACCGTCGACATCCAACGGGAAATAGGTGCCGACATTATGATGGCACTCGACGAATGCACCCCAGGCACCGCCGACAAAGCATATGCCCGGAAATCGCTCGACCTCACCATGCGATGGCTCAAACGCGGATGGGAACACTTCAATGCAACCGACGGGCTTTACGGCTACCGCCAGAGTTTCTTCCCCATAGTGCAAGGATGCACATACCCCGACCTTCGCCGCGAAGCCGCCATGCGAGTGGCGGAACTGGGTGCCGACGGCAACGCCATCGGCGGCCTGGCCGTGGGCGAACCGGCCGAAACCATGTATGAAATGATCGAGGTGGTAAACGAAATCCTTCCAGCCGACCGGCCACGATACCTTATGGGGGTGGGCACACCGGCCAACATACTCGAAGCAATCGACCGTGGTGTCGACATGATGGATTGCGTTATGCCCACCCGCAACGGGCGCAACGGCATGCTGTTCACCCCCCACGGCATCATGAATATGCGCAACAAGAAATGGGCCGACGATTTCACCCCGATCCAGGAGGATAGCGAATGCTTCGTCGACCGCGTCTACACAAAGGCTTACCTGCGCCACCTGTTTATCAGCCAGGAACTGCTGGCCATGCAGATTGCATCCATCCACAACCTCGCTTTCTATCTATGGCTCGTCAAGGAAGCCCGCAAACATATCATTGCCGGTGATTTCGCCACATGGAAACCCGTAATGGTTGAAAACGTCACACGACGGCTCTGAGGTAAATTGTAAGTTATAAGGACACCATGAACAAAGAGAAGCTTGCGGCAATGACATCCTTTTGGAGAAAGGCTCCTGTGAACATACTGGATATGTATATTATCCGTAAGTTCCTGGGCACATACATGTTTGCCATTATGCTGATTCTGGCAATCACCGTGATGTTCGACATCAACGAAAAGCTTGAATCATTTCTGCAGGCCCCGCTGAAAGCCACCGTTTTTGATTACTTCCTCAACTTCCTCCCCTATTTTGCCAACCAGTTCAGCCCCCTCTTCACATTTATAGCGGTGATTTTCTTCACCTCGAAACTTGCCGACAACTCGGAAATCATAGCCATGCTTTCAAGCGGCATGAGCTTCAGGCGCCTGTTGCGCCCGTATATGATTTCGGCGGCCATTATCGCAGCCGGCACATTCGTGCTCGGGGCATATATTATCCCCCCGGCCAATGTTAAGCGCATCGACTACACCAACACCTATGTGCGCAACCGCCGGGTTGACTACGGCGACAACATAATGATGCAGGTTGCCCCGGGGCAGATTGCCTACATGAGCCGTTACGACAACACCACAAAGACAGGCTACCGCTTTTCGTTAGAGGAATTCAAGGATAAAAAACTGGTGTCGCGCCTCACCGCCCTGTCAATCAAATGGGACACACTCTATCAATGGCAGGTGCGCGACTACATGATACGCGATTTCAAAGGCGACCGTGAATTTATCACAAAGGGAAACTCGCTCGACACCGTAATCCCGTTTGAACCGCGCGACTTCCTGATTTCACGCAACGACCAGGAAACCCTCACCTCCCCGCAGCTCCAGGAATACATATCACGCCAGAAGGAACGCGGCGTTGCCAACATCAAGGCATTCGAAATCGAATACGAAAAACGCTATGCCATGTGCGCGGCGGCATTCATCCTCACCATTATAGGCATGTCGCTCTCCTCGAAGAAAGTGAAAGGTGGCATGGGCATGAACATCGGCCTGGGACTGGTGTTGAGTTTCAGCTACATCCTGTTCATGACCGTTACATCGTCGTTTGCCATTTCCGGACTCACATCGCCAATGATAGCCATGTGGATTCCAAACGTGCTCTACACAATTATCGCCATAATCCTATATTTCAAAGCTGCCCGCTGACAAGTTCGATGCAGGGCAGATACACTTTCGCCATCCGACCTCCTCGGATGACATCGGCTTTATACCTCCAACCCGACTGCAAAATCCCATACCATAAACTTTCAACTCCTTCGCTGTAACTTTTTCCGTAATCATGCGTCAAACCAATTAAGATGCAAAATCCGGTCGACAAAGAACAGGCTTTCGAAAGGATTATGGCCGCCAACAAGGCGGTCATAGTCAAGGTATGCTACATGTACGCAACCGATGCCGAACACTTCAAAGACCTATTCCAGGAAACCCAGATCAACATCTGGCAAGCCTTGGATAAATTCCGTGGAGAAGCCGCCATGTCGACATGGATCTACCGCATCACCATCAACACCTGCATAAGCTGTTTCCGCCACACACGGCGTCATGCCGACACCGTTACCCTCGACCCGCAGGAAATGCTCGCCGTGGCCGACAATGCCACCGACGATCACGAACACGCCCGGTGCCTGCATGAGATGTACGAACTCATAAACCGCCTGCCTGCCCTCGACAAAGCCATTATCCTTATGTGGCTCGACGAGAAAAGCTATCAGGAAATCGCCGAAGTGACCGGTTTGACGCGCAACAACGTGGCCACACGCCTCAACCGCTGCAAACAGAAGCTGGCAGCCATGAGCGACACCTGAACCGGCAACACTCCCGTTCACCCCGGGAAACCTTAAATGCAAGTAACAAAACCTTGAACAGACATTCAGATGAAAGATATAGACGCACTTAAACGGAAATGGCGGGAAATCGACATCCCCGCACCTGACGCACCATCGGGCGACGGGAAAATCCGCCGTGAAGTTCCGCGCTCCATCAAAAACCGCATCCTCCGCATGCAGAAGCGAATGCTGCTTATAGGAATATTGGCATGCATGTCGGCTCCATCCCTTTTGAAAATCATCGAACTTCCACGATGGTTCCTTACTTTCTATATAGGCTATTTCATATTAGCCGTGATTTTCAATTTCATACAAATCAGGATGCTCAACCGCGTTGATTTCCCGACGGCAACCACTGTTGAAGCCATCAGTTTTGTAAAACGTTTTTCAATAGTCCGCGCCCGGTGCAGAACCATCCTGATATGCCTGGCGGTACCCCTGCTTATAACCATGGTGTGCCTTCTCGACCATGAAGAAGAACCGGCACTGCTGTTCAGCGCAATAGGCGGATGCGTTATCGGAGCCATCATAGGCATCATAATCAACAACAAATTCAAGAAAAACATCGCCCTGATGCGCCGGCACCTCGGCATAGAATAAAGGAACATAAGTAACCTCTATATACCCCCACCGACAAATAAAGTGCACCCAAAAGTTAAATCAAAAATTTTGGGTACACTTTATTTTTGCATACAGCCCTGCTTTTAGCCGGCATAGCGACGGCGCTGTCAGTCATATCATCCTTAGACGTCTCGCCGCACGACGAATGGTTCAGATTATATTGGCTTGCAGATTCAACTGAATGGTGTCGACTTAGGTCAATCACCGGCACAGCCTCACAAACGATTACCGGGAAGCCAGCGTGTCCCCTTCAATTAGTATCCGTAAAATCTATTTTTCTGCCAGCGTTGCGGCAAGCGCGGTGAGCGCTTCGCGGTCAGAGGTTTTAAACTGCCCCCGCAGAGTAACGGCAGGCGCAACGATTTCCATTCCCTTCATACACTCCAGCATTGCCAGCATTTTGCGGGCAGCCACAGGCGCCCACGACCCGTTTTCAATCACGGCCACGCGGCGGCACTGGAAGTTTTTCAGTTTGAGATGATGCAGGAAATCATGCATAGGTGGAAATATGGATGCATCGTAGGTCGAGGCTGCCACCACCAGCGAGTCCATCATGAAAGCGTCCGACACAGCCTGCGACATATCTTCACGCGCCAAATCGGTCAGAATCACCTTCCCGGCACCTGCCTCACGCAGTTGGCTCGCAAGAAAACGCGCTGCCTCGGCGGTGTTGCCGTGAATCGAAGCATAGGCCACCAGCACCCCGTCCTCCTCGGCCTCGTAGCGGCTCCACTGGTCGTACTTACCGATATAGTACCCCAGGTCCTCCCGCAGGACGGGTCCGTGGAGGGGGCAGATGGTCTGGATATCCAGGGAGGCGGCCTTCTTCAGCAGGGCCTGGACCTGTGCGCCGTACTTGCCGACGATGTTCATGTAATAGCGCCGCGCCTCGCAGAGCCAGTCCTCCCGGACGGAGAGGGCCCCGAATTTGCCGAAGCCGTCGGCGGAGAAGAGGATTTTCTCGCTGGACTCATAACTGACCATGACCTCCGGCCAGTGGACCATGGGGGCCATGACGAAGGTCAGGACGTGCCCGCCCAGGGAGAGGGTATCCCCCTCCTTGACGGTGACGGTGCGGGAGCCGTCGTAGGCGTAGTATTTGGACAGCATGGTGAAGGTTTTGGCGTTGCCCACCACCGTCGCATCCGGATATTTCTCCAGGAACGCGCCCGCGCTGCCGGCGTGGTCGGGCTCCAGGTGCTGGATGACGAGGTAGTCCGGCTTCCGGCCCCCTAAGACCTCCTCCAGGTTTTTCAGCCACGCTTCCGTGGCCCGGCGGTCCACGGTGTCCATGATGGCGATCTTGCCGTCGAGAATGACGTAGGAGTTGTAGGAGACCCCGTTGGGGATGGGGTACTGTCCCTCAAAGAGGTCCAGTGTGGTGTCGTTCGCCCCTACGTAGCGGACGGCGGGGGAGACATGGAGGTTATTCATGGAAGGAAAGTCCTTTCTTGTGCATTTTCTCCCACATTATAATGAGAAGAAGAGATTTTGTCAACCGGAAACGGGCCCGCTTCCGCCGGAATTTCATGGGCGGTCCGGATCAGAGGTTCTCTGCCGCGCGCCGCTGTGCGCCCCGCCTTTCCGTAAGGACGCCCCTACCGGGTCAGCCGCCGGCCCATGAATCTGGGGTTGATATACAAAATGTACACAAGGAGCGCGAGAATCGCAAGGCCCAGCCCCGCCAGGCCCATGCCGAAGTACACGGTCAGCAGGCCGATCAGCGCCTGGACCGCGCAGTAGGCCAGCTCGATCTTTGTATTCTTCCGCCTCCGGGCCATGTCCGGTTCGTAACGGTGGTTCGCCGCCATCCAGGCGGAGCACAGGGCCAGCAGTACGAGGGAGAAGAGGAGCGTCCCCCGATAGACCCCGTCGTCCGGATGTGTGCGGAGCATGTACGCCGCCTGCGTGCAGCTGTGCAGGAAGGCCGCCTGCAATATGATCGCCCACCGGGTCAGGTTTGTCCGCAGGATCAGGTTGGGGCCCTTTTCAGGGCTCGCCTCCCCCTCGGACAGCAGCTCCTCGGCGGAGGTTTGATAGAGCTCCGCCAACGCCTGCAGATTGCGGGCGTTGGGCCGGGACTGCCCCGCCTCCCATTTGGTCACCGCCTGGCGGCTCACGCCCAGCCGCTCGGCCACCAGCTCCTGTGACAGGCCCATGCGGCTGCGGGACGCTTTCAGACGTTCGTGCAAAGCCATGACGCGCCCTCCTTTCTCCTCCATTATAGGGGAAACAGGGCTTTAACG
>OFGX01000591.1_pt1 | contig 26708 bp, 19 predicted proteins | sample 1521831 | NCBI WGS metagenome assembly OFGX01 (sample SAMEA3504080, study PRJEB24116) | mouse gut metagenome | biome: mouse gut; feature: mouse-associated habitat; material: faeces | place: Denmark | collected 2011 | reverse complement strand
GAGCGGAAACGGACCGCCACGCTGGGGGAACTGACGCCGGAGTGGTGGATTTAGCGGAGAAGTTAAGATGAAATTGGGGGATAAGGAATTGTCAAAAAATTATTTTGACAATTCCTAAAATAGAAATCTATGATTTCCGGACGCTCTATGTCCTGGGTCAAAAGGGCTACGAACTGAACCATTCAACGCATCAGCGCTGCGACAGAAAAAATGCGTGAATTGGAGCCTGCTGCGCATTCTCACACCCCAATCAGCGCATCAAACGTCCCCACCACATTCAGCCTCCCGTACCCCGCTAATGTCAAGTTAGTGTCATGTAAATTTTTTGTTGTTTTTTGTCGGTAGCCTCAAAAAAGCTGATATTTTCGTGGGGCTGATGTTAAATTAATGTCATGTCGGGCGAAAATTGATGTTAAATTAGTGTCAAGTTATTTGGGAGTAAAAACTCACTATCTCTCCCCAAATTTCTCATTACAGCACCTGGGCTTTTCCCATGTATGGATGGCTCTCTGCATATGCGGAGGCTTTTACCGCAAACTCGCCTACTGCCATTTTGTCAAAGTACTCCCGCTGCCATACCGTATAATCGAAATCATCCCTTTTAATAAGGGAAATAAAATACTCCGCATCAATAACTCCCAGATTATCTACAAGGCATGCAAATCCCTGATCCAAAATGTTCACTGCGTTAGCCATTAGCCATCAGCCTCCATTCTTCTAATAAATTCTCCCGGTGTTACCAAGTTAATCTTTTCAGACTGATATTTTAACAGCCTGTCGTCTGTTGTCACAAAATAATCACATTCAGCCATAAGAGCACAGGCCACATGATATGCGTCTTTTTCCTTTACGCCTGTTTCCATAATGGAATCGGCAATTTCTGCAAGCATGTCGCCGTGCTTATTACTGACATACAATGTAGCGTAGTCTTTCATAAACTTTTCAATTGCCATCTTCTTTTGTATTGACCGATTATTGCTATTCTCAAAATCAAGAACATATGATGTGACAAGCTCTATCTGTTTTTGCCTAATCATGTCCTGTATATGCAGCTTTGCCTGCGTTTCTAAATGAATGCGCATCTGCGACTGATCATCATAGGGTCGGTTATAACTACAATTATCCAAGTATATTCTCACGTCTTTATTCTCTCCTTACCCTAAAATACGCCCTTTTGTCTTATCCTAACACAATTGATGGGAATAATCTACTTCTTTTCACTTTCTATAAAACCGTAGACATGCTACTGGTTGCTCAGTCCCATTATCTGCCCGCTTCATGATACCGGCTACAGAGCGCGCTAACGGAACGGTAGGATTCTATGATTTCAATGTCGTCCACACCTCTATATCGCCTCAGCCGCTGCTGCCTATAGCCTTCTATCACCGAACCATTAGCAAGTAATGTTTCCATCACAGCTGTCAGCCTCTGGCTGAAAGCAGTGGAGGAATCGCCGCCAAGGCATGACTAAGGAAATCCAAACGTTTGGATTTTATTCGCCATGGTTATGCGCTTACGGAACAGCATCAGCGTGCTGGCATCGAAGGGAGCCTGTTCCTGATAGCCGGGCAGCCCTATGAAGTATTGTAGATACAGGTTCTCCGCAATCTGTTCCACCAGTAATTATTCTATCATAAATATGCCAAAAAGCCAGTAAAATCAATGGCCTATAGACTTAAAAAGCAGACACTAATTCCCTCCTAAGACGGTGCTAAAATCTAATCAGTTCTTTCAATATGCTATCTTCTATCAGCAAATATCTGTGCCACTGATTGATGATACTCTTGCCACAGCCAGATTCTATGAAAGGTAAAGTTTAAAATTCAGGAAAAAACGATTCTCATTATCATCACCAGTGTGCATCAATCTTTAAAGATTTTCGAATTTCTCGTTTTAAGCTATTATATTTCCTGAATAACGTCTTTGTAGATTTATCCTCTATAAGTTCATTGCACATCTTATCAAAACTTATAGTAATCTTCTCTCCACCCTTGCTTCGAAATATCTTGTCTTCCTCTCGCAAAACCAATTTATGCATTGTACCAAGAACAACTCCCATATATGCTTTTTCAAAATTCTTCAACTTTCTTAATATCCGTCTAGGCAAATACACATTATGGACATACTGGTAAATCACATGATAAGTTTCCCCTGATTTTGGCGTACTTAACCATAATCCTCTGATATCAGTAACCATATATTTCCCTATGGAAACTTTGTGAAATCTCCTCCTGACTTTCTCTTTCAAAGATTCTTTCTCTTTAACAACTTCTTCTCCCCCAAAGCTTTCTCCGATAAAAACCTCTATCTCTTTTATCTCTTCTAAACTCTGAGACAACTCTTCTACTGAAAAGGCTTGTTCATTTTCACCTTCCGCCATCATCATATAGATACTATGAATATTATTAAACAATTCTATGTTCTGTAAAACATCCTTGCTAACTAGATGACTAATCAGATTAAACTTCATCATGTTTTCCAAATCTAATGAAAAAAAATATTCCCCCTTATCTTCTTTCAACTCCTGTAGCAAAACCCCATATGCCTCTAATTGAACTTTTAATATATTATCATATAATGTTTGTTTTATAGACTTGCGAACATTGATATAAGTTAATATACTAATAATTGTTGCAACTAATGTAAATATTATCCAGAATAAATCCTTATATGTTGCTAATATCGTAATTGTATCTGACATTACCTCTCCTTGTTTTTTGTTAAATTAGACAGATATACTTCTCTTAAATTGTAAAATGAAATATACCAAATAGCAACTACAATTTTCAAAGAAAAAGATAATGAAAAATAAATCTAAAAATTTAAGATTAGCATATAATAAGCACTTTACTCGACACCATATACGAAAAATAAAGTGCTTATTACTCCAAAAATCCACACTATTCTACCTCGGCAGACTATTTTCGACACAAAGCGCCCCATACCCCCGCTGATGTCAAGTTAGTGTCAAGTCCTGCTATACCGCAGACCTCCCTGGCTTAGCCAATCAGAACCTTCTTCCCTTCAAAAGCAAAGCCATATTTCCGGATTTTGTCTATCGGAATCCCTTTCTCTTCCAACGCATAGGCGTAACGCTTTTCCTCAATCTGCTTCAAGGCGGCAGCCACAGTGTCCTCCAGGCTGCGCTCCTCCTCCGGGTCATGCACCTTGAACTCCATAATAATCGCATCTCTATTGCGATTATTTACGAAAGCATCACCAGCCTTGTTTCTTGGCTCCAGCATGACATCATACCGCCCGAATCCGCTTTCTCTGTTCGATGTGATGCTGTATCTGTCTGACAGGTCAACCATCAGCCCCAGAACAAAGCCATGGTAGAACCTCTCAGGCTCCGAAGTCTCCGAAGGCCTGTTTCCCGAGTCAAAGCAGCTAAAAGTAGCAAGGGCTGTCCTGTTCATATAGATGTTCATCGCCTTCTTGTCGCCCAGCAGCAAGGCCTTGACAAAGGCATTATAGTCAGGGGTGTATTCGGCAAACCACCCGTCAATCATACGTTCAAACATCATCCGCACTTCCCAGTTCGTCAGCCTTAGCTCATAATCCGCTTTTCCGCGTTCATCATACGCAACATGCTCCACTTTGAGATAGCCGCTGGCCAGCAGCAGGCTCCAGATGGCCTTTATGTTATGGTCAAGCTGATTGAATATGATTTGTTCATCGATTGTCGTATGGAAAGATTTTCCCTGCAGCAAATCTTCCATGATGATTTTTAAATCCGGTATGCCCTCTTGAATCAGCTTTCCTACCATGCTGTTGGAGCTGGTGTTCGCCCAGTAAGGCTCGAACTGCCGTCTGTCCAGGTAATTGATGATAGACCAGGGATTGTATATGTTCCGTGCACCTCCAAATGTAAAGCCATCGTACCACGCACGTACTTTTTCTTTTTCTTCCAGCCCAAATTCATCCATGGAGGCAAACACTTCCTCTTCCGTGAAGCCAAAGCAGTCCCCATATTCCTCCGAGGTCACCGTTACCACCTTTAAGTTGTTCAAATCCGAAAACATAGACTCTCTGCTTACTCTGGTAATCCCTGTCATGATGGCTCGTTCCATATATGGATTTGTCTTAAAGGTGGCATTGAAAAGGCTTCTGGTAAAGGCGACCATCTCTTTCCAGAATCCGTTCACATAAGCCTCCTGCATGGGTGTATCATATTCATCTAACAGGATAATCACCTTTTTCCCATAGTAACGGGACAGATAGCGGGACAGCGTCTTCAGTGAGAAAGACGCCGCGCTATCCTCCATATCTGCCGATATCTCCCTAACGTCCCTCTTCTCGCTTTCGCTCAGCAGGCCATCCTCCAGCAGGAAGCTGAATCTGTCATAAAGTGCCTTAATCACACGGCATATCGCCTTCCTTGCCTGCGCAAAAGATGTCTCCTTGATATCCGCAAAGCTCAGCATGAGCACTGGGTATGTTCCCTGCAGCTTGCGGTACTTCTCTTCTTTCCATATGTCGAGCCCTTCAAATAAAGTACCTTTATCTGCATATTCCATAGAAAAGAACTTCTCGACCATGCTCATGGTCAGCGTCTTCCCGAAACGCCTGGGACGGGTAATCAAGGTCACGCTGTCTCCCCCTTCCCACCATTCCTTTATGAAGCATGATTTGTCGATGTAAAAATAGCCCTCTCTTCTAATCGTCTCGAAGTCCTGACATCCGATGCTCACTGTCCTTGGCATGTCTGCCCCCTTTCTGGCTATTTCCTGCGCTCTCTGCAATTCGTCCGTCTGCTCTTAGTATAGCTGATTGCGATTGGCATTACAATAACAATCACCATCCGTATGCAGAAATTACCCATTTTACACCAGTTTTATGGTAAATGATTTGCCGGTTTTAATGATTAATCTCCCGATTTACAAATGCTGGTACCTAGACGCCTACGATATCATCGGTAAGCTTCCCTGGGGTGCGTTCCCCCAATTCTGTCCCTGTTCATCTCAGCCCCATACAGCATCAGACAGGCATCTGCCATGTCGCTCTCTGTCTTTTGGAAGATGTGCTGGAGTTTCCTCAGATAGGGCTCGTTATATGCCTGTTCTAATGCAGTAGCTCCTTATGTACTCCAATGGCCTTATTTTAAATAAATAATAAGATATTTCTACTCAATTTAATCCACCGACACCGCATCACCTTTCGGCAATGTGATAAATTTTGCACTATAATACTCTGGATTCAGTTTCCTCTCTAAAATCCGAAATACTTTTTCATCATGGGTAGAAAGGATAACCTGGCAGTCATTCACCTCTAAAACACTGCGCATCAAATCTGCAAAACCCAAAATGTTCATGTCATCAAAATGCCCGATAGGGTCATCTACAAATATTGTGCTTAACGAAAGATTTTCTGCTGTGAGTGCCCTGCCAAAAAAGGAACTAAACGCCACTGTGTTCAACTGCGCTGTGCTAAAATACCACTCAGGACGATATGCTCCCTGCTCCTTCTCATCTCTTACCTGTACAAAAAGCTGTGGCTCATCTTTTTCATTGAAATCCAACTGATAATCTACACGCTTCATCACATCATGGGGATCTATTTTTCTGTAAATCTCATTGATACTTTTTTGGTTAAAGTATATTTTCATCTTCTCCTCTAACACTTTTTTTGCCTGGTCAAACCGTTTGCCCCATTCGTCCGCCTTTTCCTTCTCCTGATTTTTCTTTTTTCTGTAGCCTTTGATTTCCTTCATACAGTCTTTGTATCTTTCATAATAATTTTGAGCAGCATGCTCTGCCTGAATTTGCCCCAAGAGCAACAGACGCTCTTCCATGCATCCTTTGCTTTTCTCCCATCCTTTCAGAGTGGATTCCACTCCTTCACGTGTGAATTCTACGAAAAAAGCACACTTTTCCTCTAGCCCCTGATTTTGAGCATAGAATTGCTCTAATCTTTTTTTCTCTGCTTGGAGAATTGGAAGCTCCATATGGGCAATCTCTTGGTATTGTGCCAGCCGCTGTTGATTTTCGCCTTGCTTTGCTGACAGCTTCTCAATTCTGATTTCTAGCTCATGCTTTTTTTGCATCAAATCTGTCTGTCTGTGGTTAATTACATATCTGACGCAACCATATAAATCTGAGTCCTCCATAAGAGCTTCTATGCTTTTCTGGCTTTTTTGTTGTTTTTTTATTTCTCCTGCCTCCATCTGGCAAAGCTTCTCTCTTTCTCCTTCCAAGGCATTCAAATAGGCATCTTTCTCAGTCATCTCATTCTTAATCCATTCCTGCCTATCCATGCACCACTGGAAAGCCCCTTTTATAGATAATTCCTCAATAGGAATGTCATATGCCCGCAGTCTTTCATCCTGAAAGGCTATATCCTGGTTTAGCTTATATCGCATTTCACCATATTCATTGAGCGCTTTCTCGATTTCTATCCGATTCTCAATCTGCTTTGCTCTCTGCCCCTGTAGTTCCCCAATTCTCTCGTTACGCACCCCTAAGCACCGCTGTCGCAATAAGGAATATTCTTCCTCATAATCATGAATCTTTCGGAGGATTTCTGCCACATACGCGTTAAGCATGGCATCCTCCTCTGTCTGCACATCATTAATTTTTGCCAACAATTTTTCCCAATTTGGAAAGGGTGTACTACATAGCGGACATATACATACCTCTGGATTCCTCTGCAAGTACCTAATACCAGTATGCCTTAATTCCTCCAGTTCCTTTTTGTTGTTTGCAGCTTTCTGTAGATGTATCTGGCATTCCTCCAGTCTTTGTTTTTCACATAGATAAGCTTTTTTTAATTCCGACAGCCTCTCCAGCACAGTTCCGCTTAGCAGCCGTGTCCAGCCCTCCTCTTTTTCATAACCATTTATATCTTCTGCAAGCATGATACCTGCTAGCCAATTTATCTCCTCTTGCATTTTTTTTGTCTGGTTCTGCACCTCTTTCAGCCTAGCTTGCTGTTTTTTGACCATCTCATCAATATCACGCTTTTTTCTGTCTATATTTTCTTTTTGCTGGCTGCACTCTTTAGCACATTTCCAGCGCTCCTCATTATCCTGCTCCTGTGCAAGCCTTTTCAATTTTATCCTGAGGTCCATACCTTGTTCTTCTATCTTACGTCTCTGCTCTTTAAACTGCAGTAGCAGGCCATCTGCTACTGCAATCTGTTCTTCATCTCTTTCATATCTCTGTACAGCCTCCAAAATCTGTTCCATACCGTAGGCCTTTGCTTTTTTCAACGGAATCAACTCTATTTTTAACTTGTTGCTCTCTATTTGAATTTGCTCATTTTCCATAAGCAACTTTTCATACGCATACCTCTCTTCAATTTTTCTTTCTAATGCATCAATGTTATGACTAGTTTCCTGTCGCAAGATTATTTTCTTATGATACTCTTCCACGCCTGTCTTAAGAACTTCCCTTGCTATTTCTATCTTTGTTTTTATCTTAGGTAACTCCTCTACAACAAGATTTTCTCGAATCTGCTGGACGCGGTTCAGCAACTCAAAATACTGCCCAATGCTATTCTCTCCATCGGGAGACCTAAGCTCTTCTTTTGGGCTTAGAATATTATACCGATCTATCAATTGATTCAATTCCCGCACTGCCTCTTTATTCTTTTCCAGCTTTTCTTTCTCCCGCTCTTTCTTTGTAAGTTCTTCCTCCAGTTTCTCCAGGCCCTTCTTTACAGCATTGATTTTCTTATGGGTATCTACAAACTCTCTTCTCTCAGCATCGAATATCCGGGTACTTTCCACCCACTCCTTATACTGTTGCTGAGGGTTCTTTGCAGTGATAAAGTTATCAATCAGATGATGCGGCAACAGGGTCTGTGACCACTGCTTGGGTTCCCCCACAAGTTCCTTTCCCCGTATTGGCGGATTACGATAGATGTCATTTCCTTCTTTCGGTACATTTCTCACTTTCCGATAGATTTCCATCCCCGTATCCAGTTCGATTTTTACATGAGCCTCTTCCTCCGAACGGCTTCTGTTGTGGTAAACGGCACCCTCTACCTTACACTTAAGCTCTTTCAGTCGGCTAACTTCACCTTTTAGCGCATACTCCACCCCGTCTAGTAAGCTAGTCTTTCCAACCCCATTAGGGGCATAAATCGCCACAAAAGATGCTGGCTGTTTTTCTTTGTACTGAAAGTTGATTGTAACCTCTCCTTCATAGGCGCGAAAGTTTTTTAATTGGATTGCTTTCATCTTTGCACCAGTAAGGCTCCTTTTTTCAACAGAAAGATTAAATATTCTCTCTTCGATTTCACTGCATGCCTCTTCCGCATCCCATAACTCGGTCTCAAATAAATATTTTTTTGCACAGAAAGCATCTTCTTCTATTTCATGGCGTAATCCAATCTTTACACTACCTTTCACAAAACAGCAAATATAGAAATTGCTTTTTTCAATCAGACTTTCCACTTTTCTCTGGAAGTTTACCGCCACATAATTATTTAATCTCTCCCAGCCATTGCGCAATTCTCTTTCTGACTGAAAAAAACAGAGTATAATGTGAGCAGCATAATCGTTCTGACAGGCTTGCCCTCTTTTCATCTCTCGCCTATAATAATGCATTTCCTGAAATCCGATATGCTCTGGATTTTCCATCAACTCCTGCTCTTCCCAGTCCAAGGCTATATTTATACTTCCCATAGCTTATTCAACTCCTCCCTCAATCCAGCCTGCATCTTTTGAATCTTTCCCTCTCCCATATCAATAACTTGCATCAACTTTTTTATTCCCGCTACAGCCAGATTACATTGCTGTGGCCGACCATATATGATATTAAATCCATCCTCATCCGATAGCCCTGCCACTCTTTTTAGTTCTCTTCGAGATAACTTCTCAACAATATCCACGACAATTCCACGGCATTCTTTTCTGGTAATATATTCAGACAAATCTTCAGTATTTCTACTATTGTAAAGCAACACTGTTTTATCCGATAATACGGTCGTATCCAAAAAATAATCCTGCCGCAACAGACTTCCTAATACATCATAAACCCTCTCTTCTGTACACACATACGCTACAGATACACTTTCTACTCCCTCCGAAGCCTCTATCTCAATGAAAGGATTCGCCATCTGGACGACATCCACATTTTCCAAAGACAAAAGTACAACTTTTTTTAACTGGCCCTCCCAGAAATCCATACACTGCTTTCTGTCTCCCATACATTTCAATCTCTCAAAATACGAATTTTCGCCTACCACCATGCAAGGACTCAGCCCTTTATCATCTATCAGTTCATCTACACGCTCAACAAAAAATTTTTTTGCCGCATTTCTAATAGGCGGAAACTGTCCCGCTATGTGGTTCTTATGGTTTTCAAAAGACTCTGGCAAGGAAAACTGCACTCCAACTTCTTTTATTAGTTCCAATACAAGATGACCGGAAACAGCCCGCAGCATGTTTCCAGTCATCTTATCTCCATAGGGCTTGGAGACAATTCCTACAAAAATAGGCCCTTCCTCACGCTCTGTAAAAATAGCACCACCGGAAAATCCTACCATTGCATTGTCCCTATCAGCGCTCCTGCCAAGCACTTCCTTGTGATAGGACATAGAGTACCACTCACCCACGCTATTATTTACTGACCCTTCTAGGTGACATTTCCCCGCCAATTCCATATCCGTGTCTGGCTTCCACTCTTTATTAGCCGCTTCGGGAAATCCCCAAACTTTCAGCTTTTCCCCTGTATGGCAGTCCTCAATAGAAAAACTGCCTAATCCCAGCATCCATTCCTGCCAAGGAACACAGATTACTGCCACATCATACTGCAATGTTTCCTTGTTATACTTCGAATGAATGTAAACCCAAGTTTCACATTCTGATTCTATCTGGTGATTCTCCTGAATAGAAATCATGCCCGTGGTCTTTATCACTTTCCAGTTTCCGTCTTTGTCACAGCAACTGATATGAAGCCTCTTTTTCTCCGCCAGTTTATCTCCCCAAATAGTTTCAATCACATGCGCCGCAGTAATAATATATGCTTTCTGATTTGAATCTCCCACAAATATGGTGCCAGATCCCTTCACATCAGCTTCCTTTTCTATTGCAATGCGGACAATATGCCGTTCCATAGCTTCAATCATATTCTCCATAAACAATCAAGCCGTCCTTTACTGCCAATCCTTCCTCTGTAAGTTCCTCTAAAATCAGTTTCTTCCCCAAGTATTCTTTTTGATCCTGTTCTGTAAAATAATTGCCGTGATAAGCCAACTCCCACCAAGCATAATTGCACATCAACACCGTCTTTTTATCCTTTACCTGAGCCCGCTTCAAAAGATGTGCTAAAACAATTTTACTCGGTACCTTCCCATCATTTCCGTTGGTACTAAGAAGATAATTCTCTGTGCCCAGCCTTTTTAACAGAGTATCTGATGTATTACTTCGGCTTCCATGATGAGATATTTTGACAAGATCCACCTTTTTTCCCATCTCTTCTTTAAACAAATCCCAGCCTTTGACACAGACCCCAGGCAATGCATCTCCTAAGAAAGCAATTCTACTATTAGCATATTCAAATAGAAATGCAATGGAAGCTGCATTATTAATAGAACTGTCATAGGTCAATTTTTCGCCCATTAAATCCTTTAAATTTTTTCTTACATTTTCCAGATTCGGGGCATATCCGAATGTCTGTCTTTTGGACCTATAGTTTTCCCATTTTTCTGACAGACCCTGCAAGCACTTCCTATCCGGACTTAATATTTTTGCACTAGCTCCCTCTGCGAAATCGATTGTTTGACCAGCGACCACATAATCCACTAATCTATCTTTTATTCCCTTTTCCTTCAATAATTCTAAAAAAGCAATGGCTTCTCCTACACTATACCCTTCCTCTCGAACATTTACTGTGACTTCATCCTCCGCATAGCCTTCCTTTGCTACATCATTTCCCTCATGCCGTAAATACCCTCTAGATGTGTTGAAATAAATATTCTTTACTACAGCTTCTAGCGTTTCCTTTGAAAGTAAGCTGATTCCTTTAATAGCTCCTGCTAAATGATCACTGTCTATATGTGTAAGAATGATTGCCTCAATTGTCTCTTCACGCTGACAGATACGATTAACAATCTGGGAATACTCCTCACCACTGCTTTCCATACCCCCATCTATCAATATATGATGCTTCTTTTTCATACCATAAGAAACCCACAGAAAATCTCCTTCATCCGCGGGCAACATATAAACATTTATCATTTGTTTTTCTCCGTTCGCCTCATATAATCATTTCTCTTACGAATTAATCCGCAACAAATTTACGGTATATCATAATCTGCAAGGTGCTAAAAAATCAATGATTTCATAAAACCGGATTCTGCAATATCATACCTAATTAGCGTCTGCTAATTAAAATCAGCTAAGCCAAAAGATTAATGCAGTATATTTTATGTCAATAAATTAGTATATCCGCAAAAAACAGAATATATCCGCCTCTAAATCTTGAAGAGGTTCGTCACGGATTCAGACAATGCAATTGTAATCACGATAAGCCCCATACCATTGCACCGTTTGCTCAGGATGAAGGTCTGCTCCACCTCGATTCTGTCCGTATTGTTCCGCTATTACTGTTTCCTAGCCAGCGGAACCGGACAAGCGAGTCTCATTTCCTTTGAAGTACCTGCGGTTATCGCATGTCCTGTATATCTAATCCTCCAGCGTCCTCTCTGGACAGTGCCCTGTACATTCCTCTGAAGCAGTCCACAGCCTCCTGCAGGGTAGATTCCTCATTATAGGGGCCAAAAGCTATCCTCTCAATCCGTCCATAACCCTCTATATCTCAGTTCAGGTCGAGTTTGGCACCGAACTCCACTGGGGCCGTAGCCTTGTCATAAACTATGGATGCAGCCATGGCTGGTTGATACTCACCATGCGGTCGGGGGACAAAATGCACTTTATGGCCACATGTACTTCTGCTGTCCGTACATCTTCAGGATGGCCGGGAACTTCGAGATGTATTCATCCTTCCTGGAAAGGACGGATTCGCTCGCCTCCATGGATCATCCCATAGCAATGTGCCTACGGAATAGCACCAGCACGCCAACATCGGAGGGCACATCCTCCTGAGAGCCATGGCATCCTATGAAGCACTGCAGGTATGGATTCTCCGCAACCTGTTCCATCAGCTTCATGTCAGAGTACTGGAACTTCGTTTGGATGATGAACACACCCAACTCCATGCGCAGGAGTTTTGCCACATTCCCTGTCCCACTGGGAAAGAAGCCAACATAATTGCTCTCAAGCTCATCCCATGGGATGCTGTCGGCCACCTTCATCAATCGGTTGTCCGGGTTCATACGTAGCCCCATAGGCTGGTTAAAGCCAAGGAATGCTGGAGCACTGTCGCTTGGTCTATACATGACTTTCTGCTCCACTCCGCTATAGGATTGGAGGTGGACTTGCTAGGAAAATCGATACCTAGAAGCAGAATCTCTGCAATTATTCTATCATAAATATGCCAGAAGGTCAGTAAAATCATAGTTTTGTTCCTGAAAAAGCAGACACTAGTTATTAAACACAAATTACTTAAAACACGACTGAGTCCTTACTGTCAGTCGTGTTCTGAATAATTGCTCCTAATACTCTCCCAATTCCTCTTCTTGCACAAACACCATCGAATCTATTTAGCCTTCTTACCCAAAACTTTTTTCATGCACAAATAGAAACCATATAAAATTGAACCATTACCAACTAAAGCTGAATTGCTCCGCTCCTGCAAATCCTAGTTCTTGATATACTCTTTGATTATTTCATCTGCGACGTTTTCGCTATCTGCTATAAAATCCCCCCATGGATATTAACTCCAAAACTGCCTATTCAGGTCTTGGGTTTCCATCTACTTTTTTCTTGATGTACCTTCTTTATATACTGCATCAGCTTGCTTGAAGACAGATGTAACGGCAATAATCCAGCAGATGTATATGATTACTCTCCACATGCCCTGCCAGAACCTCTACTTTATTGCTTTGACAAGCAATTCAAATCAGCTCCCTCGTCTGCAGAACAACCTGTCCTGTTATCGCAAGTTTCTTGTACTTTGTTATCCACACCAAATGGTATTTGATATCATATGTGCAATGAGACGATTTCTTGTAGTTTTCCATTTTTATCACTTCAAGTTTAATATTTCTATTTTTCGCATCCTAAACTTGGAGAGTGGGGGTTAAAGCTTCCGCCTTACGGCGAGGATTTAACCCCATTATTCAGACAATAATATCTGAAAGTGATGCATAATTTCCTATAAGGATTTAACATCAAGAGCATCCATGCCATAATCGTTAAACCATCTTCTATCTATTCAACATCATCATTAAACGCATGTTTTCATTCATCATAACAAATAATATTTGTCCAGGTTTCCACATCACATTGTCCATCTTTATCATAGCCAGCGGCAACAACCGTCCCATCAGCCTTCAAACCTAACGTAAATCCATATCCAGCTGATACTGCAACAATATCTGTCCATTCACTTATTTCATTAGCACTTTGACCAGTTTGAGTCGTAATAACCGTTCCATCAGATTTTAATCCGACTGTATGAAAATCTCCTGCCGCAATAGCAACAATATCCGTCCATTCACTTACATCACACTGTCCAAGCTCATTATCACCGACAGCAACAACTCTGCCATCATTTCTTAGTGCAACTGTATGCCCTTTTTCTTGAATACTACCAGCCCCATTACTGCCGCCGCCAGCAGCAATAGCAACAATATTAATCCACCCTTCACTATTTTCACTTATCTGCTTCATCTGGCTTTCACTTCTATAACCCGTAACAAAAACATCACCATTTGCATTTAGGCCAACAGTATGACGCCAACCAGTCGCAATTGCTATAATATTCGTCCACTCATCTATATCTACCTGGCCGTCACCATTATGGCCTTGTGCAGTTAAGGTACGTCCGGCCGAAACTGAAATAATCTTATTCCAATCACTTGTATCAATGCGATACTCAGTCAATTTTCCATCAGATTTTAGTTGAAAAATTACATTTTTTCTTATTCCTAAATATAACTTTGATTTCTACATTATATATCATACGATGACAAAAGTCTAGTAATATTTTTGCGATTTTTTGTATCTCTGGACACGCAGATAATATGCTATACACTGCGGCTTGATGTCCGAAGCTCCGTATGATTGGTTCTGTAATCTTCAGTTTCCTGGCACCCATTTTATCCTTCTCCCCTCCTGCATTTTGCAGCAATATCGGCAATGAAGCTCACCGCCAGTCCAATAGCACGTAGCAGGCCGCCCCTAGCCGCTATCATATATGGCAAGTTACCTATCGCCAGCCCAAAACCCGCGCCAGCCCTATCCTGGTATACATATAATTCTATCTATCGATAAGCTACCGCCATTGAGCCACATCTGCCGTGACACAGCATCGTATCCGCAGTGCCAATCCTGCAATGGCAGATTCCATGTCCCGCCGCTGCATCGTGGTAGACGGAGCTTCAATAGCATGCTGTGCACCGGAAATGTAATGAAAGCTGTAGATAGGCCGTCCCCTTCCAGAAGTACAAAAAGGCCCTGCTTTCACAGAGCCTTTCAGCGCTCTCTTCTTACCAAGTCATACATGAGTTCCAGCTATTGCCCAACAGGATTTCCAGATATCTGGAATCCAGCAAGCCATCTATACCGTCTTTTTCCCAAATCTCCCCAGGTATGCCCGCGCCATCTCCAGGGATATGTCCAGCTTCCTCTGCAGCCTCCCCAGGATGTCGTCATCAGACAGGCCAAACTCATACCCAGTCTCGATAATCTCTTCCGCCCTGCCCTCTTTTCTACCTTCCACCCTGCCCTCTATCCTGGTCTCCTCAAATACAGTATACATATCCACATCTCCTCTCTGCTCCAGCGCATCGTAGTCAATCTTATTGTCCACCGCCCCTGCGGCTGTCATGATGACAGTTTTATCCACACGGCGTTCCTTCGTGTATCCTATTGCCCTGCTCCGAATCTCGCCCGCAGGGCGGCTGCCGTCCAGCAGAATCTCCAGGAGATTGAAGAGGTCTACATTGTTCATGTCGTGCAGCGCCAGGTCATTCTTCCTGGCCTCCACCAGCAGCATCCTGTAGTCGTTCACATACTTCTTCAGCTCCTCCGGGATGTCCAGCATGCCATGCAGGCTCGTTGCCCCATTCCATGGCTTCCTCCCATAGTACACGGTCACTGTGATGACAGGCATGAATCTGTCCGTTCGCTTCATCCTGGAGAGGTACTCATCCTCTTCCATGCCTTCCGCGTCTTTATACTTCGTAGCATTGCTGTCATACTGCTTCTTGTAAGCGCTGTAGTCATAGCCCATCACCCGCATTGGCATCGCATAGTCTATATGCTCCTGCGATTCGTTCCCCAGCATCACCAGCTCTATCCCATAGGCGGTAGACTTCTTCCTGACTTTTATGTTGTCCCTTGATGCCGTGATTCCCTCTGCGTACTTTCTATGCTCCAGTACGGTGGAGCTTTCCGCATCCAGATCCTCCAGCTCGTCTGGCTGTATCACCTGCTCTCCCCCGAACAGGACCGCGTTAAAGAGGTCCGCGAACCGCTCATTGTCCCTCCAGTAGCTCTTCAGTACCACATCCGGCTTCAGGTTCCGTTTCTTTTTTGCCATGCTGTATTGTTTCCTTTCCTGCTTTTTTATTATACTATTCCGTCAGAGGAATTTCAAGGCTATCCCACCTTGCAGCTCCCGGAGGTTCCGGGCAGCCGCGGCACTTCCCTATATATCTTGTTTTTCTGTAGGAGTTTGTACAAATCGGGAGCGCGATTGCCATCATAGGTATCAATCGCTTTACCATCTCCACATGCGTCCAGAATCTGTCCCAGTGGAGCCTTTTCCGGATGCTGGGCCGCAATCTGTTCCGGATTCCCTACCCTCATGTATATCACTGCCCTCATTCTGTCTCCTCTCCATCTTCACAGGAGCCGCCTTTCTCTGCGATGTCCTGCGGCATCTGTTCCGAAAAATCCCATTCAATCTCCACCCGCTTATCCTTATAGACTGTCACCCTTCGGATGAAGGCATCCACCACCTCCTGGGTCAATGCCTCCAAATGGGAATGGCGGATGATCTGCTTCATGTCCTGCTTGTCCCTGTCTGCCTCTTCCTCTATCCGGCTGCGCTCCCTATCTACTTCCTGAATCTTCCCAGATAGCTCCTCCATCCGGCCAGCCAGCCCGTCAGCCCTGCTCCTATATTCCCAGGCATCCATCTGGCCGACCGCATAGCTTTCATACAGGGCATCCCTTTCCCGCTGCACATCAAGATATTCTTTCCGCTGCTCCCTGCTTTTCCTGGCAAGGCTCTCCAGGGCCTCCCTCTGGAACCGTTCCACATCCCTGCGCTGCCTGAGCTGGTCTCCCCTGCGCATCAATTCCTGATTCAGCAGGGTAAGCACCATCTCCTCCAGGATAGCCGCATTGAAATAGGTGCAGCAGTCCGGTATCTGCAGAACGGAATGCCTCCTGCACCAGAAATGGCGCGGAATCTTTCCGTTCTGCGGCTTGTAGTTTAGGGAGTATCCGCACCCGCCGCAATAGACCTTCCCAGTCAACGGATGCTTCTCCCGCTTCCGCTTTGTGGAATGGCCCGGGGCCGCCAGCGCAACACGGGCAAAGACCTCCGGCGTCACCAGCGGCTCATGATGGCCCGTAATCACCTTCCAGTCATCCTCTGGAACCGCAATCTTCCCTTTGCTCCCTACGGATTTGCGCACGGTCTTTCCATAGGACATCTCGCCCAGATAGAACCTATTGCCCAATATATGCCGCACCACGGTACTGCTCCATGTGTGATTCTCTTTCAGGGCGCTCCTGTCAGGGAAGCGCATCTGTGTCGCTGTAGGCACTTTTTCCTCGAAAAGCCGCTTTGCAATCTGCGCACTGCTCATGCCGTCCACAGCCATGGCAAAAATGGAACGGACAATCTCCGCCTCTCTTTCATTGACGATTACGGCATTTTTTACCTCCCGGCTCTTCTCATAGCCCAGGGGGACCTGTCCGAACACGTACTCTCCGGCTGCGCATTTGCTTTCAAAGGATGTCTTCACCTTGATGGAGATGTCCTTGCTGTACAGCGCATAGACCAATGTCTGGAATGCCGTGTCAAAGCCAAGGGGCTTGCCGTCTTGTTTCCTGCTGTCATAGCCGTCATTGATGGCAATGAATTCCACTCCCATGGCTGGGAACACCTGGCTCAGATATCTCCCGGCCTCGATATAATTCCTGGAAAAGCGGGAAAAATCTTTCACAAGGATGCACCCAATCCTGTTCTGCCTGACTGCCTTCAGCATTTCCTGCATCCCCGGACGTTCCATGTTGGTACCTGTGAATCCATCGTCACAAAATTCTAAGACATCATTATCTTCCAACATTTTATCTTTTTTGATATAATCCAGTAAGAATTCCCTCTGATGGCTGATGCTGAAGCTCTCCTCCTGCCCTCTATAGGCAGTCCTGGCAGTGTAGTCTTCTGTGGAGATTCGCAGATAAATGGCCGTCTTGCGTCTCTCTGTCATCCTACTTCACCCCTTCCATATGGACATCGCTGTAAGTGAACAATACCTCCACCCGTTTCCCCGGATAGACATAGATTCTCTCAATCAGCGCCTCCACCAGCTCTTTGGTCAGCTCACCCCCGCTTTTCAGCTTTATCAGGCAACGAATGGCTTTCAGATAGATGTCTCCTTTCCGTTCCAGCGCCTTTGCTTCTTCCTGATGCTGGCTTTTCAGCTTTTCCAGTTCCTGCAGGCGCTCATCCTTCCAGAGCCGGTAGCGGACATACTCTTCCTGGGGCAGGCTTCCGGTACGGTATGCCATGTACCTCTCGCCCTCCTCTTCCGCCAGGGCCAAGATGCCCCTCTCCGTCTGCCGCAGCTGCCGCTCCAGCTCCTGTTTTTTCTGCCGTATCAGGATCCGCCCCTGCTCCACATAATCCCTTTGCTTCTTCAGCTGGGTGGCAAATTCCGTGCGGAACAGCACTGACAGGATATCCGTCAGTTCCGTTCTGGAGATGCGGTTGTTCTCCGGGCACGCTCCCCTCTTGTCCGCGATACTGTCCATGCAGAAGTATCCGTCCTTCCTCTCCTTCCTGCCGTCCGCATACTCTTTTACATGGCTGTTCCGGGTCATCTTTCTGCCGCATACGCCGCAATACAGGACCCTGTCAAAGACATTCTCCCCGATGGGGGCGCCATCCGTAGGATGGGCGTGGCTGCCCGTCCGTTCCTGTATCCTGCGGTGGACTTCCTGCACCTGTCCGTAGAGTTCCGGCTCGATTATGGCCTCATGGGCATCTTCCTTTTTCACCCATTCCTCCTCCGGCCTGCGGATGCGGTTCTCCTCTTTCCTTGCGGTAAGGGATGTCCTGCCCTGTACCAGCCTGCCTGTATAGGTGGCGCTCTTCAGGATGCGTTCCGCTGCACCCCTGTCCCAGCCCTTATACGTCATTCCGGCTGGGCAGTAGACCTCTTTCGTCCTGCTGTAAACGCCGGGCGGGTTGATCCTCCTCTCATTCAGGGCATCCGCCACGGCCTGGCAGTTTTCCGTCTCCAGGAATCTCTTATAGATGAACCGGACGACCTCCACCGTGTTCCCGTCCGGCCTGAGCTTCCTGATCCGCCCATCCTGGTATGCCTCGTACCCATAGGGCGGCAGGCCTCCTACATAGGAGCCGGCCTCCCTTCGCTGCTTCAGGGACAGCTTCGCCTTGGCCGAGAAGTCCTTGGCATACATGTCGTTCACCAGGTTCTTGATCTCGGATGCCATCTGTCTCGTGCTGCTGCCGTCCGTCCCTGTATCGTATCCGTCCGCGACGGCGATGAAGCGGACTCCCAGAAGCGGGAATATCTTCTCTATGTAGTTTCCTGCCTCCAGGTAGTTCCTGCCGAACCGGGACAGGTCCTTGACGATCACGCAGTCGATGTCGCCCAGGCGGACATCCTGCATCAGCCTCTTGAAGTCTTCACGGTCGAAGTTCGTTCCGGTCTTCCCCAAGTCGGCATACTGGCCGACGATCTCTATCTTATCCCCATGATGCCGGTTCCAGTCCGCTACATAGTTTTTGGCAATCTCAACCTGCGTTTCTACTGATTCATTCTTTAAGGCCTGCCCGCAGGCCTTGGATCCCTGATCCGAGGACAGCCTGGCATAGATTCCAGCCTTATAATATCTCGCTCCTTGTATCTTCCCCTGTCCGGCTCCTGATGCCGCGTTTTTGGCACTGCTGGAAGCATGGGTACGTTTTGATGTCCTTGCCATATCATGCCCCCCTTTCCGTGCCAGGGCGGGTTGGCGATGTCCGGCTTTCGGCACTTTCATATGCCATACGGTCATCTGAATCGGCATCCGCTTCATTCCCTGCCTGCCAGTCCTTCATCGCCTGATACTGGTCGGTAAAATAGAATTCAATCTCTATCCGCTTCCCCTCATACACCCAGATCCTTTCCACAAGGCTGGCCAGGGTATGGCGGTCAATCTCCTTCAGCTCCAGGGAATCCTTAAAGGCCGCGAGGCGCCCTGCGCTCAACACGCCGGACCTGAACATCTCCTTGACAAGCTGCTCCTGTCTTCCCTCCGCAGCCGCCAGGCTCTCCGCCTTCTTCTGGAACTCCCCATGGAGCCGTTCAAATTCCTCCTTGGTAATGACCCCTGTCCGTAAATCCTCATACAGCCCAGCAGTCAGGCTGAAATATTTCTCCTGTTCTCTTTTCAGGCGTGCGATTTCCTTATTGTAGCTGATGACCGCCTGCAGGTTGGCCTCCCGTTCCTTTGCCTGGGCAAAGAGCTTCTCCTGCTCCAGGAAGTCATTGGCGTAGCGGCGGATGGCGGTCCCTGCCAGCTCCTTCAGCACGGTCTCCTCTATGCTGTGGCGGCTGCACCCCTCCCCCCGGTTCTTGGTGGAGCAGATGTAATAGACCTTTTCCGTCCCCTTGTAGCAGTTGACCCGCCTCACCATCTGCTCCCTGCAGTCCAATGGATGCGCAGAATCGGCCTCCATACCCAAAACCTCTCCGTCATGGCTGCTGCTCTGCCACGAATATGTACCCAGCAGCGCCCCGGCAGAGGTTTCAGCGCTGACCACAGCCAAAGCCGGCGGTTCATCCAGGATCACCGGGGCATTTTCTTCATTCAGTAATCGGTTGGCGTAATTGCTGAGCGCTTCACATGGCTCATACTTTGTTTTGTAGCCCACGCCGTCGATCACAAGGAATGGATTGTAGGCCATAATCTCTGTCTGCGTGCCATCCTCCAGAGTCAGCATAAATGTGACCGCCTGCCCGGAATACTCTTTGTAAGAATTGTCTCTCTGGTAGATCACCACTTCCTTCAGATAATCCGCAAGCTCCCTGCATTCCACGATCCGGACCGTTTTGTCCGGCGGTGTCAGACGTACCGCGGCAAATGTGATCTCCGATGCCCTCAGATCCCTGTACGGCCTCTGGACACTGGGAACTCTCCCATTCCTGACAGCCGCAAATACAGCAATGCCTGAAAGCAGCAGGCAGAGGACCGCAGGAATCCATATTCTTTTTTTCAAAACAAACGCCCCCTCTCTTCAAATATATTAGAACGAATTACTGCATAGGCGTCCCTACTTCGATCAGATTCCCGTCCGGATCATAAAAACGAATGACTTTCTGTCCCCAGCTATGCGTCATCAGCCGGTTAACATACTGAATCGAGGGATATAATTTTTCCAGCTTACAGACAAATGCTTCTATATCCTTTTCCTCAAAGTACAGTTCGCAGGAGTTATTTTCAGGAATAATGTCCTTTCCCAGGAACTGTTTCCAGATTTTTTCATCCTGGAGCACAAGCCCTTCCGTTAAAATCATATTGCCGTCGTTGTCAAGCAACAGATCAAGACCGAACAGGTCGTGATAGAACTGTCTTGACTTTTCGATCTCTTTCACAACGATCAAAACATTCTTTAATTTCATTGTCCATACCTCTCTCTTATAACCAATTCCCGTATTGTTTTGTTGCTTTTCACAGTAACTGTTTTTCAGTTGAAAACTTTACGCTGCCTTTACAATATTTTTTCGTAAAGGTGAAACCAGGGAAGCCCGTACGCTTCGTATCCCAGACTGACCGTTCCGACCAACTGATATCCGCATTTTTGGTAAAGCCGCTCTGCAGGAATGTTATCTTTTACAACATCGAGCCGGATGCTTATACACTGCTCCCTGCGTGCCGCACGTTCCGCGAACATCAGTAATTCTGTTGCGACCCCGCACTTTAGGAAATCCGGGTGGACGGCAAGGGTGTAAATCACATATATATGCTGATAATCATCCTCCGTCAGCCATCTGCCGTTTTTATATCCCTCCTCCGGTTCGTGTTTTAAGATCATCGCTCCTGCTGTTTTGCTGCCGATACAGGCAATGTACAGCCCGTCGGCCATTAGCCCTTTTTCTGCGTCGCGGCGGCTTGGATAACTCCCTTTTTGCCATCCCGGATAATTTTTATGCGTTTCTAAATAGCCGCAGATATCTTCGTACAGCCTCTCGATACTGTCAAGGTCTGATTCTGCGGCTTTTCTAATCTGAATGTCCTGTTCCATGATTCGCTTCTCCTTTTTAATTTCGCTGTCATTGTCAGCTTGTGTATTGGCTGCAAAAGCCTTGAGCATAAAAGCTTGACTGCGATGTATGTGTGAATCTATTATAACGGATGATTTTTCAATGGACAAGTACATTTGCGGATACTCTCTTGCTATTTTTTCTCCTACATGATATCGTATATTCATGAACCAGTATCGAAATCAGGAGGTGAGCATACGATGGGCATATATCTCAATCCAGGTAATACCGCCTTTTCAAAAGCAATTCATTCCAAAATATATGTTGATAAAACAGAACTGATCAAATATACGAATGATGTCCTTGGAACAAAGCAGGGAAATTATTCCCAACCAGGAGCTTGCCGGCGAATTTGAAAATGCGGTAGAATGCGGAGAGTGCTGAAATTCTGCCGCCGGCGTCTTTTCCTGCAGATACAGTCCCCCACCGCTTTTTTGCATACAGCGGCATAAGAACAGGCAGCCCCCTCCTCACCGGGCACTGCCTGTTTTTTTCATCCTATTGGCTGCGGAATTTCCCGCAGCCATATTTCCGTATCTTATGCTTCATACACAACCTGGCCGTCCATGATGGTCGTCACCACTTTCGTATCCAGTATCTCCTGCGGCTTTGCTTCAAACAGGTTTTTGTCGAGTACAATGATATCCGCCAACATCCCTTCCGCCAGGGTGCCCAGATCCTGCTCACAGCCTTCGGCATAGGCTGATCCCCAGGTATAGGCTTTCAACGCCTCTTCCATCGTGATCCGCTGTTCGGGATACCAGCCCTCTTCGGGCTTGCCGTCGAACGTCTGACGGGTCACTGCCCCGTAGATCTCGCACATAGGTTCAAGCCCAACCACCGGAAAATCGCTTCCCAGGGAAAGCACCATCCCCGCGTCCAGCAGTTCGCGCATAGGCCAGGAATGCTTTGCCCGCTGGCTTCCAACCGCAGCTTCCTTGTCGCCGTACAGGCCGTTTCCTTTGTCGCCGCCCTCCAGGTCAAAGAGCATGTGCCAGGGCTGCATGCATCCGCAGATGCCCAGCTTTGCAAAGCGCGGGATATCCTCCGGATGTATGGTTTCCAGATGCTCCTGCACATGACGGAGATTCTGTTTTCCATAGAGCCTTTCGCCTTCCTCAAAAATATCCAGCATTTCACGGACCGCCCGGTCCCCGATGGTGTGGATTCGAAGCGGCACCCCGTCCTTGATTGCTTCGAGCGCCTGCTTCTTAAATTCCTTCATGTCCACCGACGTGGCGCCGCAGGTGCCCGGATCGTTGGTATAAGGCTCCAGAAGGTATGCGGTAAACACGCTGGTCACACCGTCGATCAACTGCTTCAGCCCGCGGATACGAAGCTTCCCGTCCGCATACTTTTTCTGCAGCGCCGCAAAGCTTTCCTTCTCATATTCCGCAATGTTCGGATACATCATCACCCGGGAGGTCAACGTCCCCTTCTCTTCCATTTTTTCAAAATACGGCAGCGGGTCGTCATGGGCTCCATAGGGCGCCACCAGGCTGCAGCTTGTGATCCCCAGCTTCTTCATCTTATCAAAAAGGTTCTCATAGATCTGCATGTAAACTTCATCCGACGGGCTGCAGATGGCATCGGTAAACGCGAAAGACGCACCGTCATAAAACCGTCCTGTCAGCTCCCCTTTTTCATCCTTCTCGATCACCCCGTCCGCCGGGCTTTTTGTATCCTTCGTAATCCCGATCTTCTCGATGGCGCAGGTATTCACGGCAACGGTATGCATGTCCGCCAGCTGCAGAACCACCGGCCTGTCTGAAATCACCCGGTCAATGTCATGACAGGTGGGAAGCGTCTGGTCCTTCCAGAGCAGATTATTCATCATATATCCGAACACCCACTCATTATCCGGATGGCTGTCCCCATATTCCTTTGCCATCTGGATGGCTTCCTCCCTGCTTCCGGATTCAAGCAGGCAGAAGGAAAATTCCGGATCCTCTAAAAAAGCTCCCTGTGTGATATGGGTGTGGCCGTCGTTGAACCCCGGCATAACCAGCCTGTCGCCGCAGTCGATCACTCTGGTATCAGGCCCGATGTATCGGTCGATCCCCTCCCCTTTTACCACAGCCGCAATCCGCTTTCCTTCCACGGCAATCCCGCCTGCGAACGGCTTTGCACCTGTTCCGTCAAATATCGCGTTACCTCGAATTACCATTGCTGCATTGCTCATATGTATTTTCCTCCATTTCTCTCATCCATTCTTACAGTAGACAGATTTTTTTTCGTTTATCTTCCGCTGCAGAGTTTCAGGCTGTTTTCATGTTTTTCAGGCGTTTGATCTCCATCGCTGCAAGTACCAGTGACAGTGCAAACGACAGGATATCGGATACCGGCTGTGAAAACCATACACCGGTAATCCCCAGCATATTCGCCATGATAAAGATTGCCGGAATCCCGAAAATGATGTAGCGGCAGATGCCGAGTACCGTAGATTCGATCACCCGCTCCACAGCCTGGAAATAACCGGACATCAGGTTTGCGGTGAGCCCGAGGGCGGTACAGGAAACCACGACTCTGGTGTATTTTGCCGCAATCGGGATCAGCTCGGAGCCGGCTCCGATAAACAGCGTGCATACCGGTGTGGCTGCAAGCCAGAACAGGATTGCCAGGACGTAGACTGCGATCAGGTTGCCGCCGATTCCTACCTTAATCAGATCCTTCACACGGTCATACAGCTTGGCGCCGAAGTTGTAGCTTGCGATGGGCTGCAGCCCTCCGGTGGTAGACTGGGTAATCATCATCAGGATGTAGACCACGTATCCGTTGATCACTGCAAATGCCGCAATATCCAGCTCCCCTCCGAATTTTCCCAGGAAGTTGTTGAGCACGATGGTAAATACGGTGGAGGACGCCTGTACCAGAAGATAGGGGAAACCGATCTTCACAATATTTCCGATGATCTCTTTATCAAAATGCAGGTCGGACATCCCCACCTTGAAAATGGTATTTTTGCTGAAAAAGAAATACAGGATAAAAAAGCCCCAGATTCCGATGGAGGACGCATAATAGCCCGCGCATCCTGCGATCCCCAGTTTCAGGATAAATACACTCGCATAGAGCCACACCAGCGCCAGGATTGCGGAAAGCGTCATAGCCCAGGTCGCGATACTCGGCTTTTCATCCACCCTTGCCATATAAACCGCAATGCGGCCGATGATGCAGAAGGGATATCCGAACATAAATATCCGAATAAACAATACGATGGAATCAAACAGATCCGGCGTGGCTCCCAAAAGCCCCGCAATAGGACCTGCAAAAATAAAGATCACAACCGCAATGGCAACAATGGCAATGAAGCTGAACCACAGCCCCTGCCCGTAGACCTTTCTTGCCCCCTGCTCATCGCCGTCTCCCAGCTTCATGGCCGCCAGTGTGGAAACACCGATCGCGAAGAAACCTCCCAGCGCCAGCATAAAATATTCCAGCGGCATGATCAGCCCTACGCAGGCAAGTCCCGTCTCTCCCAGACCTCTTCCTATAATAATGCCTTCCAGGATGACCATAATCGCCTGTGCCAGCATTCCGATCAATGTAAGAAAACTGTACTTCACAAACAGCCCCGCTACCGGTTTCGTACCCAGCTCCCTGGATTCGGAACTCTGTTCCTGTCTCATTTCTTCACTCATTTTGTTGTTCTCCTTCCTTTATCTCCTTTGGATTTCTGCCTGCCGTTCGGCACGCCCTTTTTTGTATGTTTGTATTATATGACAGTTTATGCCGCGTTTACACTCCTGTTTTTTGTATATTTTATCTAAACTTTTGATCTAATCCTATCTAAACCTCATACAAAACCAATGTATATCTCTTCCCAAATAGGACTTTTTCTTATAAAACAGCACAAAAAACAGAGGTCTGTCTGCAACGAATCACATGACAGCCTCTGCATCTTGTACATCCTATCCCCGGCTCTTCGTCCCGGTTGAATCCCGCTTCGCCACCTTTAAGCGGTTCAGCATGATCTCCTTTTCTCCGAATTTCCCTTTCGCTTCCGTCCCTTCCTCAAACAGATACACCAATTCCAGTTCATCCTTTTTCTGCAGCTTCATCCCCCGGACGCCCACGGCACCTTTTTTCTTCTCCGGGATCTCCGAAGCCGGAAAACGCAGGAAATATCCGCCTTTTGTCTGGAGCACGGCGTGCTGGTTCTCCGTCACCACCTGAACAGAGATCACCGCGTCCTCCTCCTGGAGCTTGGTGGCCCCGATGGTCCGTTTGGCCACCTGGAACTCCGTTCCCTCCACACGCTTGATCATCCCCTGCTTTGTGGCGAAGAGAAGCTTTGCATAGCGCATCTGCTCCATATCGCAGACCATCACCATCTGCTCCTGTGCGCTGGCGTAATTGCTCACATTGTCGATGGGCGTCCCCTTATCCCGGAACTTTCCATAGGGAAGGTCCAGCACCTTGATCTGGTGCATCTTGCCTGTATCTGTGAAAATGCAGATCCGCCCGGTGTTCATACAGTGGATGATGTATTTATTCTCACTGTCCGCGGCTTCCCGGTTCCTCTCATATACGGATACGTCCACGGTTTTCGCATAGCCGAAGCGGTCCATCATAAACACCACTTCCTGCTCCTCGATCTTCTTCTCTTCAAACACCGCTTCCTCCGCATTTTCGATGGCGGTACGCCGCTTCCTTCCGTACTCCTTCCGGAAATCGTCCAGTTCCTCCATGATCACCTGGGCCATGGAATCGTAGTTGTTGAGGATGTCCTCATATCTGGCGATATGCTTTAGCGTCTCCTCGTGCTCCCTCTGCAGCGCCTCGATCTCCAGGCCGATCAGCTTGTAGAGACGCATCTCCAGAATGGCCGTGGCCTGCCGCTCGGTAAACCGGAGCATGGCCGCCATCTTCCGGGAAATGCCGGTTTTAAACTTGATATTATCGGTGACGCCGTTTACGAGACAGTTTCTTGCGTCCTTCACAGACTTGCTGCCCCGGAGGATCTCGATGATCAGATCGATCACATCACAGGCTTTGATCAGACCTTCCTGTACCTCCTTGCGCTCCAGCTCCTTTGCCAGCAAGGTCTTATATTTTCTCGTAGCCAGCTCAAACTGGAAATCCACATGATGCTCGATGACCGCTTTGAGCCCCAGCGTCTCCGG
>OFGX01000589.1_pt1 | contig 26722 bp, 21 predicted proteins | sample 1521831 | NCBI WGS metagenome assembly OFGX01 (sample SAMEA3504080, study PRJEB24116) | mouse gut metagenome | biome: mouse gut; feature: mouse-associated habitat; material: faeces | place: Denmark | collected 2011 | reverse complement strand
TGACAAACTCCTGGGGGCCGTAGCTGCCGTCGATGGCCCGGATGCTGAACTTCACGCCGGGGATGGTCTTGGAGGGGTCGGCGCTGTCCACCTTCACCAGCTTCATGCCGGGCAGCACATCGTTGAAGAAAAACAGCTCCTTGACGCCGCAGCCGGCGGTCAGCTCGATCTCCTGGGGAGCCGTATCCTTGATATGGCTGTCGTCCCCGGTGTCTACCTCGACCGCCCGATAGGTGCCGGGTTCGATGCCGGTCAGCAGGATCTCACCGCTGCCGTTCGTCTCATAGTGGCCCAGGGAAACGCCGTCGCGGAAAATCTCAAAGGTGACGCCGCTCATGGGCTTGTGGCTCTGCCGGTCATATTTCAGGATTTTCAAACCGACCTTCGCCAGATTTTTGAACACCAGCGGGCCAGCCGGAATGGGATTGCCGTTGGCGTCCAGCTCCAGCTTGATCTGCTGCACTTCGGTGGTAGGCTCGTAATTGGGGGGCGGAATCAGCTCTGTCACGGCATATTCTCCGGGCTTGATGTACTTACCAGCCGCCTCGGTGGGGTCCCACCACTGGACGCTCTCCAGCACGCCGGCTTCATCGGTGTCAAACTCATAGACGCCGTTGGTGACGGAGGAGAACTTAAAGGTGGCGGGGCCGACCCCAGCGTTGGTCAGCGCGTCCCGCTTAAACAGGAGCGCCTTTCCGGGCTCAGGGATGCCGCCGTTCTCAATGCCGCTGGCGGGGCCAACCTGGGCCGCGCCTGCCTGAGTGGAGTTCTCCGGGGCCTTGCAGGTCACGGGAATGGGGGCGGCCAGCGGGGTACAGCCGGCGGGAGCTCTGGTCTCCTTGACATACAGCGTGACGCTCCCGCCATCCTCGACGATGTTGGGGACGGATGTGCTCGCCGTCCCGTCGGAGCCGGTGGTCATCACGGCCAGAGGGGTCCCGGTGCAGGAGGGGTCCGCATAGACGGAGAACTCCGCGCCGGAGAGGGGCTGCTTATCTTTTGCCGCGATTTTCTTCAGCTTCAGATAGACGGGCTTTTTCTCCGTGATGGTCGTGCCATTGGTGAATGTCACCTTGGACGCGCCGCCGCTGCTGATAAACTTTTTGGCGGACATATCGGCGGTGCCGCCGGTGCCGCTAATATTGGTCAGCTGGGAGGAGTCATCCTCATGCACCTCAAATCGGAAGGAGGCGTCCGCATCAAAGACAATACGGATCGTTTCATCGGCTTTCAGGGAAAATCTCAGACCATTGCCAGTGTTAATCACCTGATCCGTACAATCTGTGTTATTTTTCCTTGCTGTATAGTTGGAGGGACTTCCCGCAGTATAGGTTACAGTGAAGCTCCATGTCTTGCCAGCGGGAATAGATGCCCCAGACTTCTTGGTGACTTCCAGGGAAGTCCCTGTGGGCTCCGGCCGCTCAAAGTTGAAGGGGGACAGGATGTGCAGGCCATAGGAACGCCGCTCGGTAAAGATCGTATCCCGGATCTTGGCGGCCTTCGTGATGCTGTCCACAAAGCTGTCCGCCTCGGTATAGCCGTTGGTGGAGCACAGCTCCTCGCCGGTGGGAGTGCCGTCCCCGTTCAGGGGATACTCCAGGAACTGGCCCTTGGACTGCCGCATCCACTGCGCCATGTTGCGGATGGTGGAGGACTGGTCCCGAATCAGGCTGCCCTTGACGGCCGCTTCATTGTTGTAGAGCGTATAGGCCATCATTTCCCGCAGGGTATAGGCGCGGCGAACACCGTCGGGGTCAACGAACACGCCGCCTGTCTCAATGATGATCCGGTACTTGGTCCGCAGGTTGCCGCTGGCGTCATGGACGTACTCAGACCACTTGGCGATGGCGTCATCCTTGCTCCAGCCGGTTCCGCTGCTGTTCTCACTCAACCGGCCCAGCAGGTACAGGAAAGCGTCATTGGGCTTGTAGACTTTATATAGGTTGCCAGGGGTCACAGGCTGGGGATCGGTGCCCCACATGGAGGTGTAGTCGCCGTCAATCCAGCTGGCAGACCACTTGGAGCTGTTGCAGTGGAACATCTGCTCCTTCTGCTGGTCGGTGATCCCGGATTCCCTCTGAAATTCATCTGCCGTGGTGACCCAACGCTGATTGTAGCCGCTGGTGGCGTCATAGGAATAAACGCCGCCCGTTCCACCTGCCATCATCTGGGCCGCGTTGGAGCCCCTGCCGTTGTACTGCATGGCACTGGAATTAAACCATGTGATTTTGCTCCGGCACTGTTCCGCAGTCCAGTTTTCATAGGTGCCGTCGCTCCAAACGACATTGAGGGGGGTGCCGACTACGTGCCAGGTGCTGTAATCGTTGTTGCCGATATCCTTTACCACGCCCTCGGGGAACTCGATCAGGGTAAACCGCAAAAAGGTTCTTTCAGGGTCAGTACTCCAGTCAACATTGCTGGTGGTGGGCTTCTGACCGCCGGGACTGCCGGGATTGAGGCCGCCAGTTCCGCCGGTGGGATTGGAGCTGCTTGCTTTGATGGGAGCCCGCTTGATACCGCTCGCGCACAGCTCAGTCAGCGTCGTATAGGGAATGACGCTGTAAGCCCGGTCAATGGCGTTGGACAGCTCGTACCGGAGCAGCCCCAGTGTATCATCCGGGGCATCATACTCCGTCCAGTCCTCATACTTGGGATAGACTGCGCCATCCAGCGTGTACTGGTACAGCTGGCCGGCGTCGCCCTTAGCCCGGTGGATGCTGATATCCTGCCTGGACTGCTGAACGACCAATGTATCGCCGTCCGACATAGCCTCCCGCTGGAGCTGGGCCAGCTGTTCAGCAAAAGCGAAGTTGCCGGCAATGACGTACTCATACCGGCTCAGCCTGGACGAAAACTGCCTTCCGCCGTCCCGCTTGTAGGCGATGCCGGGCAGGATGTCAGGCAGGTTGACAAGGATATCCTCCTTATCCACCCAGCCGGTCTTTCCAAGTTTGCCGCCTTCCCAGCCGGTCACGCTGCCGCTGTCATCAACGGCCAGACCGACTTTGACGCGCTCGCCGCCGCTGTACTCCAGCAGGGCGAAGGGGAGGGGGGCCGCCCCGCCCGAGGCAGGGATGGTGGTGGTCTGCGTGCTGCCGCTCTCAGTGCTGTAAACGGTCAGCGGTTGGTGTGTGCCGTTCCAGCCAGTGGCGCCGGCGATGTTGACCTCGAAATCACCGGTGGGGGCGTAAACGGGGGTGCTGGCCGCTGAGCCAGCCGATGTCCTCTCAGCGGCGAATGCGGTGGCCGGGAGCATTCCAGCCACGGTGATCACCGCCAACAGGCCGGAAAGGGCTCGCCTCCACTTGTTTTTGATGCTCTGGGAGAGAGATTTCAACATTAAGCGTTTCCTCCTTAATCAATTTGTGAGCACAAAGGAAGGACTGCACATCATCGTGCAGTCCTTTGACTTTTGGCCGCAGCTCTGCGGCCAGGACGATTCGGTTTGGGGATCGGTGGTTTTTGATGCGCGTTTGCCCTCCCTTGGGCGGTCAGACCTGTCAGTTGAGGGCATCTGAGGACCACGCCCCCGCGCTGTTTCCGGTATAGGCCACATCCTCCGGGTAGCGGGTCCATGCCTCAAGGCGGTAGGCCCTGTTTTCGCCCCGGTAGCTATCTAAGTTGTTTTTGCTGTACTGGCTCTCCTGATTCGGCCAACGGATGATCCCGCCGTGGTTGCCGTCGGTTTCATGAAATGCATGGATTTCATCAGGAGATTCCAGTGCAACCGACACGTGCCAAATAGAGTTGTCACTATTTCGCACCCAGAAGAGGATGTCTCCAGGTCGAATCTGTGACAGGTCCTCCACTCTGCGGCCGGGGTTGGTCTTGTCCCCAAAAATGAGAGAGCTGACCATGGAGGCGTAGCCGCTGCATCCGTAATACTCGCTCACCCAGTAGACGTCCATGATACGGTTGGCGGCGGTGCTGGGCACCTCGTTTTTGTGGGTGCCCGGAGTATTGTGCGTCCCCCAAACCGTGCCATGGGGCCACTCCTTCTCGATCTGGCGCAGGAGCTCCAGCACATTCTCTTCTGTCACAGGCTTTCCGTTGCTTAGATAGCCGTCCCCGGTGTTCTGACTGGCAGAGGGCGTATCCCCAGGATGTCTACCAGTCAGCGCCCGGTAGATCAGCACCGCCATCTCGCCCCGGGTGATGCTTTCCGCATGGGCGGTGGGTTCGTCAATCCAGCCCAGGCCAAGGGCATAGGAACAGGCGGTTCCGTAGCTCCAGACGCTGCCTTCCCCGTCCATAATGCCGCTGGCCCGCAGGATCACCGTGCAGGCCGCCGCGGGAGTTACCGGGTCGGCCGCCCCATAATGGAGCTTGTCATATCCGGCCACCAGATTGTTCCGGACGCAGTAGCCCACATAAAGCTTGGCCCAGGCGGGGACATCTACGAATTTGCAGCCCCGCTCGTAGTAGGCGGTATTGGCCTGCAACTCCTCCACTCCGCCGCGAAACCGGGTGAGCAGGACGGCCAGCTCGGCGCGGTTCAGGCTGGAGGCCAGATTCATGTTCCCGTTCTGGTCCCCAACCATGATGCCCCGCTCCCGCACATAGTCGGCTGCGGCCTCCTGGTCGGAGGGCGGACTTGCGGCCGCCGCAGGGATGACCAGCCCCAGGCAGAGTGTGACAGCCAGCCCGATCATAAAAAGTTTTTTCCTCATTGTGAAAACCTCCGTTCATATGATTATACTACTTTATACGAAAATACACAGAGGTTTTTCAACAAGTTTTTTTACTTTTTTTCTACGGCCTGGACCAGCACCCGGCTCTCCGGGTGGTCGGCCAGACAGGTGGTGAGGGTAATGCGGTTGTCGGCGGTGGACTGGAGGTAGCTCCAATCCGTGTTGGAGATGACCTTCACGGTGGTGACCTGATAGGTGCGGGTGCCGTAGATCGTGGTGTAGGTGATGGTGTCGCCCTGCTCCAGGTCCTTGATGGAACCGATCACATACTTGCTCCCCCGGTTGTGTCCACACATTGCCACATTTCCATCCCAGGCGGAGGTAGAGCTGTAATGGCCCAGGCCCTTTTTCATGCTGGCGTCGGTCTCGCCCTCCCAGACCTTCATGTTGATTTTCAGCGAGGGAATTTTGACAGTGCCGATGCTGCCGTCCTTGTAGGCCATGCCCTCCACGCTGGTGTAGGCCGGCTGCTGATAGCTGGGAGTGGTGGGCAGGGTGGGCGTCGTGGGGGTGGTGGTCGAAGTGGAACCGGAGCCGCCCGTTCCGGTGGCCTCGGTGAGTACGGTGATGGGGCCGCCCCCGGCCACGCCGTAGCCGCCGCCTCCAGTCGCCACCGTCTGCTGGAGGCCGGGGAGCATGGTGCGCTCCATCACGCCGGTCATGGTGGTGCTCTGAACGCCGTACTCCAGCTCCGGCACCTGGTAGTCCACCACATTCCGGCCCCCGTAGTTGTACTGGGAGCCGTAGACGTCCTCATAGCTGGTGCTCTTGTAGTAGTCCTGGGGGGCGTCTGTGGTGAACGAGTAGTCCGACGCAAAGGCCGGGACGCTCATGCACAGCGCCGCCACAGCGGACAGCATCAGCCCGGCAAACATTTTGATGTGCTTCAAATAGATTCCTCCTTTTCCTCGGTAGGGTCGAACTCATGCCAGTCCCCAGGACGGTCCTGAAGAACGGTGTAGGCATAATCCGCTCCGCGATGATGGACGGTGAAGGTCTGGCCCAGCAGCTTTTTTGCCAGGGGACGCTTGATCTCCACCGCGATGATGCTTTCCGGGTAGGGGTCCAGACCGGTAATGTCTATCTCCGGCCGCTGAGGTTCCGCCCGGAACTTGGCGATCAGCTTGTAATCCCGGGGCCTGTCGCCCGGAATGTAGACATAGACATTCTTCCTGTGCAGGAACAGATAGCCGCCCGCTCCAGCCAGCGCCGCAAGCAGCAGCACCAGCAGGATCGTACCGCCGATAGCGGCCACATTCCCGCCGAACAGACTGCCCGGTTTTTTGTCCGGCTGTTCGGTAGGCTGCGGTGTCTCGGGCACGATCTCCGCTCCGGTGTAGACCACTGTATAAGTGATGCTGCTCACGCCAGAGGCGGTCACCGTTCCTTTATACTCTGCGGTGGAGACATAGCCTGTGGCTACCTGACTGCTGGTGGACGCGGAATAGGTCGCTACCGCCTGATAGGAGGCAGGGGCCAGAGCGTCCCCAACCAGGTCCGTCCCGATGACCTGCCACTCCACATTGACCAGATTGAGCGTTCTGCCGTCCTTGACTGTGGTAGCCGGAACGTAGGACATATCGTTGCGGTCCAGCGGCCCAATGGTTTTGGTGGCGGTAACCTTCCCGCTCTTGGTGGTATAGCCCGCCGCCTCGGTGGTGATGGTGGTGTGATCCAAAGTCAGCTCGCCGCTAAACTCCCCATCGTCATAGGGGATGCTGGGGGCCAGCTGCTCCAGGACCACGTTCAGGTCCTTTTTGACCGTCTCCACTGTGACCTTCTCGGTTACCGCTTTGGTCTCCAGGAAGGTGTGCTCCTCCTTGGTGGTGTAGGCCCAGGTATAAGTGAAGCCGTCGTACTCAAACGACGGCTCCTTCAGTGTCTCCGGGTCTGTCCCGGGGGGAAGCTCATAGGTCTTGACGATGCGCTGCTGGCCGTTCAGGTTTTCCACTACCAGACTTACCGGAACCTCAGCGGCCATGGCGGTGACTGTTATGGACAGTACCAGCAGCAAAGACAGCGCCAGACGCTTCAAATGCTTCATAGGCCCTCTCCTTTACAAATTTTGTTTGATGATCCTTGTGATGATGCCGACCGCCACGCCCTGCTCCGGGTCCAGCCGGGTGACGGAAAAACTCACATCGTCCCGCTTGCCGGGGGTGCGGCGGTCATAGCAGGAGTGGGCGATGGCGTTGACCCCATTGTTCAGCCGGATAAACACCACGCCGCCCCGGATGTCGGTAACCCGCCCAGCGTAGCGGCCCTGGACCACGCACTTTTTCAGATTATCATGGTCGGTGCCGTTGGACACACTGCGCACATCCGCCGTAATCGCCAGATTCTCCACGGTGCTGCCGCTGATCTTGAGGACACGTACCAGAATACGGTCGCCTACGCTGTACTTCTCGGTGGCGTCGCCCATCCAAGAGCGGGACAGCCCGCGGGCCACGATAGCGCACTCCACGCCAAAGACCTCCACACGGATGATCTTCTCGGAGACCGCCACCACCCGGGCCTGCACCACCCGGCCCTCGTAGATCATGGGCTCGCCCATCTCATCCCTGTCCAGATAGAAACTCTGCCGTTTGCGGTACATGGCGTCCTTGCGGCTGCCCACAGCACTGCGGCTCTTGTTGTCGTGGCCCTTCACCACGAAGTCAATCTCAGAACCCAGCCGGACCATGAGGATGCGGCGCAGACGGGCCATGGTCTCCATGTACTCCGGGCCGGTGGGCAGTTTGCCAGGGTAGAGCAGCATCTCTTTAAGGGGAATCGCCACCCGGAAGCCCTTGTAGTTGACCACCGCCAGGGTCAGGCCGGATTCCGTCTGCTCCACTCCATCCAGCGTACCAGTGAGGATGCGGCGCGTCCAGTCGGCGTTCTGGATTTCATGCCAGATGATGGCCTCCCGCTCCGCCTCGGTTTGCACCTCATCCCGGGCCTCGATGGTCAGCACCCGCTCACGGTCAGCCGTGCGGCGAGAGGCAGAGAGAGATGCGGCGGCCTCGCGGCGTCTCCGGGGGCGTGCCTCCCTGGGCGGCGTATCCTCCGCAAAAGTGTCCTCTGGGGCAGGAACATCCGGCTCCTCACCGGGCGGCGGTGCCAGCGTCAGCGGGTCATCGCCGACTCCTGCCTCACCGTCCGGGGAGACACTCGCTTCACCCCATTCCTGGAGTAAAGAGTCGTACTCAGGGTCAGACTCTTCCGGTTCACCGTCGAAAGGTACATCATCCTGGGGGACGCTCCCACCATCAGAAGACACATCCTCTGCGGGAAATTCCCCGTCCTGGGCTTCGCCGTCGGTTTCATCGCCCATGGAACCAGCGTCGGGTTCCTCAGCCCCGTTTTCGGTTACATCGGCCTCCGGGTCAGCAGGGGCGATACCACCATCGGCGTCATCGTGCGGAACATCGCCGCCGCCTTCCTCCCAAACGCCGGCATCGCCGCCGGAGAAAGGATCATCGCTGGGGGAAAAATCAGTCATCCCGGTTTCCGGGGCGGCTTCGGCCTCCATTCCGCCGGTATCAGCGGGAAGGCCAGTCTGCTCAGTCAGTTCCTGCTCTTCAGGAATGGGTACAGTTTTTTTCCTTGGCATTGTGAAATTATTCCTCCTCTTCACATTTTGATTTCGGTCTAACGAATATGGAATCTCTGGTCGCAGTCACGACCCGAGTTGTTCCTGTTGTTTCTGTAGAAGCCGGCACCGGCTGTTCTTCATCCGCCGCCGGCTGAGAGGAAACAGAGGGCTGTTCTTCCTCTTTGGGATGAGAAGCTGTCCTCTTTGCCTGCGGTGATTGCCTCTGCCGCTTTGCTGGAGTTTTGGGCACTGCTGGTTTCTTTTGCGTTCTGCCTGCCGGAGGAGCAGACGGCTCCACCATCTCTTCGCCCTGCCGGACCGTCCCTTGTGCCGGGTTCCCTGTCGGAGCGGCTTTCTTGGCGGGAGGCTTGGGCTGCTTGTTCTTCTCCTGGGCTACACGCCAGTCAGGGACATGGGCGGAGGCCTTGCTGGGCCGCAGCTTCTTAGCTTCCGGATGCTTTGAGTAGTCGTACTTATCCACCTCCAATACATTTTTGCCCCGGATAATCACCAGGGCGCGGTCCACATCCATGCGCAGCACCTCATCCATCGTCATCAGCCTGCGCTTGCCGACGCCGCTGGTCTCCCGGTATTCCGGGGTATAGTTGGAAATGCGCCAGGTCCCCAGCTGCTTGGCCTTGCTGGTTACGGAAATACTTGCCTCACCCGTTCGCTGGGAGATGAAATCCGCTGTCAGGGCATCGGTGCAGCCAAGGAACAGCGTCACATCGCAGTTGCCCAGTATCTCCTGCCACTGGTTCAGTGGGTAGCGGTTCTGGAGTCCCGCGAGGTTCTGGAATACACAGGACATAGAGATGTTCCGGGAACGGATGACTGAGATTTTGCGGGAAAGGTCAGGGATAACGCCGCAGGCACATAATTCCTCACCCAGTACATGGACGGGAACAGGCAGTGCCCCGCCGGGACATTCCTGATCGGCATAGCGTACCAGCCGGATAAAAACAAAGGACAAAAACAGCGAGGACAAAAAGTCAAAGGTGCTGTCCTGGTCGCTGGTGATACAGAAATAGGCACAGGGTTCTTTACCCGGCAGCTCCATGTCAATCTCCGTATGGCCGGTGATTTCCCGAATATCGCTGTTCTGAAATACCTGGAGCCGGGACCCCAGACCGATGATGACGCCGCCCCGGACATTCTCGCCGGACTGCTTGAAGATGCTGTAGGGGGATTTAGCCGGGTGGGTGACGGGCAGCACATCAAAAAGGGCATTCAGCTCCTTCTCACTGCTCTGCGTCAATAGCTTGTAGACCTCACCAATGTTCTTTTTCTCTTCCGGGTAGCCCCGCTCCACATAGAGAACCAAGGCTTTCAACAGATTCATTTCAGCGTATAGTGATAGGTAATCCTTTGAAGTAATCGCCGGATTTTCCCCCACTCCACACCGGACATGCGGCTTTCACCGCATCCGGCGTTCCATCGATTGCATTGTCAGGCATTTAATCAGTCACCAATCGAAAGTGGCTCAGATGGCTGCCAGCGTTGCGGCAGCCCGCAGATTGTTGATTTTGGTCCGTTGTTTTTTGGTCATATTCAGCAGCTTATAGATTTCTTTCAGAGTTGCAGTATCCATATCAGTCAGTAGAGGGAGGAACCTTGTATGCAGCAGCACCAGGTTGCTGTATCGCTCCTGTCCACCCTGCTCCTTGGGGATTTTCAAATAACACACGATATTGTCTGGATGTACAAACGGCTCCCCGCTAATGGCGCATTTGCCCTTCTGAGCGGACAGCAAAGAGAGTTTGCAATCTGCGTATTCCATACTCCGGTTGTTGGGCAGGCACTTTCGCAGTTCCGCAAATAGGGACATGTCCATTTCCAGGTTTTCGTGTATCTTCTTCCGTCCCTCCTGTGAAAAGCAGCATACGGCGGCACTGATACCGATTGCGGTTTTGTACTTAACGAAAGCGATTGGATAAATAGGCCGGTTGATACCGGACACATACCGCACCATTTTGGAAGCGCCGTAACGTTCCCTTTCGCTCTCGGTCATCGCACCGCCATCTCGGACAAGCTGGCAGCCGGTTTCGCTGTTCAAGCGGTTGGTTAGCACCGTCATGATTCGTCGATGGATTTTCCGGCAGTCCAGGCTGATGCAGGTTGCGATTCTGAAATAATTTTGGATTCCCAGCACCATCTCATCAAACCGGCCGATTTCATCCGGCTGAGTTCTTCCTTTTGCCGGGTTGGCAATTCGTTTGGCCTGTTCAACAAGTTTGTTTTCCTCTAATTGCATTTTCTTGTCGCAGATATGGGATTTCACAACGTACTTTCCACCCTTGCGGTACACCATGATTTTGAATCCAAGAAATTCTGAGCAGCGTTTTCGGACATTGACAATGCGTGTTTTTTCCGGAGACACCTCTAATTTGAGCCGCTCCGTAAGCCACTGGGTAACCGCCATCATAGTTTTCTCGGCGTCCTCCCTGTTACGGCAGAATATGCGGAAGTCATCCGCATAGCGCACAATGAACATTTCCTTAAGCCTTGTACTCCGCATTTTCTGATAGCCTTTGCTTTTGTCAAAAACCTTCGATGCGCGGATCGTGCGCCATGTGCCGTATCGATTTGCCAGGGGGTGCTCTGTCCATTGGCTGTCGATCCAGTGGTCCAATTCGTTCAGCACCACGTTTGCCAGTAGAGGGGAAATGATACCGCCCTGTGGCGTGCCCTTTGCAGGACAAACTGTAGTGCCGTCTGGCATACGGATAGGCGCGTTCAATATTCGCCTCAAAACAAATAGGAGTTGCTTGTCCTGTACGCCCAGCGTCCATAGTTGTTTCATGAGTTTGCTGTGATTTACATTGTCAAAGAATCCCTTGATGTCAAATTCCAAAACATAGTGTAGGTGTGCTCTTTGCAGGAGGGAATAGGTGCGGGATATTGCGTGCTCCACTGACCTGTTGGGCCGAAACCCATAGCTGTTGTTGCTGAATTTTGCCTCGCAGATTGGCTCCAGGATTTGCTTGATGCACTGCTGCACCAGCCGGTCCCAAATGCAGGGGATACCCAGCGGCCTTGTTTTGCCGTTCGGTTTTGGAATTTCTTTTCGGCGCACTGGTTTGGGCCGGTAGCCGTGTTCACTTCCTGTGACAATTTTTCTGACCTTATCGATAACCTCGGTCGGCGGAAGCCGCCCTATGTCACCGATGTTCTGCTTGTCTGTTCCTGCGGTGTAACTGCCCGTGTTTGTTTTGATGTTTCTGTAGGCCAGCATGATGTTGTCCTGGCTTAGCACCATTTCCATCAGGTCGGTAAATTTCTCCCCAGCCTTGCTTTCGGCGTACAGTTCATCAAACGCCTGCTGCATTCCGTAATACTCGGCGTGCCGCTGAGTGTCCATACACAGGCTCACTCTTCTTCCTTTTGGCATAAGGCATCACCTCCAATTCAGAAAGTGTCCATTTTGGTCTTACTCGAATCCTTATCATCGGACTGAATAATGTCTGGTGTTTGCAATTCGACTTGTGACCATTCCTCCACCCCCATTACAGGGGTTTCCTCGGTTCGATCACTACTTTTCAGCAGCAGTTCACCCGCTTATTGTTCTTCGCCGGGTTCTTCCTTCCAGAATCTGCTGCCTTTCCTCGTTCCGGTAATTTTATCTGTACATATATGCCTTTAGGTTTCCGCTATGAGCCTGCCGGCTGGGCTGTGCCTGTAACACAGCATGGTCGTTCGTAGGGACAATTTCTACTAAACCACACCGGCTGCGCTTGAACGCACCCATACATTTCTATATGGTCTTCTTTTAGACCCGTACATTCGCGGATTCGTCAGTCTGCCTGCCAGAGCAAACATTCTAACCGTGGGCATTTTATAGACCCTTGGCCTATAGGCAACACAGTCTGCCGCCAGACCGCTTTCGGTCGCTGTTCCCAGCGACTACGGTTGCTCTTGGCCTTCGTCGTGGGGCTCCGTACACCAACCTTTACCGTTGATGCACGCCCACCGAGGGCAGGCGTTTCAGGGTGTTACCCCGTCATTCCACCTGTCAAATTACCAGTTCTCCGAACATCGGATTACCGTTGTTCGTGCGCCGACTTTTCACCATCGGCGAACGAGTCGCACTGTCCCAGAAGTGGTCTCCCTTGGCACTGCCAGTATTTTTGATGATGACATCACAGAAAAGCTGTGCCATCAGTTCCTGACCATTGATCTCCGCCAGACAGTTCCAGGAATCCGAGCAGGAGGGGGTGACCAGATTGAACACCTTCACCGTATAGCCCTTGTCTCGAAGATACTGGCTGGATTTTTCATAGAGTTCCGATTTTGGGTCACAGATTATAAGAGAGTGCCGCCGGGCGACCGTCTGGAGAATCATATTCATACAGAACGCCCGCGTCTTTTTGGAGCCGCTGGCCCCGTACACAGCCAGATTCCCATTGAACCGGGTCTTCTCCGGGACACATACCACCTGGCCGTCCAACTCCCCCAGGATGATGCCGGGGTGTTTGCGGATATTGGGAACCAGATCCAAGACACCCTTCAGCTCCTTTTTGGACATAAAGCCCGCTGTGCCGTAGGTGCCTTTGTTGGAGTAGATCAGGTTGCGGTCTCGGTCATACTCGCCGGTCTCGCTGTATCCCATCCGCATGACCATGAAAATCAGGACAGCCAACGCCCCCACGCAGAAGCCTATGCCGTACAAGCCATAGGGAAAGTGAAAGGCGGCGGCGATACAGGCGAAAAAATTGCCGCTTGGGAACTGGGGAGAGGTACCGAACACGCCACCTGCCGCCTCCCAGACCTGATAATTGTAGATGAACTGACCGATGTAGCCGCCGCCATAGAGCAGAGCAATCAGAGCGACAGGCAGGATAATGGCGAGCTTGATCATTTCTTTTCGAGAGATGGAAACACACTCCTTTCTACTGCCTCAAGGTCAAGACATTGAAGTTGGATACGAGGGCCAAGGCAGCGGCGGTACGCCTCCTCCTGGAAGTCAAAGCAAATGACGATGCCGTCCTTTTCGTGGATAGACAACGCATTATCAAAGCGCCTGAGCCGAGGCATATCACAGAGATAGCCAAAGAGGACGGGGGTATCGCCTTCCAATCCGTCATTCTCCATCGGCAGGCCGGGGTTCGGCGGATGAAGGCCGCTCAAAAGCAGAGTGTCCAAAGAGACACGAAGTTCGCCGTTGCAGAGCAGACGCACCAACGCATTTCCTTTGTGGTCACCTGGGAAGAAATAGAAATGCTCAAAGCCGCCATCCAGCACAAAGTTGTTGTGGGACAGGCCATCGCCTACACCCATCAGCGCACCCAGCCGCTCCATATCCGTGCCAAACACAACCGCGTCCACTCCAACATCCATGAATTGCGCCGGGAGCCGCTGTCGGCAGACTTCCGTTTGCAGCAGAAACTTAATCCGCATCTCGGCCTTGTACTCCCACTTCATCTGGAATGGGCCGGTGTTGTAGGCAATAAAAATACCGCCGTCCGATAGCAAGACGCCGGTTGAACGGGAACCGCGTATGATGGATGATTGCGGCCCGACCTCTTTGACCTCACGGGAGCTGTAATAGGCAGGCTGAGTAATATGAGTATGGCCCAGGGGCGGCGAGGGTTGAAACACGGCTGTCTTTTCCCATGGAAATACCGACACTCCTGCATTGTGCATCGTAACCAGCACCTCAGCCATCCGATGGAGGCGCAGGCGATGGGGAACGGAATATTTAGGTGCGTTTGTTACCGTATCGCCGGTAAAGAGAGAGGCAAACCGCTCTGGCCTGTCAGCGGAAAGAAGGCTTTTGGCATCGGCAGTCAGGCGCAGACCGCGAAGGCCGTTTTGCGAATAGGCATAGATCAGCATCTGTTTCTTTAACCGCTTGATGACTTTCTGCCGGTATGCTTTCGTACTGGGGAGACTGTTCACCAGATTGGTTGGGAACTCGCCAGAGAGGGCAACGAGAGTCAAAAGGAGGTCGGGCAGCGTATCCGGGGCAGGGAGTTTTGTCACTTGGTCTGGCAAGTTGCGACACCTCCTATTTCAGTAATCTCAACGCCCAGGGTCCGTATAACCTGGGCGTTTCCGCACTCAGCGTAAGCGGCCAAAACTCCTTGCGCTGCAAGCGTTTTTGGCGGTGGACCTGGGGTCCCAAAACGGAACACCTCAAAAGGGCCTAAATGGGACCCCTGTTTTGCCCTCTTTCGGCCTCTTTCAGAGGATTTCTTTTTCGGCCAGCCACGCCAGGAAACGGGACGTCTCCATGATGGAAATTCGGGTACAATCTACCGCGCCCAACTCTGTTGTGTGGTAGGTATCACAGAGGCCTCCGGTATCGTCTGTCAGAACAAAAGCGGCAACCACATCCTGGATCTGCTTCAGCTCCAGATTGTCGTAGTCTCTGATGCGGCGCTCCGGCAACTCCTGGTCGTAGATATGGGAGAAAGCAATCAGGCAGTGCCGGAACCGGGGAAGGGGATGACCCCTTGCGTACTGGGTCAAAGCCGCCCCCAACGGCTCCAACAGATATTCGCCGCTCTGCCACATTTTACGTTTTGGGAGCAGAGCAGGCAGCGTAACCTCAAAAACGCCGTCCTTACAGCGCACTGAGATGCCCTGCGTGTTGGCCGCGGAGGTCAGATACTCCGTCTTTGGTGTGGTCGTGCTGGCGTAGATGAGATGGCGCAGCCGACAGGCGATGCCCTCCGCTCGGAGGGCGGCGTCAATGGACAATACTTCGTAATTGTCCGGGTATCGCTGAAGATCGGTGGTATTCATGGCGTACAGTGCGTTGGTCAGACGCTGAATATCATCCAGAATGGACGATATCCGCCGGGAAACGGTGCTTCGGTTCAATGGTTCACCTCATTCTTTCTGGTAATATTGCACCTGCCCTTCCGGGGATACGGTGCAGTAGCCGCTGGCATGGGGGATTTGCAGCTCCGCAATCTGAGAAGCATCATCCACCAGCACAAGGTAGCGGGAGGGCTGCTCGCCGGGATCGGAAAGCACGTGGGACATCAGAACTTCTTTGCCCTGGGCGGCGTGGACGATCTCGTAGATTTCACCGCCGGCGAAAAAGATAATTTTGGCCGGGAAATCGCCAACGGAATGATACTCCACTTCATCCGCAAAGTCCGCCAGCACCCATACCGCAGCGAAAAGGCCCCGGTCCATGTCCTCCAGGGCATCCGGGGCCGCGAGATAGAACCGCTCATCTTCGGAGAGCCAAGCCCGCTGCTGCTTCACCAGGTAGGTCAGCAGATTCCGGATCTTATTCCGCTCCTTGGCGTCTTTCCCCGGATGCAGGCGCAGGATCTGTTCCGCAGTCAACACCCGGTACATGGAAATATCCCGCAGGATAGCCGCTGCCTCCCGGCCATAGACCTGTTCACGGGTTTTCATCATAATCATTCACCTCGTAAAATCGTATTAGCGCCGTATAAAAATCGCACAGCGGAACCGCCACAGCTATTGCCGAGGCGGTTTTCCGCATACGGACCGTATAAAAAACGCATTAAAAAATAGCCCTCGCATTAACACCGTATACGCTCCGCTTTACGCCACAGGCGGCGCGGCCTGGGTCTTGTCCAGCAGCTCTTGCAACTCCCTCCGGTCGGTGGTGATCAGCTCCTTCTCCATCTGGCTGCACTTGATTTCCACCGTCACATTGTTATTGTTGGTGCTGATAAGGCCGCTGCCCCGTTCAAAGTGGGTAATCTCCATGACTTCCGCCTCAGACAGGTGGAGCAGGGATTGGACACGCCGGGCTTCCTCGTCCTCCAGGTTGAGCAGGATCTTGGTCTTGGCGTTGTTGATGATGCCTTTGCCGTACTTGCCATCTTCCAAAGCGAAGAAGTCGTTGATGTCCTGGGTAGCGCAGATAGCGGAGCCGCCGTAGCCGCGAATGATCTTGAAAATCTCCAAAACAAACTCCGCCGCCAAACGGTTGCTGTTGGCCCCGATGAGCTGCCAGCACTCGTCGATGAAGATAGCCTTCTCCTCGGTACGGTTCTCCTTGGCCTTGTCCCAAACGTAATCCAGCGCCACGAACATCCCCACTGTCAACAGGTCGCCTGTCAGTTCAGAGATATCCAGCACCGTGTATTTGTTATCCAGAGATACGTTGGTCTGCTGGTTGAATGTCCGGGCAGAGCCGTTGACCAGACGGTTGATGATATTCGCCAGCCGCTTGGTCTCGGCGGACTGCTTCAGCACCTCATAGAGGTCGCCCAATACCGGCATTGACCGATAGTGGCCAGGGGCATTCGGGTCATCCAGAGTGCCGTTCTCATGGGTGATGCCTTTGAGGGCGTAGGTGCGGATCATAGCATCATCCAAAAGCTGCCGCTCCTCATGGGTCATGTCGGGAATCAGCAGGGAGAAAAAGATGTGGAGCCGTTGGATTTTTGCCGCCAGCAGAGACTTCTCCACGCCTGGGCCGTCCAGCAGTTCATCCACTGACTTGTCCACCTTACGGATTTCCATGACATTGATGCAGTTTTTGGAGGCGGGAGATATCTGAATGAACTCCCCGCCGATGTTGGAGCAGGCCCGGTGGAATTCATGGCCCTTTAACGGAGCCACGATGAATACCTGGATGCCCTTGCGCCGCATCCGGGTCGCCATCAACTGCATGGTAAAGCTCTTTCCCGCACCGCTGGTGCCCAAAATGGCGATGTTGGCGTTCTTGTAGACTCGGGAATCAAAGATGTCCACGATGATAAGAGAGTTGTTATGCTTGTTGACCCCCAGCAGAATACCGTTGTCGTCACACATTTCATAACTGGTGAAGGGGTAGCAACTGGCCGCACCCAAGGTCAGGACATTACGCCGAGATCGCTCATAGAGGTGCTTTTCCAGAGATGCCAGCGGCAGTGAGGATAAAAAAGCCTGCTCCTCACAGAAAGAACAGGGCTGAACGTCCATATCCTGACTGAGTAGCAGCTTTTTCATCTCCGCGCATTTCCACTCCAGGTCCTCTACATTAGAGGCGGTGATGGTCACCAGCAGATTGAGGTAGTAGAAGTCCTCGTTGTTGGATAAGCCGTCCTTTAGGAAGTAGCCGCTACGGATGGCCCCATCCAAGTCGTCGAAGTCCGTATTGGTATCGCTGGTCTCCTTGATTTTGCTGCGGTTGATGCGGAGCTGCTGGCCCAGTTTGCGGATCATGCGGTCTTTGGGCTGACGGGTCAGGAACATATCCAAGTCGATGCCGTCCCCGGCGTTCACCAGCAGGCTGAGCCAGCCGGCAGGCACTTGGGCCTTGTAGCCACCAGACGGAATCAGCAGATAGGCATAGTACATGCCGTCAATACAGATATGCCGCCCGTGAGACAGGTCGATTTGGGAGGGGGCATAGAACTCATTGACTGGGATTTCCTCCAGCGACCGGCCGGCGGCCATATACTCCGCCGCCACCTGCTTAATCTTCCCGGCAAAGGGCTTGTCGTTGCTCTCGGCGCGGCAGAGGACATGGTACAGAATTTCCGCTGTGGCCTCGTTCTCATCCTCATGGTTTAGTACCACAGTGTTTCCGCATTGACGGAGGTAGTTGGCCGCTGTCCGGGCGGCGGTCTGGAGGGAGGCGATGGCCTCCTCTTCCTCGTGGCCCCGCTTGGCGCCGGGCAGCGGTTCATGCTCGAAAATCAGGAAGAACCGCCGGGTGATGGCCTCACGGGAGCCAAGCTGTCGGATCAGCCGCAGATAGTCCTCCTGCAACTCCCGGCAGTGCGCATTGGTCTCCTGGGCCAGTTCCTGCCGCACGGTCTGCACATGGCGGTCAATGTCCGCCCGCTTGGTCAGCACCTTAAACTGTACCTTTACAGGAGCGATTTTCAGGTAGCTGATAAAGGAGTAGATGATGTTCCGCTGCTCCTGGGCGCTACGCAGGAGGAAGTTTACTGGGATAACCTCAACCACTTTCACATAACGGTGGTCTTTGGTGAAAATGACCCCATGCTCTATCTTTTCGATAGGCACATAATCCGCCAGTGGGTTGAGAGGCTTGACCTCCGGGGCCAGAAAGGTTTTGAACTGATCCACTTTCCGGCCTTTAAGGTCTACCTGCAACCGGCTACGGCTTTTGGGCAGTTCTTCTACATCTTCCAGCCTTGTTTTTTCTTTCCTCTGCGTCCAGCTGGGAAGAAGCCCCTTTTTACTCTCGCCCTTCCTGTCCAGCACCCGGCGATTGCGAAGAAAACTGAAAAATTGCAGGATGAACTCAGACAAGCTTCCGCCGCCCACCCCAATGAGGGCCAGCAGCACCAGAGGCAGAGTAGTCAGGCAGAGAATGATGATGCGCATAGTGAGGGAGATTCCCAGATTAAGCACCGGGAGGGCGGTCAGCGCCCCTAGGATGCCCGCTTCAATGGCGTTGCGGGTCTTGAACATCCCGCCCATCAGGGTGCCTCCCTCAATGAAATTAGGTGGGATTAGATAAGTATCCCGTTCTTCTTGACGCATAGGACCTCCTTATACCCGATCCTTACGCTTGGGTGGGTCGGGGAGTTTTTTAATGATGCGCTCCTGGTAAGCCACTTTATCGTCCGAAGCCATATACGGTTTGCGCTCCACTACATCCTGGGGCATCTGTGTATACCAAAGTGTCCCATCCGCAGAGCGGACCTTTGAAAAAGTGCCTGTTGGTTCCATATACTGCTCTGCATGATACATACCAAACGCAATCGGCTGCGGATGTTCAGGTGTGGATACATAGCCTGAAATTCTCCCGCCTCCAATTTCTGTATTGGAAAAAATGGGGGGAATTTTACCTTCTGCGGTATACCCCAAGTAAGATTGCAGAGACTGGGCCGCCATATCGCCAGTAATTCTGCCGGCTACCTCGCCCCGGGCCACTGTGCCGATAACATCATTGGCAAAACTGCCCCCCGCAACCAGAGATTTTGAGAAAATGGCGCCGCCCAAGCTGGGGATGCCGGTTTGTACGGGTTTTGTGTGGTTGCGGACGGTGTGGGAACGTTCTACAACGGAGGACTTCTGCACATTTTGCGTATCCGTGGAGCTCTGCGTGTTGGTCTGCTGGTCGCTGGCGGTGACGATTACGCCCTCCTGAACGGGACCGTTGCCTGCTCCGATAAGGGCCGCACCCTCACCCTGGGGAACATTCAGGGCAATGCCGCCATCAGATACAGATATATTTTCCGCAACGGAAACGCTCTCATTCGGAGAAACAATGGGAGCCGCTTCGGTTGGGACGGAACCATCAAGAGTAGAGCCGTATGGGATAGAACCGTCTGCCGGAGGAATGTTCAGCATTGTGCCGCCGCTCTGGGGAACACTAAAGGCAGCGCCGCTATCGGATATAGATATACTTTCCGCAGTGGAAACGCTCTCACCCGGAGAAACGATGGGAGCCGCCTCGGCGGGGATGGACCCATCGGGAATAGAGCTGTCCGGGATAGAACTGTCTGCCAGAGGAATGTTCAGCACCGTACCGCTGGCCTGGTCTGCGGCGGAAACCTGACCATCACTCTGCGCAGCAACGGGTGGAGGAGTGGCATCGGTCACAATAACGCCTTCTTGTGGGGATGAGCCGGCTGTGGCACTGCCTTCAGTTTGGAGATTGACCCCACCAGTGTGAATATCGTTGTTGACCGAAGGTCCCACCCCCGATGGTGCCTCTGGCGTGACCGCCGCTGTAGCCTGCCGTACACTGGACTGGGCGGTGTGGACGGCGGAGGTCTGAGAGGTGGCGGTCTTGATTGCGCTGTTGGTAACATGGCGGCTAGCCATACCAATCAATCCGCCCTTGAAAAAACCTGACATTCCGGATCCGCTGGTTGTTCCAGCCTTTCCGCTGGAGGCAGCTCCGGCCCGATTGGTACCGGCACCGCCTTTGCCGCCTGCAACCATTGTAACTGCCCGCATGGTGAGCATAGCCTCAGCCAGCAGGGAGCCGCCTGTGCGGCCCACGTTGACACCAAGGGTTGCCATGAAGCTGTCGATCTTCTGTGATACCTTGAGGAAAGCCACGGCGCACAGAAACCAGATCAGCACATTCCCGGTAACCTCCGACTTGCTGGAGGCCGCCACCTGCGCCTCCACTTCTGCCTCTGTAACGGCGAAAGCCGGGACACATAAAAAAGCCGCCAGCAGAGATACCAGCAGCAACGTGAAGAATATTCTCTTTTTCGTTTTGAGTCCTCCTTTACAGGGATAGTGGATTTGCGATAAACGCGCCTACCATGCTGACGAACAGCCGCAGGCACCAGGCGTTCATGACCAACAAAAAGAGCTGTCCCGCGAACATCCGGCACCAACTTTTGAAAATGTTGGAGGTGGCCTGAGACGCACCCATAGCGAAAGCGACAGGAGCCGTAAAGACCAGCACCCCTAACAGCACATACCGCTCCGCCGCCTCACACAGCAGTTTCAGGTAGTTCCATGCCAGCACCAGAAGCAGGATCAGTACAATGAGAGCGACGCCGCCGTTGGCGCAGACCCCGATGATGGTGAGCAGCACCGAGTTAAAGCTGGCGAAGTCCAGGCTGGGCAGGGATGCGGTCATAATCCAGTTGTAGGGCGTTCCGCCGATAGTTAGCGCAATGTCCACGATTTGGTCGGAATAATAGGCCAGCAGGATGAACAGGATAGAGCGGATGCTCAGTTTGATGGGGTCCTCCGCCTCGGAGCCGGCACCCAGTCCAAAGTTTTTGAACAGGTTCCAAACCCACAGCAGCAGAATCAGCCCGATAGCCAGAGCGACAAAACTCTCATACATGGTTTCGGCAGCAGGGAAGTATCGCAGAAACACGCTCATGTCGCAGCCCAGCGCGCCCAAAACTGATGTGTTAATCATATCCAGGCCGTACATGATTTGTTCCGCGATCCACTCCACTATGCCATCTAAGATACCCATAAGCCCTTACGGCGTGTACTGGCCGCCGGAGAAGAAGGGAGTGACATAGCTCATGATGAAGCCGAGGGAGTTCAGGATAATCCATGTGACGATGATGCGTTTGAGCCAAGCACGGGATTCATCCACCGTCCGTCCAGAGCGGGAAAAGTTCATCATCAGCAGGGCCACAGCCGCCGTAACCACAGCCGCGATGGTAGAGATACCAAGGACCTGAGTGTAGACGTCTTTCATGACTTCGCTGGCTTTAGTCCAAATAGTGGTGCCGGCGGCAAAGGCCGGCAGGCAGAGCATAGAAGCCATGCACATACAGAGAAACGCCGTATAGAGGATGCGTCCGCAGTCAATGTGTCTCTTCAGCTTGTTCTCCGGCTTTTTGACGGGGGGAACATTTTTGGGGTTCAAATAGATGCCTCCTTTTCGTTTTTCCGCCGAAAACGAAAGCGGCGACCAACTTTTGGACGCCGCCTGGCTGCTGTGGAGGGACGAAAAAAGGACGCCTTTCAGCGTCCCTCCATAGCCGTTTTCGTTTGTGATTACAGTTTTGAGCATGATTATCTTAACATATATAGATTCCCATGTCAATTCCAAAGCCGTCCTAATTCAGTCCCAAAACCGTCCTAATTTTGTACTACCATGAATTAAAACTCTCTGAGTACCAATTCCGTGACCCCGCCATCAGGGGAGAACACGAGTCTCTGCACCTGCGGATGGTGGGAATAGGTTTCTCGGATAAAATCCCGCAGAGCGGTTCCGCCATGGCAACCGTGAATCAGGCGGAGACGGTAAGTAGCCCTGTCAGCGCGGCGGAGCAGTGCCTCCACCGTCACCTTGGCCTGGTAGGCATTCTTTCCGTGGAGATCCGCTGTAATCACTCCCGGTCCCATGTACAATTTCCTCCTGTTTGTCCGAAAGCATAGACCCCTTTATTTTAGGTGTCGTCTTCCTCATATTCCAGATTGTTTTCCTTACACCAGCGAATGGCAATCTCCCGCTGGGCCTGGGCCAGATAATCGTACCATTGCTGTTCCAGGCGATGATAGCGGATGCCGTTCTTGAACCTGCGGAACGCGCCCTTGCCTCGGATAGCTCCGGCCAATTCTTCACGAGCCGCGCCGGGGCGTAGTTCGTCCACAAAATCAGCCATAATGCGGTATTCATGGATCTCGTACTTGCTGGGGAATGGAAGAAACCGGCCCGGGAAATTTATGATTAAATCCGCAAGCTCTTCGTCCCGTTCCCCGGTAATATCGGGGTCTGCCAGAGCTACGCTCTGCCCGGTTTGGGTATCAAAGTATTCCTGGAATGCCTCCGAAGCCGATTCAACCGCAAAGATGACCTGCGCCAGCTTGATTTTCATATAGTACAGCCTCCCTATCGCCCACAGCACTTCTTATATTTCTTGCCGCTGCCGCAGGGGCAGGGATCGTTGCGGCCGATTTTCTGCTTATGCGCCTGTTGGGGCAGCGCGCTACCGGTGATCTCCGCAATTTGGCGGAGCATATCAAAACGCAGTTCCTCACTGGGGATGTTATCCATAGTCAAGATGCCTTGCCGCAGTTCCTCGACATTCATTGTCCTGTCTGCCAATGCCTTGCGGATATTGGGGCCAAAGGACAGAGATTTCGGTATGCGCTCCTCTGGCGGAACCATCTCCATGATTTCGCGGGGCGTATGGCCCCGGTTGCGCTGCATACGGCAGTTATTCTGGAAATTGTTATAAACCGAAAGAAAACGGTTAATGTCTGCCTCGCCGTTGAACTGAAGCCCCAGCCGGGTTGCTTCGTCCATCACATTGGGGAAGGATGTGGATGTAATGCGCATTTTCATAATAAAGTCCGCAAAGACTGCCTGATCTAAATTATGATTTCCTGTTTTACTGGAAATCACCACCATAAAAGCCTTATGCTCCGGTGTCGGCTCGCAGTAGAACATATCATCGTATTTGAGCAATTCTTTTTTCGGCGGGATGTAATAAGGTTTGCTGTGTTGTGACCGCAGCGTTTCGTGGTAAGCGGATATATCTCCATCCAGCAAGAATACATCAATTATTTCTCGATCCAAGGGGCTACCCAGTTTGCCGTCCGTGTATAACTCGTCCAGACCCAGGATGTAGTAGTCCTCTTCCTCATGGCGGGCAATTTCCGCAAACGCTAACAGTTCTTCCTGCGTGAAACGACTGTGGTTTTGCTCCTGGATGATTTCAAAGGCCTTTCGGAGCGGAATAATCCCATATAGATTCGCCATTGCGTTGAAGTATTTACGTAGCATCCGTGAAACTATATCCGGGAGGGGAATCTCACGGTAGAGCGCATTCAGCCTGCGCCGGGAGTAAGGTTCAGGAATAGGAATCAAGCCATCATCTTTGCTGTCTGCCATTGTGAATACACCTCCAGGATGTTTTATTTTTCATAGTATATCATACTAACCAGCAGATGGTAAAGCCATTCTCACAAAATAAGGACAGCCCGTGCGGCGTAAATGAACCGCACGGGCTGGTGCTTTCCCCTATGCCTCGTCCTCTGTGTGCGGAAACACCTCCGACAGCAAATCAAGGCAGTCCTTAGAGGAATATCCCCACAGGATGGAACTGAGGGCCTCTACCGCCTGCTCACGTTTGCGGTAATAAGTTGTGCGGCCGATATCCCGGATGTAGGGCTGGAGCTGCTCAATGATGGCGTTGATATTCTCCACCTGCTGTGGGGAGAGAAAGGTGTAGTACAAAATCCAGTAGTACGCCTCGCCATTCTTGTGCTTCGTCCGCAAGAGCTCCACCGCGCTGTTCACCAGCGCCAGCATCTTCCGGCTCCGCTCGATGCAGCGGGCGTGGTTCTCAATCTGCGTCCCGCTCAAATCGGCGCCGGCCATGTAGACGGACTCCAGAAAGTCATCCACGCTGCTGCCGTACTCGCACTCAAATTCTTTCTTCAACTGCTGGACGGACAGCTCCATGCTCCAAACCACATCCCGGTATTTCTTCAGTAGCCGCCAAGTATCATGATAGCGGGGATCCTGCTCCACGCTCTTTTGCAACTTCTTATATGCCATTTTTGGTCCTCCTGTCCTCACAATAATCATTCCACGAGCAGCTATTAAACGCTGCCTTGTTGTTGACCCAGCGGGCAAACCGCCGCTGTTCCTCTGTCGGCTCCCCGCCGTCATAGTCCCGGTACGGCTGTGCAAAAGGCGTTACGCCCATACCTCGCAGGGTCTCCACCCGCTGGTGAGCATCTGCTACGTCCTGAACCAGCACATAGGCCCATAGCCGGGATTTTGCAACCCCGGCTTCTTTGAGATATGCCGCTGCCTGTTCCACCACAGGGAGCATGGCGTTGGTATCACAGGACATCCGCACAAAACGAATCCAGCGGAGTCTAGCCAGTAGCTTGGCCGTCTCCGGTGTAATCAATCGGGCGTCTAAACCCTGATTGAAGTCCACCCAAATTTTCTGACCGCCCATGCGATCGATCTGCTCCAGTCCGAAGTCGGAGGCCAGCACATTGTTGTCCAGAAAGATGATCTCCCGGCTGTCCGGGCGTTTGATTTGCTCCCAGGCAGACGCTGGATGGATATATCCCTCTTTGCGGGGAACTATGCACCAGGGGCAGATGCGAATACAACCCCGGGTCAAGAAGCCGATAGCCCTTGTGTAGTTCGGATAAATGCTGTAATCCGGGGCTGTAGCCTCCACTTCCGGAGGCAGGGAGCGGTAGTCCTTATAGCCCGTCCCGCCGGTGATGACCTCACCGGCGTTGATTACGGTGGAAAAGTCCGGCGTAAATGTGAACACCTTTGACAGATACACCCGGTCGTAGTGTTCAAAGCCGCTCCACCACTCCACGGTATCCCCACGCGCCTTGTGCCAGGCGGACAACCGCATAAGGGCCAGGTTCGGGAACTCATGTCCGTCTACCTCAACCAAACCAATTCTCACGGCATCACCTCCTGGGCCATATCGTGAGCGACCTGGGATGCGTAATACTGGCCGATGGTTACAGGGGCGTTGTAGAGCGCCGACAGCGTATAGGCCCGGATGTTCCCGACCTGCGTGGTGTTGTTTCGCAGACACTCCATCACATACTCGATGTGCATCTTGTCCAGTTTCAGAAGCCGGCTGCGGACAACATCGGCTGGCACGTCCTCCTGATTGACCCGGATGGTTTCCCGCCCGGTACAGCAGGTCTCCACCATCAGTTCCACATAGCAATCGATCAGGTCACGCTCGTAGGGGTTCTCCTGGAGCAGCAGGTCATAAGAGATGTTTTCACAGATCAACTCCCTGTACGCATCCATCTGACCCATCCTATCCCGCTGCGGCCGCGTGCGCCGAGAGTGCGAGGGCAATAAGGGGGCAGGGGGATAGATAGAAGACTCAGTATCACTCAATTCAGTATCATTCATATCAGTCTTATTAGTGTCGGGTTTTGCGAAGTCTTGACCTCGCTGTTGCCGAAGTCTTGACTTCGGTTTTTCAGAAGTCAAGACTTCCGCTTCCCCCCGAAGTCCAGACTTCGGAAATTCAGAAGTCTGGGCAGGCGGCGCCAACGGAGTAGCTGGAGATAACTGTTCCGGCTCTGGTGGCAGAGTAAAATTCATGACGTATATCCGCGTGGGCTTTCCCTGCCCCTGCTTGCGGCGCTCGATCAGCCCGATCCCATTGGGCTTGTCCAGTTCCTTAAACAGCCGTATGACTTTATCCTTGCCGCTGTCCAGCATCTCAACAGCATCCTCCAGAGTAAAGTAGATATAAACCTTTCCGTCCTTGTCCAGCCAGCCGTTACGGACAGACAGTCCCATACGGTCCAGCATCAGCCCATACAGCACCTTGGCTTCCATAGAAACCCCCTTGAACCGCCGGTCTGTGAACAAAGTCTTGGGAATCCGATAGAAACTGTACTGCTCGGCTTCATTGCCGTAAAAGTAATCCAGTTCCAGTGACATGGTTGACCTCTCCTTTTCGTCTCAAAACGAAAAAGCCCCCTTGACGGATGAAAAATCCGTCAGGGGGCTCGCTTCGAGAAAAATGGACATAATAAAAAGTGCCACCCGAAAACTGACATCAATCGTCAATTTTCGGGTGGTAAATGGTTTTCGAGCATACTATATGGTGCTTGTCCGGTGAAAACCCAACCAGCGGCGGAATATATGGTCTTTCGACTGTCACCTCCTGTCGTATCAAAGCTGTCATAGGTGGACTAAATCAGCGTAACCGCTTGTGCGACAAGGGCTTGCTGGTTTACCCCTATTATGGCACAGCCGTTGACCAGGATGTTGTGGATCACCTGATATGACCAGCCTTGGATTCCGCAGGAGGTAGGGACATGATCCGCTTCCAGCTCCGCCTTGATCTGGCCCAAGCTGCACCCATCCAAGTAGCGGTAGAAGATACGCTTTCTGGTTCACTGGTAGTATCCATTTCCCAAGTATTGACTTTAATCTGCATCAACAGCTCCCGCATTTGAAAAGGTCTCTGGATATGGGTAGCATTCAACTCAAGTTCATATAGTGCCTCCACCTGTTCCTCTGTGGAAAGAAACAGTACGACGGGTGTTTCGATTCCTCCCTCACGTAGCCCCGACAAGCCTCAAAACTGTTCGGCTCGGTTTT
>OFGX01000588.1_pt1 | contig 26756 bp, 24 predicted proteins | sample 1521831 | NCBI WGS metagenome assembly OFGX01 (sample SAMEA3504080, study PRJEB24116) | mouse gut metagenome | biome: mouse gut; feature: mouse-associated habitat; material: faeces | place: Denmark | collected 2011 | reverse complement strand
GACGATGCCTTCCCAAAGGCTTTTCACGCCTTTTCATCCCCTTCCCCGAAAAATGCAACTGCTTTTGCCCACAGACGAGAAATTCCGGCTCATTTTATAAATGAGCCGGAATTTGTTGCCTTATCGCTAAAAATATCAAAATTACAGAACTACTTTTGACTTTGTGCTACTGAAATGTCATGAGTTTTTTATAAAAGGTATTTTATTGGAAAATGGCTAGAAATACAGAACAAACTGTGATATAATAGATAATATACGATTATCCTTGGAAGGAAGGGCACCTATGGTAGATTGGAAAAGAATCAAAGATGGATGCGAGGGGTTTGAGCGTTTAGCGAAGGAGTATGTAGAAGATGAGTTTCAATTTCCATATGGAGAATGGAAAAAAACACAGCAGACGCGGGACGGAAACAAAGACGCTTATACCATTATCGTCGGTTATCATCCCTATCTTGATCAAGATGAGACATGGTGGATGGAGGCAAAATACTCCACATCCGAGAAGAGGACCTATCTAACCCGATACCGCCTGGACGCAACTATTGTCAGCTCCGTATTTCACAGGCACATTACCAAAATTATTTTCGTAACCAATATCGACATACATTCCAAGACTATCTCAGACATTCGGCTTGCTTTGCAACGGGCCATTGGATGTCGAGAGGTCTATTTTTCCACCCGCCAGGTATTGGAATACTGGCTCGCACAAAACCTGTCCGTTTATAAACGGTACTTTCCAGGCCCCGCTTCGCACACGGTGGAAAATGACACGCTGTTCGTATCAGAGGACATCAGCGTATACCCCAATTTGAGCAGCCAGGGGTACATAGAACCATGCGCCCATGTATATCTGAACAAAACCTATCAGGCGTATTTTAAGGTCATCAGCGGCACAGCCAGAGAAATCACACTTTCTCCAGCCCGGAAGGGCGTCCAAATCGAAACGGAGACAGTGTTTCTTTCCCGGGGAGAAACCGTACTATACATCCCCTTCCATTTATCTGAACACTTTCAGGTCCAGCAAGTCGGTGAGGATGGCCGGGAGGTTCGGCCCCTGGACATCTTTCTTATAGACGGCTCCCGCCCGGTCCTGTTGAAATCTGCGTTGTCAGTGCTCCAAAGTACAGATTTACAACTGAAAGTCCAAGCCCAGGAAGACATCTTTACCGAACTTTCCAGCGCCATCTCGTCATTCCAAAGGTGCTGTGAGCTGGAGCTGTCCATACTGCATGGGGCATCCGGGATTGGAAAAACCTATGTGGTCCAACAGCTTATGGAAAATCCGTTCATCCAAAGAGAACACCACTTTTATCATAATTTTTCAGAAGACGTAGTGGAAAACGCAAAATTTCTGTTGCACCTTGTTTTTTTTCTGTTGTTTCCCTATGTCAATCCAGAAGAAATCGATCTGGTCTATCTGAAAGAAATTGGTGAGCAGGTCACCATCGCACCAGACCTGTTGCGACTGGCCGAGTATGTGGACACTCCCACACAGCTGGAGGAGGGGCTCCGGCTGTATTGCGACAGACGCGGGAGCGTCTTTCCGGCTTCCTGCGAATGGAAACAGAGATATGTCTTTCTAGACAATAGTCAGAATCTAAATTCGACCGCATGGCAATTTCTCCTGTCGATACTGCGGGAGAGCAAGTGGAAAAACTGCCCATTTTTCTTTCTGTTCATTGGGCAAAACTATATGTTGGAATCTGACAGTATCCGCAGTATGAGGCAGACCTATCCCGTGAATCTGTACCACTGCGAGATGACCACGGCGGACATTCTCAGCAACATCCACGATATTACAACGTTTGACCTGAGCTGTTACAAAGAAGTTGTCTCGGATTACTTTCCCAATCTCGTCGTTCTTATCAGCTTTTTGAAATACATCCGTACAAGCGGTGTATCGGAGTTGGAAGACCTCAACAGTTTTCTTGCCCTTTATATCTCGTTTGTGAACGGAAATATGAGCGAAGCCCTGCTCCAGGACCAGTTTGCCAATATCATGGCAAACCCAGACCTGAAGAAGCTGTGTTTTGCTGTATACACTGCTCCAAATGGCGTCGAGACTGGGAAGGACGACCCCTCTCAGGTATTCGCGCTCTTGAAAAGCGGGCTGGTCAAATTGGATACCCAAAACCGTCTAGTGCCGTTCCACGATATTTACGAAGGTATCTTCCGTCGGATTTATCATATAAGCAAACGGAGTTTGGGACTCGCTTACACGGACGAGTTGGATAAGGCGCGGGATCATATCCTGTTCCCCGAATCCGTGGCGGATTTTACTCAGGTTGCGGCGCAAGTGACACAGCTTCGCAAGGCCGATCACTTTTACTCTGTCTGCTATATCTTGGACTCCTATTTTGAACAAAATCCCTCAGAACGGGAGATTGTGAGGCGCTCTCCGTCGGAAGATGCATACTATCGCTTGTATTTTGATTACGCATACGCTGCGGTGAACTGCAGCCACCGACAGACAGGGTACGACTACTTTGAGCAAATTTATGAGGAGATCCAGAACAAGACTTCCAGACCTTTGCGCCTGTTGAAGCTGGAAGTGCTGTTTGAACTGGTAAACAGCACTTATAACATTTTTCAATTTTCGAAAGCTATGCACTACTACCGACTTTTTCAGGAAACAATCGTGTTTCTGATCCGAACCGAGCAATTACCCGCAGACCGCTTGCAAAATGAGATGTATATTTTATGCGAGAATATGCGTATCATGCTCCAGTCGGCGCGGGGAAAAAGGAAGTCGGAACGGATGTTTTTAGCATGGCGCAAGACGCTAAAACAGAACGGATATACGCACTCATATCTTTATATTGATTTTCACACACGCTACGCCCATACATTATATACGGTTGACCCAGAGCGGGCGTTCCAATACACTCAGGAGGCTCTTGATTGCCTACCGGAGGATAGTTCGAAGACCAGTAAGCTCTGGTATCTGGTTCAATTTCAATATTTATATCTCCGCATCCTGCGTGAGCGGAACTACGTACTTTTGCCGGAACTGGAAGCAATAGCGGAGGCAGCCCGGAAGAACTACTACAGCAGCTATCGCCATCGCAATATGGCAATCTGTTCTATCTTATATGTTATTGGAGACGTGAAAAAAGCGGATGAGCGTTTTTTGAAAGACATGGCAAATCCACGCCTCCTGCGGGACAAACTGAAGGGCTTTTACTTTGAGACGCTGGCCCTCCACTATCTGTCCCACCAGAAACTGGTCGATGCTGCTACAGCGCTGGAGCAGGCGGTCGAGGTGTTCCAAAACATCCCACAATATCTTCGGGTGGTGCGGCATAACCAAAAAGTGCTCCGCCGGAGTCGTTTTTCATTCAAGAGGATGGATTTCTATTTGGGAGAGCCGTTGAAAAGCGACTGGTACTACATTGATCCCCGGGCTGATTAGCCATGTTGCCCCAAGGGGTGATGTGTACCCCATCAGAAATATGAAAAGTCGCCCAATGCTTACAGCGTTGGGCGACTTCGGTGCGTTATCAGAGTAGTGCGGTATCCTCCAAAAAGGGCTGTATGTGCCTGCGGATATCCTCCGCGCTAAAATACTCCATATATTCCTCTGTAACAATCAGCCGCTTGAGAATTTGGAACGAATATTTCATCCATTCTTTCTTTTCCTGTTCTGATTTCGAGAACTGGAACACCTGGCGGATAAGAAGATTGTAAAAGCGCTCCAGCACCTTATAATAATGAAATCCAAACTCCTCATATAAGCCTTGCCGGGTCAGGAAAGCCCGGACCTGTGTAAAGACTGTTTCAAAATCATCGAAGTGCTTTTTTGTCAGTGATTGTACGATCGAGCCAGAGCGTCGGTAATGGTGGTAATAGACATCCGGTACCGTGACCACCCTGCACCCGGTCAGCAACGTTTGAAAAGCAAACAGGACGTCCTCGTAATAGACGTGCTCCAGGAATACGATCTGATTTTTCTCTAATAGGGAGCGACGGTAGAGCTTGTTCACCGGCGAAGGGCTTATTGTCACATGATAATCGTATTGTCCAGCTAGCATACGAAAGGCAGTGATGCCGTCAATGGTATGTATTGTGTCATAGCGGCATTTATAGAGCGGCCGGTATGATTCTACGTCATAGTTGCGCACTAATCCGCACATTCCGATATCGGCTTGGCTCTGAGACATGGCGGCTTCCGCCCTACGCAAATAGTCCAGGTCCAGCCAGTCATCGCTGTCCAAAAAGCATAGATACTCCCCTGAGGAATGCCGCAAGCCATAGTTGCGCGCACCACCTGGGCCACAAGGAGTTGGCAGATAGTGATAGGTGATATCCAGACTTGTCTGGTAGTGGGCTACAATATCCTCTGACCGCATTGCGGAGGTGTCATCAATGACTAGAACCTCTATATCCTGTAGAGACTGGTTCTGGATGGAATCTAAGCATTTTGAAAGGTATTCTCGGGTGTCCTTTACGATCACAATAACGCTGACTTTCATTGTAAGCCCTCTCTTTCTCTCAGTAAATTTTGCACTTGCGCAATAATTGTGTCATATTGCAGACTCTTTACTCCGGCACAGGATTTCTGTATTAATTCCATGTAAAAATCTGGGTCGGTCATCACCAGCTTCATTCCTTGATAGAGACCATCTTCTGTATTCTCTACCAACAGTCCGAATCGCCCACCTTGCAGCACATCGGAGTTGCCCGCACAGCGAGTTGCCACGATCGGCTTTTGGAGAGCAAGCGCCTCGCAAAGTACAAGTGGGAATCCCTCCGATATGGAGGATGAAATAACAACATCACAATTGGCCATATAAGGATAAGGGTTATTTTGAAATCCGTAAAAGTTGACATAATCGTAAATTTCCAACACATGAGCAAGCTCCGTTAGAAAGGAGAGATTATCACCAGTGCCAACCAGGTTCAGTTGAAAACAGAATCCCTCATGAAAAAGCCTGCCCATAGCGTGGAGAAGACGGCTTTGTCCCTTTCGAGCACTTAAACTGGCAACTGCGCAAAAGCAAAAAGAATCATGAGGAACCGAAAACAGTTGTGCCTTTGCCTGAATTTCCGAATATGCAGTAGGATTTGTTATAATATGGGAGGAGACTGAGAGCCCCCCAAATCGCTGAAGGAAGCCTTGTTTGGAACCTTCAGAGACAAAAACAATATCATCAAATTGCTCATAAACAGCCCGTTCTTCCTCATTAGAGGTATAGTATGGAGCAGTCCAATGGAGATTCTTTAAATCCGTGTGTACCCAAGCAATCTTGCGTGCTTTCACTGTAGTGTGGCAGGCCAACAATTTAGTGGGAGGTCCCTCCAAAAATGCAATCTCTACATCATAAGCGGAGGAAAGCATTTCTGCACAATACCGACGTAGAACAGAAACTTCAGCAGGAAAAGGAGAATCTCCTTTTGTGACATCAATCATTGTTATTAAACGAATATGTTTTGGAATCTGATTCAGATAAATTCCCTTGTTTTTTACAAGGAGCAAATCAATTTCATATTGATTCTGAGGAAGCGCATTTATCAGAGTGAGCAAAACTTTTTCTGCCCCACCACCAGCTAAATTATTTGCGGCAATTAGCAGTTTCATCATTGGTGCCTCCTATAAAGGATAATCGTATATTATCCTGTAAAGTAGGAATTGAAAGCCTCTGTCTCAACTTTATCACCTTGCAATCATAATAAAGGCCGCACAATCTCAATTCAGAGACTGTGCGGTCTTTGCTATGATTGGTCAAATAGCTTGAGGCTTTCGACCATAGCATCAATATCCTGTTCGCTGGGGCCAGACGGTATTTCTGAAAACTGGTTGTCTTCTGCGGGAGCTTCGGCATTCCTTTCCATGAACTCACCCATGGAGCTTTTTACCATGTCCCGGACCATTGCCAGTAACTGCTCTTTGGTATGAAGAGGCTGGTAGGTGATTTTAATCTTTGAACCGGGTATCTCTATCTCAGGATGGCGCTCCAGATAATCTACAACAGCCATGACGATGAAGTCACTCTTTTTATTCCCCATCCGTTCTAAGAGGGAGCCTACTCGGGACTTCTCCTCTGTGTCAGCACTCCACTGGAGGGAAAATCGGAACCTATCATCCCTGCGCAAAGCCTTCACCGACCTTTTGGGCCTGCATTTGGCGTAGCTGGGCGGTAGCTAACATCCCAAATCCCACAGCATTGGCCTTTGGGTCTGCAACAAATTCAGCCTTTGCCACCTGAGAAGACGTTTCAATAAAGGGTCGGAACAGCGCTGCCCCACCGCCAGTGAAGATGGCAGGGGTAGCCCGCAGATCCACCTGAAGCTCACGGAGCTTATCCAGAATACCAGCCGCATAGCTTTTTACGGTGGTGCGGATGGTTCCCTGCACGTCATTGGGAAGGATCGTAGGTCGGCCTTGAATCACATCAGCGATGTGGTCGTCGTCGATCTTGATATCGTGAAGGGCACTGACCCGGCCAATGATTCCATTAGCCATAGGGATAGCGCCCATCTCCAGGCTGCGGCAAAACTGCATATCTGGCTGAACACCTCGCAACAGCAGTACGTCGGTAGTAAACCCACCAATATCCACAACGAAGGTACGGGGGTTCTTTTGAATAATCTGGGCCTGCGGAACCACGGCAGCGTAGGCTTGGGGATAAACCAGCACCTGTCGGATCATTAAACTGATCGGAGAATCGTTGAACTTGAACTGCACAATGCCTCGCTTGAAATAATCCGCAAAACGATTGCGTAACTCATAGTGCTCCGGTGGTAAGCCGATGGCCAGTTCTGCCTCAACCATAGGCTGCAGTGCGTCTCGCTGGCGCAGCTCCTTAGCAATGGCAAACAGGCTAAGGACGAAAAATCTCTCGTCCTTGGTCTTGTCCCGCATGTAGGGGATGCGCTCACCGGACAGTGTCCAGAATGTACCGCCGAACTCCAGTACATCTGTCTCCACCGGAGGCTTTACCGGGTAATCTGTTAAACCAGAGGTGAAAACAAAGCTTGGGGTTTTGATGGCCGAATTGCCATGGTCAATCGCAAATAGCATAATGGTCACTCCTATTCATTCAGATATTTTATTACACGGATACCAATACGTATTTGCAACGAAAATGAGTATGTTGAATTGAAAAGTTCTTACATCCTTCTGTCCTGAGAAATGAGTCTTGAGCACTCTTTTGTAATCCTCAGCGTACAGTTCCACCGCGAAAACCGAGCAGAAGGAGAACCACCCTATTTCTTCACGAGACTCTTTACGATAGCCGTTATATTTTTCAACTGTTCACTATCTAACTGCTTGAGGTATCCAATCAAATCTTTTAAGCGAGCTGGGTCTTCGGAATCATCATCGAAAAAATCCGCTGGTGTAATGCCTAAATAGTCGCAAATATAAAAAATCCCTGCGAGTGAGGGCATTGATTTTCCGGTTTCAATGTTATTGATATAACCTGGATTCTGTCCTATTGATAAGCTCATATCACGGGCAGAAACCCCTTTTTTCTCCCGCAGTTTTGCAAGTCGAAGCGAAAAGGCTTGTTCATCCATCGTTCTCACCACCTTCTGCCATATTGTAGCCCACATATTTATAATTTTCTTGGCTTGCAGCCCATTCTTGTGATAATATATGGGTTTATAGGCTATATAGCAAATAATATAGGGGGTTACAGACGATGAAACTAAAAACATGTTGCTTTACAGGGCATCGGCAGCTACCGAATAAAGATCAAAATCAGATTGCTCGAAAATTAGAATCTTCGATTGAGTTGCTCATACAATCTGGTTATCTTTATTTTGGCGCAGGGGGCGCTTTGGGCTTTGACACACTTGCCGCAAAAACAATCCTACAGTTACAAGAGAGATATCCACAAATACGGTTAATTCTTGTGCTGCCATGCATATCTCAGGCGAATCTCTGGCCAGCAGCAGACATAGCGGTCTATCAGAAAATTATGGAGCAGGCAAACAAAGTTGTTTATATTTCTCAAAAATACACCCCAGACTGTATGCTTAGGCGTAACCGTCATCTTGTAGATTATAGCAGTGTCTGTATCTGCTATCTGAATAAGACGACTGGCGGCACCGCCTATACAGTTAAATATGCTCAAAAATGTGGACTGCAGATTATTAATATTGCAGAGGGGCTCTCGATGGAAACTTAACAGCAGCAAAAGAGCGAGACAGCACAGCTGCCCCGCTCTTTTGCGTAGTAAGATACTGTTAGTCCAGATGGTGCTTCATCATAAAAAACTCCCAGATATAGTCATCCATGCCATTGTATTCTGGCGACCACAGGTAGGTGCCAAAGGTCAGTGGCAGCCCACCCAAGAGTTGTATCAACTTACTGTAAGCAGCTTCCACATGCCAGTTCTTCAAATAATCCATATCAAAGCAGGTCATCACATGGCGAACTCCCAGCTCCGTCAGCTCGTTCAGGGCCTTCTCCAGATAGTGGAGTGAGGTAACCCCGGGAATAGCCAAAACAGTCTGCCCAGTGAAGAAATGGACGATATCCGCTTTCATATACCCTTCAATCAAATAAACACATTCTTGAACAGGGCCAGCCATATGGCACCAGTTTTCAGCCCCCACACCATCCTTTTTGTCTATGCTGGAAAAAGTGAGGAATTTTCCGCCTTTACTCATTTTTTTGTCCAAACGAATATGAATACTTTGGATTCGGCCAAGTCGGTCACGACAAGGGATCATGATGCCCCGCAGGTAAATAGCCATTGTCCAACGTCCATCCCCATCCCGGTAAAAGCCGGGGACTCCAAACAGCTCATGTCCCTCCATAATCAGTTCCTTTGCTAACGCATGAAACCCTACAAGTGGTGTTGTTCGATATCCCAGCCGGTCAATCTCTTGATTGGTCAGGCCACGCCCCCGCAGATTGTCCCTATGATCCGAAGCCAATGTTAATTTGCTGAGGAGCGCCCGGTAAACACGATCTCTCGTTTCGATATTGACCAGTGGGGCTTGGGGTATCTCTGCCGGTCCTGACCTGGGTTGTACTCGCTTCCGGCCTCTTGCTTTACCAGAGTAGCTGCTTTCTTTACCACCCAACCGCTCCGTCAAATCTTGATGTACTTTATCCCGCGGCACGCCAGTATAGTAAGCATAGAGATCAAAAACTCCACCCTCAAACTGACCACATTTGGGACAGCGGAACACATTGCGCTTGAGGTTGATATTTAGATGCCGCTTTCTTGATCCGACATGGTCACAAACTGGGCAGGGGATATTATAGGAACTCCGGTCCATAGGCGGCTGTGGAATTGGCAGGAGCGGCAGGATATCGTTCATTTGATAGCGCAGTTCCATTACCACTCACCCCCTTTCCTCGGTGTCCTGTGTGGCGTCGCCCCGTTTTTTATATTCTTCATTTCATGATAAGGGTTCTGTTTCCCGAAAAACCGCAGTATAGATATCCGTTTCATCACAGCTTTCCTTTGTCAATTCCAGCAGCGAAAAGCAGCGTCCATACTCCTGAAAACTCTCAGTGGAGATGCGGTCCGGGGTATCTTCCGGGGACAGGCAGTAGACCTTACAGATTTGGAGCTGGTCAAAACTGCCAACAGTATAGGACTCCACATAGTCCGGAGTGTAGTAGGCCCCTGGTCGTGGATCAGGTTTGCACACAGAAATAGCTACCCACAGCCAGAAACCAATAACACCTGCAATGCCCAGGGCACAGGAAATTGAGCGCACAGTTTGTTTCATAGCTTGTCCTTTCCGGGGGCCGGCGCAAAACCGGCCCCCTTGTTTGTTCAAGCGGTAGCCTTGACCGCCTCGTCACAGATCAGCTTGGCCGCAGCTACAATTTCAGCGTTGCCGGTAAACTTGGTGGCCACCCAATGCAGCGCTTTGGGGTCGATCTGTAAGACTTCTCCCAGCGTCTTGCCGTTGTACTTGGCAATTGGGCAGGCAACCTTCAGCGCCTTTTCAAAAGGCGTCAGTTCGGGTTCTCTCGGCTTGGCTGCCGGGGCTGCCTGGACCGCAGGCGCGTCGGACACCGGAGACGGTACGCTCCCAGCAGAGGCGTCTGCGGGGTCACCACTCCACATGATACTGCCCAGCTCATCTACGACCGGTGCGTCAAAGGAGTCACCAGCGGCTCCAAACTGGAGCCCAAATCCAGCGTTGCGCAGGGCAATGCCCACTGCGGCAGTCTGCGCCCACTCCCGGGGAGATACGGTGGGCTTATCCAGCAGATAGCCTCTGGAGGCTGTGGCCTCGGCCAGGAACTGTTCCACCGGTGCGGAATAATGGGGATAGATCCGAGCCGTAGCAACAAAGCAGTCCTTCCCCGCTGTGACAGAAACTGCGATACGCCCCTCGGGGTACTTCAGCCGGAACCAGCCAATCTGGACCATGACCGGAAGCCGCAGTCTCTTTTCGCCGCCGTTGGGGCTGTTCAGATCGGTATACTCCACCGCCAGTGCAGAGGGGTCGAACCCTTCCACGGCGTTAATTTTCTGCAGGGCCTCCATAGCCATCTGCTTCGCTTGGGTATTTTCCATAGTCATGACGCAGGCACCTCCTTCTTTTTAATGGGCACAAATGTATTTCGGAACTGAAGCCAAGCGGGAAGCAGCGTCTGGATCACCTTGCCGATCTCGTGACTGTAGCTATCCGGGGCGGACGGTGAAAAACTGGAAAACCGCTTGCGGTAATCTTCGATCACCCTCCCTAGGTTATTCTGGGCAGCGTCCCGCTCCTTCTGGGTATCAGGCCCTCTGTTGGGACCGTAGCGGCGCTCCAAGGCGAGGCACTGCACGTAGGCATCCAGCATCTTATAGTGTCCCAGCAAAAACTGGGTCTCCATGGTGACCGGAGCCGTCCTGCAGAACATCTGGCAGGTTTCCAGCACACCGATCCGATACACAATCTCACCGTGCCGCCAGATAACGTCAGCCGGAACGCCGCCCTTGGCAATGCGCTGATCCATCTCGCTGCGGAGGTTATAGAGGTTTTCAAGAACAGTTGCCATATTTTCTTCTCCCTTCACGATTTTGCTGTTTCGGTAATACGGGAAGCCAGCATGGTGTTGCGTCTCTCTGTATCCGTCGTCTGGATAGCCTGGATAACCGCTTGCCAGTCGCCAACAATCTGCGCTCTGCGCTTGGCGCGAGTAAGCCCGGTATAGACCAGAGGGCGCTTGAGCATACGTCCATGGCAATTCTGGATGCTGAGCAGTACAGAGTCGTACTGGCCGCCCTGGGATTTATGGATCGTGGTAGCATAGGCAAGGTCAAGGTGGCTCAAACTCTCCTTATCCTCATAGGATACAATGCGGTCATCATGGAAGTCCACTTCTACCAGGAAGCTATCGCCGTCCCGCTCAATTTTGCGGATATAGCCGATGTCGCCGTTGCTGACCTCATCCCGATTCTTGGTCTGCATGACCTTATCCCCTAGACGGAAGATGCGCTGGGCCAAAGCAAGTTCAGGCTTGTTCAGGCCAGGCGGATTGACCAGGGCACGCAACCGTTCATTCATACTTCGTACGCCGGTCTCAGTCTTGGCCCGGAACGGGGTAAGCAACGCCACATTGTCCACGCCATATTGTGCCACCTCCTGCATATACAGCCGCTCCAGCCATTGGGCGGACTGCTGAATATCGGCGGAACTCCAGAATTGGAAGTCCCCATCAAACTGGAGACTTGCATTGCCGTGGCGGATACGCTGGGCGTTTTCGGCGATCATGCTACCCTCACTCTGGCGAAACACCTTGTCCAACATGACCATCGGGATCCTGCCGCAGCGCAGCATTTCACTGAGTACCGCGCCCGGCCCTACGGATGGAAGCTGGTCGGCGTCCCCTACCAGCACCAGCCGGCACATCGGCGGCAGTGCATGGAATAGATACCAGGTCATGGCCATATCCAGCATACTCACCTCGTCTACCAGTACCAGATCGGCGTTCACCAGTTCTGGCATGGTCAGGGTGTTGGTCTCACCGGCGGTCAGGTTCAGCGCCTTATGGACGGTGCAGGCGGGCAGTCCGGTGCTCTGCTCCAGCCTCCGCGCCGCACGGCCCGTTGGCGCACAGCAGATGATGTCCGCATCTGGAAACGCTTTGCGGTAGATGTTTAGAAACACGCGCTGGATAGATGTTTTGCCGGTACCAGGGCCGCCGGAGATAATACAGAGAGGTGATGCTAGGGCGGTCTTAACCGCCTGCCGCTGTTCCGCTGCCAAAACAAACCCCAGTTCCTCCTGCTGCTGATCAATCTCGTCATCCAGGTCCCCAATATAGGGCAGGCTGCCCCGTTGGAGCATCTCTCGAACGCATTGGGCGGTGCCATTCTCGGCTTCGACCATGATGGGCCGGTAAACGTGGCTCTGATACAGAGCCAGCCGATCCGCCTTCAGCATCTCAAAAGCCTCGTTGGCAACAGCTATGCGGTTCAGACCCGGCGTGCGCAGCAGTTCCACCGCCTGCCGGACAAAGTGCTCTTTGTGCAGGCACAGATGTCCCTTTTGCTCAGCAACTTCCAGTGTATGGAGCAGTCCAGCAGCGACACGCTCAGGGGCTGTCCTGGGAATACCCTGACGTTCCGCCAACCGGTCTGCCACCTCAAATGACAGCAGCCCTTGTTCAAACACCTCATAGGGACGCTCTTTCAGCAACTCCTCCGCCCTGATACCCAACTCCTTTTGCATACGAACGGCTTGCCCAGCGTTGACGTCCAATGGTGCCAGCATGGTGATGATCCGCCGGGCGCTTCGAGTCTCCAAGTATGAGTCTCGAAGCTGTTCACAGTGCTTACTACTGATGCCGGGCACCTCACGGATGCGGTCCGGGTCATTGTCCAAAACTGTCAGGGTATCGTCCCCAAAGGTATTGTAAATACGCTCGGCCAGCCTCTTGCTAATACCACGGATCAGGCCGGAGGAGAGATAGGTAACGATCCCATTCTTGCCGGGTTCAATAATCTCCTCGTAGGACTCCATCATAAACTGAAGCCCATATTTGGCGTCCTTTCTCCATCTGCCAACCATGTCCACCTTCATCCGCTCCATGATGGGCAGGTAGTAGCCCACTACCGTGATGCTGTTCAGCTTATTTCCCTGTCCATCCAGTACAGTCTCACAGGGCGCATAGAGCGCCACGGTGTAGCTGCCCTTCTGGGCATTCTCAACACTCTTGGGGTAGATCAGTCTGAAAAATTTACACTTCATCTCACCCTCCTACACCAGTACCAGTTCGGTAGTGGGGATATAGACGGTCCGCTCCTCCAGCGAATGGTTCTGGGCGATATACAAGGCCTCCACTACTATGTCATCTGCGAGCCGGTCAAACTCCTGCACCAGTTCTGTCCGTTGCTGGAGTTCGTAGATGGACCAATCCTCAAAATCTTCATCCATGTCAACGCTTCGACCTGGATAAGAAAAAATTTTTATGGGCGGTTTAATGAAATCCACACGAGTCCCTTTATTACATACCCCGCACCGAGTCCCGGTTTTTGCTATGGAAGTATAATTTTTTTGTCCGCAATAGGTACAGTAGGAACGATATTCGCTGGGTTCGCTTCCGCCTTCGTATAGAACCAGATAACCACCACTGCGGCCGTTCCAGCCGGCCTGCCACAGATAGTTGTGTCGGCGGTTGAAACCCTCAATCAGATCATTGAGCTGGTAATAGAACTCAGACACTTGGATTAAATCCCAGAGTTTGTCTGTCATCTCCCGATCTAGGCCAAGATTGTAGAGCTTCATGTTGCAGGCGTAAGAAGTGCTTCGGTTCCAACTGCGCATTGTGTCATACCGAAAATGGCCTGATAGGTAGGCTGTCATCTCCGCTCGGGATCGCTTATCCACACGTTTAGAGAAAAGATGCCGGCTGGAGGGCCCTTTTTTGCTCGACACCACGCTGTCACCTCCTGTAAAATAAGCACAGGGAGGCCGCAGTTGCGGCGCTCCCCGTAGGTATATGTTTCCTATGTGGGCTGAACAAAAACCTTGAGCTTCCGGCTCTCAGAGGATTTAAGAGCAGCCTGATAGATACTGGGGTGCTCTTTTTTGAGGTAGCCGGAATCTACACGGCGCGTGACCCTTGTTACAAAGTCCACCAACAAGGTATCTGTGGTGGTAGATAACACACCATGCTCATGGGCTTTCATCAATTCCGCAATTCGAACGCTGTGTGCGTCAATTTTCGCCTCGTTTTCTTTCAATTTCTGCTTTAATGCAGTATTTTCATCCTGGAGTGCAACAATTCCACGCAGAGATTTCTCATATTTCATGGGGAACTCGATGGTCGGCAAGCCCTTCTGGCTTGGACCACAAATATTTGCCAATGCCTTCAAAGCAAGTGCGGGATCCACCTCTGTCATAGCGGGCGGCTTATCATGCCGCAGGCTCCAAATCCATTGATCCAGCCGCTCAAAGATCATGTCCTCCTTGGCTTTATCCCGAATCAGATCTGGTGTGGCTAGGTCATTATCCGGATTGTTGCCCCAGAGGGCAGAGAAAGCGCCAAAATCTAAGTCCATTACAGCCAGATAGTAACGTAGCTGAAACTCATAATAGAGCGGGTAGGCGCCATCGGCCCAGTCGCCAGCCTTGTGGTAAGTGCAGCTCTTGCACTCCAGAACACCGGGCTTGCCATCGGCTTTGCGGATGATTCGCCGGTCAATATCCGCCAAGGCATATGGAAAGTCTGCATGTTGATACATATTGGTATCATCAATGACAGTGTCTCCCGTCCTCTCAGCATAAAAATGGGCTGCAATCGGCTCAAGCATGTGGCCCATCTGCAACTGCAAAGGGTTGGGCTTATCTTTTGGCTTCATACGGCCCTTTTTGACCATCCACAATTCCAGTGGAGTGGTCCACGGTGACAGGCCAAAGATTGTGGCCACATCACTGCCGCCAACAGTGTACTCAATATCCCCCTTGGGACCATGTTCCCGGCACTCCAACCAGCGCTTTTCATCCATTCCCGCACAGTCGCACAAAATAATTGGCGCGGCCATTACCAGCTCACCTTCTTCGCCAGGTCATAGTCGCTCCAGCGCAAGGTGAGCGCCCGAGCCATGTTCTCCTGGAGCGACAGCAGCTTGCTCTCAGGTGCACCGCTGACTTTCAGGTTGAACGGAATCTCCTGCATGGCAATGAACACGTCATGGGCGGAGGCCGGGTTGTCACCATTGACTGTTTCAAACATGGCGATGGCCGCAATCGCGGCCTTCTTAGGCATAGCCAGTTTTTTGCACACAGCGGTCATGGCGTTGATCGGGTAGTCCAAGTGAATGGTGAGCAGCTTACTCAGCTGGGCGACAGAGTCACCAAACTGGGCGAACAGCATATCCAGATCGTCCACAAAGTCGGGAACCTTGGACTGCCGACGATGCTCGACGGCTACCATACCGCCGATGTGGATGGGGTACTGAAGACCCATGAGAAGTGCCGAGACTTTGGCTGAGGCTACGCCAGTATCTGAGGTGGAAAAGCGGATGCCAGGCATCAGTTTGGCCGCCAAAGCTTTTTTCCCTTCCGCCTCCAGCATTTTCTCATAGGTGCTGAGAAGGGTTTCTTTTTGGTCAGGCAACTTCCAGGATGCGCTGGTGATGGCATGGTCGGAATAGCCGGACTCGAACTCGTTACCCGGAAACCGCTCGTCCATTTTCTTCTGCAGCCCATCCAGCAGCTGGTCGATCTCCAGGATGGAGTAGTCCCGGCTGTCCCCGGAATGGGCTGCCGACACCTTCTCACCTCGAATCAGCAACAGGGCGCTGTCTTTGTGCAGTTCCAGACAGGAGTTAAGCACTTCAGCCAACTTTGTCCGCGCGAGCTTGGGCAGGGCGGTGCCGTTGATCTTGGCCCGATCCAGCAGGCTCTTGTAGGCAGTGTCTCGTAGGGGGAAGTACCGGCCGCCCACTCGGATGGCCAAGCCTAGGTTTGCTGCCGTGTCGGCGATGGCCTCTTGGCTGACAGAGGGGTCGAAGCCAGATTTGTCCCCATAGAGCGGAGACTTCGTGTCCAGTGCGGCCACACGAAGGCTTTTGACCTCGCTGCGTTCCCACAGACTGGCCTTGCACTGCTCTTCGTGGTAAGCCAGCAGGTCCGGGAACTGGTTGAACTGGATGGAATAGCTGTCTAAGCATTGTTTTACCATTTTCAATTTCTCCTTTTCTGTTTGATTGTGGCAGACTGCCCTAAATATACAAAAACAGCGTCTCTTCTCGGGACGCTGCATTTGCCAGTATGAAGTTGGCGCGGAAAACAAAAAAGTGCCATTTGCAAACATGCAAATGGCACTTCGTTACACGGAAAACTATGCGCACTTTTCTTGCGGCACTGATACTGTATGATACGATTATACCATCCGCAAAGCGTTCCGTCAATGCTGAAACTACAGTTTTGGCTCAGTACGCAAATAAAACAACCATAATCTGCTCTAACTCTGTAGCATTCATTCTGTAACCGCAATACTAAGCATATTTTTTCAGTGCCCAAACGCCCCTTCCAGAACGGCAAAAGACATTGGGATGATACTGCAGAGTCTGACGCACTTTGTCCTTCCAGTGCTGTTGCTGCTGGGCACGCTTATAGCTGCCCACCGCCTCATAGATCTGCTCCAAGGCAACAGGGGTATGGAAGGACTCCATAGCGTCAGCTATAATATCCCTCCATGTGGCACCGGGCATATCCCGGATATCGCCCTGCAGCCGGTAGGTCATCAGCAATGGATAGGTAAGCGGCATATCCTTCCGCAAAAGCAGAACATATTCATGTACAATGGGAATAAACTTGCCGCTATAGCTGCGGCGGTCGGAGACGCAGTTGTGCTGGGTCTTGATAACGACATTCTCTAGTGTACCTGGCTTGGTCAGTTCAAAGAGCATACTCAAAAGGCGTCCCTTCTTCTTGACGTCGCCCACCAGCACAGCCATGCGGCCGCCCTTCTCCAGCGCACAGAACTGCTTCATCATGCAGTAATTCATAGCCTGGACAAAGCCTTCCCAGGTTGGAATCCGGGAAAGATCAAAGCGGCGAGGGTCATAGCCGTACCGCTGTTGTACATCTGCTGCCCGGTACATGACATCCGAATACTTGATGATATCCCAGTATGGCGGATGCCAGAAGATAAACTGTGGCCGCTCAGGGATGTCACTGTGGAGCAGGTCAAATCCGCTGTGCAAATCGTAGGTGTGGCTGTGGATGCCCATGGTGCGGGCGGCGTCGCCGGTGGTATTGCTGCCGCACATATAGTCGCAGATCTCCTGGACGCCGAAGTGGGCAATCAGATCCTCAATCAGTTTTGGAGAACAGTTGCCGCGGTATTTGTTATTGCCGCCCTCACCACGCTCCGGGTAGGATACGACGGTGGTTAATGCGTTCCTTTGGTTCGTCATCATGACAGATGACAGCCTCCTTTCTGTTTTAGATAGCATAAGGAGACTGTGGGGAATGTCCACAGTCTCCTTGATGGTGTTGTGATTTCAGTTCGATAAAATGAGGTGTATCCGCCCTTGAACAATCCTACTCAGGGCATCCAATCTTTCTTGCTCCGCATGGATGCGGGGGTGCTGCTGAAACGTAAAGCCCCGCAGCTCCATCAGGTCCCGGCGAATATCGTCCGTCAGCAGACCTTTAGCGTTTCGGATGAAGTCCTGGCCCAGTCTGGGCTTGCATCGCCGCAGATACCAGGACGGGTCTGCCAGTTGGTCATTGTCCAGCTCCGGCAGCAGGCTCCGGTTATGGTCGAACACCGGAGCCATCCCCTGGATCTCCAGGGTATCCGTATCAAAGAGCACACCGAAGTTTCCATAGTGGCGGTCCGTATTCAGTATAATAGCGTCCAGTACACACATCCGCCGGAACGCATCTCCACTGCCAATGCTCTCGAAATAGGCCAGCAGTTCTGGCATGGTACGCTCCTCTCCGCAGAAGACCGCGCTGGCCTTCGCCAGGCCCTCGGCCTCATTGGTAAAGAGCGGGCATTTACTGACCAGTTTCTCCCGGTAGTAGCCCATGTCATAAGGGACTGCCCCTGGGCACAACCGGCCCGACAGTTGCGCGGCCAGATACTCAGAGAGCGGTTCGATCTCATAGTGTGCGCTGCCGCTCTTGTAGAGAAAGATGCCGCTGCCCTCCCGTTTCCAGCACTTGGCGTAGTATCCGTCTGTCCCGAACTCCGGGGATGTGGAGGACAAGTCTGTCTCACTGATGATACCGTCAAAGGCAGCCTCACCGATGATCTCGCTGAATGGATTGGTATAGAGGGATACCTCCTGCCAGGTCAGCGGCGAATCCGCTTCCCGCACCCAGAAGGTATCGTTCAAGGACAGGGCGTGGGTGACACGAAGGAACCCCTCTATATCATCACACCCATATTGCTCCAGCAGCTGCTGGATATGCTTGCGGTGCTTGGGGGCTTTCCGCTGGTCCAGGAACGCCGGCAGGCCTCGGTAACCAATCGGCCGGAGTGCGGTGAACCACTGGTCTTCAAAGAACTCCGGCTCGTCGAACTCGTTGCGCCGACAGTGGAATGCCAGCATAGGGAGCTCTTTATTAAGCAAAATGTAGTCCGTTTTTCCACCATGAGTTGCCATTGCCTGGGCCTCCCTTCTTTCTGGATGGTCCCATTATACACAGGAACAGCCTTTTTCGCAATGATAGGATTTCTTCATCCGCCATTTTCCACTGATTGATAGTCAACATCAATCGGAATGTCGGTCAGGATCCGAACATAACGGCCGAATAGCTGTACTATCTGTTCTTCGGTCAAATCACGCTCGCTATTCTTTAACTGCCAGGGATAGCTTGGAGAATACAGCAAGTAGGCAACGCTATCAAAATTATTACAGGCTGTCATTTGAATTCCCTCGGCCTCCTCAATCACCTTCTGGAGAAGTGTGGCCAGTCCCAAAAGGTAATCCTGGTCAAACTCCATATAGTCATCCCAGGTTGGCTCGGTTATGTTTGCTTCAGTCAGCCATCTCTGTATTGTGGCATGGAATTCAGGGGCATGGTTCAGCAACTCCTGCAGTTTTCCCACATCCTCTTCTTTGATATCATCAACGCATATACCGTAGCCATAATTATGCCATGTACTATAGCTCATACCTTGCCCTCCTTATGTTTCTCTTTGATAGCATGTACCCTCAGTTCCCTGTCGGTAAGAAATCGCTCAGAATTATCCCAGAGGTACTTACGGGCAAAAAAGGTCAGCGTCCCGCCCAGCTTTCCGAAAATCTGCATTTCGGACAGGGATGTCCCCAGCGTTTTATAAGTTCCCAGGCGCCACAGTTTCTTCTCCCCATCTTCTGAAATGCGTCCCTTCGCATAACAGACGAGGTAGATGCCCTCGTTGCCGCCGAAATTGACATCAGTGATGAAGACAAAGTCATCACAGGTGATTTTGGCAGGACCGTCCAAGGTGTACGGCTGAAAATAGTCCAGAATTGCTTCAGCTTCAGCAAAATGTCCGCTGTCTACCGCCATTTGCTGGATAGCCTTCATGAAAGATTCTCTGGTATCCCGGTTGATCTTTATCTTGATGTGCGGGTCATCCTCGACATACTCTTTGCAGGTTCTTGCAGTAGAGCTGCCTTGAAACTGTCTTCTTACATATTCAGAAGAATGCCCACAGCTGATTGTCGGATCATTTCCAGAACCAATAATGTGCCGCCAAGCACACCACCAACACATCGGTTGTTCACATTTCATCTTGACGCACCTCCTGAGCAGCACCTGTATCCGCAAAGTGGTCCGGCATCACGAAAAACTTGTCCCGGCTCAAAAGGCCGAGCATCGTCAGCGCCTCCATAAAGCCAAACAGCTGATGGCAGGCTGTGTCCGGGTTAACCACAGAGTAATGCTGGTTTTTGATCTCGCAGCGAAGACGTTTCTCGCATTTCGTAAGAAGATGTTCTGTGAACTCTGGGCTGCTCCATACCAAACTCTTGCAGATGATCCAAACGCCATAGTCATCGGCATGGCTGGAGGAGACCTCCCGATGGGTCAGCTTGGAGAGCAATGCAAAAAGGTGGCTACTGTCCACACAGTCATCATCAAGGAACATCAATACATCCACATCCTGCAGATCGAGACGCTCGCAGATTTTCTCACTGAGTGTCTCGTCCATCTCCTGGTCAGTTTTGATTTGCATATCCCAATAGTAATAGTCCTGTCTGTGCAACGAGACGGTGTATCCAGAACCCAATTCCGTGTTTACAATCTCTTGGAGCTGCGCCGTCAATTCGTCCCAACCCAAGTAGACCGTTTCATACTCCGGCGTATGTCCATCGTTGAGCAGTTGTGCCAGACCAGCGTTCCCCTGCATCAGCCAGACCCCGTATTCTTTGTCGGTCAACCCCAAAAGGTCTTGCAGGGACTGACGCGCTACCTTTTCTTTATGCCAAATTTCAACCCATGCGTCGATGGCGCTGATGGAACACTGCCCAGTCTGAAACAATTCTTTGAATGTCATAAAATAACCTCCGATTTTTGAATGATACGAAACATGAGGGGAGAAGGCACTTGGCCTCCTCCCCTCAAACACCAGCCCTTTAGGCCGTCAGATAATGGATGTTCCGGCCCACCACACGGGCAAGCGTCATGTAGTCCGGCACCAGCTTTTCTTTCTCCTCCGCCGTCTTGTGTTCAGCAGGCGTACCATCAAAGCTCAGGGTAATAAATTCCCCAGGCAGGATCAATGCGCCGCGGCCGGGGTCATAGCTGCAGTTGGAAGGATTGAACACAGCATTGACGCCACTCTTCCTCTTATCGTCCCACAGATAGATGTAGGTCTCGCTGTCCAAGTCGAAGAGATCCAACTGCTCGTTTTTTGCAACCATGGTATCCCCATTTTTGAAATGTAGTGTGATGTTGTAGTCCTCCGCGTTGGTGTTTACGATATTCAGGTCGAGGATTGCCTTCTCAAAGGGCTCCCCCAGACGGAGTTCAAACGCAATAGCGCGCAGGCAGTCATAGTTAAGGGAGACCTTTTTGGAAAAGAGGATCACCTTTTCGATCTCTGCATGATACTGGCTGCCCAGTTTATCGGTAAGATACGCCAGAATCTCCTCCGGGGTCGGGTAGTCGAACCGAAAATGGTAGTGGAACCGCCCCGGCCGGTTGATCAGGTAATCGTTCAGACGGTGCAGGCTGTTGCAGGTGATGATAAACAGCTTTTTGCCCTGAGCCGTGCCGTCGAACAGGCTGAGCAGCCTGGACTGCGGGTTAGCCTCATTGTCGCCGGCACGAATTTCGCCGAAGGTCTTGTCAAATTCATCAAACAGGAATACAGCCTCCTGTTCGATGGACTCGATATAGGCAGCGATGCCTGGGACAAACTGGTCGATGATGATGACCGGATGCCCGGCGGCAACCGCCTGCTCGCACAGGCAGCGGGCGAAGAGGGATTTCCCAATGCCCTTGTCGCCGCTCAGGATGACGCCCATGTTCCGCTGGAACAGAGCGAAAGCCTTCAGAACCTTGTTGACCTTTTCTGTGTGGACCCCATAGACCTTCTCCTGAACAGCCAGGTCGGTGCGCTCCTCCAAATAGAACCCGGACATCTGCGCAAAGCGCACGGTGTAGGTCTTGGCCGGAAGGGCGTCGTAGGCTTTCAGGGAATCGTTGTGGATCTCATACCGGGTCCCAATGCTGATTGCTTTCATAGTGTTATCACAACTCACTTTCTTATTTTAGACTGCGATATTGATTTGTTTTGCACGTCCCCAGTGGTTCAGGAACTTCCGCTCTTCCTGGGTGATGCTGCGCCGGTTCATACCCTGCGCCTGGCAGATGCTTTGTCCGCACAGCTGGAGTGTCACCAAGGACTGCCCCGGTGCGCTTCTGCGCCGCAGGAACAGGATATGGCACTCCCCGGAGGCGACACGGTCGATATAGTCCCCTACACAGTGGCTGAGGTTGATTCCCTCGTCTGCCAACTCCCGGGGCTCGGTGGGCACCACAACACAGTAGCCCTGAGCGCTGTACTCCAGATCCTTGACCTGTTCGGCCTGTTCCGCAAAGTTTTGGCACTGCTCCGCCGCGCTGGCCAGGTTGACCTTTAGCGACATCACATCATGGGCGGTCTTGAAATGCTCCGGGTACTTCTCCTTGACCTTGCCATAGAAATTTTTTTGCATGGAGAGATAATCCATGTATTCCCGGAAGAATTGCCCATTCACCTCGCCATAGCCCTGCCGGTAGAGGTCAAAGCAGAGATAGTCGATGAACCGCCGCAGGTTGATATTGTACTCCGACTCCATGATCTTCGAGAAATTGGAAACCTCATATCCTGCATTGTACTGATATGATGAATCAAACCGGATATCACGCACGCCGGATCGAACCAGTTGCTCAGCAAAGTACATGGCCTCGTTGGCGCCGTAGTGTTCCTCAATCCAGAAAATGACAGGGATACAGTTCTGATATTTCCCGCTGGCAGTGCCCTGCGCCGGGAACAACTGTGCCACCCGCGTGAACAGACGCTTATTCTGCTCCCAGTAACGCACATGTTTCTTAGGCTCCTCCGGGCTGATAGGCACATTATGGCGGCACATATCCGAAAGTGTCTCGTCCTCAATCACTGTAGTGATAAAGTCGGCGGACTCCTTGAACACAGCACCAAGCCAGGTTACCTGCTGAAGGCTGATGAAGCTGTCCTTCAGGTCCCGGAGGAACGAGCGCAGGTTTGCGTTGGTCACCGGATCAATAGCACCACTTTTGCAGTCGCGGATATAGTAGAGGCCCTGACTGACCAGAATCACCAGTTCCCTGCGAATCTTTTGGGTCTGACGCCGCAGGATAAAGTCGGTGTTGTTCTGCAGTACCACTTCATAGGTCACAGTGGGCTTTCGCTGGGCACCGTCCAGGTTAATAATATAATCTTTCAAAGAAACTGCGGGTGTGTTGACAGTAGCTTCCGACATAACTGTAACCTCCTGTTTGTTTTTTTGATATGTGTTACCACACTCTAACAGGACGCCGGGTTCCTGGAATTGCGTCCAGATAGTAGACCTTGATCTTATCCAGAGCGGCCTTGACCGTGCGCTCCCGCTTGGACTCCTGATCGTCCAGATAGCGGATAACGGCCCTGCGCTCCTCTTCATCCAGACGGGACAGTGCCTGACGCATGGCAGACGACAGTTCTACAGTCTCCTTTTTGGGCTCCGCAGCCAGGAACCGATCCATCCCCTCCGATTGATCCAGGGACACAACAACAGGCCTTTCCCGATTGCCAAAGCCTGTGAGTCCGCAGGGCCGGTGCTGCCGCTTGATGGTCAGCACGGCGTACTGCAGCTTCATCCAGATATGGGCCTGGATGCACTCAGACCGGGTGGGGTCGAAGGTCTCGATGGCGCTCAGGGCGGCCATGGCCAGCTCCTGATATACGTCGTCCCAATCCAGGCGCATAGCACAGATCAGTGCCCAGTTGCGCCGCATTACCCTGCGGATCATGCCCTCGTTATCCATAAAAATTTCGTTTCTCTCAATGAAATCCATGTTGTACCTCCTCGTCGTTGTTAGAGAACGGCAGGGCAAGGCCGAATACCGGCCTTGCCCTGGTCTGCTTATACGCGGATAAACCGCTTGATGATGCCGGCCAGCTTGGCCGGCAGTTTGGTCAGATCGCTGATGTCCAGGAAACTGTCACCATAGATCCGCTCAATGTTCTCCTTGTCGCTCCCAATGGCGGCAGCCACGAAAAGGATGCCCTTGCGCTGATATTCCTGTTTGACACCGCGCAAGTCCTCCTCGGCAGCCGTCCCATAGTAGTCGGTATCCGCCGGCTGGCCGTCGGACACCAGCATTAGCAGCTTTACATCCTCGCTACGCCGGGACAGCTGCTCCGCCACATAGCGCAGAGCGGCCCCGTCGCGGTTGCTGCCTCGGGCGGATATATCCATCATGCGGTAACGGTCATCCCGGTCGATGGCGTCAAACTCCGCATAGGAGTATAGATCGACGCCGCTTCCAGTGGAGTGGCCATAGACCATAATGGGAATACCCAGGGCCTGACAAAAGTCGTAGAGGATGATAGCGGTAGCGCGGGCGTAAGTAGCCCGGTCACAGCTGCACATACTGCCTGATTCATCCAGCAGTAACCCTACAGAGAGGGCCGGGATCTCGTTTGGAAGCGCGTTTTTGTAGAAGACGCGGCCATCGTTGCGGCTCAGTGCGTGGATATCCAGACGGCGGCCCATCAGAAGGCCAGTCTGCTTCCCTCCCCGTCGGCTGTCGTGCATCTGCTGCAGAACCGACTTCTGCAGCTGTTTGGAAATGTGGAGCAGGTCACCGGAAACCTCCTGGTACTGCTCTTTCAAATCGTCATCCACCTGGGCTATCCGATGAACCTTCATACTGACGCCTTCATGGATATTCCCGTAGGAAATGCTCTGGGCCAGTTCGGTCAGTTCCTTAGTTCGCTGCCGCTCCAGCTCCTGGCAGACGCTGCCTTCAGCGATTTTTTCCAGGATCCGCTGGATATCGGACGCGGCGCCGGTGTATCCGGTCCCTTTGTAGTCGTCATCCCGTTCCATTGTGCCACCCTCCGGTGCGGAGAGCGTAGAGGTGTCGGTCAGGGGGATACGTCCATTCTCCTGCTCAGCTACGGGTTGGCAGGCACCCGGCGGAGACTGCCCTTCCATCGGCAACCCTTCTTCTTCCAGGGCAGCAGACGCAGCGGTCGCAGTTTCCTCCACGGGATATTCTTTCTCCTCGCCGCCATCGGTCGCAGCGTCAGATTCAGATTCTTCCTCCTCCTTGGCTGTATCGGCGGCCAGCTGTGCGGTAGCGGCACGGACACCTGCAGTCGGGGAACCCCCGTCGGTGCCGGAAGGCGTGCCGCCGGAGACTGGCTCCGTTTCACCAGTTCCCTCAGCGCTGCTGCCAGCCAAAGTCGAAAGTAGCTGCTGGAGCACGTTATCGGCATCGCCCTCACCGCCGCCTTCTGCCGCCTGATCGGCTATGTCCTTGCAGTAATCCACAAAGTTCTTGATGTAAGGCCAGCAGCGGATCAGTACAATGTTGGCGATACGACACCTGTCCCGGAAATCCTGACTGGTCAAGGCTGTATCCAGGTCCCCCAGCAGGGAGAACACTGACTGGATTCGTTCATCTGTAAGCGGAGTCTCCCCATACTTGATCCGGCCCCACTTCATGTAGGCGAGGATACACTGGAGCACCGTCAGCCAGATATGGCCGCCATCCTCCTCTTGCTCCGTCATTTGGGTCACGGTGGGCAGTACCTCAAATGTGCTTTCACGCCTGATTTCCAGGTTTGCACCCAGGATACCGGGGTAGTCCGTAATCATCCGCTGCTCAATGTAGCCATCCTCCAGGACATTCAGGATGTCATGACTGATAAGGCCCAGCGCTTTCCGGCATTTGGGGTCAGACTGAAGCAGCTCAAAATATTCCGTTTCCGCATTCCGATCCCTGCTGCTGCGCAGCGGCGGCGGCTCCGGGTACCACTTCCCGCTCTCTTGAAACCTGTGATAGGTCTGAGAGGTGAGAAAGTCAGTATAGAGTACATGCCCCAGCTCATGGCCGAACAGCCCGCAGACCTGCTCATACCGGGCCTGCCGGGTCTTGTGCATGGTCACACTGGGATGGCCGGCGTTGATCCAGATCAGGCCGTTGTCCGTGCGGGCACTGCCCGATTCCTTCGGCTTCCAGACAATACTGACCTTGACCCGCCGCCGGTAGCCGTAACGCCTGGTCTGGGCGGCGGCAATATCCTCAAAGTAGGCGGCCAGGGCCCGAGACGCAAAAAACTGTCGGTCAGTGATGGTCTTCTGCTTTTGCGCGATAAGCTGCTTGATTTTTTTATGGTTCACTCTTGCCAAGAGTAAAGAACCTCCCTTCTATTTTTAATAGCGATACCGTTCAAACCGCCTTTTTCGGCTTAGGCGCGAAAATGGGCTCCAAAACAGAGGTGACGATGGCGGCTCGGTCCTCCTCGTCTGCGGTGGCTTTGCTGATGATGGTATACATGGCCGAGATGTGGGGGTCGCCAGTGATCTCAGTGCTCATAATCCAGTCAATCAGGCTGCGCATTCCGCAGCTGCCATCGGAGATGCCGTTTTTGCGGCAGAAGTCAGCCATATCGTTGACTACCTGCACCATTTTTGAAACCATGAAGTCATCCTCGCAGCCGGTGACGCTCATAGCACGCTGGGCCATGATCTCCGGCGCGGGAAGTTCAATGTCTTGCGTCAGGTTCATGCGGTCCAATACCGACTGGTTCATACCCCGGCACCCCTCATAGCTGACATTGGTGGTCACGACCACCACAGCATCAGGGTGCCGCCGGATGACCTCGCCGGTAGGCAGTGTGATAGTGCCGTTCTGCTCCAGCAGGGAGTTCAGGCCCACCAGCACACCGGGCTGCATGATCGTGGTCGGCTCCTGGATTTCCACCAGGTAGCCATACTTCAGGGCTCGGATAAAGTCCGTTTCCATATAGGTGTAGGTCTGTCCGGCATTTGCCGTCTCAGGTTTGACCGAACACAGCTTCTGGATCTTGTCCGTCACCCGGCCCATTACCTCCGCCATGCAGTCCTGCGAGGTCGCGCCAGCTTTGGCGTGGCCAGTGAGCAACTTATAGGTGCCCTCCGGGTCATAGTCCATATCATCCAGGCCGGGCAGGTCCATCAGCTTCTTGACATTCTCAAAGGTGATGCCGCCCATCTCTTTCAGTTCCTGCCGCTCCCGGTCCAGATCTGCGTCCCCGGTGGAGGGGCCGTTGGTATCTGGGAAAACCTGACCGATGAAGTCGTAGACCTCGGTATTGGCCGAACAGGTGTATTTCACAT
>OFGX01000583.1_pt1 | contig 26953 bp, 23 predicted proteins | sample 1521831 | NCBI WGS metagenome assembly OFGX01 (sample SAMEA3504080, study PRJEB24116) | mouse gut metagenome | biome: mouse gut; feature: mouse-associated habitat; material: faeces | place: Denmark | collected 2011 | reverse complement strand
AACAAGATATCTATAGAATTATTCTACTAAAATAAAACAAAAGAGAATGGATATTTCCATTCTCTTTTGTTTTGTAAATTGTTATGTTTCATTATTTAATAATAGTCTTATATAAAATGATTAAATTTTTTAGATGTAAAAGTATCATTTTTTAAAAGGTTGAAACTCTTTATCAACTAAGCCGTCACAAAGTTCCTCGTGTTTTGCAACAATGCCAGATTTTACAGAAGACTGACCATATTTAGCACGGATTTGGTCAAGTGATTTGTCTAGATTTTCTCGTTTGTTATGAGGTTTATCAAAAAAAGATGTTTGTCTTATATCGCTTGGTGTTAATTTGTAAGTATAAACACCTAATTGTCTTATTGGTGGGTCTTTTTTAAAATTGTGTATGCTTTTTAATAGAGCAATTGCTTCTTCCTCAATATCGCCTGCGTTACAAGTGCTATAACCTAAAAGTTTATTTTTATGTGTGCCATTTAAGGAACAATATCTAATACTTATCCCAATGCCATTTGCAATTAGTTTGTGTTTTCTAAGTCTAATGGCTACCATTTCGGAAAGTGAGGTTAAAACAGCCTCTGCTTCGCTTATGTTAGTAATATCAAAAGGTGTTGTGGTGCTATTGCCTACACTTTCTGGCACATGCTTTTGGTCGGCATATCTAATTTCTTCAGTTTCTATACCATTTGCAAAGTCATGCAATTTTTTGCCATTTATACCAATATATTGTTGCAAAGTAATTGCATCGTATTTTGCAAGTTCTCCAATAGTGTTAATGCTAAGTTGTTTAAATAATTTAGCAGTTTGTCTTCCTACCATAAGTAAATCAGAAACAGGAAGATTCCATATAATATCTTTGTAATTTGTTTTATCAATAACAGTTACTGCATCAGGTTTTTTGTAGTCTGAACCAAGTTTTGCAAAAATTTTAGTAAAAGATACTCCAACAGAAATGGTTATGCCTAATTCTTTTTTTACACGTTCTCTAAGTGTGTTTGCAATTTTTTCACCACTTCCAAACAAATTTTCAGATTCTGTGCAGTCTAGCCAACATTCGTCAATACCAAAAGATTCAACTTTATCTGTGTATTCGCTGTAAATTGCAAAAAGTCTATTACTAATTGCAACATATTCATCATAATGAGGGGCAACAAAAACTATATCAGGACACTTTTGTCTTGACTGCCAAATAGGTTCGCCTGTTTTGACTCCTGCTTTTTTTGCAAGTTCCGATTTTGCTAAAACAATACCATGTCGTTTTTCGGGATTACCGCAAACAGCCACTGGTTTATCTTTTAGTTCCGGATTTAGCATAATTTCAACAGATGCGTAAAAATTGTTAGCATCACAATGTAGTATAGTTGCCATATATTCCTTTATTGATTTTTTTGTAATGAAACTAATTGTTTGTATAATATAATTTTGCATAACATAAAGTTATACAAGTAATAATATACCCCTTAAATATGTTGTAATATAAGTTTTAAAAATTTTAATTAGTTTAAATTGTATTATTGCCATATTTAGTATAACGCAAAATATTATAAAATACAAGTATATATTATTAAAACTTTTTATCAGGTATTGTAAATGAATAAAATTGTTTAAAAATTTTAATATTCTTCATAATGTAGATTATAAATGCTTAAAAACACATATTTTCTAAACTCTTTAATAAAAATATCTGCATAATGTGGATAAAAGTTAATTTTTGCAATACTACTTGATTTATTTTGTAATATAGTGTATACTAAAATTAATATATATATGTTATAAGCATATAGTTATATAATAAAAAATAAAAATATAAACAACCTTAAATAAATGTAAAAATATTTTGTTAGGTTGTAGGCTTATAAAGTAAAAAATATTGTCTTGCTTTTTTAAGGGGCAATGTTTTTAAAAATTAATAATGGAGATTAATAATGAAAAAAGTTACCAAGGCTGTTATACCTTGTGCAGGATTTGGAACGCGATTTTTACCAATAACTAAATCTGTGCCAAAGGAAATGTTGCCAGTTGTGGATACTCCATCTCTTGATATAATTGTTGATGAGTGTATTAATAGTGGTATAACGGATATTTTAATTATTTTAGGCAAAAATAAAAAGTGTATAGAAGATTATTATGACTATGCACCAGAACTTGAAAAGATTTTGAACAAAGGCAATAAGGCAGGAAAGATTAAAGTAATAAATGATTTGGCTGACAAGGCGAACTTTTATTATTGTAGACAAAAGGAAATGAATGGTTCTGCCATGGCAGTGCTTGCTAGTGAGTCATTTGTTGGTGATGAGCCGTTTGCTGTTGTGTATGGTGATGACATTGTGTACAATGAATGTGGAATTCCTGCTATTGGACAATTAATAGAAGCACATTATGCTACGGGCACAAGTATTTTAGGTGTTCAAGAAGTTGCACCTGAAGAGGCTATAAAGTATGGTGCAGTTATTAAAGGTGGACAAAAAGGCAGATATTGTGAGATGAAAGGAGTAATTGAAAAACCTGCTTTGGAAGAATTGCCATCTACATTAGTCTCATTAGGTAGATATGTACTTACTCCAGACGTTTTTGAGTATATTAGAAATACTAAACCTACAAAAAATGGTGAGGTATATTTGACAGATACAATAAATGCTATGGCAAAGTCAGTTGGTGTGTTTGCCTACGAATTTGAAGGCAAAAGATATGATACTGGCGATAAGTTTGGATATTTGCAAGCCAATATTGAATATGGCTTAAGAAATGAAGAAATTGGTGAAAGTCTTGCTGCATATATAAAGGAACTTGCAAAAACATTGTAAAATGTACTTTTTATAAAAGATGTTTTGTTTGTACAATAATTATTTTTAAGTTGTTGATTTGGTTATTTTAAAAATGTTATTGTTAATACTAATGATTAATTGGTTTTAGGTAAAGGAGATAAAAATGTTTAGTATTTTGAGTGCTATTGAAACAGAAACAATTATTGGAATTGTTGCGATAATTGTAATTGTTATTTCTGTTGCTATTATTGTTGCAACTGCTATAAGAAACTATTTATTGCATAAAAAAATGATTGCTGAAAATGGCGGTGACGAAAGTTTTATTGATAATGACGAAGTGCAAGAAATCAATGGCGAAGAAGTGAATCTAGCAGTTGTAGAAGAGAGTAATCCTGCTATTACTGCTGAAGATAGAGAAAATGCAGAGCAAATTGAGGAAGTTAAAGAAGAATTTGCAGGCGAAGAGTTGGTGGATGAAAGCGAAGTTCAGGAAATAAATGTTGAAGTTCAAAATGAAAGCGCGGACGAAAATCAAACACAACTTTCTGTTGACGATATGAAAAGTGCTAAAATTGAAGAAGATAATGTGACTGAATCTACTGATAATATTAAAAATGAATAACATTATGTTATAAAAAATTAATATGTAGTGTTAATTAAACAATTAATTATATAGAGAGGCTATTTATGGATATTAATGATGCTATTAATCAATTTATTACATTTAGTTTTGTAAATGATAAAATATTGAATAATGATAGTGCTTGTAATAATGGTTGTATAATTGTGAATGATTCGCCTAACGAAACTATTGAAGAAGACGATGAGTAATAAATGTTTTAACAAATAAAACTATTTTAAAAATGTATTGATAATGTTGTATTTGACATTGAAACGAATTGCATAAATGTGCAATTCGTTGTTTTTTTGTAAATGAAAAAAATATGCTTAATTTTCAATGGTTTTGTTGAAAAATCATTGAAATTGCTTGGTTTTTTTATATAGTAGTAAGATAATGGTTGTAATAAATTTATTTTCTACGTATAGTAGAATTATACTAATATCTACATAAAGTAGATAAAGTAATTGGCAGTTATACCATATATCTTGTATAATAAATATTATTGCAGAGTCTTTAGGTGTAAAGTTGAGTTTAAGCAATGACTATAGCAAATATTTGATTTTGTGTATTATTCAAGGTGATTTATTAAAGTGCTTTCTTTATCACATTTAATTTGTGGTTTGAATTTAAGTTTTAATTTATGCAATACAAAAAACACGTATCTATGTAGGTAATTAGTACACATATTTAGTGGTATTACTCGCTATGTCATATTGTTTTTAATAAATTTGATGGTTTATGCTATTTGCACAATAAATTTAGGGATTTGCAAATAAAAAGGGATATTTGGCAAAAATTGTTGAGGAAAAAATAATAAATAAGAGTTTTTCTATTGACATTGTTTGTAAAAATTGCTAGAATACTAATGTACACTATTATAGATAAAATAATATTAATAAAATTATATAGCAAATGTAGTGTATAAATGCTTAAACAAAATAGCAAATATTATTTGTTGATATTTATTTGAGCGAATAAATTTTGCTAATAAATCAAATACTAAAATAAAAATTAAATTGCATAGATATACGGAGGTTACTATGAACAGAAAAATTACTATTATTGGTGCAGGTAGCGTTGGTGCTTCAATTGCCTATACTGCGGTGGTTAAAGGCGTTGCAAGCGAAATAGTGCTTATCGACATTAACAAGGACAAAACATTGGGCGAGGCAATGGATATTCGTCAAGGTATTCCATTCTGCACACCATGTGATATATATGCTGGGGATTATCCTGATGCGGTTGGCAGTGATATTGTTGTTATTACATCAGGTATTCCAAGAAAACCTGGTCAATCAAGAATTGATTTGACTCAAACAAATGTAAACATTATCAAAGATATTGCAAAAAATATCGTTCCTTATGCAAAGGATGCATTGTATGTTATCGTTAGTAACCCCGTAGATATTATGACTTATGTGTTTACAAAAGTTTCTGGTATTCCAGAGGAAAGAGTTTTTGGTTCAGGTACTTTGCTTGATACTTCAAGATTACGTTCTAGTTTGGCAGACCATCTTGCAGTAAGTCAAAAGAGCATACATGCTTATGTTTTAGGTGAGCATGGTGATAGTTCTTTTGTACCTTGGTCAATTGCTCAAGTAGGTTGTGTAAATCTTGTTGATTACAAAAACAAATTTAGTTGTAAAGACCAAAAGGAGTTCGATTTTGATAAACAAGAAATTGAAACTTATATGAAAAAATCTGGTGGTATGATTATTCAAAGAAAAGGCGCAACTTTTTATGCTATAGCAATTAGTGTTTGTCATTTACTTGAGTGCATTTTCTCTCAAAGCAACACTGCTATGACAGTGTCTTCAATGATGCATGGTGAATATGGTATTGAAGATGTTTGTTTGAGTATTCCATTTATTGTTGGACCAGACGGTATTTGCGGTAAAATTTTGCCAGATTTAACACAAGAGGAAATTGAAAAACTGCATAATAGTGCAAATATGCTTAAAGGTGTTATATCTCAAATTGAAATTTAATTTTAAAAATCGTTTAGATTAAAATTAGTATTGACATAAAAATGTGCTGTGAATATTAGGCACGAAATTAAAAATGATTTATTATCAGTGGAGGTAATATGATTTATAGTTATTATCCTGGCTGTACCCTAAAAACAAAAGCAAAGGAACTTGATATGTATGCAAGAAAATCTCTTGAAACATTGGGTATAGAGATAGAGGAACTTGATAATTGGCAGTGTTGCGGAGGAGTTTATCCTTTAGCAAAAGACGAAATCGCTACTAAGTTGTCATCAATTAGAACACTAAATCAAGCAAAAGAACTTGGTCGTCCACTTTTGACACTTTGCTCTGCTTGTCATCATGTTTTAACACGTGTAAACAATGATATGAAGACAAATAGCGATATAAATATGAGGGCAAACAACTATTGTGCTTTTGACGAGCCATACAACGGTGAAACAGAAGTTATTCATTTTTTGACATTGTTAAAAGATGTTGTAGGTTTTGATAATCTTGCAAAAAAAGTTGTTAATCCGTTAAAAGGTCGCAAAATTGGTGCATATTATGGCTGTTTGCTTTTAAGGCCAAGTAGCGAACTTGCGTTTGACGACCCTGAAAATCCAAGTATTTTGGAAGATTTTATTAAGGCTTTGGGTGCAACTCCTGTTGTTTATCCTTTCCGTAATGAATGTTGTGGTGGTTACATATCCGTTACTAAGCCAGAGCAAGCCGGTAAAAATGTGGAAAAAATTATTAGTTCTGCAAAATATAAAGGTTGTGAGGAACTTATAACTGCTTGTCCTCTTTGTATGTATAATTTAAATGCTAACGCAAAAGAGGATAACAAAATTGAAGTAAAATACTTTACTGAACTTTTGGCTGAGGCCTTGGGTGTAAAGTAAGGAGGGACTATGAAAAATAATATGGAACTTGCAAACGAAGTTATTCGTATTAGTGGTGCAAACCCAATTAGATGTATGAAATGTGGTAAATGCTCAGCATCTTGTCCTTCATTTAATGAGATGGAGTACCCTCCTCATAAATTTGTAGATATGGTAGTACATGGCAGAATAGATGAACTTATGGAAAGTAAATCAATTTTTCATTGTTTAAGTTGTTTTGCGTGTGTAGAAAGATGCCCAAGAGGTGTTGAGCCTGCAAGAATTGTAGAGGCAATAAGAGTGGTTAAGCAAAGACAAATTGGTGAGAATTATTTGGATGCAAATGATATTCCCGCTATTATAGATGAGCAAATCCCTCAGCAAGCATTGGTAAGTGCTTTTAGAAAATTCAAGAAATAGAGGAGAGGACAAAAGTGCTAAAGATAGGTGTATTTGTATGTTGGTGTGGTAGTAATATTGCAGCAACTGTAGATGTAAAACAGGTTGTCGAGGCTGTTAAGTTGCAACAAGGTGTAGTTTTTGCAACAGATTATCAGTATATGTGTTCTGAGGCTGGACAACTTATTATGCGTAACGCAATAGAAGAATATAAACTTGATGGTGTAGTTATCTGTTCTTGTTCTCCAAGAATGCACGAAGGTACTTTCCGTAAAAATGCGGAAAGAGCAGGTCTTAACCCATTTATGGTTGAGATAGCAAATATTCGTGAGCATTGTTCTTGGATACATAAAAATATAGAAGAGGCTACTATCAAGGCTATTGCACTTGCAAACGCAGCAATAGCAAAAGTAAAATTAAACGCACCACTAATTAGTGGCGAAAGTCAAGTTACAAAAAGGGCTTTGGTTATTGGTGGTGGTATTGCAGGTATTCAAACTGCACTAGATATTGCAGAGGCAGGTTATCAAGTTGATATTGTAGAAAAAAGTCCTACAATTGGCGGTAATATGGCAAAACTTGATAAAACTTTCCCAACTTTGGACTGTTCTGCTTGTATTTTAACCCCAAAAATGGTTGATGCTGCCGCTAATCCTAATATTGAATTATTAACTTATAGTGAGGTTGAAAAAGTTACTGGTTTCGTTGGTAATTTTAAGGCTACTATTCGTAAAAAAGCAAGATATATTAATACAGATTTATGTACTGGTTGTGGCGACTGTATGGCTAAATGTCCTTCTAAAAAGGGCAAAAACGAGTTTAATTGCGGATTAAATAACAGACCTGCTATTTACATTCCATTTGCTCAGGCTATTCCTAATGTTGCAGTAATTGACCCAGTTCAATGTATTAAAATAACAAAGGATAAATGTGGACTTTGCCAAACTGTATGTTCTGCAAAGGCTATTGATTATAAGCAACAAGACGAGATTATCGAAAGAGAATATGGTGCTATTGTTGCTGCAACTGGTTATAAACCAATTAAACTTGATAAGTTTGACGAGTATGGTTATAGCCAAAGCAAAGATGTTATAACAAGTTTGGAATTAGAAAGATTAATGAATGCTGCTGGTCCTACTGGTGGTAAACTTGTAAAACCAAGTGATGGTTCTCACCCTCACACTATTACTTTTATTCAATGTGTTGGTTCAAGAGATATTAGTGGTAGAGGTAAATGCTATTGCTCTAAGATATGCTGTATGTATACTGCAAAGCATGCAATGCTTATTCGTGATAAATACCCTGATGTTAAAGTTAATGTATTTTATATTGATGTAAGAACTCCTGGTAAAAACTATGACGAGTTTTATCGCAGAGCGGTAGAAGAGTATAATGTAAATTATATTAAAGGTCAAGTTGGTAAAGTTTATGAGAGTGATGGACATCTTGTATTGCAAGCAAGTGATTTGTTGAATAACGAACAAATTTTAGTAAATTCTGATATGGTTGTACTTGCTACTGCAATTGAGGCTGATGAGTCTGCTAAAAAGGTTGCATCAATGCTTACAGCAAGTATTGATACAAATAATTTCTTGACAGAGGCACACGCAAAATTGCGTCCAGTTGAAAGTCCTACTGCAGGTATTTTCCTATCTGGTGTTTGTCAAGGACCAAAAGATATTCCAGAAACAGTATCTCAAGCAAGTGCTTGTGCTGCAAAAGTTATTGGACTTTTGAGTAAAAATAAATTGGTTACAAACCCTTGTGTATCTCATAGTGACGAATTGTTGTGTAATGGTTGCTCTAACTGTGCAAATGTTTGTCCTTATGGTGCAATTGGTTATGAAACAAAACTTATTAATGACCACGGAATTAGAGAAAACAGAAGAGTGGCTGTTGTTAACCCTGCTTTGTGTCAAGGTTGTGGTGCTTGTACAGTTGCTTGTCCTTCAGGTGCTATGGACTTGTTCGGTTTCTCAAATAGTCAAATTATGGCGGAGGTAGAGGCAATATGCAAGAAGTAAAAGAATTTAAGCCTACAATAGTAGCATTTTGTTGCAATTGGTGTAGTTATGCAGGTGCAGATTTGGCAGGTTCAAGCAGATTATCTTACCCTGCAGATGTAAAAATTATTAGAGTACCATGCTCTGGCCGTGTAAATCCATTGTTTATACTTAAGGCTTTTGAAAGAGGTGCTGACGGAGTAATAATTTGTGGTTGCCACCCAGGTGACTGCCATTATAGTACTGGTAATTATTACACAAGAAGAAGACTTGCACTTTTGTACAGTATGTTAGATTATATGGGTATTGAAAGAAAACGTACTCGTGTAGAATGGGTATCTGCAGCAGAAGGTGTTAAATTTTCTACAGTTATGAACAAGTTTGTTGAAGATATTAGAAATCTTGGCGAATGTGTTAAATTAGGAGATATAAGATGCAAGGATTAGAATTAAAATTAAAAACAAGATTACAAGAACTTTTGGATAATGGCACAGTTGACTGCGTTATCGGTTATACAAAAGGTGAATTTATTTATGATACAACTCCTGCCATCTTTACTAAAGAAAGCGGATTAGATGGCTTTGTGTTTAATAGTTTTTGTGGTGCTAATTTAAGCAAGTATTTGGTTTCTCAAATTACATCTGACAAAAAGTTTGCTGTAATTTTAAAACCTTGCGATACATATAGTATGAACCAACTTATTACAGAACACAGAGTAAACAGAGATAATATTTATATTATTGGTGTTGGTTGCAGCGGTCATCTTGATATTGACAAAATTAAAGCACAAGATATAAGTGGTATTACAAATGTTATTGATAATGATAATAATATAATTATTAATACTATTTATGGTGATAGCAAAATAGAAAAAGCAAGTGTATTACTTTCTAAATGTCAGTCTTGCAAAGGCTCAGAACATAAAATTGCAGATGAAATTATTGGTGAAGAGATAAAAACTCCAGTATGTGACGCAAGATTTGACGGAGTTAAAAAGTTAGAGGCAATGACTGCAGAAGAAAGATTTGCTTTTTGGAAATCAGAACTTTCAAAATGTATAAGATGTAATGCTTGTCGTAATATTTGTCCTGCTTGTACTTGTCGTACTTGTGTGTTTGACAATGCAAGAAGTAATGTTACTGCAAAAGCAAATGCTACAGAGTTTGAAGAAAAAATGTTCCATATTATAAGGGCTTTCCATGTTGCTGGCAGATGTACAGACTGTGGTGAATGTTCAAGAGTATGTCCACAAAGTATACCACTACATTTGTTAAATCGTAAATTTATTAAGGATATTAATGAGTTTTATGGTGATTATCAAGCAGGTGAAGTGGCAGAACAACGTAATCCACTTGTTAACTTTACTGAAGGCGATTTAGAAGCAACAGTTATAAGCGATAAGGAGGGTAAATAATGAAAAAATTAGCGTTATCTAACCTTAATAGTTTATACAATGCTATTAATGAAAAAATGAAATTGTATTTGCCTATAGAAATAAGCGGTGCAGTTAACTTTGGTGAATGGAGCGAAGGTGTTAATGTTAATCTTAACAAGATGACAATAAAGAGTGCAAAAGATGCTTTCTTCCCTCAATGTGAAGATTTATCTAACTTTAAAAAAGATGGCAAACACATTATTGTAGAGCAAGGCGACTTAGTTAGTGAAAATTTTGTTATCTTTGGTGTTAGGGCTTGTGATGTACGTGCTTTTCATATATTAGATACAGTATTTTTAGAAGGATTTTTGGATACTTTTTATGAGGCAAGACGTAAACATGGTATAGTTATATCTTTATCTTGTACAAAACCTGAGGAAAGTTGTTTTTGTACTAATTTTGGTATTGACCCTGCACAGCCTAAGGGAGATGTTGAAAGTTACATAGTAGGTGATTATATTTACTTTAATCCTGTAACAGATAAAGGTGTAGAGTTTATAAATATGTTTGGCACATTATTTGCTGAATGCGATGAAAAAGCAGTAAATGATAGTAAGGCAAAAACAAAAGAGATAGTAAGCAAATTGCCACTAAATAATCTCCCATTAAATGAGTTTGGCGGAGATAAATTGGATGCTTTGTTTAATAGACCAGAATGGCAAGGCTTATCAGAGAGTTGTATTGGTTGTGGTACTTGTACTTATGTTTGTCCAACTTGTCAATGCTATGATGTAAGAGATTATAAGACAAATAGTGGTATAAAAAGATTCCGTTGTTGGGATTCTTGTATGAGAAAAGACTTTACAATGATGGCACATGGTACTAATAGACCAAGCCACATGCAAAGGTTCCGTCAAAGATTTATGCACAAACTGGTATATCATCCAGCAAACCATAATGGCGAATACTCTTGTGTAGGCTGTGGCAGATGCGTTGCTAAATGCCCTGTTTCAATGAATATTGTTAAAGTTATGAAAACTTTGGGAGGTAATAAATAATGAGCGAAATTATTAAAGACGAATTAGTACCTCATGTAGCAAAAGTTATAAGTGTTCGCACAGATACAAATGATGTAAAAACTTTTGGTGTTGTTGGCATAGATGGCGGAATTATGTTTGACCACAGACCTGGTCAGTGTGCTATGGTATCTATCCCAGGAGTTGGTGAGGCTATGTTTTCAATTACTTCATCTCCAACTAATACTGAATTTAAAGAGTTTTCTATTAAAAGATGCGGTATTTTGACAGAGGCTATTCACCAATTGGAAGTAGGTGATGAAATTACTGTTAGAGGACCTTATGGAAAGCCTTTCCCAGTAGACGATGCTTTTGCTAAAAAGAATTTGTTGTTTATTGCTGGTGGTATTGGTATTGCTCCATTACGTTCAGTAATAAATTATGTAAGAGCAAACAGAGATAATTATGGTCATGTAGATGTGCTTTATGGTGCAAGAAGTTCAGGTGACTTAGTAGACTATGAAGAAATGACTAAGGAATGGGCAAATGATAAAGACTTTAACGTTTATGTTACAATTGACAGACCTGAAGAAGGCTGGGGTGGTAATGTAGGTTTTGTTCCTTCTTATCTTAAAGAGTTAGGGTTTGATAATAATCGTACTGCTGTTATTTGCGGTCCTCCTATTATGATTAAGTTTGTACTTCAAGGATTAATTGAAATGGGATTTGACAAAACTCAAGTTTACACAACACTTGAATTAAAAATGAAGTGCGGTATTGGTAAATGTGGTAGATGCAATATTGGTTCTAAATTTGTTTGTAAAGATGGTCCTGTATTTAGATGCGATGAGATTGACGAACTTCCAAATGAATATTAAGATAAATTATATTTAAATTGCTGTAAAAATAAAAATATAAATAAATTTGTAGCAAAGGCTACAATAACTTAAGAAAGAGGTTAAATATTATGAAAGAAATGGTAAATATTTACATAATGGGTAAGTTGTATAGTGTACCAGCAGAACTTACTATTATGAATGCTATGGAATATGCAGGGTACAAACATATTCGTGGTTGTGGTTGCAGAGCAGGTTTTTGTGGTGCTTGTGCTACTATTTACAGAATTGCGGGAGAGAGTGAATTGAAGTTTGCTTTGGCTTGCCAAACAAAGGTAGAAAACAATATGTATATTGCTAGTATCCCTTATTTCCCAACTCAAAAGGCACAATACAATATGAATGAGATTAAACCAACTGAGCAAATTATGATGCAGTTGTATCCAGAAATTTATAGTTGTATTGGTTGTAATGCTTGTACTAAAGCATGTCCACAAAACTTAAATGTTATGCAATATATTGCTTATGCACAAAGAGCAGAGTTTGCAAAATGTGCTGAGGAATCTTTTGACTGCGTATCTTGTGGTATGTGTTCTAACAGATGCCCTGCAGGTATATCTCATAGATTAGTATCATTGCTTGCAAGACGTCTTAATGGTAAGTACATTATGCCAAAGAGTGAGCATCTTGAAAAGAGAGTTAATGATATTTTGAATGGCGAGTATCTTGATATGCTTGAAAAAGTAGCAAACAAGCCTTTAGAAGAAATTGAAGAACTTTATAATAATCGTGATATGGAACAAAAATAAGGAGAGTGGCGTATGTATACTGATGAAATGTTAGAATCAATGAAGAAAGTTGAACTTTCTCGTGAAAAAAGAATTGGTGTTGTACCAAGACGTATGACTGCAGAAGAAAAAGATATTCTTCTTGCTGAAAATCATCCAGACTATATTGAGAGTGCGTTCACTACTCTTAGTGTGGGTGCAAACAAAGGTCAAAAAGTACCTTGTGCTTTAGCAGATTTATTGCAAGGCAAAAGCCGTGTATTGGGCAAAAAGATAGATTTAAAAAAGATTAAATACGAATCTGATGTGCTTATTATTGGTGGTGGTGGTTCTGGTGCAAGTGCTGCGCTAGAGGCTTATAATGCTGGTTGCAAAGTTGTTATGGTTACTAAATTAAGAATTGGTGATGCTAACACTATGATGGCTGAAGGTGGTATTCAAGCCGCAGATAAGGAAAATGATAGTCCTGCTACTCACTATCTTGATGCTTTTGGGGGCGGACACTTTACAAACAAACCAGAGTTATTGAAAAAATTAGTTTATAAAGCACCAGAGGCTATTAAATGGCTAAACGATATGGGTGTTATGTTTGATAAAGACGAAAATGGTGTTATGGCAACTACACCAGGTGGTGGTACTTCAAGAAACAGAATGCATGCTTGTGCTGACTATTCAGGTGCTGAAATTATGCGTGTGCTTCGTGATGAGGTATGGAATAACAATATTGAAGTTGTAGAATTTACTTCTGCTATTGAAATTTTGAAAGATGACAATGGTAATGCAGCAGGTGCAATATTGTTGAATATGGAAACTGGTGAAGTTAGCATTGCAAAAGCAAAAACTGTTGTTATTTGTACAGGTGGTGCTGGTAGATTACATTATCAAGACTTCCCAACATCAAACCACTATGGTGCAACAGCAGATGGTTTGGTATTGGCTTACAGAGCAGGTGCTGTTTTGCGTGATGCAGATTCTATTCAATATCACCCAACAGGTGTTGCATATCCAGCACAAATGCGTGGTGCATTGGTTACAGAAAAAGTAAGAAGTATTGGTGCAATGCTTGTTAACGTAAATGGTGATGCGTTTATGAACCCACTTGAGTGCCGTGACGTTACAGCATCTTCTATTATTCGTGAGTGCAGACGTGGCAATGGTGTTAAAACTCCGCTTGGTGATGCAATTTGGCTTGATAGCCCAATGATAGATATGATTCATGGTGATGGATATTTGGAAAAGAAACTTCCAGGTATGCTTAGAATGTATCAAAAAATGGGTATTGATATGAGAAAAGAGCCAATTCTTATTTACCCAACACTTCACTATCAAAATGGTGGTGTAGATGTTAATAGCGATAGTATGACTACTACTGTAAACAACTTGTATGTTGCAGGTGAGGCTGCTGGTGGTGTACATGGTAGAAATAGACTTATGGGTAATAGTTTGCTTGACGTTATTGTATTTGGTAGAAATGCTGGTCAATATGCTGCGGCTCGTGCAAAAGAAATTTCAATGCCAGGCAAATTGAACTTTAATCACGTAAAAGTATTTGATAAAGAAATCAAAGATGCTGGTGTAGTTTATAAAGAACTGTCTCCAAAGTTATTACCAAACTACAACAATATCAAAACACTTTAATAGAGGTATTTATGAGAGAGTTAGACGTTAAAGAAATTACTAAGGCTATTCGTGAAATGGCAATAAGTATAAACCATAAATTATCACCAGATATGTGTGAATTGCTTAATAATTCAGACAAAAAAGAGGAATCACCTTTAGGCAAACAAATTTTAGAACAACTAAAGGAAAATATGCAAATTGCAAGTGAGGAAATGATTCCTATTTGTCAAGATACTGGTATGGCTGTTGTTTTTGCAGAAATTGGTCAAGATGTTCATCTTGTTGGTGGAAGTATTGAAGATGCTATTAACGAAGGTGTAAGACAAGGTTATGTTGATGGATTTTTAAGAAAGTCTGTAGTAAACGACCCTATTTTAAGAGTTAACACAAAAGACAATACTCCTGCAGTTATTCATTATTCTGTTGTAAGTGGAGATAAAGTTAAATTGACATTATCACCAAAAGGCTTTGGTAGTGAAAATATGAGCAAAGTATATATGCTAAAACCTGCTCAAGGTATTGAGGGGGTTAAAGAAGCAGTTTTGACCGCTGTTAAAGAAGCGGGTCCTAATGCTTGTCCTCCAATTGTGGTAGGTGTTGGTATTGGTGGTACTTTTGAAAAATGTGCTATACTTGCTAAAAAAGCCTTGACTAGAAACGCGCTTACTCATAATGAAATTCCTTATGTAAAAGAGTTGGAAATTGAGTTATTGGAAACAATTAATAACTTAGGTATTGGACCTGCAGGCTTAGGTGGTAGAATTACTGCTCTTGCTGTAAATGTAGAAACATATCCTACTCACATTGCAGGACTTCCTGTTGGTATTAATATTTGTTGCCATGTAAATAGGCACATTTCTTGTGAATTATAAGGAGGGCTATATGGATATTAGATTAAACACTCCTCTAACTCGTGAGGTTACTAGCAAACTTACTGCTGGAGATTATGTATATTTAAGTGGTACAATTTATACTGCAAGAGATGCTGCTCATGCAAGAATGAATGAAAGCCTTGATAAAGGTGAAAGTCTACCAGTTGACTGGAAAAATAATATTGTTTATTATTTAGGTCCTACTCCTGCAAGACCAGGTAAAGTTATTGGCTCTGCTGGACCAACAACTGCAAGTCGTATGGACAAATATGCTCCAAGACTACTTGATATGGGTTTGATTGGCATGATAGGTAAAGGTAAAAGAACAAAAGAAGTGCTTGATGCTGTAGTTCGCAATGGCGGTGTGTATTTTGCTGCAGTTGGCGGAGCAGGTGCGCTTTTATCAAAATGTATTAAAAGTGCCGAAGTTGTGGCTTATGATGATTTAGGTACAGAGGCTATTCGTAAATTGCAAGTTGAAAACTTGCCAGTTATAGTAGTTGCAGATAGTAAAGGTAATAATTTATATGAAACTGCAACAGAAAAATATAAAAAATAATACATATTTAAAAGTTTTAGCATAAAATTTTATTAGTTGCTTTTTGGCATATAAATTTTAAAAAATTTGCAAAAAGCGTATGGCAATTGCCATACTGCTTGCCTAGGCAAGCAGTATGATAATTTATTAGTTAATTTTCAATTAATATATTTTTATATGTATTAATTGATAAATATAAAAATATATTTAAATAAATAAATTATTTGGAGTTTTTATGAAAAAATTATTATCTATTTTATTATGTGTAGTAATTTTAGTAAGTTGTGGACTTTTGCTTGTTGGCTGTGATAGTAAAAAAGGTGATGCAACTTTATACACAGATAATCTTGTTTCAGAATTTAAAGGAAAGGATGATATTTATACTATCACTTTAAGGGAAAAACATCGTGTTGACACTATGATTTTGGAAGAAAGCACTGATAGTGTTTTGTCATTTGGTGTTTATGGTAAAGAGAGTGATGGTACATATACTTTGATTTATAGACAAAATAGAATTGACAAATACAGAGTATGTGCTTTGGATGCTATTGAAACAGATGAGTTGCGTATTGAAATTTTTAGTAAGCAAGGTAAAGTTAAAATTAATAATATTGAAGTGTACGATAGTAATGAAAGCCGTAGAGAAGCGCCTTTAAGAGTTGTTGAATATGTTATGACAACAGATAAAAAATTACAAAATAATAGAAATAATCGTGAATTTTATGATTATTTTAAAGTAATTGATGATATTATTTTGCTTGGTGATATAAGTATGGATAGCGAAGGCAATATAGTTTATAATGAAGGTAAAGATGATTTTATTAGTGATGTGCAAGTTATAAACGAATTTAAAGCAAAAGATTCTGTACAAAATCCTGATTTAAAAATAGTGGCAAGTGTTGATATTAAATCAAAAGTAGTTGCAGAAGATTCTAAAAAACCTAATAAAGATGTTTATAAATGGATTAAAAAGAATATTAAAACTATAGTGCCTAATCTAGTTGCTTTTGCAAAAGAAAATAATATTGATGGTATTGATATTGACTGGGATTATCCTGAAAATGGTACTCAATGGAACTGGCTATCAAAACTTATTGTTGAATTAGATAAGGAAATGGACGCAATAGGTAAGTATGTTACTGTTACTTTAAAGCCAAATGAGTGTAAATTATCTAAAAAAGCAAGAAATGCTGTGGAATATGTTAATTTAATGACTTATGATATGTTTGACGAGAGAGGCGAACATTCATCAAATTATGAAACATGCAAACATTCTATTCAAACATTTATGAGTAAATCTAAATTTACTGCTGACAAAATTATGCTTGGACTATCTTTTTATGGAAGAACAACTAATGAGTCAAGCCTTATCTTTGATATAAAGGATTATTTTAAGGATAATAAAGATATAGATAAATGGGTAAATAGACTATATAACTATAAATATTATGATGATAATGGTACAGAAAAATATAGTGAAATTTACTTTAATGGATATGCAATGGTTCGTGATAAAGTTACTTATGCTATAGCAAGTGGTTTGGGCGGTGTATCAATTTTCAGTATGTCTTATGACGTATCTGCTTTTTGGGAATATTCATTGCACAATGCTGTTAGCGAGGCAATAGAAAGGGGAATTGTTATTTCAAAATAATAATTAAATTTAACCTCAAAAAAATAAAAAGAAGGTCAGATATTTATTTGACCTTCTTTTAAAATTTTTTGCCTGTAAAATATCAAAAAATAAAGATAATTTAAAGCAAAAGTCAACATTTGGTAATGATTTTAAAAAAAATTTATTATATATTAAATATTTTGGTAATATATATTGAAAAATTGTGAAAATTAGTGTATTATTTATTATATAGTTTTATATTTATGGAGAGATTAAATGAATAATTTTATCCCAAAAAAAATAGTGGATGAAAATTTAATAGATAAGTTAAGCAATTCAATTGGTTGTAATAAGGATTTAGCGGAAGTACTTGCAATTAGAGGCTTTGAAGATGCTGAAAGTGCTATATCTTTTTTGCAGGCTGATATAAAAAATTTAACACCAGTATTTAATTATAGCGGTATGAAGGATGCTGCAGCCCGTATTAAACAAGCAATTGACTTTGGCGAAAGTATTGTTATTTATGGCGATTATGACTGTGATGGTGTGTGCAGTACTGCTATTTTGTATATGTTTTTATCTTCGCTTGGTATTGAAGTTAATTATTATATTCCTAACAGAAAAAAGGAAGGGTATGGCATAAATAGAGAGGCATTAGAGGAAATAGCAGATACTTTTTATCCCGATTTAATAATTACAGTAGACTGCGGTATAACTGCTAAAGAAGATATTGAATATGCTATAAATGATTTGGGCATAGACTTTATTGTAACCGACCATCATGAACCGCCAGAAGATATACCTAATTGTATTGTAGTAAATCCAAAAGTAAAAAGACTAGATAATACCTTTAATGAGTTGTGTGGTGCAGGCATAGCATTAAGGCTATGTGAAGCAATTGGTGGCGAAAAAGCACTTATGTATTATATAGATTTGTGTGCTATTGCAACAATTGCAGATATAGTGCCTCTCGTGGGGGATAATAGAATTATTGTAAGTTATGGTATGGAAATACTAAATTCCCGAGCAAGACTTGCTGTAAAACTATTGTTGGAAGTAGCAGGAGTTAAGGCTGAGGATAAAATAACTTCCACAGATGTTGCCTTTAAAATAGTACCACGCATAAACGCAATTGGAAGACTATCTGACTCTAAAAAAGCAGTAAGTATGCTTATAGATAGTGATTATTTTTATGTAAAAAGTTTGGCAGAGCAAGCAAATAGTTACAATATTGAAAGACAACAATTCACAGACGATTTGGTTTCTGACTGCTTGCAAATGCTTGAAAATTATGATTTAGTAAACAATAGAATTATTATATTGTATAGCGATAAGTGGGAAGCGGGAGTGCTAGGTATTGCAAGTGCAAAAATAACTAGTATGTTTAACCGCCCAACTATTTTAATGACTGCTGATGGCGATTTATATAAAGGCTCTGCAAGAAGTATTGCAGGAGTTAATATATATGAATGCGTGTCTGCTTGTAAGTCTTTTTTGCATGCGTTTGGCGGTCATGCAATGGCTTGTGGGGTAACTTGTAGTAAGGAAAATATTGAGGCTTTTTGCTTTGCAATAAATGAGTATTGTAGGGGACTAGATAAAAATTTGTTTATCCCTCATACCGAATATGACTTAAAACGTGATTACAATGAGATGACTTTGGAAGCATTACAAGATTTAAATAAACTAGAACCTTTTGGTATGGGTAATCCTAAAGTAAAATATAATATTTGCATAAACACCCCGATTTTTGATAGGATTTCTACCACAAAACATATAAAATACGCAAAAAATAATCAAGTTGAATTGGTTTATTTTGATGGAATTAATAATCAAAGAAATATCAATAACATAAACAAAATTGATATGATTTGTGATTTTGGTATTAGAATTTTTGCAAACAGACTTTATGCACAAGGCATAGTCCAAGATACTAATTTTGACTGGTCGGAATTTAATATAGACGAAAAATATCTTGCTATTAAATATGCTTATTATGCTAAATATGACAATAGCAGTGTGTTTGATATAAAATACATTGACGAGGAAGATGTTTGCACTCAAATAGATAATGATTTGTATGGGACTTGCTTTATTTGCTATTCTAAACAAACATTTGATAAATATTCTTATATCCTAAAAGATAAGTTGAAAAAAATAGATATAGGAAATATATCAGGAGTTAATCCGCTAAATAGACTTGTACTTGATTTAGATATAAGTCAAAATTTGGCTTATTATAAAAAAATAGTCATTTTGGACACATTGCCTAGCCTTGGTGTAATAGATTATTATAAGTTGAATATGAATGCACAAGTTGTTATGGTAAAAAATAAAATTGTTTACGATTATTTGTATATGGTTAAAGATAATTTTCCTACTATAGATATAATGCGTGGCATATTTGCAGAAATTAAAAAGTTGCTTTTAGATAAAACTAAACTATCCAATTTTGCGGAATTATTTAATGAGTATGAAAAGCAGGGCGGTACAAATATAATAGGCTTTTATATGGCAATGTTTGTTTTTTACGAACTAAAAATTATAAAATTAAAAGGCGGGTTTTATGTGGATAGCCAAGTTAAAACCAGTTTAGAGAATAGTAATATTTATCAGAGGATTAAGGAGTTAATTTATGCAGGATGCGATACTAAATAAGTTAAAAAACCAATATCCGCAAGAGCAGTATGAAATTATAAAAAAAGCATACGATTTTGCAAAACAAGCACACGCAGGGCAAAAGCGCCAGTCGGGTGAAGATTATTTTGTGCATCCGGTTTCAGTAAGCGAAATTCTTATTGATATGGGGCTTGACTATGAAACAGTTATGGCTGCTTTTTTGCATGATGTAATTGAAGATACACCGCATACTGAGGAGGAACTAGAAGGGATATTTGGCAAAACTGTTGTAATGCTTGTTAATGGTGTTACAAAATTAAATAAATTGCAGTTTAAGTCAAGTGTAGATGAGCAGGCGGAAAATTTGCGAAAAATGCTGTTTGCAATGAGTGATGACATTAGGGTTATTATTATCAAACTTGCAGATAGACTGCACAATATGCGTACATTGCTATTTAAATCAAGTGATAGACAAAAGGAAATATCGCGTGAAACATTAGAGATTTATGCACCTATTGCTGAAAGACTTGGTATGGGTACAATAAAGGGTGAACTTGAAGATTTGGCAATGAGATATTTAAATCCGGACGATTATTATGCACTTGTGCAAAAAATATCCGCTAAAAAGGTGGAAAGGCAAGAGTTCGTACAAAATGTTGTAAAAGATATAAAAGCAAAACTTGCAGAAATGAAAGTTGAAGGTGAGGTTAATGGTAGACCAAAGCACTTTTATAGTATTTATAAAAAAATGCAAAGCGGAAAGGAATTTGAACAAATTTATGACCTTATTGCAGTAAGAATTATAGTTGATACAATAAAAGACTGTTATGCTGTACTAGGTGCAATTCATACTATGTGGAAACCTCTTCCCGGTAGGTTTAAAGATTATATTGCTATGCCTAAGGCTAACAATTATCAGTCTTTGCATACAACAGTTATATCTCAATATGGTTCTCCATTTGAAATACAAATAAGAACGCATGAAATGCACGACATTGCTGAGTTTGGTATTGCTGCTCACTGGAAGTATAAAGAGGGTAGATTAACTCAGGACCAAAGCATAATGGATAATCGTATGCAATGGATAAGAAGTATTATGGAGGTGCAAAAAGATTTAAGGGATAATGCAGAGTTTTTGCAGTCGCTTAAAGTGGACTTGTATCCAGATGAAGTTTTTGTTATTACTCCAAAAGGCAAAGTTGTAAGTCTTCCTAAAGGTGCTACTGGTATTGATTTTGCGTATGCAGTGCATACTGAAGTAGGGCATAAGTGCGTAGGAATTAAAGTTGATGGCAAAATTGTGCCTATTAATACAAGACTTTCCAACAACTCTATTGTTGAAGTTATTACCTCAAATGCTTCAAAAGGACCTAGCAGAGACTGGCTTAAATTTGTTGCCACAGCCAGTGCAAGAAATAAAATCCGAGCATACTTTAAAAAGGAAATGCGTGAGGATAATATAAAACGTGGCAGAGAAATGTTAGAAAAGGAGGCAAAACATAGAGGCTATAGTTTGTCTGAATTGCTAAATAATGAGGAATGGCTAAAATTTTTCAAAAGTCATTACGGACAAAATGCAAATATGGAAGATATTTATGCAGAGTTAGGATATGGCAATATAACTACTAATAAAATAATATTAAAGTTAATTGACTGCTTTAAAAAATCTGCGGATAATCTTACTCCTATAATAAGTACTAGCAAAATTAGTAAGGCTAATAACAAAAAAGGTAATGGCATATTGATTAGGGGATATGATGACTTTTTAATAAGATTATCACATTGTTGTAATCCTGTGCCGGGTGATAAAATAGTAGGTTATGTCAGTCGTGGCAGAGGGGTGTCTATTCATAGAGCAGACTGCCCTAATATGAAAAACATTGAAGCGGAAAGAATAATTGAGGCTAGTTGGTCGCAAAATATGTCTTCACATTTTACCGCAACATTGGAGATTATTTGTATTAATAGGTCTAATTTGCTAATGGATATTATAGCCTTTTTTAGTACAAGAAAAATTAATATTACTATGGCAAATATGAAAGTAGACGATAATTTGCAAGCACTTATTACAATTGGTGTAGAAATTACAAATATACATGAACTTGACGAAATAATGAATAAAATAAAAGGTGTAGAAGGAGTTATGCATGTACACAGAATTTGATGGTTTTAGTGTTAAAAAAATAGTCAATGGCGGGCTTCAAAATAATAGTTATATTGTGAAAATCGGTACTAAATGTATAATTATTGACCCAGCATCTAAAATAGTAAAGGCAGAAGTTGATGGCGAAGGTTTGCAAGTTATGGCTGTGCTATTAACACACGGACACTTTGACCATATTAAAGGAGTAAGCCCTTTTATGCAAGAAAATATACCAGTTTATATACACAAAAATGATAATTCTAAATGCACAGGGGAGTCGATGGCAGACTGGTTAAAAAGGTTTAGGATAGAGCCATTTAGTTGCAGTAATTTTGTAAATGATGGTGATATATTAAATTTTGATGGCTTGGAAATTAAAGTTATCCATACACCAGGACATTCTTCAGGTGGTGTTTGTTATGTTATAAAAAACATTGTTTTTTCTGGTGATACTATTTTTTTGGATAGTTATGGTAGATATGATTTTGAAGATAGTTCGTTTAGTGACCTTAAAAATTCTATCATGGACAAGTTGTTTAAGTTAGATGGGGATTATGTTGTGTATCCCGGTCACGGAGATAGTACTACTATGGATTATGAAAGAGAAAGGAATATGATTATATGGAGTTAAATATCCTTACAAATAGTGAGTTTTTGCCTGACTTTATGGATATAATAAGGGCTTTTTCTCCATTTGTTACATTTAATGAACAAGAGACTGAAAACATAATTGATATATCAATAGTAAATGAAAATGTAACATTAAAATTTAAACAAAAAACTATCAAAAATCGGTGTTATATTGCCAATTTGCCTTTGATAAAACAAAAAAGTGAAGTTAAAAGACTTGCAAAAATTATGCTTTATGACTTGCTTTCAGAAATTACTGGAATTACTTTGCCGTATGGTTCGCTTACAGGCATAAGACCAACTAAATTGTACCATGAATTGCAGGCTAGCGGGAAAGATGCTTTTAATTATTTTACTGATTATTTAAGAGTGCCAGCACAAGGTGCGGAATGGATAAAAAAGATTTGTGATAACCAACAAAGTATATATTGCTTTAATGATAATGAGGTTGACTTTTTTGTAAATATACCTATTTGTATTACAAGATGTAGTTATTGTTCTTTTATATCTGCAGAGTTAGGCAAAATAAAAAAATGGATTACTCCGTATGTGGAGCAGTTGGTTAGGGAAATTGAGCACGGCATAGCACTTGCAAAAAAACTTGGGGTAAACATAAGGTCAATTTATGTTGGCGGAGGTACTCCTACCAGTTTATGCGAGAGTGATTTTGAAAAAATTATAAAGGCACTAAGTGTTATAAATTGTAAGGAATTTACTGTTGAGGCAGGCAGACCTGATACTATAAGTAAAGAAAAATTACAAATTATGGCGGATAATGGTGTTACTAGGATAAGTATAAATCCACAAACATTTAATGATAAAACATTAGCGCTTATTGGAAGAAACCATACTAAACAAGATATTTTTAATGTGTATGCCGAGGCAAGAAAGTTTAATTTTGATATTAATATGGATTTAATAGCAATGTTGCCGGAAGAGAGTTTTGAAGATTTTGAGTATTCGTTAACTGAGGCATTAGCACTTAAGCCAGACAATATTACTGTACATACCCTTGCTATTAAAAAAGGAAGTAATTTAAAACTAGCAGATTACAATAACAAAATTGAGTTACTGCCTGAAAAAATGATAGATTATTCTAGACGTGCAATTATTTCAAGCGGATATGAACCATACTATATGTATAGACAAAAATATATGAGTGGCAATTTGGATAATACAGGTTATGCAAAGCATGGCAAGGCTTGTATTTATAATATAGACATTATGGAGGAAACTCATAGTATAATTGCATGTGGTGCTGGGGCTATTAGCAAACGAGTTTGGACTGCTGAAAACAGGCTAGAGAGGCGTGCTAACCCTAAAGGTATAGATGTTTATATGCAAAGAGAAGACAAAATATTAAAAGATAAAGAAGAATTTTTTACTGAATAATTCATTTTTTTAAAAGATAGTATTAAATATGTGATTATTTATTAATAGTAATAAACTGTCTAATAAATATATTATTTTTTAAATAAATATTAATTATTTCATAAAAATACCAAAAATTAGTTTACACATTATAAAAAGTGTGTTATTATTGAATAGTACCTTTGGCTATGTTTATCAAGACTCCGATGATTTACTTGGCTAAATAGGAATAAATTATTTTAAGGAGATTAAAAATGGAAGATTTAACATTACTTACAAAACAACAAATTATTGAGAAATTTGCTCAATCAGAGGGCGATACTGGTTCTCCAGAAGTTCAAATTGCTTTGCTTACTGCAAGAATTGAAACTTTAAAAGCACACTTTGCTGTGCATAAAAAAGACCACCACAGCCGTCGTGGATTATTGCAAATGGTAGGTAAAAGAAGAAACTTGCTTACTTATCTAAAAAATAAAGATATTGAAAGATACAGAGCAGTTATTGCTAAACTAAACCTAAGAAAGTAATTAAAATTAACCCGAATATTATGTGTTCGGGTAATTTTTTATTATATAAAAGGAATAGTTGTTGGTTTAAGTTTATAGTCATAATTAATTTTGTGCTTAATACTGAAAAGGTAACCAAAATAAAATTTAAAAATTATTTGATAATAATGTAAAAACATTTATATAAATTTTTCAACTAGTCGGTTGATAATCTTTGGATGACCAAGGATAGAGGAGGAGAAAATGGTAGAAAGAAAAATTTACAAAACAACAATAGGCGGTAGAGAGGTAGAAGTTGAAACTGGTGCTTATTGCGGTATGACAAACGGCACTTGCTTGGTTAAGTGCGACGAAACTGTAGTTATGGTTAATGCTACAATGTCAAAAGAACCAAGAGACGGGGTAGACTTTTTCCCTTTAAACGTTGATTATGAAGAGAAAATGTATTCTGTTGGTAAAATTCCTGGTGGATTTAAGAAAAGAGAAGGTCGCCCAAGCGATAAAGGTATACTTGTATGCCGTTTAATTGATAGACCTTTAAGACCTTTATTCCCTAAGGGTTTTTACAACGATGTTTCTGTAGTGGCAACTTGCTTATCAGTAAACCCAGATGTTCCACCAGAAATTTATGCAATGATAGGTAGTTCTGTTGCACTTTCAATTTCAGATATTCCATTTGCTGGTCCTACTGGTTCAGTAGTTGTTGGATATATTGATGGTGAATATATTATCAACCCAAGTGCAGAACAAAGAGAAAAGAGCAGACTTCACTTAAGTTTGAGTGGTACAAAAGATGCTATTTTGATGGTTGAGGCTGGTGCTAACGAACTTACTGAAGAGGAAATGATAGCAGCAATTTTGTTTGGTCACGAAGAGATTAAAAAGATAGTTGCGTTTATTGAAAGTATTCAGGCTGAAATAGGCAAAGAAAAAATTGTTCCTAATATTTATCATGCAGAATCTACTATAGAAGAACAAGTTAGGGCTTATGCAAATGATATGATGGACAAGGCTTTGGAAGAGTTTAACAGACAAGCACGTGAAAAACTTGAAGAGGCTTTAGAGGCAGATGTATTTGCTCACTTTGCAGAGATTTTCCCTGATGGCAAAAAAGATATTGCAGAAGTTTTGTACAATATGAAAAAGGAAAAAGTTCGTGCAAAAATTTTGGAAAAAGGTATTCGTCCAGATGGTAGAACTTTAAAAGAAATAAGACCTATTTGGTGTGAACATGGTATTTTACCAAGAGTACATGGTAGCGGTGTGTTCACTCGTGGTCAAACTCAAGTATTAACAACAGCAACTTTAGGTACTATTAGCGAAGTACAAAAACTTGAAGGTTTAGATGATGAAGTATTTAAAAGATATATCCATCACTATAACTTCCCAGGATATAGTGTAGGCGAAGCAAAACCTGCAAAGAGCCCAGGTCGTCGTGAAATTGGTCACGGTGCATTAGCAGAAAGAGCATTGGAGCCAGTTCTTCCAAGTGAGGAAGTATTCCCTTACGCAATTCGTACTGTAAGTGAAGTTTTAAGTTCTAATGGTTCAACTTCTCAAGCAAGTGTTTGCGGTAGCACTTTGGCACTTATGGACGCAGGTGTTCCTATTAAAGCACCAGTAGCAGGTGTTGCAATGGGTTTGATTAGCACTCCAGATAAAAGCAATGTTAAAATTTTGACAGATATTCAAGGCTTAGAGGACTTCCTTGGTGATATGGACTTTAAGGTTGCAGGTACTGAGGCTGGTATTACTGCTATTCAAATGGATATTAAAATTAAAGGTATTAATGAGGAAATTTTGCGTACTGCTTTGGCACAAGCAAGAGAGGGTAGATTAGAAATTTTAGGAAAGATGCTTGCTGTTCTTCCTAAAGCAAATGAAAAACTATCTAAATATGCACCAAAGATTTTATCTTTTGATATTGACCCAGACAAAATTCGTGAAGTTATTGGTAGTGGCGGTAAAGTTATCAATAAGATTATTGAAGATACAGGTGTAAAAATTGATATTAGTGAAACTGGTACAGTATTTATTGCAAGTAGCGATGAAGAAATGGCAGAAAAGGCTAAGAAAATAGTTTTAAGCATTGCTAAAGACCCTGAAGTAAATGACGAAATTGAAGGTAAAGTTGTAAGAATTATGGACTTCGGTGCTTTTGTGGAAATTGCTCCAGGCAAAGACGGAATGATTCATATTAGCAAACTTTCTAAAGATAGAGTAGAAAAAGTTACTGATGTAGTTAATATTGATGACAATGTTTTAGTAAAAGTTATCAAAATTGACGATAAAGGCAGAATTGATTTAAAACTTATTAAAAAACTTTAAAAACTAATAAAAATTAATAGAATCCGAGGAAAAGCAAAATGAAAAACCAAATA
>OFGX01000581.1_pt1 | contig 26958 bp, 21 predicted proteins | sample 1521831 | NCBI WGS metagenome assembly OFGX01 (sample SAMEA3504080, study PRJEB24116) | mouse gut metagenome | biome: mouse gut; feature: mouse-associated habitat; material: faeces | place: Denmark | collected 2011 | reverse complement strand
ATCTAAACTCTCCCTGCGCAACGCAAAACGCCAGACCGGCGATTATCTGGTCTACTTCGTTACGGTCACGATAACGGCCGCCCTGCTCTATGCCTGCAACGGCCTGATCTTCTCACCGGAGATCCTGAAATTGTCCACGCTGATGAAATCGCTGCCCGTAACGATCGTTCTCGCCAGCATCGTGGTCGTCTGCATCATGGGCTGGCTGGTCCAATACACCACGGGTTTCATGTTCACGAAGCGCAGCCGGGAATTCGGGACCTATATCCTGATCGGACTGGAAAACAGACAGGTGGCGTGGCTTTTCTTCTTGGAAAATCTGATCGTGGGCGCCTTTGCGCTGCTGTTCGGCATCCTGCTTGGCAACCTGGTCTTTCAGGCACTGCGGGCCATCCTGCTGGCCTTGTTTGGCATCCCCTACACCTTTGCCTTTACCTTTTCTTTCAGAGCCGTAGCGCTGACGCTTTTTTACTTCGTATTGATCTATCTGTCTGCGCAGCTTAGAAGCCGCAGGCGGATCCGTTCCATGAAAATATACGACCTGATCTATTTCGACCGGCTCAATGAAAATGCCGCCCTTGCGAAGAGCGGCCGGCGGAAGAAGATCTTCTCCGCCTCCATCGTTTTCGGAGTGGCCGGAACGCTCCTGCTCCTGACAAGGAGCCTGCCCACCGGCATTCTGGGAGCCGCCTGCATCATCGTGTTCCTGTACGGCTTCTTCTTAAGCTTCTCCTCCGGTGTCCCGGCCTGGTTTGACCGGCGTCCCGGCCGTAAATATCAGGGACAGACGCTGCTCATCTTCCGCACGCTGTCCGCCAAATTAAATACCATGGGAATCATGATGGCCACGATCGCGCTGCTGTTCACCGCCGTGCTGATCTCACAGGGCACCGGCCTGATCTTTGGCGCCATCTTCGAGAGCCGGCAGACTGCCGAAACCTGTTTCGATATTTTCATCGGCACGGAGACCCCGGCGCAGGACGGCAGTGACCTGATCTCATATATAGAATCTTCCATCCCCGTCACGGCCGCGCATTCTTACAGCATCTATCAGGGAACGAATGCCCGTATCACGGATTATCTGAATGAAAATACGGACTATTATCCCTGTTATTCTTATGATACATGGATGAAGTTCAGCGACTACGCTGCCCTGCGCTCCATGCTGGGATACCCTGACGTTACCCTGGAGCCAGGCGAATATCTGATACACTGCGTACCATGGCAGAAGAACGCCGTGACGGCCTGCGCACAGCCGGTCACCGTTGACGGAGCGACACTGCAGCCGGGCAGTATCCATACGGAGACTCTCAATCAACGTCTCTGGAATGTCAACGGGACGGACTTTATCCTCATCCTGCCGGATGAAGCCGTCCTCTCCCGTCCTGTCAGCCACAATCTGTACGCTGCCATGACGAAAGAACCTGTCAGTGAAGAGCAGTACGCCGCACTGTGCCGGATCCGGGATGAACGTGAGCTCTATCGTCATATTACGCTCTACACCGCGCCGCAGGTGCAGGCAGAGTATGCAAGTTCGACGGCAATGCTGGTCCTTCCGCTTTATTATCTGGCCCTGGTCCTCATCATGACTGCGGCTACGATCCTGACCATCCAGCAGCTTTCCGAGACGGACCGGTACAGGCGGCAGTTCCTGCTGCTTAAGAAGCTGGGCATGGACCGGCAGGAAATGCACAGGGCGCTGCGCCTGCAGTTTACGATCTACTATGCGATGCCGGCCATTCCGCCTCTGTTTGTCAGTATCCCTTTTCTCCTGAGCCTGTGCAATGCCACGGATCCGGGCGTCACGGAAGGATTTTACCGGCCGTTTAACATCATCTGCCTGACACTGGCGTTGTTTTTCATGATCTATGCCGTCTATATTGTGATGGCCTACCGCAGCCTGAAACGAAATGTGCTGCCGACAGGCCCATAAATTACAGCCCCTTTTTCAGGGGCTGCAATTTCTCTACTGCTCTAAAAGAATGACCGTCTGATCTTCATGCAAAGTACTGCACGGGAAGCACAGCGATGTGTCATTTTCCTGCAGCCGGATATGATACTCAAAATCGCCCTGTAATTTATCACCCGGTATGGTAAGCTCATATACCCAGCGCTCCTTCTTTCGAAACGTGCTTTGCTCATACTCAGAAGCTTCCAGTGCTTTCCTGTAAAGGACCGGCGCTGTTTCACACCCTCCGATCACAATAACTTTAATTCTGAAGTCCTCCCCCTTCTTTAAGCTTGTTCTTACCGTAGGCACCACCAGTTTAGAACATGGATTAACTACCGAGTCTGCAGGTTCCGAAACAGCAGCTCCCGCTTTCTCCAAATGCTCTCTGCAGTATTTGAGAATCGGCATGATGGATCTTTGCTGTATATTGGTCAGTACTCCCATATCACCATGGGTCTCCAGTCCCAGCAGCAGATGTCGGTTCAATTTCTCTATAACATCCACGATCTCCTGATAGACCGCAGATAATGCCCGGCCATCCTCCACGGATCCCGTCACTGTCTGCTCAAACTCTCCCCATAAGCATCCGAGGTGTGCCGTTTCCTTCATTGCCAGAAACGCATGCTTCCAATAGGCAAAGCGGTTTCTGTTTCCTCTTCCTTCCACCAGTACGTCCAACTTCGAAAACTCGTCGGCAAACCTGTATTGCGCTTCTATTTCTCTCCATGGAATTTTATTACAGTATATGTTTCCCGGTCCGTCTTCCCACCTGCTGGGCCTTGGAAGATATCCGTCCTGTTCCGCCAGGATTTCGGCTGCTTCCCGCCCTGCCTTCTCGCCAAACTCCTTTGCGGCAAATTCCAGATAGAAGTCTTTTACCGGAGCATACCGTCCATGTTCCCGATACATTGCCAGATCCGCTTCGTACGCTTCCAGACAGGGGCCTCCACAGTTAATCTTTCTGCTGTAATCATTTCCGTCCAGCTGGTTATTTTTCGTAGCTCCTTCCAGGCAAATCGCCGTCAGGCCAAACTGCCCTTCCCGTACCTTAAATGCAATCTTAAGCCAGGTATCCTGTTCAACCTCAATGCCCGAAACCGAGACCTCATGCTCCTTCTCATCCAGGCTGATCCCCGTCAGACAAAGATCCTTCACCCTGATATCGACCAGTGCCTTTTCCGGCGTGAAATACAGTTTTACCGTATAGTTTCCCGCCGGCATCTTAAGCAGATATCCGTCCACATTCTTCCTGGCACTGCCCTGAATCCCGGATAGATTTTCGTACTGTTCCGTATAGGAATCCTTCCCGATATATCCTTCCAGAGATATTTCTTCCGGAAGCTCCGCCGCCCACGGCTGCTCCCAGGCCGCTTCCATCAACGCTTTGATATTAGGAGCTATGCTTCTGGTCCTCCAGTGAATACCAAGAAGCCCCTGACACCCATATCTTCCGGCATCGAAAGCATCCCGTCTCATCCTGCCTGCCCACAGCTGCGGCGATATCATTGCCGGATCGTCTTCCAGCCAGGGAATGGCCCATGCATCTCTGCCGTCAAGATCCTGGAATTTGGGTTCCAGCGGATCAAACCCGACATTTCTGTTGATGCAGGAAAAAGGCATTGACTTTGGCAGACAGGTATCAAACCTGGCTCTGTCCTCCTGGGGCCCCAGCGTCCATCCACAGACTGCCAGTTCAAAAGGTGCTTTCGTCTTCTCCTTTGCCTCCAGCGCACAGGAAAAATCCCGGATCGTCCTCTCTGTCTGTTCCGGACTGTTTCCCAGCCAGGTCCAGTCTTCCGGCGTCCACATCCAGTAATAATCCAACGGATGCAGGCGTTTTATACGCTCAAATATGCCTTCGTAAAGTTCCTTTACGGTTTCCCGGTCCGCCTCTCCCTCTATATTCAGATATTCCTTCAGCGCCTTCGGGATGGTTAACGGCGCTTCCGTTCCGATACAGGTCTTGACCGATAAGCTCCCCGCATAAGTGAAGGTTTCCGCCAACAGTTCTCCATACCGGTTAAACATGCGGTTATACTTGTCAGGCGGCACGTCTGCTTCATGAAGCTCCCGACAATAGATTTCCTCTTCATACCCTTCCATATAATCCGCACCGAAGGCATCCTTCTCGAAAACATTCCCTGCCCCGCACAGATACGCCGATGTCTTTGTCGGATGATAGCCCCAGCTGTTCCCGTTTGTCTTAAAGTGCTGCACCGGGTAGCTGACTTTAACTTCTCCGTCTTCCCCGCAATCCTCTTTTCTGCCGATCCAGACCAGCGGTTCCGCCGTCATTGCCTCCGGAGCTTTCGGGTTCTCCGGATAAGTGTGCAATGCAAAAAAGTTGGCCCGCATTTTCGGAAGCTGTGTGATCACAGCATAATAATCATCCACATTCCACCAGTCCGGCCCCTCCGGAAAATCATGGAACGGATGAATCCCTCTTACTTTAAAGGACGGAGTTTCCATGATATCCTTCCGCAGACTCCAAATATCGATCTTTGGCATTTCGTCGGGAAGCGTATCCCCATGAAGATAAAATCCTATTCCCAGACGCTCAAGATATCGATACACCGAATACAGTATGGCAATACCCGTCTTACCTGCAAAAACAATCCCTCTTTCATCGAATGAAGTTATGATATAACCGTCCCCGTCAAGCCCCGAACAATCAATCCGGCCTGCACACGCTGCCAAAACAGGACTGTCCGCTGTTCCCAGTATCATGCATTTTCCTTCTTCGGGTATTTCATGTACAAGATCCGCAAGTCCAAAACCCAGTACATACAAATACCTGCGCAGCTCCTGTGCCGCCACGCTGACCAGCGTATCCTCATTTATTGCTGTTACTATATAGTTTTTCATAAATTCGCCTTTCTTTCCGCCAGGGTTCCTACCCCTTTACCGCCCCGGCCATAAGCCCTTTCACAAAATATTTCTGTCCTACTACGGCTAAGATCAGGATGACCGGCAGACAGGACAGCAGCGCTCCTGCAAGCGGCGCTCCGTATGAGATCTTGTAAAAGTTCTGCAGCCTCATCAGACCAATCGGCAGCGTATATCTGCTCTCCTCGTTCAGATAGATCAGCGGTGTCATAAAATCATTCCACGTGTTCATGAAAGTCAGGACACCCTGTATGCCGATTCCCGCCTTACTGAGCGGCACTGCTATCTTCAGGAAGATTCTGAGTTCCCCATACCCGTCGATCATTGCGCTTTCATACAGATCCTTTGGCACCTGCCCCATAATCTGGCAGAGAAGAAATATCCCGGACGCATTCACTACCGCCGGTATGACAAGCGGCACGTAACTGCCAAAAAGTCCCATGCTCCTGTACATCTGAAACTGCGGCACCATCAAAACCTGCGGCGGGATCAACATTGTGGCCAGAATAAAACTCAGAAGCGCGCCTTTGCCCCGAAACTCAAATCTCGTAAACCCATACGCCACCAGACCATCAACAAACATCGTAAAGAATGCAGCCGCTGTCGATACAAGCATACTGTTGAAGAACTGTTTCCAGAACGGTATGGTATTGAACAATGTTTTAAAATTATCAAACGTAATTTCTTCCGGGATCAGTCTCAATATATGCCGGTTCATTTCCAAATCCGTCTTAAAGGTTCCCGATATCATAAATGCGAATGGATACAGAATGAACCCTGCTGCGATCAACAACAGAAAATGAAAAATAACATTGGAGAATATTCTTTGTTTTCTCATCTTGCGTCACCTCATTCCTTCTCTCTGAACAAATACCGCTGTACCGTAGTAATAACCACTAATATCACCGCCAGAACATAGCCCATGGCTGCTGCGCAGTTGATCTGGTTATTTTTAAACATGGTGTTATACAGGTAGATGATCGGAAACAGCATGGAATCCCTGGAACCGACAGCAGACCCATTCTGCACCAGCGTCAGTACTTCCCCAAACATCGCAAAAGAACCGGTGATCGCTACAAAAACAATATAAGTCATAATAGGTTTTAAGAGCGGTAATGTGATATACCAGAACTCCTTCCACCTGCCTGCTCCGTCAATCCGGGCCGCCTCCCCAAGTTCGCTCGGGATTGCCTGCAGGCCGCTTAGAAAGTATAAGCTGTTAATTCCGAAATATCTCCAGCATCCGATCAATAATATAGAGGGAATTGCCCACATGGGATCACTCAAAAACTTGATCGGCCTGTCTGTCAAACCAATGGCCTGCAGCGCCGTATTAATCATTCCGTTGTTTGTTCTGAGAATCAACTTGAAAACAATGCCCACTACAATGACTGATGTGACATTCGGAACGAAAAAAACCGTAGAAACAAATCCGCTTTTCTTTCCCATAAACTTACTGTTCAGCATTAATGCGGCCAATAATGCTACGGGAAGTATAATAAATATACTTCCCAGCATGTAGGTGAACGCGTTTGAAATAGCCTTCCAAAACCTGTCATCAGTAAAAACAACCTGATAGTTCTCCGCAGTAAAGCTTCCGGTTTTTGTCTGAAATGACGTCAATACTCCTGCCAATGCAGGATATAAACCAAAAATAGCGTACAGGATAAAAAACGGGGAAATGAAAAGATACGGTATGAGCTTTTTCTTTCTTTTATTCATATTCATGTCCCCCTTTTCCGAATCGTTTACTTTGACTCGTTATATTCTGTCACCGCCTCCGTAAGTATCTCTGCCATCTCATCAATTGTAATATTCCCCTCTGTCAGATCATAGGCATTGGATGTAAAAGTCTCATTAAAGATACTTTTCCAGTCTGCCTGATACTGGATCGGAATCTCATCGGTCAGTTCTTCATAGAGTGCACCGAGGTTCTGTCCGCCATAGTATTCCACCGGGCTGCTGCACTCTGCCATTGCCTCATATACAGGCGGATATAATGCTATCATTTCATATTTGGTGATGCAGTTTTCCTTGTTGAGCATTGCAAAGGTCATGAAGTCCCAGAGGCTTTCTTTGTCCTTATCCGTGTATTTTGTCATACATAAACCGGTGCCGCCTCTTACGGATACCGTGCCTGAATCTGCCGTAAGCTTCGGCAGCGCTGTCATTGTCCACTTTCCGCTCTGCTCAGGTACATTGTCTCTCAGCCATCCTGCTGCCCAGTCCGCCGTAAAGTAGGTTGCCACCTTATCATCCGCATATACCGGCCATGCCTCTTCCTGCGTTTCATAGGCATACAGCTGGCCATTCTGCTGCATCTCTATGAAGTCCATAACCAGAGTCTTAAATTCATCCGTAATGTTCAGGTCTCCATTTGCATCCACAATGTCACAGCCCGCCGGTCGTAACATGAGCACCAGCTCGTCCAGGTCTCCTCCCATGGCCATATCTTTGGCCACTGCCATATAAATGCCATGCTCTGCAAACTGTTCCGCCGCTGCCATATATTCTTCCCACGTCTCCGGCACCTTGACCCCATATTCTTCAAACAGATCTTCCCGGTAGGCCATGGTAACGGGACAGAGTGCATGTTCCAGTCCGTAGTAATGTCCATCGTAGGAGTACAGGTCCAGACGGTTGAGAACCATCTTCTCCGCTACACTGTCTCTCTCTATAAATTCATCCAGCGGATAAAAACACATCTGCTCTTCCGACATAAATCTCGGGAACTGTCCCTGTTCCATATCCACAAAATCCGGAGCGCCGTCTCCGCCGGAAGCATTGATGACGGAAAGCCGGTCTGATAAAGCGTTGATCTCCATCACTTCGATCGTAAAGTCCACATCTGCATGTTCCTTTTTATATTCTTCTGTTTCCTCACAGCATAGTTCTCCATCCTTGATTAAAACATCACTGTAAAAAGTTCTAGTGTACTGACCTGTTGATATTTAGCATTACTACCGCTTCATTAAGAGGCAGTAGTAAATACAGGATACAGGGAGCTGAGCTTTATTCTGGCATCACTGGTTCTGAACTGCCAGTTGACCTTTGCCGCAGCTGTATTCCGCTTCGCTTCCCATACAGACAGTTCTTTGCGTAATAGTCCTATCTCAGCAATGCGGCGGCTGAGGCATTGTCTGGTCATTACATTAAGCTCTATTTCAGCAATGTCCAGCCTGCTCCCATGCTTGGGCGTGTAATGGGTTTCAAGCTTTTTGGCGGTCCTGTGGGCTTCCGGTGCTGGAAACGCTTTGTACAGGGAGGGAAGCGCATGGGTATCCAGGCTGTCCATGACAAGTATGGCCCTGTCACGGCCAGGATAGCTGACATCCACCAGATACCGTATCCCCTCCGCCCAGCCAACCGCAGTACGGTGTTCCCGGACGCTGACGTGCCGCACACCGCCCAGGGCCCCACGAATACAAATATGCTGCCCATGCGCCTCCCCCAGCAGCTGGTATGGCTTTCCGTCCATACATACCACTGGGACAGCAGGGCCATATGGCTTTTCGTAGATGTCCAGGATATCCTCCATACAGGCTACGGATTCTGCGTTTCCTTTTGGGGGGATGCACCAGTAGGCGTTTTTGTGAGGCCGGAGTCCATTTTTTTTAATGTCTGGCGGATGGCTTCCCTCCCAATTGAGTCCAATGCGGGCTTTCTCTTCCAAAAGACGGGGCGTCCAGCGCGAATGCCCTCCTGGGGCAGGGCTGCAGGCCATCCGGATGGTATGTGCCCCGGCACGCCCATCCACTTTCCGCAGTGCGGCGCTAGAATTTGGGCTGATATTGTGCTGAATATATATCGGCCGCTACACTAGTGCTATATCCGGTTAGTTTCTAAACTATAACCGGATACAACCTGGCCAACTTAATTCGTGCATCCTGCGTCTTAAACTGCCAGTTGATTTTTGCACATTCTGCATTACGCCTGATAGTCCATGTACGAACCTGCTGTTTAAAGCTTTCCAAATCTGGCAGCGGCTTCCCCAGGGCCTGGCGGCTCATGATGCCGATTTCAATCTCTGCCATGTCCAGCCAGCTCCCATGTTTTGGCGTGTAATGCCATTCAAAGCGTCCTGCCAGCCTGCGTGCTTCTTCCGGCGGGAAGGCCTTATATAATGAAGCCGGAGGATGGGTATTTAGATTGTCGGAAGGACTATTTTTTCCGTCCGTGGGTACAGGGTGTCGGAAGTATATTGGAGAATATCTGCAAAATCCAGTGCTGCGCGGGTCTGCGCCACAACAGTTTCCCTCCTGCCTGCCAGGGGTTCGGATACCATGGATACATCAGCAACACCGTTGCGGACATACACGGAATCTACTTTTTCAGGATGGCCCGGTTCGCAGGGGATGCGGGTTTCCTTTATAAGCTGCTTGTTCGTTTTATCTATACAGACGACAGGACGGAGGGGATCGTACGGGCGCTGGTATACCTCCAGCACGTCCTCCATCTTCGCCACGAATTCGGCGTCTGCTTCATGAGCCACGGCTTGATTTCGTTTTTTTCATGACCTCGCAGACGGTTGTGTCCGTAATGTAATCGACCACTTCCAGGCGGATCAGCTCATCCGCGATTGCCTGCATGGTCCAGCGCAATGCTCCTTCCGGGGGTTCCGAACAGGCTATGGCACATATCCGTGCCTCCACATCGCCGGTTACCTTGCGGCGGCGGTTTTCCTGCGCCTTCCGCCCAAGGGCTGCCTCCATCCCCTCCATGACGAACCGCTGCGCAATGCCTGCAATAGTGGTGCGGGAAGCTCCATATGCGTCTTTGATACGGTCATATGTCCATGCCTTGTTTTCAGGTTTTTGGTCCAGCTTCAGTAGTATCTGCGCATGCCTTATGCGGTAGCCCTTTCCGCCTTTCTGTATTAAGGCTTTCAGTTCCTGGATTTCATCGTTTGTCAGCGTGACAATGTAGCGTGGCATATCTGCATCCTCCAATACCGTTTTTAATGGAGTATAACAAATTTTTCCAGCACTGTAAAGTGTCGTTACTAACCGGATGAAATACTAGGGTTGTATGTAGTAAAATATTGTTGACATGTAAGTTGTAGATGTAGTATAATGAAGACAAGTTGTTTGTAGTCCAAAAACTATTTTAGAGAAGATATGAAAGACGACATGAGAAAAGAATTATTTTTAAACAAGACTCCCTTGCTGGATACCTATGGCTTTTTGGCAGATTTGCTCGCGGTGATTGATGCCGTGGACAGAGAGGGGATATGGCTTGCAGCGAATTACAATAATATCATCGGATACAAGCCGGGTGCCCCGTTCTGCCTTTATGAACTGAGCATAGTGCAGAACCGGGAATGTGGGTTGAACATGTTCTACCAATGTCCCTTTCTGGATTTTTATAAGTACCGGCGTAAAGAGGTCGCGGAGGATACTATAGTTTCGTTCATTCGGCAATATATCGAAGAGGGATATTATATTCTGCTAAACGTTGACCGAGGGTATCTGAGCTTTTATGGGATGGGGCATTGCTCGAACCATGAGGTTATGGTGTATGGATATGATGATGGGAAGAGGGAGTTCCTGCTGTGCGACAATGCCATAGATGGGAAATACAGGACAGATATCCGTTGCACCTATGAGGAGATGAGGGCGGGATATGGTAGTTATGTCCCGGATAATGTGAAGCTGGATCTCCATGACAGTATCTTATTGATTGCTCCCACAGAAGACCGTTTTGGGTATGGGTTTCCGATGAGGATTTTTGTAGCCCAGATAAGAGAGTATCTGAACATTGCCCCGGCGTTCGGCGGGCGGGAGCGAGGAGAGGATTGGATATATGGATTTGAGAACTACCGCTACCTGATTGCGTATGTGGAAGGAATCATCCAGACGAAAGGGAAAGGTTTCAAGAAGGATATCCGGTGCTTTTGCGCTTTGCTTGACCATAAAAAGAGTCTCTGCCATACCTTTGCATACTTTGAAAAAAAGGGGGAGGTGGAGGAAGTTTTCTTGGAACGGTATACATGGATTGCAAAGAAGGCTCTTGTAATTAGGAATATGGTGCTGAAGCTCTATATCAAATACAAGGAAGAGACGGCTGTTTCGCTTCTGAACTGTATGGAGGAGCTGATGGAGGAGGAACGAAACGTTTTGCGTCATTTTTTGGAAAGGCAACCATGCTTATAAGTACCTGTTAGTGTTTTGGCTCAACTATTGTATAGAAAATTGGTTTGAGCGCCCAAAGTATATTCTGCGTATGCTCTATACCATATTATGCTGCCACAACAAGATTTTGACACCATATATAGTGTGAAAAGGATGCAGCAAGTGGGAGTGTTATTATATGTTGACAAATGTTGATAAATTGAAGAAATGTGAAATAGAGTATTTGATGAAAACGGAGGGCTCTATATGGGATTACTTTGAGATGTTGAAAAAGTATTCTGATTTTGAGAATTGTAATTCTATATCTCCTAGAATAATAGCATATGAAGATGTGAATTCGCCTAATTTAGTTGATATTAGGAAACAAATGAATCTGGATATATTAAAAGAAGGCGATGACGAAATAAAATATCTGATATTTTTAAAAAAATATGCATATGACATGCTGAACTTTGAAGGGAAAAGCCTTAATCAAAAAACATATGATAATTTATCATTTTCAGAAATAATCAATGATGCCAGAAATAAGGGATATGCATTAAACTGTAGATATATTTCATATATTTTCTGTCAGATGTTATTATCAGTGGGTTTTAAAGCCAGATGGGTGGTGTGTCTTTCGTCAGATTTGTATAATAATGAATGTCATTGTGTTACGGAAGTGTATGTAAATAAATTGAAAAAGTGGGTAGTAGTGGATGCATCATTTGGTACATTTTATTTTGGTGAAAGAGGAGAATTGTTAAATCTATATGAAATGCGGAATTTATATGTGAATGGAAAGATGCCTATTTTGGTTGCAGATGACTCCAAACATGTTAAAAACATACAACTGTATTGGATAAAAAATATCTTTAGATTCAGATTTATTGCTTACAATGGTACAAATGCATTGAAAAAAGAGCAATTATACTGGGGATTAAATCCTAAAGGTTTTAAAATGAGAGATAAAAGTTATTATGAAATAGATAGTGAAGTGAAGGTTAGCATTAATTATTTTAATAATGCTAAAATGTTCTGGTAATATAATTTGAAAGGATTAAGGGATGGATAAAATATCAAAGTTTACAAAAGCGACTTATAATGAAAAAGAAGAATTACTTTTATATAATAGCTATGTTGGCGAGTATAGCTTTTGCAAAATAGTTAATCAAAGTAATATTGCTATTTTTTTAAAAGGTAATATAAACGATTTATCAAATTGCCTAAAAATTTTTTTAAAGGAAAAGGGTATTATTATACCTGATTTTGTGGACGAAAATAAATTATTAGACAATCAATATTACAGAATAATGTCGCCGCAAGTTTTAAGATTAACCATCAATCCAACAGAGACATGTAATTTTGCATGCAAATATTGTTATGAAAATCATGTCTTGAATAAGATGTCAGAAAAAACACAAAAAGAAATATTAAAGCTTGTGGGAAATAAAATTGAAAATTTTACTGGATTACATGTAAGTTGGTTTGGAGGGGAACCATTAATAAACAGGGAATGTTTGTTGTATTTGTCAAAGAACTTTCTTAAAATAAGTCGATTTTATAAAAGAAGGTATAGTGCTGATATGACGACAAATGCTTATTTATTAGATTATGATACTTTTGAAGAAATGTTGGACTGTAATATTAAAAAATTTCAGATAACAGTAGATGGGACAGAAGCTTTACATGATAGTCAAAGGTATTTAAAAAATGGAGGTGGTACATATCGACAGATAATGGATAACCTTAATAAAATTATGAAGTCTAAGCGGAATGATTTTGAAATAACAATTAGAGTAAACTTCACGGAAAAATTATACAGTGTGTTTGACGAATTTTATAGGTCGATAGAAAAGTTTCTTTATGACTATAGGTTTAATATATCATTTTATACTGTGAAGAATATTGAAGGGAAAGTAGCTCAGGATTTAAAAAAAGATATTTTGGATAATAGAGAGAATCCCATGGCATTAATCTATAAATTAATATACGATAAGCCTAAAGGTCTAAATTTAAAAAGAGATATGTTGAATCCTGGAATGGGATTATGCTATGGAGGTAAAAATAATAATTATGTCATTAAGGCGGATGGTTCTGTTTTTAAGTGTACAATCGACTTTGAAGATAAAAATAATCAAGTTGGAATATTAAACGATGGTAAGATTACTCTTTTAGATAGATGGTACAGTTATATATCAGATAGATATAATTGCAAAGAGTATTATTCATGTTTTTTTGCGCCAGTTTGCACAGGAGATCCATGTCCTAAGAAAAATAGAAATGAGAAAGCATGTTCTTTTTTGAAAGAAAATATTGATGTTATTTTATGTATTTTAGATAAATATAAAGAATTTGATATTGCTGATGGAGGTGATAGATTTTGAATCAGGAAGAAATCATGGAAAAAGTATATAAAGCTTTTGAAAATGCTGATATTTACATTTACAGAGAAATGGATGATTTGATGGAGGCAAGGGATTACATAACAGATTCTTTTCGGTTTATACAATTGATTGTTCAACTAGAAAAAGAATTTAGTATCGAAATTCCAGATGATTTATTAATGTTTGATAATTTTGATTCCTTTGACAAAATATATAATATTATAAGTGGCTTAATAATTGCTGCTGATTAAATGCATGTGAAAATATCTAGTAGATGAAAAGACATAATATGACATGTTATTAATATATAAGGCGCTTTATATATATTAAAAATATTTATTAACGGAGGTAAAATGCATGGAACTGGAAAAGAAAGAATTGACCAAACCGTCAATCAGGCATTCGGAAAATATTGAGCTATATGGATATGGAGAGACGGGTGGAAGTAATGATGCGCCTAGCTGTGATGCTAATGGGGGTACTGCTAATTGTGCATGTTAGTATATAATTCCTTTTTTCGGAATGGTGAGCTTGCTGAAGAGGATATGCAAGAAAATTAATTTCTGGCGTATATAAAAACGCTTTTTGGAAAAAGGAACATATAAAGCATGCATTCGGTGATTGGACAGCGGTTTTTAAAGCGCCTTAGAAACTGCTGTACGGCTCGGAGGGGATGGCATGGAAAAAGGAAAGAGACTGTTGAAAGCAGCATGGGTGAGCGAAAAGAGGCTGTTCCTGATAGTGATGGGACAGAGCCTGTTCGATGCGCTGATTCCTATGGTGGATATCGTGGGGATTGGTGCCGTCATCGATGCCCTGGTGACAGGACACGACAGGAAAAGGGTATCAGCGGTTATCCTGTATTATGTGCTGGTGCATACGGGGATTTCTTTGGTAAGGGAGCTGTTGACATGGCTGAGGAACAGGGAGGCAAGGAAGTCCACCAATGCTGTCCAGTACAGATATGCCAGGCAATCCCTGGAGGTGGATTTCCCCTACATCCAGACAGGTGACTTCCTTAGCCTGAAGAGACGTTCCATGCATATCATGCCATCTATGTATATCAATACATTGGGGAATCTAATGTCCTATCTAGTGAAATACATCGGCATTTTTTCTGTGTTTGCAACCATTAATCCGCTGCTGATTCTGTGTATCCTTCTGCTATCCGTTCCCGTAGTTGCCATGTCCTTCCGCCAGAAGAAGGCGGAGAGCCAGTACAGACAGGACGTAGCCAAGGAGGAACAGAAGAGCGACTATCTGTATAAAGTTATGACCGAGTACCCTTATGCCAAAGACATCAGGATTTATGACGGGGCGGAGCTGATGTCCCAGAAGTACTCAAAAAACGCCGAGAGCCAGATTGGGAAGCTCGGCAGGCTGGGTATGGGCAGAGCCAGGAGGCAGAGCGTGTCGTATCTCTTCTATGCCATGCAGTTTCTGTGCATGCTGGTTGTCTTTTCCCGCATGGTCTATCAGAAAGAAATCTCCATTGCGGAGTATACCATCCTGCTGTCAGCCACGACGCTCTTTGCCTCTATTATAGCAGGCTTCTTTGACAATGTGGCCTATCTGAAAGAGACATGCGGATACATAGACATCATGGATGAATACGACAGCTTCATAGCGGACAACAGTCGGGTATACCGAAGCGCAGATATCGGGAGGAGCTGCGGCGCAGGAGCGGCCGCCATAGAGTTCGAGCATGTCAGCTTCCGGTATCCGGGCAGCGGGAAAATGGCTTTGGAGGACGTGAGCTTCCAGATTGCGCCGGGGGAGAAGGTGAGCTTCGTGGGTTCTAACGGGGCGGGCAAGACTACCATTGTCAAGCTGCTCCTGAGGATGTACGAACCTACCTCCGGAACCATCAAGGTGGGCGGCACGGACATAAGGGAACTTTCTTCAAAGGAGTACTACGAACATATAGGCATCGTGCTGCAGGATTTCTTCCTCTATGCCTATTCCGTCCGGGAGAACCTGTGCTTCCACAGAGAGACGGACAGGAGGGCGCTGGAAGAGGCCATGGAACAGGCCGGGATACTGGAGCGGGTGGGCAGACTGCCCCGAGGGCTTGATACCAGCCTGTACAGGAACCTGGATCCGGAAGGGGTGGAGCTTTCCGGCGGGGAAGGGCAAAAGCTTGCCATGGCCAGAGCCCTGTGCAGGGACAGGGGTATGATGATTCTGGATGAGCCCACCAGTTCTCTGGATCCCCTTTCTGAGTATGACCTGTTCTCCAGGATGCGCAGGATATCGGAGGACAATACCACAATCATGGTCTCCCACAGGCTCTCCTCCACCAGGTACAGCGACCGCATCCTGGTATTCGAGGATGGCAGGCTGATTCAGAGCGGATCCCACCGGGAGCTGATGGATAGGGAGGGGACATACAGGGACATGTATGAGACCCAGGCAAAGTACTACACAGGAGGGGACGGACTGTATGAGGGATAGAGGGAACAGAAGAATGGGCAGGGTCTCAGGCGCTTTTCGCCTGCTGGGCAGGTACCAGCCCATGTACTATGTCTATATGGTACCATTGATTCTGGTCACCTCGTCCATTCCGCTGACAGGCGTATGGCTGCCGAAGGCCATCATCCAGTTCCTGACAGAGGGGAAGGAATACAGGCAGATTCTGGCAGTGATAGGCCTGTATGTGGCAATCTTGGTTCTGGCGAATGTGGCCAGGAATTTCCTCACATGGGGGGCGGATCTGAGTGTAGCCCGGTTCAAATCCCGTCTCCAGCTGGAAATCGGAAAGATGGCTATGAACGCGCGGATCAGCGAGATTGAGAATGCCAGATACAGGGAGGAAATCGCCTTGGCGGGCAATGTGGCGGAGCTTTCCGATATCATGGCTATCCTGCAGAACCTGTTCTCTGCGGCATTGACCATCCTGGGACTGGGCTATATCATCATAAGAGTGAACTTTCTGTTCTTTCTGTTGGTGGGCTTCACCCTGAGCCTGAAGATTGTTTTGGCGCTGTTGAGGTTCCGATATGAGAGGGGACTGCGGGAGGAAGAGGCAGAGAACAATAAGGTGGGGAGCTATCTGGACTATCTGCAGTATTACAATGAGGGCGCGGCAAAGGAAGTGCGGGTTGAAAACGCGCAGGAATGGCTGTTCGGCAAGATTCGCGCCTTCCGGGACAGGATGGTCAGCATACAGCTGCGGACCTTTCACCGTTACAACCTATTCGAGGGGCTGCAGATGCTTGCCGTGGCCTTACAGAATATCCTCATCCTGCTGGCGCTGTCCGGTTACTACAGGGAGGGCAGGCTGGACATTGCGGACTTCACCCTGTACTTCTCCGCCATCACCCTGCTCTCCTCCACCCTTTCCGGGGTGGCGGATCAGTTGTTCCAATTCAGCCAGAAACTGCTCTACTGCGGCGACTTTAACAGGATTGCCCAGCCGCGAGAGGACAGGTATGCCGCTGCGGAAAAAGAGTCCGATGATGCGGCAAGTATGGCGATGGCAGAAAGTGTTGCCATAGTGGAAAGCATCTTCTTTGAGAACGTAAGCTTCTCCTACCCGGAAACTGGCGAAAAGGTGCTGCGAGATGTCTCCTTCCGGCTGTACAGAGGGGACAGGGCTATGCTGGTAGGAGCCAATGGTTCCGGCAAGACCACCATCATCAAGCTGCTGTGCAGATTCTACGAGCCGGACGCAGGCCGGATCTGCATAAACGGCATAGACATAAAAACGATTCCAAAGGAGCAGTACTATGCATTGATTGCTGCCGTGTTCCAGGATTTTACTGTGTTCGCCTTCCCCGTTAGTGAGAATGTGAGCCTGATGGAACAGGGGGAAGAAGACTCTGTCAGGCTCTGGGACTGCCTGGGGAAAGTAGGGCTGGAAGAGCTGGCAGGAGGGTTAAAGGAGAGGGAGTACACCCATATCTCCAGGCTTTTTTCGGAGGACGGGGTGGAGCTGTCCGGGGGTGAGGGTCAGCGCCTGGGAATCGCGCGGGCAGTCTATAAAGATGCCCAGATTCTTGTATTGGATGAGCCTGCCGCCAATCTGGACGTGAAGATGGAAGAGGAGCTCTACCGGAACTTCTACGGTTATACCCAGGGGAAGATATCCCTGACCGTATCCCATCGTCTCTCCCAGGCTACAGTGTGCAACAAGATATTCGTGCTGAATCAGGGATTCATATGCGAAGAGGGGAATCATGGGACGCTGATGGAAAAGGACGGCATCTATGCGGCCATGTTCAGGAAACAGAGAGAGGCTTATGGAGATTGAATTTTTCAGTCTGTTATGGGACAGGGAAGCATATTATAAGGAATGGCTCCGGGACATAGGGATTCGGGACAAGGAGTACCTTTATGACTTGCATCTGGAATATGTATACGATGAGGTCTGCAAATGGGGGGGATTTGGGGAACGATATGACTTCAGAGATGTCTTCCTATACTCCTGCAGCAGGGAATCTACAATCGAATACAGGCAGAGAATCCTGGAGAGGCTCTTTGAGGACGGGGCGCTATATGACATCGCTCTGGAAGCGGTGTCCTGTGTATATGAGGCGCAGAAGGAGATGGCGCGCATCTTCCGCATAAAAGATGAGATGAGAAGAGAGATATTCTTTCTGCAGATGCTTGAGAAGTTCCTGTCCCGTATGGGGGAATCTTATGTCAGGCTGGAGGGGCAGAGCCTGATTCCCAAGGGGACATCTGTTGCGGCAGGAATCAGAAAGCTGGGAGAGGGCGTGACCGGATATGAGACGGAGCAGCAGAAGAAACGCCTGCGAGATTATTTGGAGACGCTTTACCGATATATGCCGTCCAGTCTCATTTTGAATAAAGGACAGAATCAGGCATGCCATAGCGCGGTAATCGATCCGATGGAGGGGACGCTCCCTTCGTTCACGGATCGGTTAAAGGCCGCCGTCTCCTTTTTCCTGGACGATTACGAATATCCTGTCAAGGTGTACCAGGACATGGACATCACCTGTCTCGACAAGAAGATTCAGGAGCATGTCTGCAGGCAGCATCCGGGGCTGGAAGAGAATACCAAAAAGCTGTATGAAGCCTTCATAACCTATGATTTCCAGCCCTTTATACAGCTGGCAAACGAACTGACATTCTATCTTTCCTGTGTCCGGTTTCGGAAGCAGTATGAGGGACAGGGATTCCCTTTCGTTCTGCCGGTATGTGGATCCGGTGGGGATTGGAAGGTGGAAGATGCCTATGACATGGTGCTGGGAATCAACCAGTTCCGGGAAGGCAAGGGCTTCCAGGCGGTGCCTAATGACTTCCGCTTCGATGGGGAAGGGCATATATTCCTTTTGACAGGGGCGAATCAGGGGGGCAAGACCACATACATCCGGAGTGTGGGGCTGGTACAGCATCTGGCACAGATTGGGATGTTCGTTCCGGCCAGGGAAGCTGTCCTGGGGGTGGTGGGGAACATCCATACCCATTTCAGCAGGGACGACGAAGGCGAGGCGGCGACGGGGCGGTTCGGGCAGGAGATGGAAAGGATGCGAAAGCTGATGGAGCGCCTGGAGGACGGGGATATGGTGCTGCTGAATGAAAGTTTCACCAGCACCCGGCGGACGGAGGCGGTGACATTGCTGTGCGGACTGCTGCAGGAATTCCACAGAAGGCGCTGTGTGGGCGGGGCTGTGACCCATTTTCATGAAATCAGCGACAGGCTGAAGGAGGGAGGCTTCTATAGCCTTGTGGCGGAGGTGGCAAAGGACGAAGGGCATGCGGGGCGGACGTTCAGGATTCTTCGGATGGAGCCTTACCGCCAATCTTATGCCAAAGACATAGCAGAGAAATGCAAAGTTACATATGGGCAGCTGCTCCAGGTGATAGAATCTGGAGAAGGGGGCGGGGACAGGGATGTTCTATTTTGATTTGTTGTATCCAAGTAAAGAGAAAAGGCAGCAGGGGATGGAGGGCGTGAAGGTGGGCGGGAATCTGATCCATGACCTGCAGTTGGAGGAACTGGTTCTGGACGGTACTGTCAGCCGGATAGAGTACGATATTCTCTGCGATGAAATCGAGCACCTGCCATCGGACAGGGAGGTCATTGCCTTTCGCCAGGAAATATGCAAAGATTTAGCGGAGAATCCTTCTTTTATAATAGGCTGCATGGAATTCTGCAGCCGTCTGACGGACAATGTCCCCAGAAAACGGGTGAGCATATGGGGAGCCTGCGAACCTGTCCACAAGATTCTGCAGGAGCACATCAGCGTCCTTCAGCAGAACTACCTGACAATCTGTTCCGCTAACTTGAAAGCGGAATTCCGTTCAGATACCCTGAACAGGCTGGTAGGCTTTCTGGGAGAGGACACATATAAGGTCAAGCTGAAGGAAGTCATCGGGCTCTTGGAGGAGGTTCTGGACGCAGGGGCGGTTGGGTATCAGGTGGAGTATACCTGCGGGCAGGTCATGAATCGGGTAGAGATACAGCGTCTTTTCCCGGAGAATTACTATATGTTGAAGGAAAAAGGGGTGCTGAAGCGGAAGGTGGTAGACGGGGACTACCTGATCTCGGGTGAGGGGAACCTGATTCTTCGGAATAACATGAACGAAATCTATGCGAAGACAGTGGTGAAGCTCTGCGACTTGGCTTCCCGGATCAACGGCGCCATCGTAGGGGCTTTCCAAAAGATGCGGCAGGAATTGACCTATTACCAGGCAGGGATTAAGCTTCTTGACATGTACCGCAGGCTGGGCGTCCCATCATGCATGCCCAAAATAGAGGTTGGGCGGGGATGCTTTTTGGAGTTTGGGCAGCTGTATCCCGTGGGGCTGCTGTCGAAATGCGGAACGGATCTGGAACCGGGGCAGCCCTGCGGGGTCCAGGGAAATGACTACGGGAGCGATAGGGGGAAAATCAGCATCATAACAGGCTGCAACAGTGGAGGCAAGACCACTTTCCTCCAGGCGATTGGGTCGGCGCAGATTCTTATGCAGCTTGGCTTCTTCGTGCCCGCCGGGTTCTATCGAGCCAGCGCAGCGCCTTATATCGGGAGCCTGTTCGCCAATGTGGAGGATATCCGCACGGTGCATGGGAAGCTGGAGCAGGAACTGGTGGACATCCGGGAGATGGCGGGACATCTCAGGGAAGGCAGTATGGTTCTGATGAACGAAATCCTCTCGTCCACTTCGGAGGAAGAGGGAGCCGATATTATGGGGGAGGTGCTGGGGGCATTCTCCCATACCCATTCCCACCTCTTATTTGTCACCCACCTGAGCCGTCTGGCCCATCTGGTCCAGGCGGGCTCTCTGACGCTGGCGGATGGGGAGCATGGGGTGAACTATGTGGCGAAACAAGGGTATGAGGATGGGGGTATCCGAAAGAGCTATCGTATCGAACCTGGAGATCCCGAGAGAGAAATCCTTGATAAAGCAATAGGGAAAAGGAGCCCGCTCCATACTGCGGGAATAGTGCCTGACAGCATGATTGGGCTGATTGGGTAGGGATGAGCCAGGGATTTTGGTTATGGACATTTTCCGGTATCTTTTCCTGGACTAAGAGGCATTACATTGACGGATGATAGCATCTTAAGGATTGGCGGAGAAGGGAAAGTAACAGACACAGTATCCACGGATGAATACAGGGACGAAGCCGGCTGGATGGAAGAGTATTTAGTAGAGACAGCAGAGGGGATTGTATATTATGTGAATGTGGGGGATAAAAGGCGGGTCTGGGAGTACAGCGGCCAAGGAGATATGCGCTTTTAATAGATGCGCTGGCCATTGCGACACAGGCAGGACACAAGGAAGGTGCATGGGAATTCCTGGAGTTCTATTTGGCAGGAGAGGAAGGCGACTCCTATTTTTCTACGAAAAAGAGCATCCTCCTCAACCAGGCAGAGGATGCGGCAACCCCTATTTATTCCCTTGACAGTGAAGGGAATCCCCAGCGCCGGGAGGATGGGAGCTATTATACCCGGACAAAGCTTTACATCTATGTGGACGGCAATCCCATACCGGCTGACTGCGTTCCTCAGAAACAGGTAGACGCAGTGTTGAAGGCCATTGATGAAACTGATTTTGCACCTGAGAGCGCCCGGGAAAGAGAGATCATAGACATTATAGCGGAAGAAGCGGCATATTACTTTGATGGCACCAAATCTTTGGACGATGTAATCGGAATCATTCAGAACCGGGCTGATATGGTGGTTCAGACATCCCTGCGAAGGCGGTTCCCATAATACACCTTGGTAAATTTATGCATATCCTTATTATAGTGACGCATTTATAGGTAGATGATAAAACATTACAATCGGATGATTATATTAGTCAGGCTGAATCATGTTATTTGGCTTGACTAAATTATTGGCCATCGGTTTATGGCCGGCATAGGTGAGAAACAGGGAGACGAGGAAGTGTCTCCTCGTGTCTGCCAGGTTCTATAGAGCCAGCGCCGCGCCATATGCCGGGAGTCTGTTCGTGAATGTGGAGGACATCCGCATGGCGGGAAGCTGGGGCAGGGGCTGGTTCTTGTCTGCTGGCGAGTAGCTTAAGAAATTATGAAGAAATGGCTTTGTCACTTGAAGAATCGGGAAAAGGGTGCTATAATGTTACGGAATTATTACAGTTCCGTATTGGGAAAGGATATTGAGGATGAAAAAGTTGTTCAGCCATTCTAATAAAAAAGCGCAGGACTGGGAAGAGCTAGAAGAGCAGGAGTACGACTGGGACGGCGCGGAGGAGGGATACGCCGGGGCGGATTCCTATGCGGATGAGGAAGAACCGGAGGGGCAGTGGACGGAGGAATCCGAAGCGGACGGGGCATACTATGAGGATGAGGAGTATGCGGAAGCGCCCGGAAGAAGAGGGCGCAGCTACGGATACGAAGCCTGGGAACCGGAGGGCGGCGAAGGATACGGGGCGGAGGAGGAAAGCTGGGAGCCTGCCGGTTCCGGGGAGTATTACGCCGCGGAGGAGGATGAGGAGGCGTTCGCCGACGGCTACGGGAGGGAAGGCTCGGGAGAGTCTTTCGGCGGATTCGGAATAGAGGACGGCTATGAGGAGTCCCATGACTACTATGGGGCGGATGAGCTAGAGGAATCTGATGAGTATTATGAGACGGATTCCCGGAGGCGCGATGATTATTACGCGGAGGATTTTCGGGAATCTGATGACTACTATGGAACGGAGGGAGGGATGGAAGAGGATGTTGACTACTATGGCCAGGAAGAGGAGGGGTCGGCAGGATATTACAGGCGGGAAGATGCCCCTTACGCTTCCAGGCCTGTGAGGAGCGGCGATGGCAAGCCCAGGCCTGTGAGGAGCGGCGATGGCAAGCCCAGGAAAGCGCAGAAGAATCAGCCGGAGGGCTTCCTGGCGGCTGTGGGCAGGTTCCTCCGGGGCATGGATGCCATGGATCGGATCACGGTGGCGGCGGGCTTAGGCGTGCTGGTGCTGGTGATTCTGACGGTGAGCGTTTTCGTCAAAGCCAGCATCACGGACAGACAGGTGTCCGATTTCGCCGATGTGGGCAAGCAGCTGGACGGCATCACCACCATCGGGGAGAAGGGCCTGATGGCGGTGGCGGACGCTGAGCTGGCCAAGCTGACCGCTTCGGCCATCACTCCGGACGATGGAGAGGAGGAGCCGAAGCCGGGATATGAGGAGAGCGGTTATGACAGGCAGGTGTCCGTGCAGCCTAGCTTCACTTCCATCCAAAAGGATCTGAAGATCAAGTTCGTCAATAAGAAGACGGATAAACTGGTGGCGAACGTGCCTTTCTCCGTGACGGTCACGGGGCCTGACGGCAAGTCTGCCATCTGGTCCGATGACGATATGGACGGAATCATCTATAAAAAGGACATCGCGGCCGGCACCTACAAGGTGGCCATGGAGTCGCTGAGCGACGAGAGATATGCCAGCTATGCCATTTCCACCCAGCAGCAGTCCGTGGAAGTGAAGAAGGAGATTTCCTATAGCAAGGTAGACGTGTCCAACGAAGTGAAGCAGGAAAGCGAAGTGAACGCCAAGCAGGAGGACACGAAGAAGAATGACGTGGTGGTGGAGTCCAGTCTGCAGGACACGGTGCCGTGGGTGGAGAGCAAGGTGCTGTCCGCGTCCTATGAGGAAGTCGGGAAAAACATCATACCGGATCCCATGACGCTGGCCATGGGGAAGGGGCTTCTGCGCATGAGCGAGGCAGGCAGCGAGGCTACGGACAGCTCGGAGTCCTCGTCCATAGGGATGGCGCCTTCCGATTCTGTGACCCCGGATTCGTCGGCTCCTACGGACCCTTCCGCAGAGGATCCGTCTCCAACGCCGGAGCCAAGCCCGTCTCCGGAGCCGACACCGGAGCCGACCTCGACCCCAGAGCCGACCCCGGAGCCGACCTCAACCCCAGAGCCGACCTCGACGCCCAGCCCGGAGCCGACCCCGACCCCAACCCCAACCCCCAGTCCGTCCCCGTCGCCAAGCCCGTCTCCGGAGCCTCTGGCGAAGGTGAGCGTGACAGTGACGCCGACGGCCCTGACCGGAAGAGTGGGGACGAAGTTCGCGGCGAAGGCCACGGCCGTGGGCACGGAAGGAAAGGCCATAGAATATATCATCAGTTCTGACAACGCCACAGTTGCCACCGCTACCATCGATGCCAAGGGGGATGTCTCCGTCCAGGGCAAGGCAGTGGGAAAAGCCAAGCTGACCATAACGGCCAACTATAAGGAGGGCGGCAAGCCGGAGACGGCAGGGACCACTGTGATAGAAGTGACCATCAAGGACAAGTTGGCGCTGAGCCTGGATAAGACCTCCCTGACGGTATACACCACGCAGACCGCTGACATAACCATCGTCAATTATGCCGATTTTCTGCAGCAGGCCGGCACCCAGGCCACGGTGACAGCCACGTCCTCGGATATCACCAAGGCCACCGTCAGCGTAAGCGGAAAGACCGTGACAGTCGCCGGCCAGGCGGAGGGCACTGTCAACATTACGGTCAACTGTCAGGAGGGCACGGAGACAGTGAGCGCCACCTGCGCCGTCACGGTGAAGAAGCATCCCAAAGAGGACAAAACGACGCTGCTGAAGGACAAGGATGGCCGCCAGATATATGTGGCAGAGAACAATACATACAGAGAGGCCGTCAGGTCCGACTACTATACAGCGGCGAAATTCTATGTGAAGACCGATGTCAAATACACGGGATGGCAGACCATCAACGGCAAGGTCTACTATTTTACGGCGGACGGCAACAAGGTGACGGGAGAGCAGGTCATCCAGGGGGCCAAGTACAATTTCGCCAGTGACGGTTCACTTGTAGTCGGAAACGGCACCATGGGCATCGACGTGTCCAAGTGGAACGGGAACATCGACTGGAACGCCGTGAAGAACTCCGGGGTCTCCTATGTGATCATCCGCAGCGGCTACAGAGGCTCCTCGGAGGGCAAGCTGATCGTGGATCCGAAGTTCGAGTCCAATATTAAGGGAGCCACATCCGTGGGCCTGAAGGTGGGGATTTACTTCTTCTCCCAGGCGGTGGACGAGATTGAAGCTGTGGAGGAAGCGTCCATGGTTCTGGGGCAGATCAAGGACTACAAGATTTCCTATCCGGTGTTCCTGGATGTGGAGGCCAGCGGCGGCCGCGGCGACAAGATTGATTTGGCTACCCGGACTGCTGTCTGCAAGGCTTTCTGCCAGACCATCCAGAACGCGGGCTACACGGCAGGCGTCTATTCCAATAAGACCTGGCTGGAGGGCAAGCTTGACGCAAGCTCCCTGAGCTCCTACAAGATATGGCTTGCCCAGTACGCGGCAGCGCCCACCTACAAGGGCAGGTACGATTTGTGGCAGTACAGGTCCACCGGCAGCGTCAGCGGCGTCAGCGGCAATGTGGACATGAACATCAGTTATCTGGGGTATTGATTCCCCGGGAACAGGCTTTTTGCCCGGCCCGCCCGCCGGATTGTCCTACAGGCCCGGGAAGCGCCGGGACTGCGGCGGGTTATCGATTGACAGATTCCGGCAGAACCCGTATAATGGGGTATGTGGCGCCGTTCTGCCGGGGAAGCTTCCGGGAGAGGGAATGTATCCGCGGTTTTGTGCCATACTAAGAGTGACATTCAATATCATATACAGTGAGGAGTAGAGCATGCGTACTTATCTTGTGACAGGCGGCGCCGGGTTCATCGGCTCCAATTATATCCATTATATGTTCCGGAAATACGGCGACGACATCCGTATCATCAACGTGGACCTGCTGACATACGCCGGCAATCTGGAGAACCTGAAGGACGTGGCGGACCGTCCCAACTACACTTTCGTCAGGGCGGACATCTGCGACAAGGAGGCCGTCTCACGGATATTCGCCGAGAACGAGATCGATCGGGTGGTTCATTTCGCGGCGGAGAGCCATGTGGACAGAAGCATCAGGAATCCGGAGGTGTTCGTCCAGACTAACGTCCTGGGCACCGCCGTGATGCTCAACTGCGCGAAGGCGGCCTGGGGGCTGCCGGACGGAAGCTTCCGGGAGGGCAAGAAATTCCTCCATGTATCCACGGACGAGGTGTACGGCTCCTTGCCGGATGACGACAATGCCTTCTTCTATGAGACCACGCCCTACGACCCCCACAGCCCTTATTCCGCCAGCAAGGCGGCATCGGACATGCTGGTGAAGTCCTACATGGACACCTATCACTTCCCGGCCAACATCACCAACTGCTCCAACAACTACGGCCCCTATCAGTTCCCGGAAAAGCTGATTCCGCTGATCATCAACAACGCCCTTCAGGGCAAGAAGCTTCCCGTGTACGGGGACGGCAAAAATGTCAGGGACTGGCTCTACGTGGAGGATCACGCCAAGGCCATAGACATGGTGCAGGAGCAGGGAAAGCTGTTCGAGACCTATAACATAGGCGGGCACAATGAGAAACAGAATATCGAGATCATCCACATCATCCTGGAGACGCTGCAGGAAATGCTGCCGGACGATGACCCCAGAAAGGCGCATGTGTCCGCGGACTTGATCAGTTACGTGGAGGACCGGAAAGGACATGACCGCAGATACGCCATCGCCCCTGACAAGATCAAGGCGGAGATCGGTTGGTATCCGGAGACCATGTTCAAGGAGGGCATCCGCAGGACCATCCAGTGGTTCTTCGAACATGAGGAGTGGATGCGGAACGTGACCAGCGGCGATTACCAGAAATATTACGCCGATATGTATGAAAAGTAAGAATATGCGGGGAAAAATGGGGACGAATTTCATCGTTCCCATTTGGCGCGTTTTGTTGTGAAAGTCCTGTATCCGGCCTGCGGCAATCTGCGCAGAGACAGCCGCGGGCCAAACCGCATGCCCTTGCGGTTCGTGTGCATCCGGCCCCTTATCGCATGCGAAACGCGCTTGCTGGGTTGGCATGCGAAGCTTGCTTGCCAGGTTCGCATACGAAGCTTGCTTGCCAGGTTCGCATACGAAGCTTGCTTGCCAGGTTGGCATGCGAAGCTTGCTTGCCAGGTTGGCATGCGAAGCTTGCTCGCCAGGTTCGCATACGAAGCTTGCTTGCCAGGTTCGCATACGAAGCTTGCTTGCCAGGTTGGCATGCGAAGCTTGCTTGCCAGGTTGGCATGCGAAGCTTGCTCGCCAGGTTCGCATACGAAGCTTGCTTGCCAGGTTCGCATACGAAGCTTGCTTGCC
>OFGX01000576.1_pt1 | contig 27148 bp, 27 predicted proteins | sample 1521831 | NCBI WGS metagenome assembly OFGX01 (sample SAMEA3504080, study PRJEB24116) | mouse gut metagenome | biome: mouse gut; feature: mouse-associated habitat; material: faeces | place: Denmark | collected 2011 | reverse complement strand
CGCACGAGAGGAACTTTCATGAGTGCCCTTTCGAATGAAAGTTCCTCTCATTACAAGTGCGCCGAAGCGACTTTACCCTTTAGTGCCGTCGCGCAGCGACTTTTAATAGGAGGCGTACCATGAGTGTAATTTTAAATGTCAGCAATATTGAAAAGTATTACGGAAGCAAGGGAAGCATCACCAAGGCCATCGACAATATCAGCTTCCAGGTTGAGTCCGGTGAGTTTGTGGGGATTATGGGGGCCAGCGGAAGCGGAAAGACGACTCTTCTAAACTGCATTTCCACCATAGACCGGGTAACAAGCGGTGAAATCAAGGTGGGAGGGAAGGACATCACAAAGCTTCGGGGCAATGCCCTGAATAAATTCCGCCGGGAGGAGCTTGGCTTTGTGTTCCAGGATTTTCACCTTCTGGATACCCTGACGGTCTATGAAAATATTGCCCTGGCTCTGTCCATCCGGCATGTGGCCCCGGGGAAGATTGAGAAGCGTATCCGCGAGACTGCGGCAAGGCTTGGAATCTCGGGGATTTTAAATAAATACCCATACCAGATCTCCGGAGGCGAGAAGCAGAGAACGGCTTCCGCCCGGGCAATGATTGGGGACCCCAAGCTGATTCTGGCCGACGAGCCTACAGGCGCTCTGGATTCCAGAGCATCCCGGATGCTGCTTAAGTGCTTTGAGGAGATGAACGGCAAGCTTGGGGCTACGATTCTTATGGTCACTCACGATGCTTTTACGGCAAGCTATGCCTCGCGCATCCTCTTTATCAAGGACGGCGGGATTTTCAGCGAGATCCGCCGGGGAAATGAGGACCGGAAGAGCTTTTTCGGCCAGATTATTGATGTGGTTACTTTACTGGGAGGTGATTTGAATGATGCTGTTTAAATTATCATTTCGGAATCTGAAAAAGAGCTTCAAGGACTACACCATTTATTTTCTCACACTGGTATTGGGGGTTGCGATCTTTTATGTATTTAATGCTTTGGATTCTCAGGGGGTTATGCAGTCTGTGTCTGCTTCCACAAGAGAAATTATTCAGCTTATGCTTGCAATGCTTGCAGGGGTTTCTGTTTTTGTGTCCGTAATTCTGGGATTTTTGATTGTGTATGCCAATAACTTTCTGATCCGCAGACGGAAAAAGGAGTTTGGGGTGTATCTGACTCTTGGTATGAGCCGGGGCGCCATTTCCCGGATTCTTTTGGGCGAGACGGTGCTGATTGGGCTGATTTCCCTGGGTGTGGGGATTGTCATCGGGGTATTTGCCTCTCAGTTGATGTCCATTCTGGTGGCCCGGATGTTTGAGGCGGATATGTCGGCCTATACTTTTACATTTTCTCCCGGGGCGGCAGGAAAAACGGTGGTTTATTTTGGAATTATGTACTTGCTTGTGATTCTTTTTAATGCGGCGGCTATTTCCAGGTATAAGCTTCTGGATCTTTTGACGGCAGGCAGGAAAAATGAAAAGGTGCGGATGAAGAATCCGGTTGTTTCCGGGGTGCTGTTTGTGATTTCTCTGGGACTTTTGGGGTATTGTTATCTGAGTGTACTGGGGATTCTCGGAACCTTGAATCGGAACCGGACGCTGCTTTTGATTTTTCTGGGAAGTGCGGCGACGTTTTTGTTTTTCTGGTCTTTGTCGGGGATTCTGCTTCGGGTGGTGCAGGCAAGACGGGGCTTTTATCTGAAGGATTTGAATCTGTTTGTGTTCCGGCAGATGAACAGCCGGGTCAATACGATGGTTTTTTCTATGACAGTGATTTGTCTGATGCTGTTTATGACGATTGGCGTGCTTTCCTGCGGGGTGAGCGTGAATCAGTCCATGACGGCGGAGTTTGAGGCAATGACGCCCCGGGATGTGTGTATGACGAAGGGGATGGAGGCGGATGAGAGGCAGTCTTTTGAGGATGCCGGAAAGGGGATTGAAGAGTATCTTTTGGGAAAGGGGCTTGCGCTTGGCGAGGTGCTTCGGGAGGGATATACGGAGGTTACCTCTTATGTGCTGCCTGGGCTGACCAGGGAGAGTACCCTGGGGGCGAGTAAGGAGCAGGTGATGGAGCAGTTCCCGATGCTGGACTGGTCTCAGAGGGAGGAGTTTGTTCCGCTCTCGGCGTATAACCGAATGGCGGAGTGTTTCGGGATTCCTACTTATGAGCTTGGGGAGGATGAGTATCTGCTTTTGTGTACCTTTGATCCAATGAAAGTGATTCGGGATACGGCTCTTCGGGCCGGGGCATCTCTTACCATTGGAGGGAGGCAGTATGTGCCGAGGTTTGAGGAGTCTCAGGACGGATATCTGAGTATGAACAGCTCGCGGTCGCTTCTGGGGCTCTATGTTTTGCCGGACAGTGCTTTTGAAGACGGGGAGTTTGTGCCTTACTGCAATTATCTGGCAGGGGATTATGAAGCGGATTCTGAGGAGGTAAGGGAGGTTTTCGAGGCCAGAATTGCGGATGCAACGAAGCGGACGCCGATTTATGCGTTTTCGAAGATTGCACTTCGGGAGAGCAGTATCGGGATTGGAGCTATTATGACGTTTATAGCGCTTTATCTTGGGGTGATCTTTTTGATATCCAGTGCGGCGGTTTTGGCACTTAAGGAACTGTCGGAGGCTTCGGATAACCGGGACAGGTATCGGATTTTGCGTGAGCTGGGGGCGGATCAGGGGATGGTTCGCGGGGCGCTGTTTCGGCAGATTGGGATTTTCTTTTTGCTGCCGCTTTTATTGGCTTTTGTGCATGCGGTTTTTGGGGTGCAGTTTGTGAATCGGATGCTGGTGATTCTGAATGGGGGGTCGCAGCTGGGGGCTATTTTGTTTACGGCGGGGTTTATTGCACTGATTTATGGGGGGTATTTTTGGGCTACTTATGTGGGGAGTAGGAGGATTGTGGAGGAGTGAGGACGGACGGGGCCGGAGCAGCCCTTCGCCGGAGACTTTTCCATATCCTGTGTTCGGACGGTTCGCGTACACACTGCCTGCTCTGTGCGGACATTGACCTGGGGAGTTTTTCTATGGCTTCCCAGGTTTTTTGGTCAATGTTCGCCCATATCAGTCAGTGTGTACGCGAACAGCCGGACACCGGATATCGGAAAAGTCTCCGGCGAAGAGCTGATCCGGCCCCTGGTATTGGGGGTGGTTGGTGGTGTGTTTTTTGGGAGGAAATATTATAGTAAGAGAATGTGGGGATACTAATTCTTTTTTGTAAGGGGCTTTTTTAAGGTGGTTTGTGAGTAGTAACGGTGGAGGTGAATGATAAAATTCAAATTTAAGCGCGATAAAATTTAATATGGGATGGTGATTGACATAGAATGGTTTTGTTCGTATAATACTATTATAAGGGGAAGACAATTCTCCTAAAATAGTGTTCGCTTCCTGATATGCGACTTATAAGTGGTCAGGATAACAAATAGTGTTCGCTCCCCGATATGCGGCTTATAAATGTTCGGGATTAAAATGTTTGTAATGCCCTGCTAGAAAGCAGGGCATTACTTTTATATAGTATAAAGGAGATTCTCTTATGCAGCAGGCTCAGTTGTATTTTCTTTCAGACCAGTATTATCAAGATTTTCCGGATGACAAGCTTATGCAGAATAAAGATATTATTAATGGAGCGCCGCATAGCCGTCCTTGTTTTTTTGCATTTAAAGATACTAAAATAGACGATATTTATTGGATTGTTCCAATTTCGTCAAGATTTGAGAAATTTAAGCGGATAGAACAGGACAAAATCAATAAATATGGATATTGCAATACAATTCGTTTCGGTACGGTTCTTGGAAGAAATACAGCATTTCTAATCCAGAATATGTGCCCTGCAACGAGAAAATATTTGACTGCATACATTGATAAAAATAACTGTCCAATTAGAATTGATGACAGAATAGCTGCTGATATAGAGAAGAATGCACGCCATGTTTTGGCTATGGCAAAACGTGGTGCAAAGGTTATTTTTCCTGATGTGTTCAAAATCTATCATGGGCTTGAACAGCAACTTCAGCAAAATACGATTATTTCCAAACCGTTCGAAACATAAAATAAATGTTCCTATATATATCTTAATTTTGCTATTGCTGCTATTGTTATGCCGTGGACAATTTTGCGAGTATTGGGTAAATGTGAGCAATGCTGCTTAGTTTTGGCGGGAAGCGGGAGCATTAGGGGCGGTGCAGGTGTATGGGGTGTAATACTTAGTTGATGTGTTTCTTTTTTTGTAGGTGTGCATGGTGGAAAGGTACAGAGGAAATTGGTTGTTGGGGCTTTTATTCAAGGCCCTTCTCTTTTTGTGAAATGCTTTTTTGTTTTTTTAATTCCCTGCTTACCAGTATAACCGACAGTATGAATGCTGAAAAATCGGCAACGGGTCCTGCGTATAATACGCCCAGGATTCCGAAACGGAGCGGAAGAATCAGGATCAGGGGGATCAGGAAGAAAACCTGCCTGGTCAGTGCAAGTAAGGCACCTCTTGTGGCTTTTCCGATGGCGGTAAAAAAGCTGGAGGAAAGCAGCTGTACGCCATTTACCAGAACCATAAAAAGATATATGCGCATGAACAGGACCGCAAACTCAAGATACAGCTTGTCTCCGTCTCCAAAGAGAGAAATGATGTTTTGAGGGAAACATTGCAGCAGGAAGAAGCCGATTGCGGAAACAATCAGATTCCATTTGATTGCAAGCAGGTATGCTTCCCGAACGCGGGGGTATTGCCTGGCTCCGTAGTTAAAGCCGATGATGGGCTGAACTCCCTGTGATATTCCCACGACCACAGCGAGTATAATCGCGTTTGTTTTCATTACGATTCCGCAGGCTGCTAAAGGAATATCGGAGCCGTAGGCTGTCTGCGCGCCGTAGTATGTAAGTGAGTTGTAGAGTATGATCTGGACGAAGGTGATTGCAATTTGATTTACGCTGCTGCTGACGCCCATGCTGCAGGTTTTCAGGGTTTCTTTGATACTTGGATAGAAGCTGTCTTTTTGAAAATGGATGGTTTTGAAGCGGTACAGATAGCGGATTGCGAAAGTAAAGGATAAAATCTGTCCCAGAACCGTTGCCAGTGCCGCGCCGAAGATGCCCCAGTGAAAGGTAAAGATGAATATGGGGTCGAGAATGGTATTGGCAATGGCGCCTATGACCATGCAGGTCATGGAATACCTGGGGCTTCCGTCCGCACGGATTAAATTGCTCATGCCGTTTGTGATAATGAGAAACGGCATACCCATTAAGGTAATGCCGGCATACTGCTGTGCATAGGGAAATTAACCATCAGGCTTATGCCGTTTCCGGCTGCCCTGGCCGCTGATTCCGGGTCTTTTTTTCCAAGATAGAGGGAAAAACAGGAAGCGCTGCCGATTCCAATCAGAAGGGAGATTGCGAGGCAGATGGTGGAAAATGGATAAGATACGTTGGTTGCGGCGTTTCCGAGATATCCGACGCCCTGGCCGATAAAAATCTGATCCACGATGTTGTAGACGGAGCCTACCAGGGTTGCCGTGATGCTCGGAATGGCAAAGTCCCTTAAAAGCTTTGAAATTTTTTCATATCCCAGTGGATTCTCATTCATTAAATTCTTCTTCCTTTCTCTCTATATGAAGTTCGGATGTTATATTTTTGCCGGCCTTCATAAGTAAATCTGTTAGAATCGTTTTTTCCGTTTCGCTGAGGCCCTGCAGTAAAAGGGCTTCCGTATTTTTGCAGATGGTCTGTATTTCTTCGATGACGGATAATGCGCGGGCCGTGGGATAGAGCTTCCAGGTTCTTTTGTCCTGCTCATTGGGAGAACGGGTGATCATTCCCTGTTTTTCCAGGGCTGCTATTGTCCGTACAATGTTGCTTGGATGGATGTAGAACATGTCCATCAGCGAATCCTGCAAAATGCCGGGAGAATTGCATATTTTGATTAAAAACATATGCTGGCTGCTGTTGATTTCAAAAGGGGCAAGCTGTTTGTCCAGATAAATTTTGTAAAAACGGTCTGCTACGGAAAGCCATTTTAATAGTTTCATTGTTTTGTTACCTCCTATTAGTAGTCGCTGCGCGACGGCACTAAAGGGTAAAGTCACTTCGACGCACCTGTGATGAGAGAAACTTTTATTCGAAAGGGCACTCATAAAAGTTTCTCTCGTGCGTCTTTGCGACTTTACCAGACGGCAGAAATTATTTTCAAAAACACTTGACATTTCTTAGCTGGACTACTGTGAGGTATTATAACACAATATGCGTGCGCGCGCAATTAGTTTTTGGAATGAAAGTTAATCGGTGAAAGATAGTTGGAGTCGGCTGTGTCAGCCAAGGGCTGTGTCCAGGATCATCATTAGGGTGAAGCCTGCGGAGAAGAAGAGGGCGCCCAGGTTGGAGTGGGGGGCGGTGGAGGCTTCGGGGATGAGTTCTTCCGTGACGACGTAGATCATGGCGCCGGCGGCGAAGCTTAGGAGGTAGGGAAGGAGAGGGAGGATATGGCTTGCGGCCAGGAGGGTCAGGAGGGCGGCCAGGGGTTCTACGATGCCGGAGAGGATTCCCTGGAGGAAGGCGTTTCCTTTTTTGGCGCCCTCGGAGTGGAGGGGCATGGAAATAATGGCGCCTTCGGGGAAGTTTTGGATGGCGATGCCTAAGGAAAGGGTGAGTGCGCCGGCAGCAGTAATGGTGTGGGTTCCGGCTGTCCAGCCGGCCAGTACGATTCCTACGGCCATGCCTTCCGGGATATTGTGGAGGGTGACGGCGAGCATCAGCATGGTGTTTCGTTTGAATTGGGAGCGGGGGCCTTCGGGTTCGGGGCTGTTCTGGTGCAGGTGGGGGATGGTGCGGTCCAGGAGGAGGAGAAATAGGATGCCCAGCCAGAATCCGATGGCGGCAGGGAGGAAAGCCCATTGGCCAAGGGATGCGGACTGGTTTATGGAGGGGATGAGAAGGCTCCATATGGAGGCGGCGGTCATGACGCCGGCGGCGAAGCCGGTGAGGGCGCGCCGGAGGTTGGTGCGGAGGGTGCCGTTCATTAGGAAGACGCAGGCGGAGCCTAAGGTTGTGCCGAGGAAGGGGAGGAGGATGCCTTGTAGGATGTTTGCTGTCATGGGGAGGGAGGTCCTTTCTTTTTTGTTGGTATGGGTAGGGTTTGCGGAAATGCATTATATTATGCGTGGACGGGACCGGAGCAGTCGGCCGCCGGAGGCTTTTCCATATCCTGTGTTCGGACGGTTCGCGTACAGGGTGTCTGCTCTTGTCGGACATACGCTTTTTGGGTGTTTGGCAGGCTTCGCCTGTTGGACTTTTTTTGCGTCTGTCCGCCAATATCAGACACCCTGTACGCGAACAGCCGGACACTGGATATCGGAAAAGCCTCCGGCGGCCGGCTGATCCGGTCCCTGGCTTTGGGGGCGGTTGGGTGAAGGTGGGAGGTTCTGGATTTTTGGATTGTGTTTTATGGGGTGTGAGGGGATGGGCGGTCTGTTTGGCAGCTTTCGGGATGAAGCTAATGTATTTTATGGGGGTGTGGGTATTGTGGGCATGGGCATTGGTTATAGGTGTTTTAGGTTTTTTCTGTAGGTTTGGAGGTCTTCTTCGCTTGTGGTTTTTAGTATTTGGTCTAGTAGGGATAGGACTTTGGTTTTGTCTTTTGGGAGGGTGCCTTGGAGGGGGATGGGGTTGGAGGCTCCCAGGGCGCCGAACCAGACGGGGATTTGTAGGTTTTGGATTAGGGTTTTTAGTTCTTGGTATTTTTCTAGTTCGGTTTCTTCTTGCCAGGTTCCTTTTTGGATTTCTTTGTATAGCTCTGAGGTGGGGTAGATGGTTAGCATGCTGGCTCCGATGATGAGGGGGTGGAGTTGGTTGCAGATTTCTGCGGTGGCTCTTGCACTCTCGCGGCCTCTTCCTGCGCCGGATATGCCGGTGAGGTAGAAGAAGTGGTAGTGGATGCCGGCCTGGTCAAGCCGTTGGCATTGGATCAGGATGTCTTCGGATAGATAGCCTTTGTGCATGAAGCTTAGTGCTTTGTCGTCGCCTGTTTCGATGCCGATGGTGATGCAGTCGTAGCCGGCGTTGCGGAGCTTTTGGAGGTCTTCGTCGGTTTTTTGAGTGATGTCTGTTATTCGGGAAAAGCAGCCGATGGTTTTGCACTCCGGGAAGTATTGGCGGATAAGGTCTGCGATTTCCAGGAGGCGTGAGGCTTTTAATACGAAGGGGTTGGCTCCGGTTAAGAAGGTTCGGGTGATTTGCTGGTCCTTCCATAGAAGCAGTTGGGCTTTGGCTTCTTTTAGGTCGCTTTTGATGGTTTCTAATGGGGTCATTTTGAATTGGAAGGGTAAGTCCTCGTATAAGGTGCAGAATTTGCAGCGGTGGTGGGTGCAGCCTGCGGTGACTTCCAGCAGCATGGAGGCGGCCTCGTAAGGGGGACGCCAGATGGTTCCTGTGTAATGCATTGTGTTTCACTCCTTTTGTTGGTTTTCGTTGGTTTTTGTTGCTGAGAGGGTGTTGAAGTGCGGGATGTTTGTTAAGCAGGTAATTATCTGCCTGTTTTTTGGGCAGTACGGGTTCCTGAGCCTTAATGGGGCAGTTGGGCCTGTGGGGGTACTGTGTTTTTGGAAAAATAGCTTCTGCGGTAATTCTGATTTCCAAATGGTATGGACGGTGGGAGAGAGGGGATGATGACTGGGAGGGCTGTCTTTAACATAGCGCATAATTTTGTGGGGGAAAAGTACTGTCTTTTTTTAATGATAGTATTCTTTTTTGTACGAATAGTAATGCGAACCAACGAAAACCAATGAAAATAAATGTACTGCAACAAAAACATACGGGAAACTATTAAAACCAACGAAAACGAATGTATTGTGATAAACAGATACAGGAAACTACAAAAACCAACGAAAACGAATGTATTGCGATAAACAGATACAGGAAACTACAAAAACCAACGAAAACGAATGTATTAGAATAAACAGTTACAGAAAACTGTAAAAATCAATGAAAACAAATGTATTATAAAAAAGGATACAGGAAACTGCAAAAATCAAACGAAAATATATGTATTACGATAAACAGTTGTGGAGAACTGCGAAAACCAGTAAAAAGAATATATTATATTGAATTGGAAGCGGAAACCAACGAAAACCAACCAATAAGAAGCAATGAATTACAATGAAAAGAAACAAAATCTAAAAAACACATGAAAAAGAACGAAAACCAACGAATTTATACAAAAAGGAACGTGTTCCAACAAAAATTAACGAATAAATACAAAATCCAATACAATATAACGAAAAACCAACGAAAAATTACCCCTTGACATTTCTGATATAAGGTGATATTTTATTTGTGACTAAATAAGTATTTTTAGTCATACATTAAAAGGAGCGGAGCATGGCAAGAGGTTTTACGGAACGGGAACGGGAGAATATAAAAAGAAATCTTTTAAAAGTCGGCAAGGAGAGCTGGACCCGGTATGGCTGTAAAAAGACAAGCGTGGATGAGCTTTGCAGACAGGCAGGGATTTCCAAGGGGGCCTTTTATCTTTTCTTTGAATCCAAGGAAGCCCTTTTTTGTGAGATTCTCTGCTCGGTTCAGAACCATATCTGTGAAGAGGCTTCTAAGATTATGGAAGAGCAGAGGGACAAGTGCGGTGTGGTTAAGGCCTTAAAGTTTGTTTACCGGGAATATGATAAGAATAATTTTTTATACCATGTGGATAACACGGACTTTACCGTTTTTATGAATAAGCTGTCGGAGGAACAGGCAGGGAGGATAGAGGAAGCGAACCGCAGGAGCAGGGAGCTTTTTATCAGTCATCCCCATATGAAGCTGAAGGTGGACGCGGATCTGGCACTGGCTGTCATTTATTCTTTGATTATGAATATCAAAAACAAAGAGCTTCTTCCGTGCAATCATATGGAATCCTTTGAATTTATGGCGGAACGTCTGATTGACAGTTTATATGAATGAGAGAAGAGAGAAAGAATTGCGGAACAGGAATAGTCCGGCTAAGAAATGTCAAGTGTTTATAAGAAATACTCTTGGCTGGCAGGTAAAGTCGCAAAGACGCACGAGAGAAACTTTCATGAGTGCCTTTTCGAATGAAAGTTTCTCTCATTACAGGTGTGTCGAAGCGACTTTACCCTTTAGATAAATTTTTTGCCGGACGGTAAAGTCGCAAAGGCGCACGAGAGAAACTTTTATGAGTGCCTTTCGAATAAAAGTTTTTCTCATTACAGGTGCGTCGAAGCGACTTTACCCTTTAGTGCCGTCGCGCAGCGACTTAAAATAGGAGGTAAGTTATGAAATTGGAGATTGTAAGAAAGAATAATAGAAAGATTGCGGTGGTGAACAGCGATGAGCTGTTGATTACGGATGCTTTATCGGCGCTTGACCTGGTTATGACGGTCAAATATGAAACGGGCTGTACCGATATTGCCGTAAATAAGGAGGCGGTTACGGAAGATTTCTTTATCTTAAGTACCTGTCTGGCAGGAGAAATTTTACAGAAATTCATCAATTACGGCGTGCGGTTTGCCATATACGGCGACTTTTCAAAGTACACCAGCAAGCCGCTGAAGGATCTCATGTATGAGAGCAACAAGGGGAAGAACATTTATTTTCAGCCGAATATGGAGCTTGCGGTTGACAAGCTCTGCAGATAAGGCCGGCGTGTTAGCAGCCTGTATCAGAATTTTTTGTGCATGCTCCGGTAATCGGACAATCAGCCAATGCTGTGGCGGGAGGTGTTTTTGTGGCGGAAAATAAATTCAGTAATGAGGCAGCCATAGCCAGATGTGTTCCTATGAGCCGTTTACAATCGGTGATCGGCGGAAAATGGAAGATTCTTATTTTGTGGTATGTCGCCTTTTACCGGGTTCAGCGGTTCGGGGAGCTGATGCGGCGGCTTGACGGCATTACACAGTCCACGCTGACAAAGCAGCTTCGGGAACTGGAGCAGGACGGATTTCTTCACAGAGAGATTTATAAGGAGATTCCCCCAAGAGTGGAGTATACCCTGACAGAACTGGGGGAAAGCTTCCTTCCGATACTTGAGATGATGATGACCTGGAGCGGGCGTTACCTGTGCCCGGATTATACGAATCCATATAAATAGGGATGTATGAACCAATGTCAGCTTATTATGATTGTGAAAGAGCAAAAAAGAACGCAGCCCCGGCGCAATGCCGTTAAAGAAAGCCTGAAACGCTTGCGGAGGCTTCAGGCAATTTTATCAAAGCTTTTATGAAATCATACCGGCGCAGAAGGGCCGTTTTGTATGAAAGCCTGCTTTTTTTGAGCCAGTAGCTTTCGGCGCAGGAGCCAGTAAGCAATAGCCCCTATGGGAAGTGAGAGAACAAAATTTCGGGCGCCGGTGCTGTAGATTTTGAAGGCGGACAGGGCAAAAAAGTTGACGCCTCCGGCTATCCGGAAGTTTTCCGGGCTGATTTGCACCTGGAAGCAGAAAAATGCCAGAGCCGCCACAAGCCACAGTCCGAACAACCGCGGCCGTTTACGCAGAATGTCAATCTCCGTAACAAGAACAAAGATATAGGACAGGACGCTAAGGAGCAGCACAATCCATTGAAGGACGGAATTTGCTCCGGCTGTCGTGAAGCCGCCGCTAATCAGCACGGGTTCGGCTCCGATATTGAGGTTAAAATGATAAAGACCGGCTCCGCCCGCATTGGACAAGTGAGCCAGAGTGAAGGTGTAGGAATTATTCGGGGTATAGACATAGTACTCAGCCTGGCGTATGACGGATTCACCGGAAGTGCTGATGTTTTTTTTGGTGCTGATGGAAGCGAGCTTTATTGTGTAGCTGTCAGCAGCTTCCCATAGCTGCCGGATTTCCTCATAACCCTCATCAAATTCTTCCTGGGTGACAACATTGGGATACATGGCCTCAAAGATCTGATCGGCGTCGTCCTCATTTAAGGCCGCGATTAGAGATTCGACCTCCCGGTCCATGCGTTCGTTTTTGAGCAGGCCGGCGCACCCGGACAGGAAACAGAAGAGCAGAATGGAAAGAAGCAGGGCTGCGATACTTGTTTTTTTCATTGGAATCCCCCTCCCGAATAAGATTGCATTACTTGAAAAAATTATAATACATTTTCCGGCAATAACACAAGAAAATTTGGTAAGAGTTATAAGAAACTTTAGCGAAACTTTAAAAAGAGAGGTAATGAAATGTTAAAAATCAGAAATGAGATAGAAGCAGACTATAAGACAGTAGAGGAAATCACAAGAAAAGCCTTTTACAACATGTATGTTCCGGGATGCATGGAGCACTATCTGGTTCATGTAATGCGGTCCCACGAAGACTTTATACCGGAACTTGATTTTGTCCTGGAGCTGAATGGGCAGGTGGTTGGAAATATTATGTATACCAAGGCGAAGCTTGTGGACGAGGAGGGAAGAGAAAAGAAAATTCTCACCTTCGGGCCGCTGTGTGTCTCTCCGGATCATCAGCGTAAGGGATATGGAAAAATGCTGATGGAACATTCCTTTGAGCAGGCGGCGGGGCTTGGATATGATGTAATCGTAATCTTCGGAAGTCCTGCCAACTATGTAAGCAGCGGCTTTCAGTGCTGCAAAAAGTACAATATCTGTCTGGAAAATAAAAAATTTCCTGCGGCTATGATGGTGAAGGAGCTAAAGGAGGGCGCATTGGACGGCAGGATGTGGTTTTACTATGACAGCCCGGTTATGCGTATAGACGAGGAAGCGGCCGCTCGCTTTGAAGCGGGACTGGAAAAAATGAAAAAGGAACACCGGGCCAGCCAGGAGGAGTTCTATATTATGAGCCGCTCCTTTGTGGAGTGAGGCGGTGAAAAAAGCCTGCCGGCGCTTGCGTGACAGTACCCTCAGTGTCTCTTTGGACGCTGAGGATATTTGAGACTGATGTATAAAAATTTCGAATAGTTTTTCCAAAAAGTATGTGATATAATTCACATAGTATTTTAAATATTCTGCGAAACGGAAAGGCGGTGTTCAATCTATGGACGGGACGCAGAGACAGAGCTCTCTGGCAAAGGAGCTTCTGAAAAAAGCAGAGGAGTTCGGGGCTGATCTGGCAGGTCTGGCATCCGTGGCCCGGTTAAAAAACGGCCCCTCCGAGCGGCTATTTCCCAAAATGAAGGATCATGCCAGAGATCATTTTGCGGAGCAGATTACCACAGGACTGCCCCATGGAGCGGTAAAGTGGGAGCCGGAGGAGAAAACGGTCCTTGTGTTTGCCGTCAGTCATCCGGAGGATAAGCCGGAAATGGACTGGTGGTGCGGCGAGGTGAATCCTCCCGGCAATAAGCTTCTGGCGCAGATTTCGAGAAAGCTGAAGGAATACATAGAGGAGCATTATCCCCATATCCGGGTGTATCCCAAGCCTTATCATGTGGAAAAAGGCGGCATCTATTTAAAGGACGCGGCTGTGGAGGCGGGCCTGGGGTGTATCGGGCGGAACAATCTGCTTATCACGCCGGAGTTTGGGGCAAAGGTCAGGCTTCGGGCAATTGCTCTTTCGGAGGAGTTGCCGTCTTTCGGCCCCCTGGAATTTGATCCCTGCCGGGACTGTGCCAAACCGTGCACGGCCGCCTGCCCCAGAGAGGCGTTTTCAGAGGTGATTTATACGGAGGCGGAGACCGGCCTGCGCTGTCTTCCGGGCAGAGAGGGCGATTATTACCGAAAACGCTGCGCCATGGAGATGGAGGAGAATGAAAAGACGGCTCCTTTGGAGCTTGTTTTTGAATACTCGGATGAGCCCATGCCGGTCATACGCTACTGCCGGGCATGTGAATTCTACTGCGGATACCAGGGAAGCAGAGAGCCGGGGAACCCGCGGGAATAAAGAGGAGTGTCTGCAAAAGCGGGCGGTTAAGACAAAAGAGAGGGGAAGTTTGTTATGAGTGCATTGGAAAATATCATTTACTGGCTGGCGGATTTTATGTGGGGAAGCTGGATGACGGTACTTATATTTGCTACGGGGCTTTATCTGTCCGTTAAGTTTAAGTTTTCCTATATTACCAAGATTAAGTTTCATTTTAAAAATACGGTTGGAAAAATGTTTTCAAAGGGCGACGAGGGTGAGGGAACCATTTCCGGCTTTGCGGCTGCCTGTACCGGGCTTGCCAATACCATCGGCACGGGAAATGTGGCCGGTGTTGCCTCCGCCATTGTCACAGGAGGCCCCGGAGCCGTGTTCTGGATGTGGGTTTCCGGGCTTCTGGGCGTGTCCACAAAAGCCTGCGAGATTATTTTAGGCCAGAGATACCGGGTAAAATATGAGAATTCCATGGACGAATATGTGTGCGACCGTTCCTTTGTTATGAAAAACGGTTTCGGATGGAAAAAGGGTGCATTTGTCCTGGCGGCTTTCTGCTTTTTATTCGGCCCCTGGACCTGCGCGGTGCAGACGGAGGCGGTGGCCAGTTCCATGAAGGAAGCCTTTCAGATTCCGCCGCTTTTTACGGTGATAGTGGTGGGAGTGACCTGCTTTGCGGTTATGTTCGGAGGTCTGCGCCGGATTTCGGGGGTGACGGAAAAGGTGGTGCCGATTATGGCCTTTATCTATGTGCTGGCCGGAATTGGGATTATAATTCTCAATCTGGACAAGCTTCCGGGGACTGTGGCTCTTATCTTTAAGAGCGCGTTTACGCCTATGGCGGGAATCGGAGGCTTTGCGGGAGCCACGGTGCGGGATGCCATCCGCTACGGGGTAGCCAGGGGCATTTACTCCAATGATGCAGGTACGGGCTACGGAATCATCGCCCATGCAGCGGCAAAAACCGATCACCCGGTACGTCAGTCCTCCTGGGGGTGGGGCGAAATCTTTCTGGATACCATTGTGGTCTGTACGATTACGGCCATCTCCATTTTGATTACCGATTCTTATATTGACTTCGGCGATATCACCAGTGCGCAGCTTACGACAGTGGCTTTTAAGGTGGCTTACGGCGATGCGGGCGGTTGGATTATGGGCATTACCATTTCCCTCCTGGCCTGGACTACCATCATCGGCATGTACTATTCCTGTGCGAAATCCGTGAATTATGTGTTCGGGGATACCAGGGCCAATAAGATTGCCAATAACGTTTACATTGTGTATTATATGGTGCCCTGTCTTTTGTTTTATAATGCGGAGGCGGATCTGCTCTGGGCTTTTACGGATATTTTGAGCGCGGTTTATATTTTGATAACCTTGTTCTTTATCTATTCCAAGCGCAGGATGATTTTCAGCCTGTTTGATGATTTCTGGAAGCGTTTTCTTCCGGCTCTTCAGAGAGGGGAGAAGCCGGAGCGGGTTTCTTTTGAGACGCTTGAGAAAAAATAAGTTTGCTTTGGATAATTGACAGATCCGGGTGAATGTGTTAAGGTGAAAAGAACAAAAGGGAGTAGTTAAAAGGTGCAATCAACATTCCCTGATGCAGATATTGGCAGGATCAGGCCGCTGTGGGCAATGCTGTACTGCGTCATGGTTGTACACTTTCCAATGAGAAAGAACGAGACTTTTGGCAGAGGATGCCGAAGGTCTCTTTTTTTACCGTTTCATAAGAGTGTAACGGGAAGGATATTGCGGAACTGGCACAGGAGGAAAAAATATGGAATTTTTGTGGGAAGGCTTACTGCAAATCACCTGGCAGCAGGCGGTGATGTACGGCATCGGTATTCTGCTGATTTATCTGGCGGTAAAAAAGGGTTACGAGCCTGCACTCTTACTGCCTATGGGCTTCGGAGCAATTCTTGTGAATCTGCCCCTGTCCGGTGTGATTAACCAGAATGTGGAAGGAATCGGAGTGGTAAACGGAATCATTGAGTGGCTTTTTGAAGTGGGAATCGAGGCGTCGGAGGCTCTGCCCATCCTGCTCTTTATCGGAATCGGAGCCATGATTGACTTCGGGCCGCTGCTGTCCATGCCCTCTATGTTCCTGTTCGGGGCGGGCGCTCAGTTCGGCATCTTCTTTGCCCTTAGTACGGCGGTGCTTTTGGGATTTGACTTAAAGGACGCGGCTTCCATCGGAATCATCGGGGCGGCGGACGGGCCCACATCCATTCTGGTGTCCCAGATTCTTCACTCCAAATATGTGGGAGCTATCGCGGTAGCTGCTTACTCGTACATGGCTCTGGTGCCTATCGTTCAGCCCTTTGCTATCCGTTTGGTGACAACAAAGAAAGAACGCCGTATTCGGATGGAGTATACGCCGGGCACGGTGTCCAAGGGTATGCGGATTGCGTTTCCGATACTGACTACGTTCCTGGTGGGGCTGGTGGCGCCGCAATCTGTGGCCTTGGTGGGATTTCTTATGTTCGGCAATCTGATTCGGGAGTGCGGTGTTTTGGGAACTCTGTCAGATACGGCCCAGAATGTTTTGGCCAATCTGATTACACTGCTTCTGGGGCTTACCATTTCTTTCAGCATGCGCGCTGAGGCATTTGTAAATGTGGACACGCTTTTGATTATGGGCATTGGTCTGATTGCTTTTATTTTTGACAGCATTGGGGGCGTGCTGTTAGCGAAGCTGCTCAATCTGTTTCGGAAGAAGAAGGTCAATCCCATGATTGGCGCCGCCGGGATTTCCGCATTCCCCATGTCAGCCAGGGTGGTGCAGAAAATGGCGCTGGAGGAGGACCCGGGAAATGTTATTCTGATGCATGCAATCGGCGCCAACGTGTCCGGGCAGATTGCGTCGGTGATTGCAGGCGGCCTGATTATCGGATTGGTGTCTGCGTATTTATGACTGAAAATTGATTTCCGATACCCGATACCTGCGTGCTGCATGGGGATATACGGAACTGGAAACAGTATATCCCCAAGAAGCACCTAGATGGATTTACGGGTGCATGCATTATGCGGCCGGAAATTCATCTCCGATACCTGCGTGCTGCATGGGGATATACGGAACTGGAATAGGAGGCAAAAGAAATGTTACAGAATTTTATTATTTCGTTGGAAATTATGGGAAAGGGAATGCTTGGGATCTTTGTGGTTATCGGGCTTTTGACTCTGGCGGTAAGCGTAATGGGGAAGCTATCCCGCAGGAATGAGAAAGAAGGGGAATAGAAAGGGACTGATGAAAGCCTCGAAGTTTTTTCTTGTTTCCGCTAACTTACAAAAATGTAAGCTTCCGCGTAAAAATGTAAGGCAATTCGATGGAACAGGAAAATGGAACCTGGTATTCTTATATCAGTTAATAAATCTAAAAGAAAAGAGGGTTTCAAAATGAAAGAAATATTAAAGGCAACCGTATTAATGGCAGTTATTATCGCAGTACAGATGGTATTATCATATGCATTTACGTACCATGTTGCAGAGGTATTCTCAAGAGTGTCTGTTACGTTTTTGCTTTACTATTATGTTTTTAAAGCAGCTAAAGTACATGGGAGAGCCGCAGCAGCCAAATAGCCGGCGGACAGCTTATAGAAAATACAATAATCCATTTCTCTGAAAGTAAATGTTCCGCAGAGTTTGCAAAAATGTTAAATATTGTTAAATTTTTTTGAAATGCTTGACAAGAACAAAGGAAAACGTCATAGTAGAGTTAATCACAGGGTGGGAGATACTTCCGCCCTGTTGTTGCGTAAGTGCATATCCTTGGCGGCTTTACCCTTTAGTGTTGTCGCGCAGCGACTATAGATAGGAGGAAACATGCGTAGAAAAGACAGAGAAATTGCGGATTTTGATGAGATTATAGAGGTAATTAAGAAATGCGATGTCTGCCGGGTTGCCATGCAGGGGGAGGAATATCCCTATGTGGTGCCTCTGAACTTTGGCATGGAGGTGGAGGGAAGTCAGGTGACGTTGTATTTTCATGGAGCTTTGGAAGGGATGAAGTATGAACTCCTGGCAAGGAACGGCAAGGTCTGCTTTGAGATGGACTGCGGACATACGCTTTATACGGATATGGAGCAGGGGAACTGTACCATGTGCTACGAGAGTGTTATCGGCTTCGGCATAATGGAGGAGGTGCCGGAGGAGGAGAAGACGGAGGCTCTGGATATTTTGATGGAGCATTATCCGGTTCCCGCAGGGTTTCGGTATAATGAGGCGGCAGTACCCAGGACGAGGTTGCTGAGGCTTCATGTGGAAAGGATGACAGGGAAAAGACGGGGCAGGCAGGCGGATTAGTTATGTAAACAGACGATGGCTGCAATGCAGGAAACTTTAGTAAAAAATATTGTAAAACAATAATTTCTGTGATATACTCCTAATATAATTATCGTAAAACAATAATTTTATTTAAAACCGTTTTTACGAAATTTATAATTAGGAGGCAGCCAATGAAGGGATTGAAAATTTTGTACTTATTTTGGGAAGGCATAAGCGCATGGCTACGTACTCTGTCTTTGAGCGGAGATATGGGAAATGCTCTTGCCTTCTTTTTGTATGTATTGATTTCTCTGCTCCCGGTCCTGCTCCCGGGATTTTGGATTTGGAAGAAAAGAAAGGGGATTCATGGAGCGGATCTTCTGCTGCCTCTGCTCAGCGTATATACCTTTTATCTGCTCTATGCTTTTATCAATCCCCTATTACTGAGCAGACGGATGCCTGAGGGATTGGGAGCGGAGCAGGCAATGCCCTTTCTGAAAGCCATTTACGGAGGTTTGTGGCTGTCGCTTCTGGCTGCCTGGCTGCTGCTCACCTGGATTCGTACACTGAATAACAGGGAGGTTTTGGACCAAAAGGAATTTCTCTACCGGGGGATGCGTATGATACTGACCGTCACCATAGGGGTAGTTCTTCTTAACTTTTTGTATTCGGCCGGAACACAGCTTGCCCAAAGGCTTTCCGCTCTCAGGGAAAATGCGGCAGGAACCGGACCGGACACGGCGTTTGCTTTTCTGCGCGCAGCTGTGACGCTGATTCCGCCGGCCTTTTTAGCTGCCATTTTGTATCAGATAAAACGCCTTTTAAAGGCAATGGATCAGGAACCCTTTGGAGATAAAGAGGTATGTGAGGCAAAGCGGCTGTCCCGGATAAGCAGGAGCGGGGTAACGGCATCGGTATTATGCAATCTCATCTGGAACGGGGGCCTGTTTATGTGTGCCGGAAGGCTTACCAAGGTTGATTATCAATGGGAGCTTTCGATGTTTCCCCTTTTGGCTGCTTTCGGCTCCCTGATACTGGCCCGGTATCTGAGAGAGGCAGGAGAGCTTCGCAGAGATAATGAAATGATTATTTAAGCGCCGGGAAAACAATACGGAGGAGACGTCATGGCGATTCGTATTTATCTGGATGAGATTCTAAAGCGACGGAAAATGACTTCAAAAGAGTTATGTAAATATATAGGCATTACGGAAGCAAATCTTTCCATGCTGCGCAGCGGAAAGGCCAGAGGCGTGCGTTTTGGCACTCTTAATAAAATCTGCTACTATCTGGAATGTGATGTGGGAGAGATTCTGCGTTTTGACGGGCAGCTGGAGAAGCAGGAGCAGGAAAAAGAATAGGAGATATTGCGGGACCGGAATAAAAGGAGGCAAAGGATGAATCAAGAGAAAAACAGAATGTGTGCGGCTTTTGGCATCGCTTTAATCTTCAGTTTGGTACTGAATGGCTGTACCCTGGCGGAACCGGCCTTACAGCAGGCAGAAGAAGAACAGCTTTGCGGGATTCTCGTGGCGGTAGGAGAACAGGAAGCATGGACGCGCCATGAACGGGAGATGGAAGGAAGAACATTTTCCGGAATCAGGGAGCTTGAGGAAAGTCTTAACGCACGCCCCGTAGCAGAAGGAACCCTTCAGCCGGACGGCGCCATTGCCTTTGAGGGTGTGGAGGGACATATGCTGGGGATTGTGAAAGAAGAGACAGGGGAGCATCCGACTACGCATTTTATCAATGACGGCTATTTTACAAAGGTAAAGGCTGATACAACCGTGACGGATGAGGGAACGGAAAACACCATTTCGGGCTCCATACTGGCAATGGAGGATTTGAAAGAGCCTATCTATATGTATCCGGTCTACTGCCGAAGCGACGGGAGCTATTATACGGTTCTTGATAACTGCGGTTATCTGATGGCTGCCGTTCACAGCGAAGGTGAGGTATACGGAAAGACTTTTCAGTGGGAAACAACGGAGGAGATAAACGGAAGGAGAGAAAAAAATTCCGCGGAAATCAAGGTTTCGCTTGAGATGGCAAAGCCTGTGGAGCGTACACGGGTGCGTATGTACAATGATAGGAACGAGCTGCTTAAGGAGAAGGAAATTTCCGGAGAGACAGAAGAAACGGTTCTGGAGGAAGAAACGGCCTATGTAATTGTAGAGGAAGAGAAAGCAGGCGGGAGTGTACAAAGAAGTCTCTACGATTGGGAAGAAGCAAGCGGGGGACTGATCCATTTAAGCTACTATTCGGGAACAGACGGCTTGATTGAACCGAAGGAATTGCTGCTGAAAAAGAACAGCGAAATAAAGGGAGCCGGAAGACAGTGACTGGACTGCTCCGGCATCCCCTTCTACATACGAACCATATGCTTTTTCAGCAGGCGTATAAGCTCATCAATATCAATCGGCTTGGCAACATGGGCATTCATTCCGCAGTCAAGACAATTCCGGATATCTTCGGCAAAGGCATCCGCAGTCATGGCAATGATGGGAATAGTCTGCGCATCCGGCCGATCCAGGGCGCGGATTTCGCGGGTAGTTTCAAGGCCGGACATAACGGGCATGCGCAGATCCATGAGAATGGCATCATAGTAGCCTTCTTCGGATTCGCGGAATTTGTCCAGGCAAATCTGCCCGTTTTCCGCCCAATCCAGCTTCAAACCAAGCTCCGACAGAAGTTCATTTGCAATCTCCCAGTTTAAGTCATTGTCTTCCGCCAAAAGGATCTTTTTTCCGGTAAAGTCTTCTTTTACCACCGAAGCGGTTTCGGAAACATCTTCCGTATCAGTGAGGAGATAGGGCTTAAGTCCGTAAAACAGAGTGGAACGGAACAAGGGCTTGGAGATAAAGCCGGTTACGCCGGCGTCCTGTGCCTCTGCGGATATTTCGCTCCAGTCGTAGGCGGAGGTGAGCAGAACGGGGATTTGATCACCCAGAAGACGGCGGATGGAACGCGTCAGAGAAATGCCGTCCATCTCAGGCAGCTTCCAATCCAAAAGAATGATTTGATAATCCTCCCGCTTTGCGGATTGTTCTTCGATCATTTGAAGTGCATTTTGGGCATCCAGAGCCCAGTCCGATTTAATGCCTAAGGTATTAAGAGCGGCAACGGTGCTTTCGCAGAGCTGCGGATCATCATCTACAACCAGCATTCTCTGATTGGGCAGAACCATATCTACCTCACTGACCTGTGCTTTTTCAAAATCCAAGGTGATATGGAAGCGGCTGCCTTTGCCAAGCTCACTTTGAATGTTGATGGTTCCGTTCATGGCATCCACTATGTATTTTGTAATGGCCATACCCAAACCGCTGCCCTCTGTTTTCTGAACACGCTTACTGTCGGCACGGCTGAAGGCTTCAAAAATTTTCTCCTGAAATTCCGGTGACATTCCGATTCCGTTATCCTCCACAATAAGATGAATCCGGACATAAGCGTCTCCTCTGGGGGAGGGCTCTTCATGGATAGAGAGCTGTACGGAGCCGCCTTCCGGTGTGAATTTTATGGAATTACCCAGAATATTCAGCAATATCTGGGTCAGACGGACGCTGTCGCAGCAGATGTCCTCCGTGGTAATATCACGGATGAATACGTCAAATTTCTGCTGTCTCGCGTGGAAGCGCGGCTGCAGAATATTTACAATATTGTCCACAATCTCCCGAAGGGAGATCTGTTCGATGGCAAGAGTCATTTTCCCGCTTTCAATCTTGGACATATCCAGCACATCATTGATAAGCCCAAGTAAGTGCTTGCTGGAAAGGGTAATTTTTTTCAGACAGTTTTCCACCTGCCGCTTGTTGTCAATGTTGCTGATGGCGATAGCAGTCATACCGACAATGGCATTCATAGGGGTGCGGATGTCGTGGCTCATATTTGACAGGAACTCACTTTTGGCCTTGTTGGCATGAACAGCCTCCCGGCTTACCCGGTTCAGCTCATCCATTTTCTTTTTTATTTCCTTCAGATAAGAGCAGAAAACCCAAAGAAGAGCAAGGATTACGATAATGCAGCCGCATATTGCCGTAAAGAGCCAGTCGCTGTTGAGCTGTGCAATTTCCTGATCCAGAGCGCTGTACGGCATAATTACAATCAAAAACCAGTCCGAATATGCCAGCTTTGTGCAGTGAAGATGCCGCCGTCCTCCATGAGTGGTAATTACGGAGGAATAGTGCTGGGTCTCCGCTAAGGCGGCCTGAATGTCCGATATGTAGTCCTCCGCACCATTTACAATCTCCGCGTAGAGCTGATCAAAATAATTTTCCCGGACAGAATCTCCGTTTTGTATGGGATAGGTGCCGTCTGGCCGTATGATATGAGAGTAGACGGGAGCATTGGAAGCCTCGGATGAGAGGGTCTCATTGATATAATCCGGTGAGAAGGCCCCTGCCAGAGCAATATAGTCCGGATTCCATTCGGCCAGGGCGGAGCTGGGGAGTCCGATCATCACCTGTATATTTCCCTTGGAATCCAGGGCCGTATCAATCCATTTTTCGTTTTCCTTCAGGGAGCCGAAGAAGGCCTCCGGTGCCTCCGGTGTGAGCGGATCTCCGTAGATAGGCACCAGATCTCCCTCTCGGGTACAGAATGCCAGATAATCAAAGCCCCGGTTTTTGGCATTTTCCGATAAATATTCTTTTAATGACTGGTGTGAGTACTGATGCAAATCTGCGGTTGCGATATAGGTTTCCAGCTGAGTAAAGCGCAGATCAACAGTGGATGTGAAATCCAAAGCAATTTCATCGCTCATATTGTGCATATATATGTCGCTGATGGCGCCAATGGTTTTTGCCCCTCTTTGATTCATAAAGAAGGCTGAAAATAGGAATATTCCAACGCATAGTACGAATACCATGAAAAGCTTGATCAGGAAAAGCCGGCTGATTTTATGATTGGAATGATTACGCATGTTTGCATTCTCCCGGAGATATTGTAGGGACAACTTTGTACATTGTCATTTACAGCAGATAGCTGCTTTTTTTATTATACTAAGAAAAGTCAGTTTTGTAAAAGGTTAATTGCAGTAAAGTGACAGAATACGGTTAGATACTGTTAGAATTTCACAAATCCCCTCCCCGGGGTTATTGACTTCCCTATGCAGGAGTGATAAAATTTAAGACATGTAGTAGAGTATCAAATACAATAAACCCAAGGAGGGACCGATACTATGAGCGTATTAACAGATTTGATTTATGGCGGCTCCAACGCCGTTGCAGGATTGACTGAGAACGCAGTTAATGATGCCATTGCAAAGCACGGAGAGGACAAGAAGGTTGCGATGCCAGATACGGCTTATTTCCTGCCTACGATTTATGCGGCTACGGGCGTAAAGGTGAGTAAGTTAGGCGATCTGCCAGCCTGCGTGGGCGTGTTAAAGAGCCTGATTACCAATAAGGAGGATTTGGGCGATGCCCTGAATGCCGGCCTTGCCACAGCGGTAGGAGCGGAGATTATTGAGGCTCTCAAGTATGTGGAGAGCGCAGATCCTTACGCGGAGGACAGCGGAATCGGCTTTGTTCCCGACCCCATCATCCGTTCTCTGGGCGTTCCCCTTGTAACAGGCGATATCCCCGGCGTTGCCGTTGTGCTGGGCAAGGCTGATGATGCCGCCAATGTAGTGGATGTGGTCAAGGATTACCAGAGCAAGGGTATTATGACCTTTCTGATTGGCGATGTGATTGAGCAGTGTATTGAGGGCGGCGTGAAGATTGGACTGGACTTCCGTGTAGTTCCTCTGGGACATGACGTAACCTCTGTGATCCATGTTGTGACCGTAGCGATTCGTGCGGCGCTGATCTTCGGCAATGTAACGCCAGGCGATCTGCCCGGACTGCTTACTTATACCAAAGAGAGAGTACCTGCCTTTGTAAATACCTTCGGCGCGTTAAATGAAGTTGTCGTATCCGCAGGCGCAGGCGCGATTGCCCTTGGCTTCCCGGTAGTGGCAGATGTGGATCTGGGCGAAAATCAGGTGCCGGGGGCACTGGAGTCCGTGACGGATCATGCTTTGACCGTGAAGAAATCCTTAGAGCTTCGCAATATTAAGATTAAGGTTAAGGAGCTTCCCATTCCTGTTGCATTTGCTTCCGCATTCGAGGGCGAGATCATCCGTAAGGGCGATATGCAGGTAGAGTTCAGCTCCCACAAGCAGCCCACCTGCGAGCTGGTTCAGACAAGAGCGGAGGGCGAGGTTGAGGATCACAAGATCACCATCGTGGGCGGCGACCTGGATGCTCTGGAGGCTGGCGGAACGTATGCACTGGCTACCTTTGTGGAGGTTGCGGGCGCTAAGATGCAGTCTGACTTTGAGTCGGTTATTGAGCGTAAGATTCATGCATGGTTCAACTATATGGAAGGCGTGATGCATACCGGACAGAGAAACCAGATTCGTGTGCGTATCAACAAGGAGGCGTTTGAGAAAGGCCTTAGACTTACCCATTTTGCAGAGGTTTTGTATGCAATGATTATGGATGAGTTTGATATTGTTGTGGACAAATGCCAGATTACGATGGTGACGGATGCTGCCAAGGTGCAGGAGATTCTCGACGGAACGGCTATGCCGGCTTATGCTTCCAGAGATCAGAGACTGGAGTCCTTAACGGATGAGAGCGTGGATGTATTCTATACCTGTACGCTGTGCCAGTCCTTTGCTCCTTCTCACTGCTGCGTGGTAACGCCGGAGAGACTCGGCCTTTGCGGAGCTGTGTCCTGGCTGGATGCCAAGGCAACCAAGGAGCTGACGCCTACAGGTCCCTGCCAGCCTATTTCCAAGGAAGGCTGCGAGGATGAAGTGAAGGGTGTGTACCCGGATGTAAACCGCATGGTAGAGCAGGCAACTCAGGGAGCCCTTTCCAAGGTTACGCTGTACTCCATTATGGAAGATCCCATGACCTCCTGTGGATGTTTTGAGTGTATCTGCGGCATTGAGCCGTTCTCCAACGGTGTAATCATTGCAAACCGCGAGTATGCAGGCATGACGCCTCTGGGAATGACCTTCGGCGAGCTTGCTTCCATGACAGGCGGCGGTGTGCAGACCCCTGGATTTATGGGACACGGCAGACATTTTATTGCTTCCAAGAAATTTATGAGCGCAGAGGGCGGCTTTGAACGTATTGTATGGATGCCCAAGGAGCTGAAAGACGATGTGGCTGAGCGGCTGAATAAGTCTGCCAAGGAGAAATACGGCATTGACAATTTCTGTGATATGGTTGCGGATGAGACGATTGCTACGGATGAAGAGACCTTGATGGCATTCCTGACCGAGAAGAGCCATCCGGTACTGGGGCTGGATCCGATTATGTAAGGACTTCAGTAAGGACTGATATATTTAAAAAATGATTGATGGATGATGAAATCCCCTGTCTGCGGCTGCGGATGGGGGATTTTTATGGAAATTTATCAGGATTTATAGGTGCGGCAGCGGGAGGATGAAATGATATTGTAGGCAGGGAAGGAGGCTTACTTCAATCCCGGAAAATAAATTGCGATGAGGAATGGACTGTGGTAGGATAATGCTATAACAAAGACAATCCTTTATTAATGGTTGAAAAAGATTATGAAGATAAAACATTATTATATAGAATCCGGGGAGGGTTTTCCCCTTATTCTGCTTCACGGAAACGGAGAAGATCATACCTATTTTACACATCAGATTTCATATTTTTCAAATTATTACAGGGTACTGGCTCCTGATACCAGAGGACATGGGAAGACGCCCAGAGGCAGTGCCCCCTTCACAATTGCACAGTTTGCGGAGGACTTAAAGCTCTTTCTCGATGACCGGAATATTCAAGAGGCGGATATTCTGGGATTTTCCGATGGCGGAAATATTGCTATGGTATTCGCTATGAAGTATCCGAAGTATGTCCGGAATCTGATTTTAAATGGGGCGAATCTGGATGCCAAGGGAGTAAAGCCGGCCGTGCAGATTCCGATTGAGCTGGGGTATCGGCTTGCCAGCCTTTTTGCGGGAAAGAGTTCTCAGGCCAGGCTCCATGCGGAACTGCTGGGGCTGATGGTTCATGATCCCAATGTAAAGCCGGAGGAGCTTAGGAACGTTCGGGCAAGGACTTTGGTGATTGCAGGTACGAAGGATATGATTAAGCAGTCTCATACGGAATTGATTGCCCGCAGTATTCCGGGAGCGGAGCTTATTTTTCTGCCTGGGGATCATTTTATAGCGAATAAGAATCCAGGGGCGTTTGATGAGGCTGTGGGGAGATTCCTGGGAAATAAATGAGGCAAAAATTCTTATTGGAAGGCGGCAATTGTTATTTAAATCAAAAGTAAGGCGAAAAAGCTTATGGAAAGTAAACGAAATTTCATATTACTAACAGCAATCATATTCCTGACCATACATATTTTCATATATTTAGCAGGCAGTGAATCCCTAAAGCCGCAGATTACGGACACATCCATTCAAGCTTTAAGCTCCTTCATAGAAGCCGGCAATTGCACTCGTCCGTTAACAGGAATCGAGCGCACGATGTACTATTTGAAAAAAGGAGATACTTACTCCCTTGTAGGACTCTCCTTTGGCGAGCCCTTGGATTATGAACATTTTGAACGCAATGGTGATCGTTATTTCTTAAAAGACGAAAAAATAGAATTAGGGTACTATTTTGAAGGAGAGGGACTTGGCTTTAGCGGTCTGGCTTCTTATGGGCAGGAAAGCTTTCTGGGAATCCTGCCGGAAACAGATCCGATAGATAAACTAACTTCACTTCTTGGTGAGCCGGATATCAGAGAAGAAAACAGCAAGGGAAACAACTGTCTATATTGGCAGTTTGAAACGGCCGTTTTGTCTGCAAAAATCAAAGATAATCGAATCATGTCTGTGGAATATCATGCCCGGGAGGGAGTGGCTGACAGAGAAAAAACTCCGGTGGAGGATACAGAGCTTGGTCAGGATCGCATAGAAAAAGGTGTAACGGAAGAGACAATATATCAGTGGACAGCCGCCGGTTCTAAGAGTGGCAGGGATGATTCTTTCGCTTATTTTCATCCTTATGACGACGGCTATGAGGAAAGTCTCACAGAAGATTTTATAAAATACTCAAACTTCCCACACCGATTGGTGTGCTGAACCTTGAAAAATCAATACTTTAG
>OFGX01000571.1_pt1 | contig 27272 bp, 21 predicted proteins | sample 1521831 | NCBI WGS metagenome assembly OFGX01 (sample SAMEA3504080, study PRJEB24116) | mouse gut metagenome | biome: mouse gut; feature: mouse-associated habitat; material: faeces | place: Denmark | collected 2011 | reverse complement strand
CTACGTTTCCGTCATCATCTATGATTTCTGCAGTGAATTTTATTTTCATCCCAGACACTCCTCCGTTCCTGCTGTCAGCAAAGCTACGGAATCATTATAACGCAGATGGAAGAATATAGGAATTATTTTGTCATTTTTTTATTGCCGCTCCTAACCACTCGCAACCGCACAGGTGGAAAAATTTCAACATTCTTTTTAGTAGTTTACTTTGTTTTATCAGACCAACTATTACACCTGTAACAATGCATGTTATCAATATTGCAAGGATAAGAAACAACCAATACTTATATGATTCTTTATTATACTTATTGGTGATAATCGAAAATAGCCAATACCATACAGCAAGTTCAAGGATGCTATAACCCAAACATCGAATAGCTTTCTCAAAATCATTGGTTTCATATTCCGGCATAAAATGTCTTACAATTTCACAGATTATATAGCCTGGAAGCAAAAAATAGGCAGTATAAATAACGACATCAATCGACTCTATCATGCTTGTATCTCCTAACTAAAGAAATCAAACTCATCTACCGCAAATGCAATATCAATCTGGAACTCTTCTCTTGATACAACCAGACCGTTTTCATCTGCAATAACCAAGTAATAAATCTCTTTGCTATCGTACTTAAGCGACTTAAGATTAAAGCTGCATCTGAATGTACGCTCCTGTCCATTGTCACTTGTCTTATCTGCAATAATCTTCTGAATATCACTAATCTGCTTTCCACTGCTATCTGTAAAGTAAAGCTGATATGTAGCAGCCTCTCTGTTATCTCCCACAGGTTCCTTCTGGTAAAAGTTCAAAGAGAAAATCATATTGCTGACTTTATGTGTAGCTGATAACAAGCCAAGTTCAACTGGCTTAGTATCATACTTCTGTTTATTTCTCTGGTATTCCTTAGAATTGTTTCTCAAATAATGATACTCAATCACCGGAACTACCATCTCCTGAAGGCTTGTACCGCCGTGGACAAAGTTTAGACCACCACCATTCATTTTGATACGCACATTCCCCATTGGAGCAAAAGCATCATATTCAGTGGCATCTTCCAAAAACTCAACTTTCTGCAGATAATCCGGATCATCACCCTTCATCATAATCGCAAATCTTCTGCCATACTCCACAATACGATTTACAAATCCACTCTTGTCAATCTTATCATCCTCTTTCAACGGGCTATATGTGTACAAGAAGCCATGATCAGAGGTAATTATTATATTTGTCGCACCAAAATCATTTACAATAATGCGAACCAAATTCTTCAACTCTACAATTGCATCATCACAGGCAGGGAATACCATTGTATCTGCTGTGTGGCTTGCCTCATCAATAGTGTCATGGTATATGTAGACTACTTCCTGTCCCTTAACCATTGCGCTTCTATCAGCACGTTTTGCAGTAATAATATCGTTATACTTAACCGCAATACTGTTAGGATTAGCAGCCTTAAGCACCTTGTCTCTGTAATTGCTATCAGTAGACTGACCATCAGCCAAAACCTTGATGATATCTCCATGCTGCTCAGCTGATAACTGTTCATGCGGAAGCAATGCCGCCATACCAAACTTAGTAATTGTAGGGAAGATTCCCTGCATACTATTAAGGTCAACCTTGCTCTGTGTCTCTCTACGAAGCTGTTCTGTAAGCGTTGCAGCAACCTCATATCTGAGTGCATCGGAAATGATAACGAATACTCTGCTATCTGCATTCTTTACTTTGCTTCTATAGAAATCAGTCTGCTGTGGAATCTCTAATATCTTTCCATACTTAGCCAGTTCTTCAGCACATACAGAAGCCCAGTTTCCACCAAGCTGTACAAGAAACCAGTTTGTATAAAGGCCTTCAACCTTCTCCATTACATGACTGAATAAATCATGAAGATTAGGATTAAAGGCTTTCAGGCTCTCACCATAGCTCTTGTGGAATAGACGATAATAAGTATCCATCTTGTAATACTCATCTGTATATTCCTTCCATACTCGCTTAGCCTCTGCTGAATGGAATCCTGTTGTATGCTCTTTGAAGAATTCCTGCATGTTAGCAACCTGCAGAATTCCCTCATAGAAATCCTTTACTTCCTCGTACCAGATGCAGGTTCTACGCTTCTCAACAGTCCTCTTAATCACATCAACATCAATAATGTGGTCACTGATTTCTGTCATGAGTTTAATGAGAATAACCTCATGCAGGCAAGGGAAGCACTCTGTATCAACCAGATCATCTACTTCCAGCTTCATAAATCTCTTTGGAAGCTTAAGCTCATCCTCTATGGTTCTTGCTATTTCATTCAGCTGATCATTGTCCTCACTGTGAAGCCAGTCAGAGACAAAATCAAAGCAATATGCCTGATGAGGTGATGAAATAAACTGATCCAGTCCTGCCAGATATTCCAATCTCATCGTTCTGGTAGTTGCTGTCAAAAGCATATGGGTAGCAAGCTGTGCAAGGTCAGGCTGTTCTGATGTGTAACCGGTCCCCTGCTGAACCATGCTCCAAAATGCAGTATTGGCGCCGTAATTCACAAACTCTCTGTAAAGATAGTTTGTCTCTGATTCCAAACCTGCTTTCAATACTTCTTTTATGATTGCTCCTGGAGCGACATCTTTAATATTGCCAAGGGCACCCATAACAGCCATATGCAGCTGTGCCGGGACCGTAGGAGCCTTACTCTGTCCGGCTATCTTGTCTCTACGATTCTTCGCATTAAAATACTTACGATAAGCCTTTACTTGTTTTCTAAGTGCAGGTGTCGCTGGCATACCCATTTCATCCATCCAGATAGAAATAAGGTCAGCTCTAAATTCTTCACTGTAAAGCTCAATATCTATGAGCCAGTTATCTTCCGGTTTGTTATATGATAAAGGACAATACACCAAGTAATTACTTGTAATGTCATCCACTCCAAGTAACTTCTTCACTTCAAAGTTATTGGTGCCAGTAAGAGAAACAAGCTTTGCATTAGTAAGAACTATTTCATCAAGCTTGTCCTCAAACTCCTTATCCTCATCGTACCAGAATACAATCCTGCGCTTATAAAACTCTGGCAAAGGAGCTGCAAATCGTTGATTCAATTCTTGTACTATCTTTTCTGAATCCATGAGATTCACCGCCTTTACTTAATCTTAGCCAATACATCCTGGAACTTTGCATAGTTCTCTTTAACACCATCATCAAGGTCAATAGAAATCATCTGATCTGCTAAGTGATGGATTCTTTCTTCATATTTTCTCAGTTCTTCTGCCTGATCCTGAATAGTCTTTAACTGTTTATTGAGTTTAACTCTCTCACTTGTTGATGCATTATTGATCCTCTGTTCAAGATCTGCTAATGCTGTACGATATCTACTTTGCAGTTCGTGAACGTAATCTGTTCTAATCCTAGCGATTGTGTCAGATTGGTATCTATGCATATATACAAGACACTTGAATCCATTTTTCTTTCCAGAATCAAACAACCAGTATATTGGTCGCTTACCAAATCCTGTAATAGAATAGTTAGTACAATGATCCAAAAAGAATTCATTTAGGAAATAATTTCTTAATGTATCACGCGCCGACAGGTTTCCACCTAATGCATTGGCAATATACTGAAGATTTTCTTCCAAATTCTCTTGACCAAACGATATCTTAACAAACCCTACGAAGCGGTTTACAATATCATCTTCAAAATATTCATCATCTGTTATGGGAATTATGTTGTCACGATCAAATATTTCATTCCCCATTACAGTTGAACTGCTTACATTTGAATCAGCAATTTGCAGGCCTTCTGTTTCTGGTGAAAATCTTCCAAACATACACCCAACTGCATAGGATATTAAACTTTTAATATCTTTACTTACATCAGCTTTTCTTATTGAAATATCTGCATCATCTACTGCGGTTTCAATATCAACACTGTAAATACCTGAAAACAACTTGTTAAGTTCTGTTTCATTATTCTTCAATTCAATGAAAGCTTCCTCTTTTTCCCGTTTCCATTCTTCAAAAAATTGACTTAACCGTCCTATTCCCCTCATTAATGGATGCTTCTTAAAATCCCATGAAATCTCATACGAGTCCCAATCAGCTTTACACAATTCAACATTTCTCTCAGCCAATCTTTCTATTGTTGATCTTATTTCTTCATCTATAATGATTGGAACTCTCGATAATGGTCCCTCATGATAATCTAAAGTCGGAGACAGTATTAGCAACATATCGCTAACAACTTCTGTATTCATCAATGCCAAAATATACATAAGGTTCTTTTTATCTTTCATAAAGCATACAGAACCTTTACTTTCAAAAACAAAGCCTTCAGGGCTATATCTCATAGATAATTTGCCGCTGGTTAATGAACACCATGTCATGCCCTCTTGAAAATAGAACTGCGGATTTCGAATAACAGACCCCTTGAAATTACGCATTTCCTTTCCATCGTTTTCCCAGTTAGCCAAATAATAATTATTTCCGTACCACCTTCTATAACCACCGCCTTTATTGCATGGAAACCATTTTTTTCTACTAGATTGAGCGGCTTCACTACTACGACAACCAAACCCAATCTTTGAGAAATCAACTTCATGCCACAATCTCATAAAAAGATCGTTACTTCCCGTTGCAAATCCCTGCTTAGGGAAGCCAAAGTCTCCCAGCAAAGTCGATTCAAATGCTTTAAGAACCTCTTCACTTACCCAATAAGCAATCGGTGTAGTTGGTATTCTAGAAAAGTCTTTCTGGTCGCTTTCATAAAAGTAATCACAGGTATCTGCTTTAATTGCTTCCAAAACTTTCCTTTTCTGAACCTCCATTCCACCCTTGAAGTCAGATAATTTAAAATACTTACCTTTTTGATTGTTCTTGCAGTTCTTAATAACAAATGAACAGATTGGAACCGTTGCCTCTTCAAATGCGGAATACTCCATTTGAACCAGTGTTGATATTGACTTGTATTTTAATATATACTCCCTCAATTTCTCGTAGGTCTTATTAAACATCCATACAAAAGGTGTCATAAATCCCACATATCCTGAATTCTCACAGAAAAAGAAATTCCTATAGATGAAAACACTGTATAAATCACCTGAATAGTCCTTATAGAAAGAATTGATATAGTCTTTAAGGCTGTCGTTCATTCTATTTAGATATGGCGGATTTGTATCCACTATCACATATTTTCTTCCTAACAATTTCGCCGCTTGCAAAAAAGGAATAAACTCCCCCTGAAGAATGTAGGAAAACATGTCAATATTATTCTGCAGTTCATCTATTCTTTTATCTATAAGATCAAATTTTATATCCGATAAATCTATAATTGAACCATATTCCTTTGCGTTATGCATTCTATCAATTAGCAATTCCACTTCACTTCTTAATTGTGAATCCGTTCCGCATACATAATCAATCAGACCCTTATCAAATCCATTACTTTCCCTAATACAGAAAACATTAGGCTGAATACCTCGTGTCAAAAATCTTCTATCGTATTGTCTGGCCTTCATCATAATTGAAAAATATGACAACTGAGCAGCACGCTCATCAATGTCTAAACCAAATATATTATTTGAAACTATTTCGGATACAGCTTCTCTCTCTGAATATCCAGCCTCTGAGTATATTTTCATAAATACTTCAAACGCATAGATTAAAAAATGCCCCGAACCCATACATGGGTCAAAAAAGGATAATTTTGTCGGTTCTACACCTTCTTCCACATGCTTATCATGACCAGATTTTGATTTAACATAGTATTCTAATTCATCAGACAGAATAGAGTTTTCGCGTCTTTCAATCCAGTATTTTCCCAATGAGTTATCTATTATGTATCTTACAACCCAGTCTGTTGTAAAAAGCTGTGTAGCAGCTGGAATATCTTCCTTTTTTACAGTTCCCTTATAAATATTAATTACAGTATCTTTCTTTTCATCATTGTAATACTGATAAAGCCATCCTATTATTTCAAGTTGACCATCTTCTGAGTCCATATCAAAATTAATCACTGGAATTTCAGCAATCATTCTATCCAAAACACTTCCAGTTCTTAATAAATAGTCAGGTAACAATAACTCTGTGTAATCTGCAATCTTTTGGAACATTCCTGGCAGAATACAATTAAGAGCGTTACATTGTACAATTAAAAGATACTTGTATAATTCTTCATCTTTGTTCGCATTCTTAAGTTCAAAGACCTTATCCATATCAAGGCCTTCAAGTTCCAATGAAATTGCATCTGCAAGAATCTGAGGCTTGAACTCATTTGCCTCATTTGTAAATACTCTTGTGTGGCTTGGAAGATAATTGTTCACTTCCATAAATCTGAGCGCAGTAAATCTGTTGAACCAGGTATATGCTACTTCTTCCATTACCTGTTCAAAACCCTCTGCATCTATTTTGGCAATCAGTGCCTGTCTCTGTTTCTTTTCTGTTGCCGACAAAAGAACGCCATTGATGCTATCAGCATTCTTATCGCCATATCCATCTGCTGTGATTCCATATTGCTGAGCCTTCTGGGACACGCGAGCTATAAGCTCATTACGTGCCCATACGGCGTATTTCTTTATCGCATTCTTGTCCATAATTGGCTCTCCTTTACTTCAGTTCGATTCCGTCTACACCCTTTATCAATGTCTTAAGCTGATCACGAAGTTTTTCTACATAAGCATCAATATCCTCTTCTGTTTCAAGTGTTGTAGCCTTCAAAAGCGACTGACGGAAGATAGGCTTATATGTTTTCTTTACTGCTGGTGCAGGTGATGTATCTACCGGAGGCTTAGGCAGAACCGGAGTTGGTGGCATAAGTGCAAGTTCTATCTTGGATACTGTATCATCACGGTAGTTCCACATAGGAATAGGGAAACCTTCCATAAGTGCTAGACTCTTTGTCTCGGCAATCTTTTCCTTCTGCTGAGCGAAATAAGCATCTGCTCGCTCAATAATATTCTTAACCTTGGAATCTCCATTAGCAGCCATATGAACATCACTCATGCACTGCTGAACTACTGTCAGAAGCTCTTTTCTCTTTGCCTCCAACATTGCATCATGTGAGGTCTTAACTGTTGCCATAAGTCCATTCAGTTCTGGAATTCTCTTGTAATCATACTTACCACTTGATGGAATCATTGTGATAAGTCTGATTGTATTAAGAGCATTGTTTGCTTCCTCATCCTTACGAATATAATCGAGATCATTTCTAAGATCTGCTTCATACTGAACTGCTGCGTCAAATACGGTAACCTGAGTCTTAAAAAATGCCTCTACACTCTGCATTGCCTCCTGAGCATCATACAGAGCATCCTCTCTCTGAAGTACTCTCTCAATAAGAGCCACATTGTCCTTCTGCTGTGAAAGCACATCCTTAACTACTGTAATAGCCTGACTTACAACGTTCTTATCCGGATACTTTTGATTTTCATATTTTGCTTCTAACTCTTCATAATGATCTTGAAGTTCTGCAAACTTTCCAACAATGAACTGAATCAAACCATCTTCATCCGAAGGGACATCCATGAGATTAAAATAATCTCTCAGGAATTCCTTAACAGCCTTCATTCTAGTAGCAGATACAACCTGTCTCTTTGAAATTTGTGTCTTTCCAATTTCGCTCTTTTTACGAAGCATATCCGGAAGCTTTGGATTGTTAGGCTGCACTGTTGAACCGGCATATTTTACTGTAACCTTTTGGTTGTAAATGAGCATCGCACATACAGCTGCAATGTCGATTTCCCTCCAGCCATAAGGGATTGCCTGATATCTGCTCTGCACATCAGCCATTGATGTGGGAAGATGCTTTCTATCCTGCATTTCCAAATATTCTTCCACTTTTGCAGCAGCTCCAGCATTTTGATGTATCGCCAAATTGCATTCAACAGCCCCAGTGAGAATTGCTATAATATCAGCATCGCTCTCCGCATTCTCTGTAATAAGATTCAGATCACTGTAAACATGGGATACCAGATATTCCAAAGCCTGGTCTAACTTTACTTTTGCGCTTCCGCCCTTAATCTCAATATGCTCACCGTCTACATAGAACTCAGCTGCTACGATTGCTTTCTCCAAATCCTCTGCTGCAGAAAGTTCATACTTACCAGCTTCATCCTGCTGATCACGGATAATATCCTGAACAGACTTAGGAAGCTGAGCAACATTTCTCTGCTTTACATATTTTCTAATTTTCATAGCATTTTCCAGAGACTCATAATATGGAGTATCTGCAAGTACTACGATTGCCTGTCCTGCTGACTGGGTCATAAGGGAAAGCTCATTCTTTTCTGTAGAATCTGTTGCTACAGTCATAATCTTAAGCTTCATGCCACCGGTAACAGCACCTACTGCAGTGCTATCTATCATCTGGTCAAAAGCAAAGTCATATTTTCCGTAGCGGTATTTCTTTGTTGTATAAATATCACCAAAGACCATATGACCAATCTTCTCAACAATGGCTGCAGTATCAACTGGTGTATTCTTAATTTCTCTCTGAATATCCTGCTCTTCATCAGTCAGGAAGTTGTATGTATCTCCGGTACGTCCGATATAGTTCTGGCTCATAAGTCTGTCTAATGATCCACGAACCTGCTCACGCATGATGATTTTATCCACACGGATATCATCTGCCATGAGGATAACGATATTATCAAGATTAGCCTTGATATCATCAATGTAACGAACCAGATATAAAAGCTTCAGTACTGCCACATCCTGCTGCTCAATTCCATCATTGTTATCTGCCGCCTTCTGGCAACGCTCGATAACTCTACGTATAGAACTGTCAAGGAAAGTGTGTACTGTATCATAGAAAAGGTAGAATGGAGCTAATGCATACTCATCCTTATCCTCAATCTTCTGTGCAGCTTCCTGGAATCCAGAAAGCATGGAACGCTCTCCACCGGATAAGTGCTTACCGGAATTACCATGCTTACGAATTTCAGAGAATACTTTCTGCATGATAATGAACTGGTAAGGTACAAACGGAAAGTTGCGTGCAAACTCTGTAGAGCTACTATATCCCTTGATATCTAAAATCGCATCCGTGAAGCTAAAAAGATTTCTGAGTACGGAATCATTCTCATGATATATCTGCTCCAATACAGGAGTAACATCCGCCTTCTTCTTAAGGATTCGCTTCTGAATAACTTCATCAGCGGAGCTTGATGTCAGTGAAAGTCTTGTCTTAAAACGAGCCTGAATTCGTGAAAACTGATCCTGTCTTGTCTTGATGATTTCATCGATAGCTTCCTGACCGGTACATACCACCCAGATCTTACCATTACACTCTGAACCAATCTTTTCTACCAGCGACTGCAAATTCATAAGAAGGTCAATACTATCACCAACATACTGACCAACCTCATCGATCATAAATAAGAGTCTGAAATCAGCAGGCTTAGTATCTACATATTCCTTCATTTCAGATACAAGCTGTGCAATGCTAGTTTCTACTGTCTCAGTACCATCAAACCAGTTATGTGCTGCAGTTTCACTCATGCCGAGCACTTCCATCAAAGTCTCAACCACATCATCCTCAAAGAACGCAAATGCATCACGGGATTCTACCCAAGGCGATCCGTTCTTTTCTTCAAATACTCTTCTGAATTCTTCTGTCTTTCCCTTTTTATCAATGAACTGTTCCAGCTTTGCTACCTTAAGATTTTCTCCATAGAATCCCAGATAGTTATAGAACATCTTTGCAAATACTCGAAGCACTGCAGTCTTGTCCTTATTGATGGAGCCTTCAATATCAATATTGAAAAGGATTGTATCTGTCTCACCTCTAACCGCTTTTGAAATAGGCATAAATGTTGCCTCATCATCAAACTTCTCACGGAAGTAATCCTCTACCGTTCTGCCATCAACCTGCTTATTTTCTAAAAGGTATGAAAGCATCTTCAGAAAGTGAGATTTACCGCTTCCAAAGAAGCCGGAAATCCATACACCGACATCTGCAGTAGGTTCACTAAAAGACTCTCCATAATTATTAAAGAAAGTAATCATATGCCTGCGAATATCTCTTGTGATAACATACTCTTTTACTTCCTGTGCAAGCACATCTGCTGCATTCTGGTCTACCTTTACAACGCCATTGATTTTACGATCAATGTCATCTTGAAACATATTTTGAATTCTCATTTGCTTTGCCCCCTATACAATATTGAATGCTCGATAATATGGATTAGGATCCATCTTGTCAAATAATCTAACAAATCTTCCATCATACTTTCCGGGATACATAACCAATATTGGAATATCCGGAAACTCTGGTTGCAATGCTTCCAATAAGGAATGAATTCTCATAAATGGAAATACCTCTCCGACTCCTGTTAGCAGAAGCACATCTCCCGGCTCATGCGGTGCATACTGCATCTTCGCCACAAAAGTTTTATTATTTGCAAAACGCTGAATCTGTTGTATCAGATAATCCTTCCCTTTTTTCTCTTCCATTGCTGGAGCCCCCTTTGTGATTCTCTTTTCATCACAGATATCAAGAAAGGTCTTATAAAGGTTATGCTCTATCAGATGACAGTTCAGCGACTGATCCACCATAATCTGACCCAAGAAATGTCTAACAACCATTTCTTCTGACGGATCATAACAGAATATTCTAATATTAACCTCATTACTCAACCCCTTGCCCTCCAAGAACTCAGGTTTTTGTATCTCCATCTTCAAATTATCTAAACGCTCTTTTAAGTCGCTCATAGTACCTCCTTACGAGAAACAATTGAATGCCGAAAGTGCTCGGTCATCATTATTGTTTCTAATGGCATTCTCAAGTATAGGATTAAGCCATACCGGATTGATATGATCTGCCTTAATATTGTCCAAATACTCATTTTCCACCAGTACTTTAATTATCACCTGGCGAATCTTGCTAACCGTTGAATCACTCCAACCAGCCACATAATCATCCTGCTCCTGCAGCTGCATAAAGAATACATTCACGTCCATCTTACTGAACGTAAAATTCTGCATTCTGTACTTTTCACCAATGACAGTAATCATAAAATCCCATATCAGCCTGTACTGCTTCATCATTGCATACATACATATCTGTTTTGCAGTATCTGTCGGCTGTGTAGCAATGGCTGTAACTAGACTTTCATCATCCATTCCTTTTAATCTGGTGATACAGGTCTTAGCCATCTGCCGTATGGACTTCTCAGTCGGATACTGGAAGAGATTGTCATCCACTATCCTCTGGATTATTTCGTTTTCATCAAGGCCTTCTTCCATGAGCTTGGCAGTCGTTCTCATTTCATAGAACAAAAACTGCTCTCTGGTGATCTGCCCTGAGCCCTTGTAAGGACTAACTATTTGATTTGCTGGCATAAGCTACCCCACTTCTACAGTGAGCCTATTTTATAGTAACAATTTATGTGTCCTAAAAAACGGACTCCTACTGATTATTTTCTATTCTTCAATTTCCGCTGTTTCATTTTCGATAAAATCAACGATATCTCCCACATTGCAATGGAGAACCTGGCACACCTTCATAAGGACTTCTGTGCTTACCACTTCACCCTTTGACATCTTAGTCATCGTAGCCCAGCTAATACCTGCTTTCTGCTGAAGGTCTTTCTTCATCAGATCTTTATCGATTAATAATTTCCATAATTTCTTATAACTTACAGTCATATAATTACACCTCTTGTAACGTTGAAAATACGCACAGTATACCAACGATAAGTATATCACAGAAACCACTCATTTTTCAAGAGTTAATCTTTAGTTCCGCGAAGATGAACTACTGTTCTATGCCACAAACGCAACTCAGACTAAAGATTAAACAACACCAACAACATCGAAAAAAGAGGCTGTTTCCAGCCCCTCTTAGTACTAAACATATTTTCTTCCATTCATCAGGAACTTATCGTGCCCCTGAATGCTCTTAATCGCTTGTCTCAGCGTATTTGCTCTCCCATGCTGATGATAAGGATGCTGAAATCTATGCTTATGAAATATAACCAATGCCTGTTCTGTCGGATATCCAGCACAATGCAAATACCAATAGTGCCCCATATTCCTGCTCTGTATCGTCACATCCCGATCATCAGCCAGAATGATATTAAAGTATTTTGAATCTATTTTCTTTAAGCTTTCTTCATCAAACATCGGCACCCCCTTCTGCTGCAAACCATGCAGCCAGTGCCTTCTCCATAATATCATCTATGGACTTCTGGTCTTTTCCCTTGAAATATTTCTTCGATAATGTCTCTGGCACCTTTATATTCATAGGCTTGTCCTTCGGCTCCACAGTTTTTGTCAGATATCTTCTTACCATCGCCAGATTGAGATCTCCCGAATGTGCTCTCAGCTTTATTGCCATTTCCATCGTAAGCTTTACATGGAGCTCCATCATCTGCTCATACACCAGCTGCTGCTCTTCCTCTGTAAGGAATGAAATCTGTATTCCAACCTTAAACATCAGAGACCCATTATCCAGCTTATGACGAAGCGGAACTATAAGGTCATTCACCTTCAAAAGTCTGCCTACAGAGCTGCCGGACAGACCGTACTCTTTTCCGACTTCATCACGGTTATTAAAATGATGGTCACCGTGACCACCTTTTAGAGGCTTGCCTTCCAGCTTTGCCACCTCTTCCATAATGCTCTCCCTCTGTCGCTGATACAGAACTTTGTCATATCGTTCCTTAAGCACTGCAGCCTTTTCAGAAATTTCCAAATCTGAAAATGATCTCTGCATCAGATTGGTTTCAATCACATACACATAAGCATCTGTGTCCGGAAGGTCCGTCTTTATGATTGCAGGAATTTCTGTTAAACCTGCAAGCCTTGCCGCATTCTGTCTATTATGATCGGAAAGCATTTCATATCCATCCTCTGCAGTTCTTACAATTACAGGATTAAGAATCCCATGATCCCGAATACTCTGTATCATATCATCCAGGCGATCACCCTCATACAGATGAAATGGATGGTCATGAAAAGGCTTGATGGAGTCGATGCTAAGCATCGTAACTCCATTCTTTCTTTTTGGCATTGTAACTGGTGTTACCGCCTCTTCTGTCAGCATATCTACAGCATCAAATATCTTTCTTTTAGGTGCATTAGTCTTCATCAGCAACAACCTCCTCAGCAAATCTCACATAGGCTTCGCAAGCCTTACAATCAGGTGCATATTCGAGCAAAGGCTCAGAATAATAAACTGCTTCACCAACCTTTACCGTATTTGGAATCATACTGTTGTAGATTCTTATCTGTCCTTCAAAGTTCTCATTTACCTGCTCTGTGATAGTCTTGCAGAGGTTCGTTCTGGTATCACACATAGTCAGTAGAATACCTGCAACAGATAATCTTTCATTTACTCTGCTCTTAATCTTCTTCACAGTCTTTAGGAAGTCCTGTAATCCCATCATTGCAAGAAGCTGAGGATTAACAGTGATGATAACTTCATCTGCAGCTGCCATTGCGTTGATTGTAAGTGCGCCTAATGATGGTGAAGTGTCGATTAGAATATAATCATAAGAATCTCGAAGTGGCTCAAGGATGTAGGAAAGCATCTTCTCAGCTCCCATTTCAAGTCGCAGTTTAGAATCCACTGCAGATAAGACCATTGATGATGGAATGAAATCTACTCCATTTCTACTTATGATGTATTCATCCACATCCGGCATATCTTCATCATCAATCTGGTTAAGCATCAAGGTTCCTATAGTAACCGGAATCGACGCAATATCTTCTACACCAAAGCAGGTTGTCAGATTAGCCTGGCTGTCGAAGTCCACTGCCAACACTTTCTTTCCAAGCTTCTGAAGTGAATAAGCTAAATTGTGTGTGGTGACCGTCTTAGATACACCACCCTTCATGGATCCAATCATTATTATTTTCCCTCGCATACCGCATACCTCGCTTCCCTCTCAGCTACTATCTGCTGATACAATTTCTTCTTCTCAACCTCAAAGCGCTTTTTCAATTTCTTCATCTCTTCATCAAGGATTGCCTGCTCTTCCTGTTCTGCCTGACCACGTTCATGGTCAAGTGTAATAACCAGCTTTCCATCTTCACATTTCACCAGAATCGGATCTCCAATATTGAATCCCAATTCTTCAAGCCATAACCCCTGGATTCTAAGCATCGGAGCTGACTTGTAGCCATAACCGTTGAAGCTACTAACCTTTAATTCTCTGTAATCTTTTCTTTTTCTTGTCATTGATTTGCTCCTTTCGTTCTATGTACTATTTTGTTTGGAACTTTATTATAGGACATAGTCGCATGTCCAGTCAAGAGAAATTTGTATAGTCGCATGTCCTTTTCAAAAATACATGGTCAGATGTCCATTTTTGTGTTATACTGTCTGTGGAAAATTGCGCCCGATTGGGCAGATTGAGAGATTAGATTAATGAGTGAAGAGAAGAAACCAGGAAGAAAATTAACCCAGGCTCGTAAAGAAGCCAATGCAAGATATAATAGTAAATTTGTAGAAGTGAAGGTACGCATGACACCGGATCGTAGATCTATTGTTCAGGAGCATGCGGCCTCTATGGACGAAAGCACCACTGCTTTCATTAACAGAGCCATTGATGAAACTATGGCTCGTGACCAGGAGAAAAACTCTGGCCAATAAACAAAAAAATCCGGCAGTAACTAACTGTGTAAAACAGCTTTTACTGCCGAATCCATTTTCTTATTTTTTTCATACATTTTTAGTTCCTACAGTCAAATAAATATTCCGCAAGGCTCTCAAATTCTGTCATAGTTATTAGTCAAAAAAATCATTTCTTCAAACCGTGTAAAACCTGTGTAAAAGCACAAATCCCACTCCGAAAATCCTTTGAAAATAAGCACCTTTTAGAGAGTTGCCAGTATATTGCCGTGGCATACCAGCACCATGCGGATTTCCATGAACCATGACTTCGAGCGGCGCATCGGCATCTGGCCCGCGGGCTTTGACGCGGACGGGGAGCTGTTCTGCAACCAGCGCTACGGCGACTGGCCCCAGGCTGTCACGGGGGAAAGGAAAGACCCCTGGGCCGCCCCGGAATGGATGCTCCTAAGCTATGGGAAAACAGCCACCGCCAGCAGCTGCGAATGCCCGGAAAAGGACGCCTCCCACGCTGTGGACGAGAATGTGCAGACCTGGTGGAAGGCGGACAGGGAAGATAAAGCCCCCTGGCTCCTGGTACATCTGGGCCAATGCCGCAGAGTCCATGCGGTGCAGATCAATTTCGCGGACGACGCGGAGACGGTGGGCGAACTGCCCGAAGGGGCCGGGCTTACCGGTGAACCGGGACGGGGACGCTATATCGAGGAACGCTCTTTTGCCACAAGATGGTTCCTGGAAATCAGCACTGACGGGGAGCATTGGTTCAAGATGGAGGACTGGCGGGACACCGACACAGACCTTCCCCACAATTTGCTGGTCTGGGAAGACGGTCTCCCGGCAGCCTACATACGCCTGACCGTAATCGACACCCCCTACCACAGACCGGCCTGCATCAGCGGCCTGCGGGTGTTCGGCAGAGGCTGCGGCAGCGCTCCCGCCCCGGTGACGGAAGCGAAAGCCATCCGCTCGGACGGCATGTCCATGAATGTCACATGGAAAGAGGTTTCCTCATACAATGAGATTGCTTCCTGGAATAAGGCCGCCATGGGCTATGAGGTACTCTGGGGCCATACGCCCGAGAAGCTCTACCACAGCTATCGGGTGTTCGGCAAAAATCAGGTGGAGATACGCGCGCTGATGTCAAACGTGGAGCAGTATTATGTCCGCATTGATGCCTTCAACGAGAATGGCATTGCCGAGGGGAAGGTGTTCGCTGTGGAAGACGCTATGTAAAAGGCTTTTGACGCATTTCGGTAGGCGTGCCATCAAATAACCTCTCAGCATCCGGCCCGGCCGACAGCCCGCCAACCGGGGATATCCCTAATGGCGCTGTCAACCGGGCCGCCTTTGCTTCCAGACTGTTCGCATCCTTTTCATTCAACCAGCGGACGAATTCTTTCGCCGGATTCTCCTTTTGTGTTATTGTGCTTTCCGGACATCTGTGCTAAACTGGGAACATAAAGCTGATATCAGCAAACCGTCAGCGGAGGCCATACCCGCCGTCTGACATGGACAAAAAGACTGGAACAGGCAAAGGAGACTGGAACATGAGCATTCAAGAATGTAAGCCCATCAAAGAGGGCAAGGTACGTGAAATCTACGACAACGGCGACAGCCTGATCATGGTGGCGACAGACCGCATCAGCTGTTTCGACGTAATCCTGGGCAACAAAGTGGACAAGAAAGGCACCGTGCTGACCCAGATGTCCCGGTTCTGGTTCGACATGACGAAGGACATCCTGCCCAACCACATGATATCCGTGGACGTAAAGGACATGCCCGAATTCTTCCGGCAGGAGAAGTTCGACGGCAACAGTATGCTCTGCCGGAAGCTGGAGATGATACCCGTGGAGTGCATCGTGCGGGGCTACATCACAGGAAGCGGCTGGGCCAGCTACCAGAAGGACGGCACCGTCTGCGGCATCCGCCTGCCGGAGGGCCTGAAGGAGTCGGACAAGCTGCCCGAGCCTATCTATACCCCCTCCACCAAGGCGGAAATCGGCGACCACGATGAGAACATCTCCTTTGAGCAGAGCGTGGACTACCTGGAGAAGCGCTTCCCCGGCAAGGGACAGGAATATGCCGAAAAACTTCGGGACTATACCATCGCGCTGTACAAGAAATGCGCCGAGTATGCTCTGGGCCGCGGCATCATCATCGCCGACACGAAATTCGAGTTCGGCCTGGACGAAGAGGGCAACATCGTCCTGGGCGACGAGATGCTGACCCCGGACAGCTCCCGCTTCTGGCCTGCGGACGAATATGAGCCCGGCCACGGCCAGCCCTCCTTCGACAAGCAGTTCGCCAGGGACTGGCTAAAGGCGAATCCCGGAAACGATTGGATTCTGCCCGAGGATATCGTCCGGAAGACCATCGACAAATATCTGCAGGGATATGAGCTCCTGACCGGAAAACCGTTATAAAATTTTTCGCGTATTCTCTATCCGCGCATAAAATGTGCGCCCTTCCAAGCGGCAGGTTCTGTCATTCCACCTGTCCGCCCGGAAGGACGCATCTCACATATCTACCGCTTTCACCGCAAACCCGCCCACCGAAAACGCTGCGCACCCCCTTTTCTTCCCGGCTCCGTCTCTCGTCTGCCGCACTTACTTACAGTGCGTCACCGCGCTGTCCGGCACCTGGTCAGGCCGTGCCTTCCGGTTCATCTGGCCATCGATGGCAGCCTCGATTCTGCCCTTCACCATCCGGGCTATCTCCACCGTTTTCATCTGCCCGTATTCCTCATAGAAAATAGGCTCCAGAAAATGGACCTGGGTCTTCACCTTCCGCAGGGAATTCATCCCGAAAGGCTTGTAGGAATCAATGATGGCCACCGGCACGATAGGCGCCCTGGCCTTGGCAGCACATTTGAAGGAACCTGCCATGAAGTCCTGCAGCTCATTTTTATTGTGGTCATAGCCGCCCTCCGGAAATATGATGTACCGCCTTCCGCCCTTCACCTCGTCGGCAATCTTCAAAATGGTCTTCAGCTGCGCCCTCATGTCATTCCTGTCCAGCCTGCTCCCCTGCACCAGGTCTATGAAGGAATTGGTCAGGGGAAGCCTGGAACGGACGGCGTCTATGACGATGGTACAGGGTTTCGGATGGGAAAACATGATTCCCAGCGTATCATACTTGCCCTGATGGTTGGAATACATGACATAGCCGCCCTCTTCCGGCAGAAGCTCCTGCCCATAGCTCTCCGTCTCGATCCGCCCGTTGCGCATCATGATGGAGATGCACCTTCTGGCCATCTTGTACCGTCTTTCCTCCGAAAAATCTTTGCCATGCCGTTCGATATAACGCGCTTTGCCGATATAATACAGCACAAACGGCAGCGAGACCACTACCACAAAACACATTCTTAACACCGTCAACACCCCAAACTCAAAAAATCATCTTCCAAGCCTGCCCGAACCTCCACCTTACGCTACTCCTGACCGTCCCAGCAGTATGTACACAGCTTCTCCCTGTCGATTCCCACGGAAGCAATCATATCGTCCAGCCTGTGGTAACGCAGGGTCGTGAAATTCAGCTGCCTGCGGATCCGTTCCACCAACTCCCCATATTCTGCCGTGTCAGGATTCACATAGTTCTTCAGGTCGATTTCCCGGCCTTCCTGCTCCATCTCCTTCAGGACCCTCCTGGCTATCAGATCCATCTCCGACTTCGACCTGGAGAAATTCAGATATTTGCAGCCATACATCAGCGGCGGACAGGCGGGACGGATATGGACCTCCTTGGCCCCGCTGTGGTAGAGGAACTCCGTGGTCTCCCGCATCTGCGTGCCCCTGACGATGGAATCGTCAATCAGCAGCAGGCTCTTCCCCTCTATCAGGTCTTTCACGGGAATCAGCTTCATCTTGGCGATCAGGTTCCTCTGGGTCTGTATCGTAGGCATGAACGACCGGGGCCAGGTGGGCGTGTATTTGACGAAGGGCCTGGAAAAAGGTATGCCCGAACGATTCGCGTACCCGACGGCATGGGCCGTGCCGGAATCCGGCACCCCCGCCACCGTATCCGGCTTCACGTCATCCCGCTCAGCCAGCAGCGCGCCGCAGTTGTACCGCATCTTCTCCACGCTGATTCCCTCATAGGAGGATGTAGGATATCCATAGTATACCCACAGGAAGGTGCAGATTTTCATGTCCTTCCCGGGCTGCATCAGCGTATGGACTCCCTCGGGCGTCACCACGACTATCTCGCCGGGCCCCAGCTCCCTCTGGAGCTCATACCCCAGGTTCAGGTAGGCAAAACTCTCAAAGGAGACACAGTTCGCCCCCTCCTTTTTGCCCACGGACACAGGCGTCCTGCCGTGGATGTCCCTGGCCGCATAGACGCCCTTGGACGTCATGATCAGCATGGTCATGGAACCGTCGATAACCTCCTGGGCATAGTGGATGCCCTCCACCAGGTTGTCCTTCTGATCCACCAGATAGGCCACCAGCTCCGTGGCATTCAAATCCCCGCCGCTCATCTCCAGAAAATGGGCATGCCCTTTGGAAAGCAGTTCCTCCGTCAGCTTTTCCGCATTGTTGATCTTGCCCACCGTCGCGATGGCGTAAGTCCCGTGATGGGACCGCACCATCAGCGGCTGGGGCTCAAAATCGGAAATGCTGCCGATGCCGATGTTCCCTTCCATCTCATTGAAATCTTTGTCGAATTTCGTCCGGAAAGGGGCATTCTCGATATTGTGGATGGCCCTGTCAAACCCTTTCTCCTTGCCATAGACCACCATGCCTGCCCTTCTGGTCCCCAGATGGGAATGATAATCCGTTCCGAAGAACAAATCGAATACACAATCCTCCTTAGCTGCCACGCCGAAAAATCCACCCATTGTCGTCCTCCCGCTTTCTATTGTGCCAGTTCCCTGTCCGCCTTTCCGCATCAGGGCTCTTCTGCCCTGGCGGACGTTTGTCTATTAATTCAGGCTGCCCTCTCCAGGGCCTCCTGCATCACACATTCACTTCTGCCTTCATGCCCAGCAGCTCTTTGTTCTCCGCCAGCACCGGTGCCACCACATCCCGTAGGAACGCCTCCACCTGCTCCCTGGAGCGGCCCACGTATCTGGCGGGGTCCATGGACTTCTGAAGCTCCTCCAGCGTCATATGGAAAGCAGGGTCTGCCGCGATCAGCTCCAGCAGGTTGTTCTCCTTCCCCTCCACTTTCACGTTCCGGCCCGCCTCCATGGAAAGCTCGCGGATGCGCTCGTGGAGCTCCTGGCGGTTCCCGCCCATCTTCACCGCATCCATCATGATGTTCTCCGTGGCCATGAAGGGCAGCTCGCTGAGCAGATGCTTCTCGATGACCTTGGGATATACCACCAGCCCGTCCACCACGTTCAGGCACAGATCCAGGATGCCGTCCACCGCAAGGAAGCCCTCCGGAATGGACAGCCTCTTATTTGCCGAGTCGTCCAGCGTCCTCTCGAACCACTGGGTGGCGGAGGTGATGGCCGGATTCAGCGCATCGATCATCACATACCTGGACAGGGAGGCAATCCTTTCGCTTCTCATAGGATTGCGCTTATAAGCCATGGCGGAGGACCCAATCTGGTTCTTCTCGAAGGGCTCCTCCACCTCCTTGAGATGCTGGAGCAGACGGATGTCGTTGCTCATCTTATGGGCGGAAGCGGCAATGCCAGCCAGCACGTTCGCGACCCTGGTGTCCACCTTCCTGGAATAGGTCTGGCCGGATACAGGGAAGCACTCTTTGAACCCCATCTTCCGGGCAATCATGGGGTCGATTTTGTCGATGGTCTCCTGGTCTCCATTGAAAAGCTCCAGGAAAGAAGCCTGGGTTCCCGTGGTCCCTTTCGACCCCAGCAGCTTCATGTTCCCCAGCACATGCTCCAGATCCTCCAAATCCAGATAGAACTCCTGCAGCCACAGGGTGGCGCGCTTCCCCACCGTGGTGGGCTGGGCAGGCTGGAAATGAGTGAAGGCCAGCGTGGGCTGGGCCTTATATTTGTCAGCGAACTGTCCGAGCTCCGCAATGACATTCACCAGCTTCTTCTTCAAAAGCTTCAGGCCCTCTGTCATCACGATGATGTCCGTATTGTCCCCCACGTAACAGGAAGTGGCCCCCAGATGGATAATGCCCGCCGCCTTGGGGCATTGCTGGCCATATGCATACACATGGCTCATGACATCGTGGCGAACTTCCCTTTCCCGGGCTTTCGCCACTTCTATATTGATGTCGTCCGCATGGGCTTTCATCTCCTCGATCTGTTCGTCCGTGATAACAGGCTTGCCGTCCTGGCTTAAGCCCAGCTCCTTCTCCGTCTCCGCCAGAGCGATCCACAGCCTCCGCCAGGTGGTGAACTTCATTTCCGGGGAGAAAATGTACTGCATTTCCCTGCTGGCATAGCGCTCCGACAGGGGGCTCACATATTTATCCATGGCCTGCCTTTCCTCCATGGCTCGCTTTTCATCCGCGGTTCGCTTCTCATCCATACTCATAATCTCCTTTATCTGCTGATTTATCCAATTCTCTGATTTTGCGCACCAAAGTCTGCATTCTGCCAGTGGGTAAGGAATCGCCCACAAATAACTGCTGCGAGTTTAAGTCCGTTTTCCTTGTGTCTCAAGACTTTTTCCTACAGAAGTTGCAGCAGTCAGCATGCCTCATACCCACCAGCGCCGAAATCTGCCGCGATGCCACAGACCTATCGCCCGTGAATCCGGCGCAATGAAGAAGTGCATTCATGGCAGGTTATCGTGGCCGCAAGTATCTTATATGAAGATGTCCGGAAATATCATATCTTACAAAAAGCCAGAAGTCAATAGGCAGAATCCTCCGCCCCGTACTGGGCCACCATGGCCTTGATCTCCGAGGCATACGCGGGATATTTCTCCGCCACGTCCATAATCTCCCGCCTGGCCGTCTCCGCTACGCCATTATTGTAGTCCATCTGCTTGCGCAGCGCCTGCCTGCGGAGAATCAGCTCGTGGCGCATTTCCACCATCTCCCGCTTGTCCAGCAGAGCGGCCGCCTGGCTCACCCATCTCTCCGGAGCAGCAATCCTGTAGTGGGACAGTTTCGTCAGAAGCTGCCTGCGGTAATACTCCGCTTTCGCCTCCGCCTCCGCGAATTCCCGCCTCTCCTCCTTCTCCCTCCGGTACTGTACCCACAGCCTCTTCAGCGCCGCGGCGCTTTCCGTGCCGTATTTGATGCGCAGGTAGTCCGTCAGGTTCTTGTTGTTCACATACCGGATCTTCACCTTGTTCTGCAGCAGGATCAGCTTGTTTACCGCTATCTCCACCTGGTGCAGCTCCCTGTCGTCATCCGTGTACTTCACCCAGGTCACCGTCACGGCCACCGCCACCGCGGCCACCGCCAGCAGATACCCCACCTTGGTGTCCATCCGGAACACGAACTGCAGCACCACCAGCATCAGGATGCACAGCACGAAAGCCGTCACGAAGATCACGGTCATTCCCCGCAGATTGTTCATCAGATTGTTCAGCTCCTGCCTGCGGTATTCATAGGCATGCCGCTCCCTGTCCAGCCTCTGGAGATCCTGCTTGATCTTCCCGCCGTACACCTCGCACTCCGTCAGCTTCTCGATGCCCGTCTGAATCTCGGCCTCATGCTCCCGCAGACGGTAGAAGTCCGCGTCCTTCATGCGGTTCTTCCGCCCCCGGTATCGGTTGCTGTCCTGCTCCAGGGCCACCAGCCGCCCGGCGATGCCGTCCAGCTCCCGGCGCTGCGGCTCGGGCAGCGCCTCAATCTCTTCCATATCCGTCAGGTGGGACGTGATCAGGGAATACTCCCCTGTCAGGAGATTCATCTCCCGGGTGGCCTCCCCCATCTGTTCCAGGCAGTTGGCAATGTACCGGCTGCGCTCCTCCTCGTCGGAGAAATCCACATCATCCCTGTCGTAGACTACAGTCTCCCAGTCATCCGTGTCGTTTTCCTGATGCTTCTTTTTTTTGAATAATTTCGACAAAAATCCCATTGGCAAAACTTCCCTTTCTATTCCATGCGGTAGCTTTCCTTCAAAGCCTGCACCAGGCGCTCATTGTCCTCATAGAACTGCCCCCTGTCGCTGCTCCTCCGCTCCCGCCTGTGATACAGTCTCAGATAGTCCGGCTGCTGCTCCCACTCGTCCATGGCCCTCTCCAGCTTTCTCTCCAGTTCCAGGGTCTGGCTGTACCACTCCTCGCGCCCGCCCGCGAAAGCCACGTAGTCCTCCTCGGAGAGCTCCATGCGCTTTGCCGCCAGATAGGCCAGGCAGTCCTCTCTGCCTCCCTGCAGGTCGTAGGCCCGCCCAAAGCACTCCGCCGCCCTGTCATACAGCATCAGGCCCGCATACGCCACCCCTTTATTATGCCAGATCCTGGCCAGAAATTCCTGCGCCGGGATCCTTCCGCTCTCCGGTTCCTGCCATTCCCGCAACAGATTCTCATATCCCCGCAGGGCAGATTTGTATTTCTTCTTTTCCACCAGATGGTCTATCTGGCTCTTGCGCTTCTCTATGCCGCTCAGGCCCGCCCCCTGCCGGATGGCCTGCTCCGTCTCGCTCAGGGAGGCCTCGTCCCCCCAGCCCACGTACCGCAGAATGGCCGTCACGAACATGCTCAGCGACCCCTGCCTGTGCACCAGCGGGTGGAGCGCCCCCGCAAGCTCCCGCAGGCCGCACTCCCTCTCTATCCACACCAGCAGCTGGTCATTCATCACAGACAGATCCAGCAGGAACGCGTTCTCCTTCATGCAGTAGCATAGTTCCTCCATGCAATAGACCTCTATCTCCAGCCCCGGAATACAATATGGCGTTTTCGCATAATTTCCCACACAGACACTGACCCGCATCTCAAGCCACCCCTTATATCTCTATCTCTTCCTTCCACACCCGCCCGGAGGAAAGCCGGAATTCCCCGAAGCCCAGGTCGTGGACTTCCACTGCCAGGCAGTTCTCCTCCTTCATGGAAAACCGCATCCTGAGCCTTGCCATGTTCCCCGGAAGCCCCTCCAGGACGATGCGGATGGTTCTGCCGTTCTTCTCGCCGGTCTCGCTCCTCACCAGGGGCGACACTATCAGGGCCAGCTCATTGCCCTCCTGCAGATAGACCTCCATCTCCTGCTCCGCCTCGTACCAGTTGGATCCCGCGTCCAGCAGGGCGCAGTAGGACTCCTCCCCCTGCCGGAACACTTTCATGCCGATATTGGATTTCAGCTTGTCCCCTCCCAGGAACACATGGGCGCTGCCCATCTCCCCTGGCTCTATCCTCTCCTGCATGCCGCAGCATGCCCCTTTGCTGAACAGATTGTTCCCCTGGAAGACCCTTCTGCCCTTGCACAGATAACGCAGGGAATCCTTCATCCAATCCCCGGAGAAGCCGTCCCCGATCAGGAAGACGCTGCCCACGTTCCCCTTCCCGCAGACCTCCTGGGCAATCTTCAGAAAAGCGGCCTCCAGTTCCTTCTGCCTCTCCGGCGTCAGATCCCGCTCCCCGTCCTCTTCCCCCCGCAGAGGCAGGGCATATTCCGGGAAAGGATGCTTTCTCTCCTCAATGAATGTCACGATGGGAGTGGTGCGCCTGTTAGACTCCATGCGCAGGGACCGGATGCCCCCTCGCCTGTAGTCGAACAGTACCGCGTCATGGCCCCACAGCTCCCTGGGCTGCCGGAGCATATAGCTGTAGAAGCTCTCCTCATAACTCTGAAAGGCAATCCTGCCTGCCTTGAGACGGCTGCTCTCCACCATGCGGGTCAGCACCTCCACGCTCCGGGTGTCCAGCAGGCCGCAGGTGATCATAATCGCCCCCAGCTTCGGCCCCGCCTGAGGCAGCAGCCCTAAGCTTCGTTTGAAGAAAATGGCCAACAGGGCCACCGGGTCGAAGCTCTCCCCGTCAATGACCACCGGCTCCCCATCCCATGCCATGGAGAGAAGATTCTCCACAAGGACCCCTTCCTGGGAGCTGCGCAGGGCCTCCCTTCCGTAAAGCCATTGGTTCGTGCCGTACCGCTTGCACAGCACCGTAGGGATATTGTAGACCTGCGCGCCCGCCACCTGGGAAAGCGTCTCCGCCTCGCTGCTCCCTGAGGCAGCGAAACTGATCTGGCAGAATTCGTTCCCCAGGTCATATCCCACAATCAGTCTGCCGTTGTTCAGAAATCCCATGCCATCACCTCCCCGTCCATGCCTTTTTCCATAGCTAGCGCAGCCCGAACAGCCTGCTGTTCAGGAAATCCTTCTTATAATATTCCTCCAGCAGCTCGTCCATGGTGTCATAGTCCTGCAGCGACTTCGCCAGGGCGATGTCATTGATCAGCTGATACCTGCCCTCCTCGCCGCCGCTGTCGTCCCCCCGCTGTATAGTGCCGCTCTCCGTCACCTGGGATTCCCCGTCCCTCTCCTCCGTGATATAATACTGCAGGCTCTCCCCGAAGAACATCACAAAAGCCAGAAAGAACACGCCTCCGTACACTTCTTTCATATATTCGCACCGGTACTCCTGGGACTCTCCGTTCTCATGGAGGATGGCATAGTGGATGCAGACTTTGGTCTGGGGCCTGGTCCGGTATTCCACTATGGTCTTGTCGGAGAGCTCCCGCCGCAGATCCCGGCATTCCGTGAAAGCCCGTAGGAAATTCAGCCGAATCTCCTTCTCCAGCATCTCCTCCAGAAGCGCCTGTATCATCTCATCCGGTTCATCGTCTATTTCTTCCCGGTTTTCCGAAAAATATTTCAGATAGGCCAGCTTGCACACCAGCGGCACAGGCTCTTCCCGCTGGTACATATATCTAATCTCCCGGAAGACATCCCTCTCCATGAGCCTCTCCTTCACGAAACAATCGTAGGCGCACTGGGCCAGGAAGGCCTCTTCCACCTCCTGCTTCGCCCCCTGGGAGATGTAATACCGGAAAATGTCCATCTTCTCCCCCACGAAGGCCCCGGAGTACAGCATCTGCACCAGAATCCGTTCGCTGAGCTGATAACAGTCCACCTCGAAGGACCTGGCCGCTTTCCAGATGTCCCGCAGGTTCCTCGTCATCCCCTGATAATGCATGACGAGATAATCCAGCACCGCGCTGTCGTATTTCCCCTTCTGGAAGATGTGCGCCGCCGCTGCCGTGAGCAGGGACTCCTCCGCCGGGATGCCTTTCTCTGTCACGGCTCCCAACAGCCGCACCAATATCTTCAGGTCCACGAGATAAGGCCCGTACTCCGCCACCCACTGCCAGGCCAGACGGAAGTTGCCCCGGAGCACCAGGAACCGGACCACCACCGCCCGCTCCTTCGCCTCCAGCTCCCCGGCGGGAATCTTCTCCAGATATCCGTCCAGGGCCCGCATGTCGTCCGTATCATAATAATACTGCAGGATGCGCATGTACAGCTCTCTTTTCAGCCGGGGCTGTGTTTCGCCCATGGAGGAAATCCGCAATTCCCTCTTTATGCGCTGGGCAGGCTCCTCCCGGCACACGCTCTCGCTGTCGCACAGATAGAAGTCCAGCTCCGGGCAAAGCTCCCCATAAGGCAGAAGGAAGCGCAGGAACTTCCCCGGTATCATCAGCTTCTCCATGGTGTATTCCACGCTTCTGACGAAACGGTTCCGCCAGGCGTCCTCGAACACGATCGTATACCTGCTGCCGTAGAGGGCCACCCATGTCCGTTTTTCCGTCAGGATATATTCACTCGGTCGTCCGTTCCCCGGCTGGTATACATACACCTTCTGAATCCTGTCGTCCTCCACCTGAATCTGATGGGCGAACAAAAGCCTGGCCAGCGGGCCGCTGGTCTGCTCGTCCACGATGCCGGGATAGAGGAGCTTATTGTACAGATTGGCCAGGCTGCGGTTGATGTGGCCTTTTTTGATCTGTTCGGTGACGAAATGGTCTATCTTGAACCGATAGGACTCGTAGATGTCGCCCAGCCTGTCCGCGTGCTGCAGGATATAGTCATACAGATACGCCGTGCGGGCATAATCCATATTGTTCTGATAGGAGAAATAGATCAGCACCGTCTTGGGAATCTCTTCAAAGGTGTCCAGGTCCAGGGACATCATGAAATGCTCATACAGATTGGTGATCCGCAGCTGCGCGTCCACGCCTGCCCTGTACCACGCGAAGTAGTCCTTTCCCACCTTCCCGCCCTTGATGAGCAGCGTGACAATCTCCTGAAGCAGCTGGACATCCTTCCTCTTCTTATACAGCCCTGCCAGCGCCTGGAACAGCACCGGCGAATAGTCCCTTGTCCTGTGGGCCAGGTAGATCAGCTGATCCGCCGCCTCCCGCTTCAGCGCCCCCTGGCGGATGCCATACAGCAGCACCTGCTGCTCGAACCGGTCCAGCCTGCGCAGCAGAGCAGGATTGTTGTTCAGAAGAGACAGCGCTTCTATATATAATACCGGGCTCGTGCAGCCCGCAAGGAAGAACCGCTCCCACAGCTCCCATTTCTCCCTGTCCGTCCTACAGTAGTCCGCCGACAGGTACAGCAGAAGCCAGGCCACCCGCCAGTTGGAATCATCCGCCCGCAGGATCCGCTCCACATCCGCCGCCACCCTTTCCACATACTCGCTGTCCGGGTGAATCAGCGAAGTCAGATAGAGGTAATAGGCCAGCAGGGTGTCCTCCGGGCTGCACTTCTCGAACAGCTCAGCCACATGGTCCAGGATCCAGCCCGCTTCATTCCCGCGCTCCTCCGTGATCAGCAGCTGGGCCTGCAGCAGCTGGAAATGCAGCAGCTAGGACGGCAACAAGTGGGCTGGCAGCACACAGACTGGCA
>OFGX01000569.1_pt1 | contig 27309 bp, 7 predicted proteins | sample 1521831 | NCBI WGS metagenome assembly OFGX01 (sample SAMEA3504080, study PRJEB24116) | mouse gut metagenome | biome: mouse gut; feature: mouse-associated habitat; material: faeces | place: Denmark | collected 2011 | reverse complement strand
AGTGTCAAAGAATTTGTATTCAGGCTTTGATTCCCTCACCGTGAACAAAATACTAGCACCAATAACTACAATATATGGAACTTTTTCCATTCTTGCTGCTCTAATTTTATATCCAATAGTTTCACTACGATTATCCACTTCAACCCTAATACCATTTTCCATTAGTTTTTCAGAGTATCCTCTTGCTGCCTCTGCAGTTCTATCAGTTAAACTCAACACTTTAACTTGAGTAGGTGCAAGCCACAAAGGCATAGCACCAGCAAATTTTTCAAGTACTAATGCCAAAGTTCTTTCATAGCAACCAATAGAAGTTCTATGAATAATATATGGTCTCTTCTTTTCACCATTTTCATCAATATAACTCATATCAAAGTTTTCAGCAAGGAACATATCTACCTGAATAGTAATCAAAGTATCTTCCTTCCCCCATACATTTTTAATTTGTATATCAAGTTTAGGTCCATAAAAAGCAGCCTCACCAATTCCAACAGAATATTTAATGCCTAAATGGTCTAATATTTTACCCATTGTTTCTTCGGCAGAATTCCAAGTATCTTCATCTTGAATATATTTTTCAGTATCTTTAGGGTCATATTTAGAAAATCTATAAGATATATCATCTTGAAGACCAACAGCAGTAAGCATATATTTTGCAAGTTCAACGCACTTTTTAAACTCTTCTTCAAGTTGCTCAGGCATACAAACCAAGTGACCTTCGCTTATAGTAAATTGTCTTAATCTTATAAGACCATGCATCTCTCCACTGCTTTCATTTCTAAATAAAGTAGAAGTTTCTCCATATCTGCAAGGCAAATCTCTATAAGATTTCAAACCATTATTGTAAATAGTATATTGGAATGGGCAAGTCATAGGTCTTAGTGCAAATACTTCAGCCTTAGGGTCATCAACATCACCCATAATAAACATACCATCTTGATAATGGTCCCAATGCCCAGAAATTTTATACAACTCACGTTTTGCCATATACGGAGTTTTTGTTAGCATATATCCTTGTTTTGCCTCTGTATCCTCAACAAATCTTTGCAAAATCTGAACTGTTTTTGCACCTTTTGGCATAAGAAGAGCAAGACCTTGACCAATGTTTTCATCAGTCATAAAGTAGCCTAATTCTCTACCAATTTTATTATGGTCACGTTTTTTTGCTTCTTCCATTTGCAACAAATAATCTGCCAAATCAGATTTTTTGTCAAAGCAAGTACCATAAATTCTTGATAGCATTTTATTTTTTTCATTACCACGCCAATACGCACCTGTTAAACTTGTAAGTTTAAAGGCTTTAATCATACCTGTATTATGCAAATGAGGTCCACTGCACAAATCAGTAAAATCACCTTGCTTATAAAAAGAAATTACTGCATCTTCTGGCAAATCATTAATCAATTCTACCTTATAAGGCTCATCAAAATCACTCATAAGTTTAATAGCCTCTTTTCTTGCAAGTTCAAACCTTTCAATAGGATATTTTGCCTTAACAATAGCCTTCATTTCCTTTTCAATTTTTTCCAAATCTTCAAAAGTAATAGGTGTTTTAAAATCTATATCATAATAAAAACCATTATCAATAGCAGGTCCAATAGCAAGTTTAGCAGTAGGATAAATATTTTTAACTGCTTGTGCTAAAATATGTGAACATGTATGTCTGTACACTCTCTTACCTTCTTCGTCATCAAAGGTTAATACCTCAAATTCACTATCACTATTAATAATCTCACTCATACCGCAAATTTTGCCATTTATTTTGCATGCAACGGCACAACGTGCTAATCCCTCACTTATACTTTTTGCAAGTTCAAAAGCACTTATGGAATTTTCACATTCAATAACACTTCCATCTTTTAAAACTATTTTCATAATACTACCTCCAAAGAGCAAAGCCCTTTATAATAAATAATGCTAAATAAGTTATTCTTTATTTAATTATGCTTACTACTATAGTTTAGTAACCAAATAATCTTGATTATCACATTAACCAAATAACTAGTATAAAAACAAAACATCCTTATGCTAATTACAGCATAAGGACGATAAAATCGTGGTTCCACCTTACTTTACACAAAAAAATTGTGCCTTATTTCATAATATCACTTATGTAGTGTACGACTTTTTTAGTGGTGGTACATAAAATAACCATTACATTCTCACACCAACCGAATGCTCTCTGAAAATAGCCCTACTTTATGCGTGTCCTCTAATCGTAAAGTTGTAATTTAATTATAAACATTATTTTTCATTTTGTCAAGACTTTTATGAATAAAATATACTGTACAATTACACATAGCAAAATATATAAACATTAATAATTATTCAATTAGTATGCAAATATTCTTATCCACAAGAGTTATATTAATTTCAATAATTAAATTTACGTTATCTATTCAATGCATTTTAAGTATTCAGATAAAATTACTTTTGCTTTTACTAAATCATGCTCCAAATAATTGCCACACTCTTTACGAGTATTTCCTGGTATCTCTTCTAACATCAAACACTTTTTAATACATTCAACAACAAGCCTCTTTGTATCATCATAATCTACACCTAACATTAACAAATAAAAACCTGTCCTACACCCCATTGGTCCAAAATAAACAACATTTCCCTTTTGTGTGGAATTTCTAACTATGGTGGCAAATAGATGCTCAATTGTATGCATAGCACTATTATCCATATAGTCACCGCCATTAGGAGTTTTCACTCTTAAATCGTAAGTATATATATTATTAGCAACACCGCTTAAATAAAAGCCTTTTTTATGAATATCATGGTCTATTGTAAAAGATTTAATTTTTTCCATATCTTCACCTTTCTATTTAAATTCATTTTATTTTATCATATATTTTCAAATTTTTCAATGTATTTATTATAAATTATTTCAAATTATAAATCCACATAAAATAGATTTTTATTTAATCTATAAATTTATAATAATTATAATTAAATTTTACAAAAAAATCCAGATTTTGTATTTACTTTTTATTAAAATAATGGTATAATTATTTTGATAGATTATAAGTTAGTCTAAAAATAAATAAATTGCTAATTAATCGGAAAGATATTTTTGATAACATCTATGGTTTAAAACCATATTCATATATAAATAATAGCCAAATTATAACTTAAAATTTTGGCAAACCAATTAAACAATAACTAAAGATTTTGAAACTTAACATATATTTATATTTGCTTAAATTAGTATACCCTAATTATATTTTGTTATAGTTTAGTATAAATTTAAGTGTTTTAGCAACATTGTAAGTATTTTATATTCTAAAATACTTGTTAAAAAGATTTAAAATTAAAAAATTATCAAAAATTATTACCGTACAATTATCAAAGTATAATTTACTAATAAAAATTCAGGTTGTACCTAACTTGTAAATTAGTAAATGTATAATCTTAAGTGTATGGTTTTTTATTTACTTTTTCTTCCGATTTTATATAAATAGAGGAATTATGAATAAACTATTTTACTTATCACCTGCCAAGTTTTGGCATCAGGCACTACCATTAGGCAATGGACATACTGGTGTAATGGTATATGGTGGTAAATGTACAGAAAAATTAATGTTTAACGATAGTAACCTATGGTCAGGTTACCCAAAAAATCATGATAATCCAGAAAGTCTTGAATACTTAGATGAAGTAAGAGACTTAATTATGGCTGGAGAAAATCGCTTAGCACAAGATTTGATTGAGGAAAAATTAAGTGGAGACTATAGTGATGCTTATCTTCCACTTGCAGAAATTAATATTAAACTAATTGGTGGCAATAAAAAGAATTATAAAAGAAGTTTAGATATTTCAAATTCTATTTTAAATATAGATACTGCAAATATAAAAAGAGAGGCTTTTGCTAGTTATCCTGCCAAAGTTTTTGTATATAAAATCACTTCAAAAACACCTATTAGCATTACACTAAATGGCAAATCTCAACTTAAGTATGAAATTAATACTACTGATGGCAATTTTAATATTTTAGGCAATGCACCTGATTTTGCTGCTCCTCACTACTTAAAAACTAAAAAAGTTGCATCATATGATGAAGGTAAGGGAATGAGTTTTTGCCTTTCTTCAAAATTTGTAACAAATGGTAGTATTTCAACAAATGACAAATCTGTTTTAATATCAAAAGCAACAGATATAACAATATATTTTGCTACCGCAACTGGTTTTGTAGGCTTTGATAAAATGCCAAAAACATCAAAAAAATATGCTTTTGAATTAACACAAAAAACTCTTAATCAATTATCAAACAATTATGAACAAATCAAGCAAAATCATATAATTGATTATACTTCTATTTACAACAAACAGTCTATTGATTTAAAAAGTGATATTGACTTACCTACTGATAAGTTATTAAAAGATGCAAAACTTGGCAAAGTACATAATGGTCTTATTGAACTTATATATAATTATGGCAAATATTTGCTAATATCCTCTAGCCGCAATGGTGGTAGCGCTTGCAATTTACAAGGTATATGGAATAAAGATTTAAAAGCAGCATGGTCTAGTAACTATACTGTTAATATAAATACGCAAATGAACTACTGGGGTATGAGTCAGTGCAATATGTCTGAATGTGCAGAACCTTTTGTTCGCCTTGTAAAAGAAGTTATGTATCACGGAAAAACTACTGCACATATAAATTACAATTGTGATGGCTTTACTTGTAACCATAATGTTGATATTTGGCGCAAAACAGCCCCTGTTAAAGGCGATAGCGAATATATGTTTGCTCCATTGTGCGGAGTATGGCTTGCAAATGAATTATATGAACACTTGCGTTATGGTGATATGGAAGAACACCGAGATACTATCCAAACAATTACGACAGAAGCAGCAAAATTTGCTTGTGACTGGTTGATTTTACGTAATGGTCAATATATTACTTGCCCATCAACCTCACCAGAGGCATCATTTTTAAAAGATGGCAGTAAAACAAGTGTGGACTATGCCTCTGCATTTGATTTAGGTTTGATAAAACAATTATTTGCTAATTATATGGAATTTGGGAGTGATAAATCATTATTACAAAAAATTTCACAAAGACTTGCCAAAATTAGACCTTTCACTTGTGGCGAAAATGGCATAAACGAATGGAGTAGTGATTATGTTATGCCTGAAAAAGGACATAGACATTTTTCACCAATGTATGCTTTTTATCCAGCAAAAGTTATTGGTTATAACAGAAATCCACAGGAAAGAGAATGGATAGAAAAATTATATAATCGTAGGATAGAAAATAGTTCAAGTTTTATAGGTTGGAGTTCTGCTTGGGGAATATGTCTTGCAGCAAGACTACGAAAACATGAAAAAGTAAAAATGATAATAGATAAGATGGTTAAATCATCATTCTTTAAAAATCTTTTTGATTTTCATCCACCATTCTTCTTCCAAATTGATGGTAATTTAGGTTTCTTATCAGCAGTAAACGAAATGTTAGTTACAGAAGAAGATGGAGTTATTGAATTGTTACCTGCTTTGCCAGACAAACTTGACAAAGGTGAAGTTAAAAATATTAGAACTGCAACTGGAAATGTGATATCCTTCAACTGGGAAAATGGTGTTATTACTTCGCTTAATGTGCAAGGTGAAATAATGAAATTAAAAAATTTACATTTGCAAGAAGGCTTATTACTTGAAAATGTTGAATTGATTTAATAAATAAAATTAAAAATATATAAAACGGATAAATGGTTATTATAAAAATAATCATTTATTCTATAGTTAAGGAGAAAATTATGTTGCAAATAAAAAGGCCACGAATCCCACGTTTTGCTAAATGGGCAAAAATAAATATCCCATTTACTAAGCCAAAGCATTATATTGGAATTGATGGTAAAAGTATTGTTTATAGTGTAAAAGAAAATACAAGTTATGCTAATCATATTGAAATGTCTTCAATATACACATCTGGTATAATTAGTTATGGTGCTGATAATAAAGGAAAATTAAAAATTATGCGCCATATAGTTTATCCTACACTACGATGCTACCCAAATAATACTGGTGGCTCACTTGACCATAATTTTAAAGGTGTAACAATTACACTTGTAGATAACAAAAAATCCGAATGTGTAACAGACTTTATTTTTGATGGTTTTTTGACTATTGCAAGCAAAATTGATAAATTAAAAATTAGTCGAAAATTATTTCCTGCAACATTAGAAAAAGTATTTATTGAAAAAATTACATTAACAAATACTTTTAATAATCAAATAAGCATTAAAATAGATAATAATGATAAAGAAGTACTTACTCCAGCAAGATATGGCAATATGCGTGAACATTATAAATTATTTGCATATATATCTACAAATCAAGTAACTTTGCAACCAAATGAGAGTGTTATTATTAATGTATGTTATTGTGCAAATAGATTAACAGAACAATTTAACATAGACTTTGAAAAAGAGGAAAAATTACGTACAGATTTTATTAATAGCCTTGATGACAAACTAATAATAAATACACCAAATAAGCATATTAATTTAATGTCAAGATACGCAAAAATTAGAGGTTGTGAAAGCATATATATGACAAAATCAGGTCTTATGCATTCTCCTGGTGGTGGCAACTATTATGCTGCGTTGTGGACAAATGACCAATGTGAATATATTAACCCTTTGTTTGGATATTTAGGTTATGAAACAGGCGAAAAGCAAAGTGTAAATTGTTATAACTTATACCGCAAATATGTGTTTGAGGATAAGGCAGTTATTACAAGTATAATAGCAGAAGGCGATGATATATGGCATGGTGCAAAAGACAGAGGCGATAGTGCTATGTATGCCTATGGTTTGGCAAGATATTTATTAACTTATGGTGACAAAAAACTTGCTACAGATTTTATTGATTTAATAGACAAAAGTTTAACTTATACTATATCACAAACAAATGAAGATGGTGTTATTAAATCAGATAGTGACGAATTGGAAAACAGGTTGGAATCAGGCAATGCTAACTTATGCACATCTACTTTAGCATACGATGCAATGATTAGTGCTTCATATTTGCACAACGAATTAAACAACCTAGACAAAGCAAATTACTACAAAATAAAAGCAGAGGAATTAAAGGAAAATTTACTAAAATACTTTTCTAAAAATGTAGAAGGCTACCCAACCTTTATGTATTGTAAGGAAGAGCCAAAACTTCGTTCTTGGATTTCTATGCCTATGGTAGTTGGAATATTTGAAAGAAGCAAAGCCACTAAAGATGCTCTACTATCACCAAAATTGAGAATGGCTGAAGGGTTACTTTCTGCAAGTGGCGACAAAACTTTTTGGGATAGGTCAACTTTGTACACACTAAGAGGTTTGTTTTATGCAGGATTTGCAAATGAGGCTTTAGAACTATTAGAAAAATATAGTACAGCAAGACTTTTAGGTGAACATATACCTTATGCAGTAGAGGCTTTCCCAGAAGGTAATCAAGCACAATTATCAGCAGAAAGTGGACTTTATTTAAGAATATTTACTGAAGGAATACTAGGTATTCGCCCTACCGGATTTGGCAAATTTAGTTTGACTCCAAACTTGCCAAAAAATTGGGATTTTATGGAATGTAATAAAATAAAATTTGCTGGCAAATTAATAGATATTAAAGTTGAACGCAAAAAATCAGGTTACAAATTAACCATTACAAATGATGGAATAACTTTGGACTTTGAAGGCAAAAATTTTGAAATCCAATTGTAAAATTAATTCACTATAAATAAAAAGTCACGGATAACCGTGACTTTTTATTTTAAATATTAATTTTTTACTAAAACATCAACACAAATTGGTAAATGGTCAGATATTCTACTTGTTCTATCCGCATTATTATGAAAATAATCTGACGATAAAACTCTAAATGTTAAAACTTCCGCCAAATGATTATTTGACATAAATATATGGTCCCAAGTCGGGTCCTCATACAAATACCCTCTCGTATTATCACACAATTTTTGAATGTTATCCACAAACTTGCAGTCAATAAATTTTGTTCTTAACTTTTCATAAGCAAATGAACCACAAGGTTTACCATAACATTTAAAATAAGTCAAATCATTTTCTTGTGAATATATATCCTCAGTAAATCGACTATTTTCATGCTCCATTGAATTATAATCACCTGTCATAAAAATTGGCATATTAGGATAGGCGTGCTTTAACATATCTATACATTCTATTAATTCGTCAACTTGGCTTAACATAATACTTTTTTCTTTTTCATAATCTTTCATTCGTATTAAATTAAGATGAGTTGAAGTCACAATTAATTTTTTATTATCACTTTTCCTCTCAAATACTCCATAAGTTATGGCTCTGCAACCATTTTTGTCACCTTTGGAATACTTTTTCAAACCGCTTGCAATTAATGTAAGTTTACTTTTGTTATAAATAATTGCGGAGCGATTTTCCATAAATACAGAATTCTTTTTTTCTATAACTTCATAATCACTTAATTGAGGTAGTAGATACTTGTACCAGTCACTACACATTTCCTGCATGCCTATAACATCAGGAGCATAGTGTTTTACAGCCTCAGCAAAGCGGTGTGCTCTTGGTTTAACTGGCTCTCCACCCCAGTCAGCAATATGTACTAACACATTAGCAGACATTATCCTAAAGCAATTTTCGTCCAGTTTAGAGTTATCTTCCTTTTTTAATTCAACAAACTCCTCTTCACCAAAAACATAGCAGTCTTCCGCCTTTAATTTACAGCCACATAACGCAATAGATAACAATGTAACCAAAATTACAATTGCAATTATTGTAATTACTCTATTTTTTTTCATATTTCCCCTATTTATACAATTACTCAAGTATTGTATTTTTAGTTTGCTCTATTATTTCCTTTCCATTTAAGTTTTTATCTTTAAAAATAATACTTACAACATAAGTTACAATTGGACTAACCGCCATACAAATTACACCAATTAATGGTGCTCTTTTTACGCCATCAGAAATCATATTACCAAAAGTCAAACCATTTGCTTTAGGCTCTATAACCCCAAATACGATAACCAAAATAAGTGTAATAATAAGGCATGCTATCATTGAAGCATACGCACCATACTTATTAACTTTTTTGCTATAAAGCCCTAAAACGTATGGTCCTATAAAGCAGCCAGCAAGCACACCCCAACTTAAAGACATTAATGTTACAATTGCGGTAATTTTAAACACTGCAAGCAATACAGATACCACAACAAAAAACAAACAAAAACCTCTTAACATCCAATTAACTTGTTTATCTGTAGCATCTTTTTTGATAAATCCTTTATAAGCATCAACCGCAACAGAAGATGCACCAGATAGTGACAATGATGCCAAAGTTGACATACTTGCAGATAAAACAAGCACTACAATTAAACCAAGTACGGCACTAGGCAAAGCCTTTTGTAACATTTGAGGTACAATTAAATCAAATCCACCCTCTGGCACTTCGCTAAAAAACAAATGACCAAGAGAACCAGTAAAATACGCACCAAATCCAATAACCAAACAAAATACAGTACTTACAACCATTGCTTGATTAATAGACTTATTACTTTTTACAGCATAAAATTTATGTACTGACTGTGGTAATCCCCAAACACCAAAAGAAGTTAATAATACAAGTATAATGCAGTTAAACAATGGAGAATCAAGCCCGCCACCATTTGCTGGAACTAAACCAAATCCATCAGTCCAAAGTTTGCTTAATCCCTCACTCCAATTAACCTCTGGTGCTCTTAAAAGCAAAAATACCATTACAACAACGCCAATTAGCATAATTATACCTTGCACAAAATCTGACAAAGCAGTAGCAAAATAACCGCCAAAGAAAAGATAAAGTGCAGTAAGTACAGCCATTATAAAAATACACCAAATACTATCTATACCAAAAACCATTTCAAAAAGATAACCTAGTCCTTGATATACACTAGCAGAATAAGGAATTAAAAAAGCAAAAATAATTATCGCGGAAAAAAGTTTAAGTCCTCTATCCTGAAAACGTTTTTCAAAAAATTCAGGCATAGTACTTGCCCCTAAGTTGTGAGTCATAAGTCTTGTGCGTTTTGCAAGTATTTTCCAAGCAAGCAAAGCACCTATCAAAGCATTGCCAATACCTATCCAAATAGCACCAAGTCCCATAGTCCAACCAAACTTACCCGCATATCCTACAAATATAACAGAACTAAAATAGGTAGTGCCATAAGCAAAAGCAGTCATCCAACCACCTAGTCCACGACCTGCCAAAAAGAAATCGTTTAAAGAACGACTTTTTTTACGACATACTATAGCAATTACTATCATCATTAGGATATAAGCAACCAATATCAAAGATGGTGCTAATTTATCACTTACAGCGGCAAATAACATACAAAACTCCCTATTTTTCCACATTTACCCTTTAAGTATACAACAAATCCACTAATATAGCAAGAAAAAGAAGAATATTAACCTATTTTAACAAAAATTTAATATTATGTTTTCATAAATCAAATTTTTTAGTTAAAAGTCTTTTTTAGTTGCTATTTTTACATGCAAATTAAAACACAAAAAGCCTTTGGATAACCAAAGGCTTTTAAGTTGTTTTATAACACATTTTAATTACTATTTATTAATTGTTAATCTTAATAGTTTTCTTCACCATCAAGTTCAATATCTTGACATTGTGGGTTGTATAGTCTTAATACATACCAGCAAATCAATGCAGCAGATACTATCATTAAAATTAAGAAACCTAACAATATATACAAAGTAGTATTTGTTGCTTTAGTTTGATTTTTAATATTAAATCTAAAGTAGTTTACAACATCCTCTTCGTCATAAGCATAGTTAGTATCGCTAATATTAGCAGTCATTTGATAATTACCTGGATAAATCTCGTCATTACCATCTTTATCTTTACCAGGAGCAGAGAAATCAATTTCGTCACCACTACCGCTCATTACCTCAGTTGTAAATGATTTAATCTCAATTTTTCTACCATACATATCAAGATAATATGCTGTTACTTTAATTTCACTACCCTCATTAAATCTAGCATTCAAGCCTTTCTTATCATATTTATATTTTTCGTCAATTTCATAAATAATCTTAACTTGAATAGGTTTAATTGTAAGTGTAGCCTCTATTTCTGCAGACTCATAGTTATTATCCTTAACAAATGGAGCAGATAATCTGTAGAATGTAACTAAAATAGTGTATTCACCAGCATTGATAAATTCATTTTTCTTCATAACAATACCAATGTTTCTTCTAGCAAATTCATCATATTGCTCTTGAGTAAAGTCTATATCATGAGGTTTACCATTGTAAGTTGCTTCTTTGTCTTTTAATAAGAACTCAGTCATTGAATCAATTTCTGCTTGCAAATCATCAGATTTAGCAACTATAAACTCTTCTACAACTCTTCTCTTTTCAGTAACTTGAGCATCACCATCTTCATGGCCATCATTTATAACAACATCTTCAACAACGTAGTCACCATTTTTATCTAACTTCCAAAGTTCAACTATTTTAGTCTCCCAGTTGTTAGAATCATCTGTACGTGTAATTTCTGCTGTAACTTTATAACTACCTGCTTTAGTAACACCCTTAATCTCTTTACCATCATATAGATAACGAACACTAAATCCTTCAGCAATAAGTTGCTCTTCGTCTACAAGTTTAATTGAATACAAAGCCTCACGACCTTCAGTTTTAGTATACATTATACCAGTCTCTAATTGTTCAGCATTTGGAGTTTCACCATCAATTAACCAAACACTACTATCAAATTTACCAACTCTGTCACCAATTTTCTTTTTATTGATAACAACATTAATTACATAAGCATCACTTAAAATGTTGTCATTAGTAATAATTACACTAACTTTGTAAGTACCAGCATTAATTACTACTTCATTTTCAAATTGAACTTCAGTTTCCAAAACACCCAATTTATCCAAGTCTAGTTTACCTTGTTCACCAAGTTTGAAAGTAATAGGATGTCCGTTATATTCAGTTTCAAATTTACCATCTTGTGGTACAGGAGTAGTAACAGATATACCATTTTCAATATATTCAGCATCAAGACTAATAGAGTTAACTGGAGCCTTGCTAATAACAGCACTTACTTGACCATTACCAATTCTAAAGTTGTTATCTCTAACTCTCATTCTAATAGGAACATTATAGGTACCAGAATTAGGGAAATACAAACCAAGTTTACCACCAGTAACAATATCTGTAGGGTCATCGTTAACAGGTTTTTGTCTGATAACTATTACACCCTTGCTTACATATTCCTCAATACCAAAATACAAAGTGTTAATACCTTGAGCAATACCTGTATCAGGGTCCATGTAAGGGTCAGCAATACCATTATCAATTAATGCTTGAATATCATTTTCAGTAAGCAATAAGTATGTGCCACCAGAAAATACAGTATTAATATTTTCAACTTCCAAATCAACAACACGTTGAGCAATAGAAATAATAAATGTATTATTAACCAAACTCAAATTGTTATTTATTGTTAAGCCAAGACCAAATGAAATATTATATTCACCTGCAGCATCTTTATCATTATCACTGAACTTATAACCATACTCTTCTTCTGGAGTATCAGCAGTAATACCAAGTAATCTTTGTAACTCAGCCTCAAAATCTTTGTCAAGTGACAAGTTAATTTTATTGCCTAAGCCATTAAATGTTTTGCTAATAGTAATTACACCATTTTCATCCTTTACATTAATTGTTTCATCAATATCAGCATATTTAGCAGTATCCAATTTAACTTCTAATCTGCGAGTTAAAATATTCAAATACGTACTAATTGTAATATCATTAATCTTTTCGCCTGAAATTACAAGTGTAACACCATAAGAACCAGCATTTACAACACTATCAGCACTTACAACTCTGTTTCCTACACGATAAGTATATTTAAAGTTAAAATATTTATCTACACCACCATTTGCAATTTCTTCTTCAGTAAGCAACAACTCAAGTCTGCCACGTAATTCATCACTAATGTTTGTAGAGTCAAGATTTACAACTTTATTATCAAAGTAAACACCATCAATAGGAGTTTCACCTTCAGGAACTTTTTCAACAGGCGCACTCAAATCGTCATTAGTTGCAGAAACAGTTGTTGGAATAACTCTAACTTCATAAACCTTAGTAAATGGAGAGTATCTGTCATCACCACGCAAAATTTTTAAAGTAACAATGTAGTAACCAATTTTATTAATATTAGAATTTGCTTCTTCACTTGGTCCATACAAAATCACCATTTTTTCTCTTAAAGCAGTTGTTTCAAACTCTATTAAAGACCTAAAGTCAATTAATCCATTTATAAACTCTACTTCAATTACACTTGTATTAGGGTCTAAGTCACGGATAAAGAAGTTTCTTCCTTCCTCAACTTTGTCACCTACTACATTAAAGTAACCAATAAGCATATTAGGGTCACTTAGGTTAACATAGTTTACCAAAGTATCTTCGTTTAACAAAATAACATAGTAGTATTTGCCTAATGGTGCTCTTTTACCAGGAATAAATTGAACTTCTTCTTTATCCTGATTTTTATAAATAATGTCAAGATATACTTTGTTATTTTGTACATCATAAAAATATGCACTAACATTTGGTGTTTCAAAGCATGTAATAGAATTTAATTCACCATCTATGTAAATATTTTGAATTATTGCTCTTATTATTCTTAAGTCGCCTCTAGTATTTACACCTTCTGCTAACTTATAGTTCAAGCAGTCATCATCAATAGTAGCAGTAACATTATATCTACCAGCATTTGATTTTTGAGTAGCATTTGTGTGATAAGTGATTTTTAAATCCTCATTAGTATCGCCACGAACTAACTCATTTACACCAACAGAAACACTAAACTCAGGTAGTGGCTGCCAATAAGTTTTTTCTGCATAATCAACAGTCATATCATTTATAGTTTTCTTTTCAATACCAAGATTAGTAACTGTTTTAAGTTGGCTATTCAATTGATATTGTATTGGATTTTCGTCTGCGTCAACAGCATTAGCCTCAAATACATAGTAGTTATTTTGAACTTGACCATTAGTAATTGCAAAATCATACATAGAGTCTACTCTAATTTGAATAATCAAATAGTATTTTTCATCTCTTCCTTCATTTGCATTATATACTGGTTTGTTGCCATCTGGGTCACTATAAAATCCCGCAGAAACTACTTCAATATAATCATTGAAATTATCAATATTATAACTACCACCTAATTTATTTAAAATTGCTTCTGCTTTTGCTTTTCTTTCTTCATCAGAAAATCTTACAGAAATTCTATCTAAATCAAAGTATTGTGTTTTATCATATACTTTAGTTAAACCACCATTATCAGATGTGATATTGATATCACCAATTAATACTTCAATGGTTTCTTGTTTAACCAAAATAGTTACTGTACCTAAAATGGTTTTAGAATTGTGTTGATATTCACCATTTTCAAGTTGTTCGCCTCTTGCGTTGCTTATTAATGTAAAGTTAAATTTAACACCAGGAGTGTCAACTGTTGATTTAATTTCAGCAGTAAACACATTGTTAATGCTTTGTGCAACAGTATCTTTAGTGTTTTTCTCATTTTCTGGGTCAACTGCAGCCTCAAAGTAAACTCTACCACCACTAGGTCCAAAGTTTGCAGTGATATCTGCAAATACAGACTTACTTGAACTCATACCTTCTAGAAAATCTGTTGTAGAACCATCAAGATTTTTAATATAATATTTAATCTCTGTACCTTCTTTTAAATCAGGGTTAGTTTTGTCTATTTGTGCAGTAAAAGTATACTCAACAGATTTCATTGCTTTATCATATACAGTTACTTTGTAATTATAATAATCACAAGATATAGTTGCCATACCATCTGTATCAACTGGTGCATTATCTGTTACTAAACTCCAACCAGTACTGCCTATTTCCTGTCTTTCAAGTTTTACAGTATAAACACCGGAGTTGGCATCTGAAACTCTAAATTTAACTGTTTGAGTATTATTGTACCAAACATTTTGTTCTTGTAAAAAGTCAAATGCACTTTCATCAAGTTCCGGAGCAATGTTATCAATATACAAAGTAGGAAGTGCTTTTGGCACAACTAAGTCATTACTATCAAATTTAGAGAAAACTACTGGATTATTATTTCTGTAACCAATAAACTCATAATTTGCACCAGCAAGTGTAGTAGTCTCTGCTATTTTAAAGTTAAAACCACTTGCTGCAGTATGTGTAACATCTACACTCTTGTAAGTTGTATCTCCAACTTTTCTGTATTCTACTCTATCAACAATACCATCTCTTACAATATTGCCAGCATTACTAGTAGGTGAATAAATTTTTACAGTAATACTTTGTTCTTGTTGCCAACCACTAAGTGTAATTATTCCATCAGTAATATTTGCGGGGTCCATCTTCAACCCATTAAGTGCAGTTTGAGCAAAACAAAATCTGTTTGTATTATCTACATAAGAAAAGTTTTCATTTGTATTACTTTTTATTACAACGTTCATAGCCTTTCTAGGATATGTCAATTGTGTTAACAATTTAGTTTTGTCACCATCTATACAGAACTTAACAGTTGACTTATCAAAACTTACAGTAGTAGACTGTTTTACTTCATCAATTTCAATTTTTAAATTACTTGGAAATGCTTGTGCCGCAAATAATGTCAAATAATCATTACCAGTATAAGTTTGCGAAGTTAAAACACTTAATTGCCCAAACTTTTTACCAGTTACAATTTCAAATCTCTTATCCGTAGCCATATTAAAATCATAGTTAAAACTATTGCAACTTGTAGAAGCATATCCTACTACTGGCTCTTGACATATAGCATCAGTATCTGCTTCACCAACACGGAAGAAACAGTCATACTGATTTCCAGATATTGTCTTTTTAATATTCAATTTACCAGGAGTATTTGTAAAAGCCATTTCAATAGCACCAAATTTACTATTATCATATTGTGCCATATCAATTTTTGCTTTGCCAAAACTTCTATCTATCTTACCTCTTGCAGTATCAGAAACATCTTTACCCCAATCCGCAGTAGCATTAGTAGGCAAATCATCTTTACCATAACCCGATACAATAAAATTTGCTCTTGCATTACTATCTGCAAACCAAGGAGAACCATTCATATTAACATGTGTTGATGTTGGAGAATAATAGCCATTAGGTATACCTGTCATTGCAGCCGCCTTGGATGTATCATGATTATCAACTACATAGTTTACACCATTTAATTCCCATGAGTTAGTCCAAAATCTACCTTGATAATCCCAAACTACCCCTTTTACGCCAGAAATATTATATCCAGCAACTGCACCAACTAAATTCAATTCACCTTTTTGTGCACTACCCCAACTACCTTCAGCAATTGTATTGTCAGCACTCAAACAAACCCCTGAGCCACCAACCATCATAAGGTTAGAGGTATTATTTGCTGCAGTAGCACTGGTATACGCACCATAAACACCACCTACAATACCCATATGTAATGCTTGAAAACCTGAATTAACACCTTTCCAGTTTTTTGTGTTAACTTTTAACTCAGTATTTCCTTGAATATTAACATAAATGTTATTCAATGTACCACTTTGTGCACCGCAAACACCACCCATAATCAATTTGTTTGCATTGCCACCATCAGCAACCACATTTGCGTGCATTTGAATTTTAGAACTATTTATGTTAAGTCTAACATTTTCAATAGTTCCTCTATTTTCACCACATACAAGTCCAAAAGTTGCAATAGTTTTTCTACTTTTAGAACTACCGGCATTAGGCGATGCAAATTGCCAGTTAATATTACTACAATCAAAAGTTACATTTTTAATTGTTCCTTTATTAACACTGATAAATCCTGCTCCAGAATAGTTATCGCCTGAGCCATCCTTCCATGTATATAATTCTGGCCAATTGTCACCAGAAGCATTTGTCTTTAAGTAAATAGTTTTACCATTACCATTAAAATTACCAGTATATGCATTACCATTTGGTTTACCATTACCCCAATCCAAATCAACATCATTTACTAAATACCCATTGCCATTGGAACTTATAAGACTTTTTAATTGGTCTTGCGTACTAACAGGCGTACCAGAAAGACCATCTGGATTAGTTTTACCAGTTGTAGTATTTGAAAGATTAACAGAATCGGCAACATTGCCAAGCAGACCATCTGTTATACCTTCCGAAAGGTTACCCTTAGGGTTATATAACAATAACCCTGTGGTAACAGATAGTAGCATTGCAATAATCACAGCAACTGCCGTTACTATTAATTTTCTTTTATTTCTTACTGATTCTCTCATAATTCCTCCTAAAATCAGTTTTCCCTTGCTATAGGTGCTGCTACTCTAAAGTATAAATATACTTCTTGAACTTTTGACTCATCTACTGTAGGGCATTCACCATATTCATTATTTTTCATATTAAATAATCTTACAGTTACTTTTGCAATACCACCTTTGTCACCAATAGTAATACCTCTATCAATAATCTCAAAGTTTAAAACACTATCAGTTATAGGCGCATATTTACCGCGTTCTTCAGCAGTCATATTTGCAAGTTCTGCTCTTCCTGCAGCATCGTTTTTAATAGTTCTTTCAGCACTAATTAAATTACCATCTTCATCATACTCAGCAGGTTTTCTGTAACTTATAGTATAAGTTAGCCTATCGGTATAATCTGTAACTCTTCCATCAGAAGATATCAAACGCAAATCCAAATTATCAAATTTCTTATTTGCAAAATCCTCATAAGAAATATCACAATATCTCTCGCCATTATCTGGGCCAACCTTAACATAGTTAATTACAGCCTCATTAATAGCAATTGTAATACCTTGTACTAAGTTTAAGTTGAAATTACCTATATTACTATAATCTTGAGTAAATCTTACTTCTACATTGTCATAAACACCGGCTTTACCCCAAGTCATAATTCTTTCGTTACCTACGGTTGCCTCTGTATTTACTACTTTTGAGAAATCCCAACTATTGTAATCTACATTGTACACTTCATGGTCGCCGTTTTTAAAGTAAACATCAACTTTTTTTGGCAAATCGCTTTGGCTTTGAATTACGTCCATTATTATTGTATTTTTACTATCAAATCTTACATAGTCAATAATTCTTGGTTTAACAATTACTTTTCTTGTTAAAATCTCTTGGTCTTTATGAGCATTTGCAAGTCTTATAGTAAGTTCAGTTTCAAAACCTTCTGCACTAGTCCACTTATTGTAATTTGCAAGGCCTGTAATATTGTTATTAGCATCAAGTTCAAACAATTGGTCTTTGCCAGGAGTAATACTAATACTTTCAACTTCTTGATAAATTCTTCTTCCATCACTAGTCAAAACCAACATTTTTTCTGCCTTGTAATAGTTCTCAAAGAAATCATTAAAGTTAAACACACTTATTTCAATTGGGTCTTTTTCTACAAGTGTCAAGTTAGCATTATGCCAATGTATTTTTATAGGTTTATTAACTGCTTGCGCACCAACCAAGTTAATTGTTACTGTAGTTTCAATTGTATGGTCTTCAATTGTTTGTTGTGCTGCATTATTCAAAACAAACTTATTATTAGCACCTTCTACATTTCTAATATAGATAGATTTCTTTAACTCTTTATTAGTCAATGTAATAGAAGTTGGAAGAGTTCTACCAGCACGAACCTCAATGTTTTCTGCCATTGTATTAGGGTCTTGTATAAATGCTGTATTATCCTCTATTACTACTCTAACTGTAGTTGTATAAGTTTTACTTGCAATAATTGCAGTACCAGTTGCAATGTAATAACCCGTTTTCCACATTCCGCCATTTTTAAATGCATCCATATTATCTCTAGTAAATGTAGTATCACCACTAGGGACATTATTTGTCAAATTAAAGCCATCAGTATTAAAGTAAGTTATATTCCATACGACATCTGCTGCTTTTGTCAAGTAGTTAGGACTATCATTTCTTGTACTTTCGTAATACATCTTGTATTTTTGTGGTACATAGGCCTTTTGTTCAAACTTATTAGCAAAATTTGTGCTACTATCTACCGCAACATCAAAGTGAATGTATGGAGACTGGAATCTAGCATTGTTCAAATCAATTGGGTCCATATATCCAAAGAATGCTTGTTGAGACAAATCATTGAATATTCTTAGTTCTAATCTGTTTCTGTTAATCCCTTTATTATTTTCACCATAACCAATAAGTTGAATATTATCAAGTTTACCATTTATGATATAAACATTTGCGTTCAATTCCACAAACTCTGGCATTGGCAACAAACGAGATACTAAGTCTAAAATATTATCTTGAATACCTCTTACAACACCTTTTATAGCGATATCCCAAAGTCCGCCAAAACCCGCATCAGTTACTGCTAGTTTAACTACTGGTTCTATCAAATTATCCCAGAAATTGTTTAGGAAGTTAGTGCCTGGTTTATTGTTATAACTCAAACCATTTATTGTAATTGAATTACCTTTTGCTGGGTTCAAACTAATTACCATACCATTTAAGCCATTGTTAATTAGGTTAGGTACTAATTCGTTAACCACATTATGATTTAACTCTACATTAACTTTGATATTTTTAACACCATAAATCTTAACATTAATGCCTCTTAGCAAACTATCAACAGAAAAACCATTAAATACATCTTCTATAGCAGTTGTTTCTGTATCTACAGTATTAATCTCCTTAATAATAGGTCCAATTAAATCAGTTAACATTTGCTTAATATCAAAGGCAATAGGTATATTAACCATTGTATCAGCCTGCAAAGCATTTCCAATACTAATTGGTAACAAGTTAGTTGTACCTCTAATAACTATTTGTTTAGCATTAATATCCATAATTATATACAAAGCAGGTGAACCAGTATTCCAGTTATCAGAATGACCATCCATACGTAGCAATGTCAACAAAATACTTCCGCCATTTGCCCAACCACCATTAGTGTAAGGAAGAGCCTTACCTTCAAGAGGAACCTTTTCTGTTACAATTTTTGTATATTTAAATGTATCGCTTATCGCTTCGTTTTTACTTATTAAATCTATCCAAATGCCTGGGTCTAAAACATTAAATAAAGAATTAATAAATATATTAGTACTTTGCATGTTCAACACTTCATAACCGCTGCCTAAAACAATATCAACTGTGTGTTGAGCACCAATGTTAACAACAGTAAGTTGTGCTGAAACACTAACTTCATCAAATGTCAAGTCAAGTTTAATATTACCACTAAACAAATCCAAAGCAGCATCAACTGTAATATCTTCTGCAATATTAATAGATAACTCTTTCAAAAGTTCTCTCATCATATCAGCAGTAATATTTAAGTTTAGCACTCCGTCTTTCATGCTTAAACCTTTAAGTAGTAATTCCACATAATCCATTACCTCAGATGGTTTATCTTCGTCAGGTGTAATTTCTCCATCACGAGCCATGTTAAACAATAAAGTGTTCATATCGCCAACAGACATATTGTTAGCAACTGCTACTTGTTCTTGCAAACCTGAAGTTCCGCTACTTAACAAACCACCCAATAAACCATCAAGTGCATTACCAACTAAGTTAGTAATTTTTGCAGCCAAACCTGAGTTTTCTAATACAAATTTAGGCAAACCTAAACCTAACATATCAACATAAACATTACCACCTGTCATGTAGATAGATAATACCATATTTCCATCACATTTAAGTTCTATTGCAATGTTAGTATTTTTAGGATTATCATAGTCAAATGCCCATTTAATTCCAAAAGCCAATTCGTTTGTAAAGTCATTCAAATCAACATTAATTGGAAGAGTAAGTGTCATTCCACTTGCTGCCAAAATGTTATTTAATAATCTTTGTACATTAATAGTAGAATTGTTTGCACTAATATTTACTTTTGCTTGAATTTCGCCATATTGTAATAATGTTTTTACAAGATTACTAAAGTCAGTATTATAATAAGTGCTTACAAAGTCCGCAGGAACTTGAACTGTATGTTGTACACCCAAATGTAGTTTAGGCAATGACAACATCATATTTATATTCTTTAATGTATTAGTATCTGCATCTTCAGTATCAATATTTAACACTACTGAAAAACCTTTATCAGCATCTGCTGCAATATCCACACTGAAATCTGGCAATTCAATACCAATATCAACACCAAGCAAGTCCAAAATTTCATTAATTAAAGCAGTTACAACAGTTACTTTAATATAATTGCCTAGTGCAGGAGCCGCAGCAGGGCCATTAGTATCACTTACTAAGCCAATACCACTATCCAACATTCTACTATTATTGCTTGTAGAGTTAAATTGAATATTATTAGCAAGGCCAGCAGTAATTTGGTTAATCAAACTTGTAAGTTCAATATCCATTGTGATAGGTGGAATAGTAATATTTGCAATTCTAATTCCACTAAAGTCTGCAAATAAAGTACCATGTGTTTTTAATACTGTATTTGTAATTGCATCATATTTATAAGGTTGTAAATTCAATTTAGAGTCAGTTTTGTTAGCCTCAAATCTATCATCAAAGTAATAAATTTTTGCTACACTGCCTTTTTTGAATATAAAGTTTTCTGAACCACTAACAATTTCAATTAATGCTCTTGCCAAAATAGTTTCAGTTTCACCCTCTACTGGGTCACCTTTAATATCAACTTTTGGCACAGTGCTCATTTGCAATTGAATTTTTAATGTTAAATCAAGATTAAATGCCTCAGTAAACTCTACAAATAATTCTGTAATACCTTTTACACCAGCCATATTTAAAATTGGTGCTAAATTATATTTACCCGCAGGTACATCAGCAGTCAATTTAAGTTCAATATCAGTATCATCAAGTATACGATAAATAATTGAATCCATACCAGTTACAACTTCAGTACCATAAATATCAAATGTAGCAGGTGAATCAATAATTGTTTCCTTACCAAGTTTGATATAGTTAATACCCAAATCCAATGATATTTTATTTCCTGCAGTGCCTGCCTCAGGAGTACCAGTAACATCTACACTTAATTCAATACCATTAATTTCGCTTATAGTAAAGTCACCATTTAATGTATCAAACAAAGGAGGAATATCAGCACTTACACCAAATTTCTTCAACAAATCTTTAATTAATTGCATTGTAATTGCTATTTGCAAATAATTACCTTTGCTTGTTTCTGTGCTTTCATCAGCAACAGTAGCAACACCTTGTGACAATGTACTGCTCATATAGTTTGCTACATCTGCTTCAGAAACTACAGACTGATTACCAAGGCTCAAACCATCAATTAGTTTTTTAATTAGTTCTGTCAAATCCAAATCAATTACCATACTAGGAATTTTAAATTTAGCAAACTCAAAATTCTCAGAGTTGATATATAAACCACCATGAGTCTTCTTTCCGTTTTGACCAAACTTAATAATATTCATAGTATTATTATTTGGACCTCTGTCATCATAATAATGTATGTCAAGTGCTGGCTCAGTATTAGATGCAGTAGGGAACAATATGTTAGGAACTTTATTAAACAAACTTATTCTTGCTTGAGTAATACCGCTTTCCTCTTTGTCACCTGTGCCTTCAAACTTATTCCATCTAATTTGTACTCTTAATGTTAAATCAAGTACAAAATCTTGACTAACAGTGATAGGAATTGATTCACTAAACTTCAAGCCAAACATACTTAGTAATTTGCCAACATCGTAAACACCTTCTGTTATGCCAAATGCTAAGTCAAATGACAAATCAACATCGTCCAATGCTCTATAGATAATTGTATTTAACAATTTACCCATATCCAAAGATGCTGCCTCGCCAAAGTTTTCAATATTAAAGTTTTCTGGCACTGCAATATCTTCATCTTTCAATTGTTTACCTAAGTGCAATTTACTCATTGAAAGTGTTGCATTTACTTTCTTATTGCCATCCAAACTTGCAATACTTATTGATACACCATTTTGTGCATCTATCATAATTCCACCCTCAAATTGAGGAAGTGTTAAATTAAGTTGAACATTAAACATTTTTAGCAATTCTTCAACTAATTCTTTAGTAAATGCAATTTTAATAAAACTTACACCTTCGCTATCGCCAGTTTCAGTATTATCATCTACCATAGCATATAAAGACTGAAGAACACTTCTATTATTTATATTATTATCATTACTAAATGCTACATCACTCAAATTGATATTGCCAATAATGTTACCTATTGTTTCTGTCAAGTCAATATCAAGTGCAACATCTGGAAGAGTTAAATGCAAAAGATTAAATGATGACAAATTCAATAGCAAAGTACCATGTGTTTTATTAACAACATATACTGGTTTGCCTTGGCTATCTGTACCAGTTTGTTTAGCACTATATTCTTCTAAACCTAAGCCCTCATTGCCAGCATATCTGTCGTCAAAATACATAATTCTTATTGCGCCAACTTCTGGTAACAATGGATTTGGTGTTTTATTATCAAGAGTAATCATAGCACGGCTAATAATTTGCTCGTACTCACCTTCAATGTCATTGCCTAAAATATCTGTTTTTTGTACAATTGCACTTTGCAATTTAATTGACAATTCCCAATTCAAATCAAAGCCTTCGCTTGATGTAATTGGAATGCTAGGCAAACCTGTATCAATACCCAAAATATTACTTACATCATAAGTGCCAGGGTCTAAATGAATATTTAAACTAAATTTAATATCAACATCGTCTAATGCTCTGTAAATAATACCATGCAAAATTTCAGTAAGCATACCATTATTAGAGCCACCAGTCAAATCACTAATGTTGATAAATGCATCAAATTTATTAGGGTCTTCTTTAATGCCTTCTAATAATTCGTCAACACTAACATTTACTACAGAACCCATCTTGAATGTATTTACGCCCAAATCAAGGCCTATTTCTTTAGTGCCATCATAAGTTTTAATGCTTAGTTTAATACCATCAATTTTATTAATTTCAGCATCAATATCAATTTCTGGAAGAGTGAAACCAATATTTACATTAAAAATATCAAAAATCTTCTGAACTAATGTTGAAGTTAATTGAAGTTTAATTAATCTATCTGTTTTTTCTGCAGTTTCATCAGTGTATAGTGCTGTAACAAAAGAACTATCATCTGCTTTAATTGTTCTTGTATTAATACCATTTACACTCAAAGTATTACTGCTACCACCCTCAGTTTTATTTCCAGTACTTGGATTAATAAAATCAGGAATTACAAAGTCTATGCTCAATTTATCAAGTGCACTGAAGATTAAATCTGTCAAATCAACACCAATTGCAAAACTTGGTATGCCAATTTGTATCATATTAAATTCAGTCATATCAGCATACAAAGTACCATAAGAAGTATCACTACCTCTTACTATAGGCAAAATGCCCATTTCGCCATTTGGCTCATATCTGCTATCTAAGTAGTACAAACGAATAGTCATATTATCTTTTGGGAAGATAGGGTTACTCTTTACGTTTGTAATGCCAATATACGCACGAGAAATTACTTGTTTCCAAATCTCTTTGTCAGTTATTTTACCATTTTCGTCTTTTTCATATCCAACAAAGACACTATCCATCTGAACTTGGATTTTTAATTTTAATTGCATATCAAATGGGTCTTTAACTTGAATATTAACATTAGGTAATCCAGTATCAATACCTAAAATATTAGACGCATTATACATACCTTCATCAAAATGCAATTTTGCTTCAAATTCTAAATCTAAATCATCAACTGCATTATAAATGAAGTCTTTTAAATTACCAATATATTGTTTGCCTTCAATTGCTTTATCAATTTTGTCAACCAAAGCAGCACGATTACTAAAGCCATAACGGAAGTTATCCAATTCTACTCTAGCCTTAAAAGTGCTTTGTTCTGTGCTATCAGCATCAAACAATGCTTTGCTTAAATCCAAATCAAAGTATGCCATACCCTTGCTTAAATCTACACCAAGGTTAATAGCGCCAAAGTCTTGCATATCTTCAAATTGACTAAGATTTATATGAAATTGACTATTTATTTGTTGGAAGAATTTATTATTTATTTCAAAATTAATAATACCTGTATCTTTATCATATGTAATATATTTTTCAAAGCCTACGGTATATCTTATAATATCCAATATTGTACCGAACGCAGGACTAATATAAGTTTTGCCATTGTCGTTATGACCAACTGTTAGTACTATATCTTTTGCACTATAGCCCTCTTTAAATTCGATATCATTTACAGCAGAAAGTGTTGCCCCTTCTTGGTCAGAGTCTGGTGTAGGTGTCTTCTCAAAAATACTATCAATAAGGCCACTTACAAAATCAGTGCCCAAACCTAAAGCATGAGTAAGCCATTTGCTTACTGCTACACCATCAACAACTATGTTGCCTGGTCTTACATCTATATTTCCGCTTGATGTTTTTATAGCATCGTCAAGATTTACATAAACCTTTCTGTTCTTTAAATACATACCTACCATAGGTATATTTTTATTATCACCATAAACTTCAAGCAAAAATACACTCTTATCATCCATTTGTTTAGGGTCTGCACTATTTGGCTCTTCCTTCAAACGGATATCAGCATCCAACTTAATTGTTATATTTGCATTTGCTGACAAAATCAAACTATCCTCTGGCAAGAAACCAGAACCAGCAAAGAAATTAACTAATTTACCAACGTCAACATTGTTAACATCTAAAGTGATGTTTGTATTAAATTGCAATTTTAACAAACCAAATGGAACATACTCCTGAATGTTTGCTGGCAAAATGTCAATTACATTGTCGCTATAAAAAGCGCCAGTACTCATGTGGAAATATTCAGTTTGCCAGTCATATACATGCAATTGCAAACCTTTATAACCATTTGCAGTCTCTTCCATAACAACATTAAAGTTGTCAATGTCTGCCTCAACATAAACATCAATGTTAGGGAAAGCAAGTGTAGCCAAGAAATCGTCTATACTATATGGTCTCATACCACCATTACCATCAGGTAGCATTAATTTCATTCCATAACCTGCAAGCAAACCATCAATACTTGTTCCACCAATTGCCTTAACAACTGTGTCTATCAATTGGTCTGGATTAAACTTTAATGAAATGTGTCCTGTACCAGTATCATTGTTATATGTAGTGGCCTGCTTATCAATTTGGAAAATTAACATAGCAACGATGCCGATTAATTCATCAACTTCAGTACCACCCAAAGCATCTCCTGCTCCAGGAATTAGACCCATAATAGAATCTATAAGATTTTGTAAACCGCCAATTTTTCTTAATTGTTCAATTAACCAGTTGAAATCTATATCTTCAAGATATAATGTGGTTTCACCTGCTCTCAAATAAAAACGGCCGTTGTTAAGGAACAACTCAAAATTCTGACTCTTGTCAGCCTTTTCAACACCATTTTCATCAGTGGCAATAACACCCAAACCAAGTTGGACTTCCCCTTCCATATCACCTGAGTTTGGTCTAAAATTGCCTTTTAAATAAAATTTGCGATAATCCCAAACCGGCTTTTCGACAGAACCTAAGTTTGTCTTAATCTCCGACTCAAAATCCATACTCACAAAGTCTTCCGTATTCCCCATTCCCTTTAGCATTACCAAAAGCAAATCACCTACTGTAGGCTCTTCTTCTGATGCAACTGGAGCATCCGGAGTGACTATTTGAGAAACTCTTTCCTTACATGCAACTAATGTAACAGAGAATACTGCTAACAAAAGCACGACAAGCAAGCAAGATAAAAATCTCTTCTTTCTCATAATTCCTCCCCAAAACGCAATCGCTTGCGTATGTAGTCTTATTAACTAAATAAATTATATATATGCAACCTTAACTCAACCTTAATTCTTAAAAAACCGCCCTTAAATTTACATACACTTTACCTCTACTTTTCTTTTCATACAATGATTAGCCTGCAACTTTCTATATTTTAACTTACGTTAGCAAATTATCTTCTATTATATTACTTACGTAGTATGTGCTTTTTTAGTTAGTTTGAATGAGTATTTTATGCCATAAAAGCAGCAAAAATTTACACTTTTTGAGGCAAAATTAAGAGCAAAAATACTCCAAAAAATTGTCCATTATTTATCATAATTTTTGTGTCAAAAATCAAAAAAATCACACTAAAAATAGTACAAAATTTCAACTAAAAAATGCAAAAAAAAACACATCATTTTTATGTTATTTTTAAGACAAATTTACGATTAAAATGTATAATTTTTATGTAAAATACAACTATAAATTTACACATAATTTGATTAAAATGTTTATAAATA
>OFGX01000564.1_pt1 | contig 27399 bp, 35 predicted proteins | sample 1521831 | NCBI WGS metagenome assembly OFGX01 (sample SAMEA3504080, study PRJEB24116) | mouse gut metagenome | biome: mouse gut; feature: mouse-associated habitat; material: faeces | place: Denmark | collected 2011 | reverse complement strand
AGATAAAACAACAGATATTGAAGTATCAAAAATAATAATCATATCAAAATCAAACAACAGATAAAACAACAGATAAAACAACAGATATTGAAGTATCAAAAATAATAATCATATCAAAATCAAACAACAGATGTTGAAGTATCAAAATGGACAAATGGAATAACATTTAATGGATGAAAGAGACGGCTAAAAACGAACAGTAAGTACTATTTGCGCAAGTCAATCCGCGTATGCGGATTGACTTGCTGATAAAGAGAAACGCACTGGATATACTTAGCGACTTCAATATCAAAATGCCAATTGAAAACAATAAGTCAATTAAAGATAAAAAAAGAATTTATTATGTACAAAAAAGGGGATTACGCTAAAAAAGTTTTATAAATAAAATTATTTCAACAATTAATTCACATATTCTTTAAAATTTTTATCATTATTAAAAGTAATAGGAAAAAATAAATTCCCCTTTTTTTGGTACAGTCAAAAGAAACACCAATTTAACAACAAATATCAATGTTATTTATTAATTGGTATAGTAAAAATTGGGGATTTTTTTCTCCCCAATTTTGTCCCCATTATATTTATAATTTAAAAGATTGCTGATATACAGGGGTTTATAGCTACTAGACAAAAAAGAGACAAAAAAGGGAGTTAAAAAATCAGGAATTCCCCTATATTGTCCCTGTCCCGATTATTGTACATATTATTATGCATAATATGTTGAGAGAACGCTGATATTATAGGATATGTAGCGCCAATCATAATTATTGAAAATCATAATATAACAAGTTTGATAATAGTACCTAATCCCGTTTTTTAATCCCCTTTTTGTGTTTTCATATACTGATAAAATATCCGATTGTGAAACATAATAGTGAAAAATCAAAAAATGATGTTATTTTATGAAATAAGGGATAAATAATTCCCTTATTTTTTTGCAATTATGAACAGCACATAGCCAGCAATATTCATGGGGAATCATGTTGTTGTAGCATCACGGGACAAAAAAGGGGAATAATTGACTGTTAAAATGCTATGTTATTTATATACTCATCTACTTTGTGAAATTTCGTATATTGCTTATGTGTCGCAGTATTACAGCATTTTTTCGTTTATTTCGATTGTTTGGAATTCAAATACGTTAACGCTTGTGAAAAAATATTAAGTCTATATGCAAACATTTTACACATTTTTGTAGAAAAAAAGGGAATTATTCAAAAAAGGGGAATTATTTAACATTGAATAATTCCCCTTTTTTTCCAATAATTCCCCTTTTTTTCAATTTTATTTAACTAATTAGAATACTAGTCAGGTGTGCACCCATATTATAAATTATGGTATAATATTAAGCGAATCAAAGATGAGGTGATGATAATGTTTGACACACGATTACCAATAAAAATGTCTAATCAGTTAAAAGAAGATATAAAACTTCGATCAGAATCATTAAATATGAGTATGAGCGAATATGTGAGAAAATTAGTAATTAAAGATTTAAAAAGCCGTAAATAGATAATTTTAAGTAAAAAAAAGACGACTATCAAGTCGTCATGAAAGGAAGATTCATATGCGTGAATTAAATCCCCCATTAATTGCAAATACTAAGTTTTTAAACTTAGAAAAAAAATATAGTAGATCTGCATCTATTAAATTAATACTTTATTTAACTCCTGAAGGATCTCCGTATTATGTAAACAGTGCCGGAAGTCGAACTGTTTTAAACGGCTTTCAAGATCCAAAAACAGGCTTATTCATTACTAATACAAGTATTAACAATCAGAAATCTAATCAAAAGATTTCTGTTCAAAAGCAATTATACAACAGATTATGTCAATTTGCTATATCTGCAATTAAAGATAAAGTGAAGCAATTGCAATATATGCAAAAAACAGACCCAACATATGGCGACACATATAAAACTCCTGATCAGATTCAAATGGAATTGTTAGATAATTTAAATGATCCTTCTAAATTCATGGCCGATATTAAAGGACAACTGAGAAATATGCCAGATCAACCATTACCAGATTTAGATACAAAGATTCTTTATTCAAATAGCGAAAATGGATATGCAACAAAACGATCAGATTTTAAAGAACCTTTACATGCCACGTATGATGAAAAAGAAACCGTAGAGTCATTTCTATCAGTGTTCTTTGATAACGATAATATGTCTATTTTTTCATGGTTTATGGGTGCAGTATTCTTAAATAAACCAATGCATGATACGCATATTTCAAAGATTCCAATCATTTATAGTCGTGCTGGCGGCGTTGGAAAATCAACATTAATGAACGTTTTGTGTCAAGGTCTATTAGGGGATACATATAGCGTTAATGTGCCATCATTTGATAAATATTTTGTATCTAATGATAAATTTGGCTCAGCAAGTATGCCTAAGAAGCGATTAGTAGTATATGACGAAGCAGAATTTAATGGATCAAATATTAAAGATGAAATGCATGATTTTAAGGGGTTAAATGAATCTGTAATTAAGTCGTTTATTACTAATGGTAATTTGTATGTTGAACCTAAATATGAAAATGCCAAGATTGAAAAATATGACAATATGCATTTTATTTTGACTAATTTCATGCCGCAAATTGATAGTGAACGAATTGATTTATTGCGCCGTTTTGTAGCTATCCAATTGAAAGCTACGTCAATGAATGAAAAAGCAAGACAATTAAAATATATGACGCTTGAAGATATGATCAATTTTGTGCATGAAAATGGTCAAGCATTTATTAATTATTTTGCAGATGTATATTTAGACGATCCTGATCGTTTTATTGATTATCAAATGAATGTTAATGAAACATTGAGATCCGAAGAAACAAATGTAGATGAACAAAAGAAGCAGGATCAAAAGATTGATGATGAATTGAAACGATTAAATGTATTTGAATTGATTTCTGTTTTGTGCGATAAACATAATGTAAATCGAACTAAAATTTTAGATGATTGCAGAAACTCTATACCTACAAAAGAATATATTGATAACAGTACTGTAGATGTTGTTAAGTATACTAATAAAAACAATAATGGTATTCATTACATTATTGATAAGAAAAATCATAAAGCATGGCTATGTCTTAATCAAGCTAAAAATTTCTTCTTCAAATATCCAAAATTGATTGCTATTCGTGAAGATTTGATGCATTTGTATCCGTCTGAAAAGAAATTTCATCAATTGGTGATTATGATTCCAATGTTATTTGAATATCTATATGATTTTAAAAATAATATAGACAATAAAAACGATAATGAATTGAAGCGATTAAATGCATTTGAATTGATTTCTGTTTTGTGCGACAAACATAATGTTGATCGAGCTAAAATTTTAGACGATTGTAAGAATGCTATGCCATCACAAGAATATATCGATAATAGTACATCTGATATTGTTAAATACACTAGCAAGAATAATAATGATATTCATTATGTTATTGATAAGAAAAATCACAAAGCATGGCTATGCTTAAATCGAGCTAAGACTTTCTTTTCCAAATATCCAAAATTGATCGCTATTTGTGACGATTTGAAATCTTTATATTTAGTAGAAAAAAGGTTCCATCAACGTGTTATTATGATTCCAATGTCAATTGACACATTTAATTAATTGTCAATAGGAAATATATAATCATGAAACAAATAGAAAAAACCACAAAATCTAGTGATGTTGTTATTAATGTGGATAGAACAAAATATATAAATGGAATGTCAAACGACGATATTTTATTAGGCGCATATAACGAATTGAAAAATCAGTATTTCAATCTTAAATTATATGAACCTATTCTTATTACCGTTAATGATAATAATACTTATTGTTATGCAGCTTATATTACCGAGATTGCCGCATGTGCTAGTCATGATAAATTAACGGATTCGCAAAATGAAATATTGCAAAATTTTATTTATAAGCAGAATACAATTATTAATTATCAAACAATCAATAATATGATTAATGATTGTTTGAATAAGTTAGAAATCGCTATTAAGTCAGTAAGACCCATATACTTGCATTATCAAGATGAATACGGTAATTACGATCTTCCTTTACGAGGCTATCAGACATTAAAAAATGCCATTAATAATAATATAGATTACTATACGGTTAGAATTATTTTTCTAACAGCATTAAAACAAATGATTAAATCAAAGTAAAAAAAAAACGGATTTGCATACGCAAATCCTAACTAAATGGGGACATACCCCACACCCTTATCAATCTACGAAATCATAAAAACGAAAGTAGATGATTATATGCAATTTGGCGATTTATTAGCTAAAGCCACTAATAAGTATGAAGTATTAGAAGTAAAAACAAATGTAGAAATCACTATATTAACAGAGTTAGAAACGCATGCTGGCGTCACAAAAACTCAAGGCTGCTATTATGATGTTTATTATGATGGATCTTTTGTAGCTGGAAATTTAAACAAAAATGAATTAATTAAATTATTAAATAAACAATTGCATGACTAAATGAACGAATTATTTAACAAAAAAAATGAGAGGTATAGTTATGGACCAGATTAGAGATAAGATTTGCAAATTATATTTGCCTATTGTTGAGCATTATAAAAAGATGGGCCAGAAATATAATATTTATTTGCAATCGGATTTAGAAACCGACACAACATCTTTATGTGTAAGGACTAGAAATCATCTGCTTATTGATTTAAATACTGAAAAGCTTGGACGATTAAATGCAAATCGTATAGCTGTTCATATAGATGATGATGGATCATTTCTAACAAACATTCAAGTTAATTTTGAATCAACAGATAAGAGGCTAGATGCCTGGCCTAAGTTTCTTAAACTTGTTCGCGATTATGATTTAGATATTGTTGCTTATGATGAAAAGAATACTTATCAATTATCTGAGTTAGATGATATTAATCCAGATGATTTAGTAAGTATGGAAGTGTATAAAGATGTTGTAGATTTTTCAAATAAATCTGTTAACGATATTATTTATATGATTAATAGTTTCATCTTGTTAAATGACGAATATAAAGAGTCGTTTCCCTGCGGCAGGCATTATCAGCACTGTTAAATCTGTTCCACGTCTGCCAGCACCATTTGAAATTAGGCTTGCGGGATTTGTGATTCACAAATTGCCGCTTATTAAATTAAGTTAGAAAGGAGGTCATCAATTATGTTGCTATCTTTATGGGGCAAGAAAGATGACAATAATCATTGGTTACCGTTACTTGCACATTTAACAGACACTAAGAATATAATAGAGTATTTGTATGATAATTATTTATCTAGCAATCAACGCGAGTTAATTGAAATAGATAAGGATTTAGTAGGGTATTTAGGGTTTGTGCATGATATTGGAAAAGCAACACCAGCATTTCAAAATCCTAAAAAATTATCAAATCCTAAAGTGACGCCACATAATATAGCTAGCGAGTATTTATTGCGTGATACCTGTTTTAATCAGATAGTAGGTATGCATCATGGATATGTAAGTACGAAACGTGATGTCATGCTTCAATCAAGATTTCCCACTAACTATGGTGATCAAAAATGGTCCGATATGCGAGCTAAACTGTTTGAACTAGGACAGTTTGATTTAACGCAAGATGATATTGAACGATTAAAAAGGCCTTTGTCTCAAAATAGTCAAATTTTATTAACCGGTTTATTAATGATGGCCGACTGGATTGCATCTGATACTAATTATTTTCCTTTAATAGATAAATCCCAAGGATATCAAAGTTTAGATATGTCCAAGCGATTTCATGATGGAATAAAAAAATGGCATTTAGAAACGCAATGGATCCCCAAATCTAATTTTGATTTCAATCGATATTTCCTAGCATCGTTTCATCATCGTGCTAATGGATTACAACGAAGAATGCTGAATGATTTTAAGAAAATTGCTAAGCCAGGATTAACGATTATTGAATCTACGATCGATCAAAAAATGCTAGAAACAGCATTAGGTGCTGGCGAAATGTTCAGTGCTAAAAATGGTACAAATGGGGTATTTTATAGTTTAGATACTCAAACTAGTACAAATGAGCGATTAAAGCCGATTGAAAACTGGTTAAAATCTATTAATGGTACTCAAAGTTTAACACTTACGCATAGTCGAGCCAGATACAATCATCAATATCAAAATTTAATGACGAATACGCATAATGTTATTGTAAATCCATGGTATACCGATAAGAAGGCTATTTTAGCACATTTCAACATATCTACTATTGATCAATTGTTAATGATGTCGCTTAATCAAAGACACTTAGCGTTAAAACATTTAGCGTTTAGCGGTAAAACAGTAATACTAGATGGTATTCCCGCAAATAATCCATTTATGTTTTCGTATTTAAAGAAGACATTGACATGGCTAGGCAATTATCATGTACCGGTTATTATTTTAACTAATGGATTATCGTATCGAGTACGACAAAGCTTGTTTAGTAGCTATTTAAACCAATCTGTCAGCTTACCAATGTCCGTTCATTATCCATTAATCACGTATACAGATGCTAATGAAATAAAATATCAATTTAACTTTCAACCTGAAGCAAATAGACATTACATTGTTAAGAAAGTAAATAAAAACACATCTGAAATTGCCAATTTAGCGGATAAATATATTTCAGATGGAAAACGTGTAGGCATAATTTTAAATTCTGTACGTAGAAGTCAAGAAGTTATGCAGTTTATCAAATCTGATAAATTATTAATTCATTCACGTTTTATAGCCAAAGATCGTGCAACAATTGAAACACAATTATCTGAACTGTCAAACAAGCCAATGGCGATTATTAGTACACAAGTTTTAGAACAATATATTAATTTGAATTTCGATGTACTGATAACAGATTTAGCTCCAATAGATAGTCTTGCCAAACGATTAGTAAGTTTGAAAAATAATAGTACGATTTATTTAACTAAAGATAGTCATGATCATTTCATTTATAGTGATAATTTATTAAAAGCCACAAATGATATACTTGGAAAACATTTAGATACTAATGATTTAGATGCGATGATAAATAACGTTTATGACAATAGTACAATGCTTGTTTATGATAAAAAACAAGTACAAAGAGCCAAAGTATTTCAGATCAATAATCCAGGTGTGGACTTACGCGATTGGATGGGTATTACAATCCCAAATAATCAAGAAATAGCTGAAAATACTATTCGCAATAGTATATCAAGTGTCCAAGTTGTTTTATTACCCAATCACAAAGTTGAAAATATAGAAGATTATAAGATCTATTTGCCATTAACATTAACGAATTATAAGGAATTAGAAAGTTTATATAATTTTGATGTTAAATGTTCAATTGTAAAATTTGGATCGACATTAAATGATCACTTTGTGATTTATGATTCAACGTACGGATTAAGATTTAAGAAGGCAAAATAATCGGTCAATTCACCCGGGATTTAAATCCCTAGCTTGTATCTCAAACTGTTTGAAACAGTTAGCAGTATTAACGAAACAACTTCTCCTGCCAATAGGATACATCATCGGATGATTGACGGACACCCGTTTAATAGAAAAGATTTAGCTAATCTATTGTTAATTTACTAAATTTAGGCTGATCTTGGCCAGAAATATATTGTGTTCCTAAATATTGAATATTCATGGCTGCAATGCGATCATCATTAGATTTATAGCCGCAACAATCACAAGCATATAAATGTAAATCATGATTACGGTTGTTTTTATTAATACGGCCACATTTTGGACAGCGTTGACTAGTATAATGTGCATCAACTTTGACTACTAAGCAATGATTAAGATTAGCTTTATAAGTCAAATCCTGCTCCAACTGATAAAAAGCCCAAGAATTATGTTCATACCTATTTTCTTTCTTACGATGTTTAGTTGTGTTGACAGTCACATTTTTTAAATCCTCTATTTGTGAAGCTAACACAAAAAAATATTAAAATTAATTCTACAAATAGAAAGAAGGAATGTGCTATTTCTCCCCGGATTAAAATCCGAGGTATCCCGCACAAATTCAATGAATTTACATAATTTACCAAGAGTTATCGATCGTATTAGTTTTATTTATATCGAGCATGCTAAAATCAATCAAAAAGATAACGCATTTACAGTAACCCGTGAAGATGGAACATATACAATACCTGTCGCTCAATATTTAGTATTGTTATTAGGACCCGGTACTAGTATTACGCATTCTGCTATTAATTTACTTAGTAAATCAGGAACGACTGCTATCTGGACGCAGAGTAATATTACTAAAACATTAGCTGTTTTAAAAAGCAATAGTTTAAGTAACTCAAGTAAAGCTATTGAAAAGCAAGCTAAAGCATTTGCTGATAAAAGAATGCACTTAGCAATAGCTCGAAAGATGTATCAGAAGCGTTTTCCTAATGAAGATTTTACCGGCTTAAGCGTTGATAAAATGCGTGGTAAAGAAGGTTTTCGCATGAAACAAGTATATAAGTTTAATGCTAATAAATATGGTGTTAAATGGTATGGTCGTAATTATGATTTACAAGATTTTGACAATTCAGATCTAATAAATCAAAATTTAACAACAGCTAATCAAATATTATATGGTGTTTGTAGTGCGGTTATTCAAGCTTTGGGATTTAGTACGGCATTAGGATTTATACATGTGGGGTTAGCTAATAGTTTTGTATATGATATTTCAGATTTATATAAAGCTGAAATTAGTATTCCACTTGCATTTGAAGCTACAAAATATCATAGTAATGTAAAAGATACAATGTCTAAAAAGATTCATGATACTGAACTAATTAAACGAATTGTAAAAGATTTATTCAATTTGTTTGATATTCATGAACCGTTAATTGAAGTATTATATTTATGGGATAGTGTCCAAGATTCGCAAGAAGCAGGTATCAATTTTGACAGTGCTAATCATTAATTTACGCAAAGCATCGTATCAAACAAAAGAACTAATCAACTTAATATTCGAAAAAATAGATAATAATGTATATATCAGTAATTGTTCTAGTCGTGTCAGAATTAATGCATGGAAACAAATAACGAATGATATCGCGGTTCTAAATGCCAAATTGATTTTTTCAGATGCATCAGAAAAAGGTTATCGGATATTAAAAAAAAATTAAAAAAAAGTTCAAATATTTGTATTTGGGCGCTAAATGTAACATTTGTAAAAAAGAGGAATGTTGATGTGATCGCATTTCTTTAAGAGTTGTTTCCCTGTATGTAGGGGTTATTCCAATCATGACTTACCAACAGATCCAGATAAGGGTAGTTGTTTCCCTGTATGTAGGGGTTATTCCAGACTCACATTGAATGACTTAGTTTCAAATTTAGTTGTTTCCCTGTATGTAGGGGTTATTCTGTAGGGGTTATTCCGAAAATACGTTGTAAATCATAATTTTTGATGTAGTTGTTTCCCTGTATGTAGGGGTTATTCTGTAGGGGTTATTCCCAAAAACTGGCTTCATAAAAACAAGCCTTAATAAGTTGTTTCCCTGTATGTAGGGGTTATTCCCAGTGGTCAAGTATTCGCAAGCTCACACAGTGGGTTGTTTCCCTGTGTGTAGGGATTATGTTTTTGCATACGCAAAAACACAAAAATGGGGCAAAGCCCCATACCCCTTATAATCATTGAATTAGAAAGGAAAAACATGCAAAATTCCACATATGTACGTCATAATAATGAGATAAAACGTATGTCGACGTCTGATATTTTTGATAGTCGTAAATTTAATACCATTAAAGCTATTACGTTTTCAGGATCTCGATCATTCATTGTAAATACCTTTTTCAATTATACTGATATTGAACTGATTGTTGGCATTTCAAATCAAACGGTTCAAAACATCGTTTATAATTCGTTTTGTGATCTTACTGACTATCATCGTAAACACAATTCTATTATTACAATGCCCAATGATACTCGCAAATTTATAGAAGCTAATTGTCGAATACCTGTTAAAGGCGTTATTCATAGCAAGTTATATTTACTATCAGGACCTGATAATTATCGTACAATTCAGGGTTCAGCTAATATGAGTAAATCAGCATTTAATAATGAGTCAAATCAATTTGAAAATATCATTATTACTGATGGTTATGAAGCATATAAAAAGAATTTATCCTATTACAATGAATTACGTGACAAAACAATGCCATATGTTGACAGTGAAACGAAAAAGCAATTAAAAAGATATGGATATTTTAAAACTTAACTGAGGCGATTTAACAGGTGATTTGATAAACAAACGATTATCTGATTAGTTGTTTCCCTCAGCAATAGGGGTTATTCCGAAGTCAAAAAATCGGTGAACCTGTTAGTGCCATTTATTTATTTCCAAATTTAACTTATGCTACCGAAGCAATAGATACTTGGTTAGGGGATGAATTTAATGACGATATTGATTTGATTGTTTTACCCGTTAAACTATCCGAAAATCAAGTTGAACATGCAAAAGATATTGATTATGAGAGATGTTCGATTTGCGACATTATTGAAAGGAAAAATTAAAATGACAAAATTTATCGATATTCACGTTTTACAAAACATGCCAGCAAACAGTATTAACCATGACGATGCCGGACAGCAAAAGACAGTAGTTTATGGTGGTAGTTTGCGTCAGCGCGTTTCTAGTCAAGCTTGGAAACGTGCCGTTAGACAAAAGTTTCAAGAAGAACCACAAGATTATTTAGCCGGCCATAGAACCAAGCATATTGTTAAGTTAGTAGCTGATGAAATACTTAAGAACGACACGTCATTAAGCCTAACGGATGCACAAGACAAAGCCAAAGAAGCTGTAAAAGCAGGTATTGGTTCAAAATTTGAAAGTGGCAAAGGCAAAAACGAATATGATACTAAGACGTTGCTCATGTTAAGCAATAGTCAAATTGAAAAATTAGCTAAATTCTTAGTAGATAATGACGATATTGATTTCAAATCTAAGGATGTTAAGACAGCATTAAAGCAAATTTTCACGCATGATAATTCATTAGATCTATCTTTGTTCGGTAGAATGGTAGCTGAAGATGAAAGTCTAAATGTTGACGCATCTTCACAAGTAGCCCATGCATTTAGTGTTAATGAAGTAGTACCAGAAAGTGACTATTTCACAGCTGTTGATGATGATAGTGAAGATAATCAAGGTGCTGCAATGCTTGACTATACTAGTTATATGACTAGTGTATTATATCGTTATGCTAATTTGAATGTTGACGATTTAAAGCATAATTTAGGTAATGATGAATTGGCTGAGCAAGGTATTAAATTGTTTATTAAAGACTTTATTATGTCAATGCCTACCGGTAAGCAAAATAGTTTTGCTAACGTAGTTTTGCCAAATTATATTATGATTCAAGTTCGTGATGACATGCCAGTTAACCTCGCATCTGCATTCGAAAAATCAATTAGAAGTAAAGATGGTTATTTAGATAAGGCAATTGAACGACTTCAATCTGAAAATGAAAAAGTACAATTATTATTAGATAAGCCTGTAAAAACAGCAATTATTAACCTAAACGATGACAAATCTATGTCATTGTCCGATGCAATTGATAGTGTTGTATCAGCACTTTAGAAAGGGGGATATCCCTTGTCAAAATTAGTATTTAAAATTTCTGCTCCAATGCAGAGTTATACTATTAAAACCTCAAGTAATCATCAATATACAAATGATCGGCCAACAAAAGACGCGATTGTAGGACTTCTTAGTGCAAGTTTAGGATATCCACGCGATGATCCAAGAATTAATGAATTGAAAGAACAATTAAAAGTAAAAACTAGGGATATTTCAGATTTGAATATTTTTCAGCCTAAGAAAATAACTGATTATCAAAATGCACATTATGGTAAAAAAAACCAACAATTATGGCGTGAATATATTCAAGATTCAAAATTTGAAATTAGCATTATTGGAGAGCAATCGTTGCTTGAAAAATTAGCAAAATCTCTAACGCATCCCAAATTTGCATTGTATCTAGGGCGGCGATCTTGTCCGCCCGACCGACCAATTATTCCACATATTATTTAGAGTTGTTTCCCTGTATGTAGGGGTTATTCTATTCTTATTTAGAGTTGTTTCCCGTCACTAGCGGGGTTATTTTTCCCAAAGAAAGGATTTTATTATGTTTATTACTAAATTAAGTTTAAATACCAACAATCATTTGATTTTCAAGAAATTAACATCATTGGATGCCATTCATAATTTTATTGAATCAGCGTTTCCAGCCGAAGAATTATTAAAGATTCGTAAGCGTCATTTATGGCGTTTAGACGGACAAACATTGTTAATTGTCAGTGAAGATAAGCCCGATATTGATGTCTTATCTCAATTTGGAAACGTCGATGTGAAAGAGTATAATCGAGTTTTAGATAATTTAGATAAAAGTAAAACATATCGTTTTAGATTTGTAGCTAACCCATTAAACACATCTATTAAAAATAGACGAATTCCTTGCCACGGCAATCAAGCTCGTTTAGATTGGCTAAGAAAACAAGCCGATCGCTTTGGTTTTAACGTGATTGATGCAAATGTTACAGGCTACAAAGAAAACCCAATTCGGAAGTATAATTTTACTGTTAAAACTGTTGCTTTTGAAGGTGTACTTCAAATTACAGATATTGATAAATTTAGAAATGCATTAATGAACGGGATTGGACATGCTAAAGCATATGGCTGCGGCATGCTAACAATCATGTAGATTAAGTAATATTAACTTTTAAAGGAATAACAAATGATAACATCAGACGAGTTTAAGAACGCACTAAGTCAATAACCACCGACTAAAGTCGGTGGCTTGCAAGATATAGCTATTTTGTAAGCCAGATTGATTAGACTAAGCATTAACTTGCTACGTTACCAGTGAATAGTTGATTAACATGCTAAGACTTAATTGACTTAGCTTAGTTAATTAACAACAATAGTTACCTACGGATGCCACCCTAGTCTGTAGCTCTAAGACGTAATATTAAACAAAGCTGATTGGTAGGCTTAGTGTGTTATGTAACAAACCACTGGATAACATTGTCGAAGGGTACACACGTAATAGCCTAGCTATTACGAATTAAAATTCTTTTGTAAAGGAAAAAATATGAAAATTAAAAACATTAAGTATATCTATGTACTTGATAGCAACGGAAAGCCATTAATGCCAACCAAGCGTTTAGGCATGGTAAGACGATGGCTAACGACAGGTCAAGCACATTGGTATAAGAATTCAAGAAATATCATTCAATTTGACCGCCCTACAACGCATCACTTGCAAAAAATCACACAAGGCTGTGATTTAGGCGATCATTTAGGTATTTCAGCAATTACGAATAAGCAAGAAGTCTACAGTAGTGAAAGCTATTGTGACGGTAATCAGGTGCATAAACGCATGCAAGCGCGTAAAATGTATCGGCGCACTAGACGCAATTGCTTACGTTATCGCGCGATAAGATTTGCTAATCGCAAGCATGCAAAATATGCACCATCAATTAAGCGTAAATTAGCTTTTCAAATTAAAGAAATTGCCCGCATTAGCAAGTTTCTGCCTATTAATAATTACATTTTTGAAGGTTCTATTTTTGATATTAATAAATTAACTTGTCACATGCAGCAACAAAAAGGTTATCATAATGTCTTAGACTTTTTATATGCTAGGGACAATGGTTGCGATGCTTTAGATGGCATACGATATCCTAAAAGCGATTTAGTAGTCCATCATTTAGTTCATCGAGCTAATGGTGGAACTAACAATCCCGATAATCTAGTTTTATTAACCAGATGGCATCACAATCAAGCTAACCATAATAATGGTATTTTGGATAATTTAGCAAAAACACGTCAACAGACTTTTAAAAACATCGATACTCGTGGTGCTTATTTCATGAACATCCTAAATGTCGAATTGCCAAAATATTTTGATTATCTGCCAACCTTTGGCTACATTACCGCACAAAGACGCAAACAATACGGCATTAATAAAACCCATCACGATGATGCATTTGTAATTGCGGGCGGTACGAATCATACTCTACGTTTAGATTATACGATTTATCGTGAAAAATTACGCTGTAACAACCGCTCACTAGAAAAATTCTATGATGCTACGTATTGCGATCTGCGTGATAGCAAGATTAAAAAAGGTGCCGTGTTATCAAGTGGCAGAACTAGTAGATCTAAAGAATTGCCATATAATAATCAAAGAACATATAGAGCTAACAAAATCAAGAAAGGACGTCGAACGATACGTAAACAACATTATCGATTGCGTCCACATGATCTTGTTAAGTACCAAAATCAAATTTGGCAAGTTAAAGGCGTACAAAACAAAGGAAAATATATTAAATTAACTAAAAAATCAGCAAAAGATGTGGTTACTAATATCAAAAATGTAGCAATATTGTTACACGTAAACGGGTGCCTTATATCCCTAGATTAAAATCTAGGGTTTTACGGCACATTATCAATAAATATTGGAAATGAAAATCAAAATGATAGTAGCAATTAATAAACTTTCAAAAATGCAGCAATATGAGTTTTCGTCTCAATTACAACTTATGACATTACGTCATATTGGATATCGCACGGAAAACCAATCAAATAATGAATATCACACCGGAAGCGAAATTATTAATTATGAGATTAATGAATTAAATAACTTAGACATATTTGATACTATTCTTGATATTTATGATGTGCAATTAAAAACCGTATCAGATATTAATAAAGCTATTGAACAAAAATTAGGCAAAGACTATCAATGCTTATGGCTATGCAGCAATCCATTAGATACTGTCTATTTATATTCAGATGGACATAAGCAATATAAATCGATACACGATATTCCTAATAACATCAAAATTGATAAATATCACATACCAAGTACTGCTATTTTACTATCCGATATTGGCGTTGATGGACAATTATTTGCCGTACCTAAAAATTATCAATGGCATTCCGAACAATTAACTATTTAATGTGACTTAAATTGCAACACACTTTCTGCTATACTAAACATAAAAATGTAATTAAAGGAACAAAAATATGCGAATACCAAATCCACCAATGCCAAAGAAAAGGACAAATATATACGGCATTGTTGTTTTCATTTTAGTAATTATATTTAGTATTGTAGGTTTTTATTTAGGTCACACAACGTCGAAAGTAAACAACACAAAAAATAACATATATGATACTAGTTTACATACTAAGCAAGATAACTTTAATGGAAAAAAGCCATTTAATATTTTATTGTTAGGTACAGATACAGGCGCATTAGGACGGACTGAAAAACGTGGTAATTCAGATACAATAATTATTGTTAGCGTTAATCCAAAAACAAAGAGTACTCAATTTCTATCAATTCCGCGCGATACTATGAGTGAAATGATAGGTACTGATGAATTTAAAGTGCAAAAAATAAACGCAGCATATAATCTAGGCGGAGCTAGCATGTCGCTTGCTACCGTACACAATTTACTAAATGTACCTATCAAATATTATATCGTCATGAACATGGGCGGACTTACAAAAATGGTAAATAGCGTTGGCGGAGTAACTGTCACCCCCGATTTAACATTTACATACGATCATCACACGTTTATTAAGGGTAAAAAAATGCATTTAAACGGCGATGAAGCCTTAGCATATGCAAGAATGCGTTATGATGATCCACGTGGAGATTATGGCCGTCAAGCAAGGCAAAGACAAATAATCATTGCTCTTTTGAAGCATTCATTATCAATGTCAACATTGCGGCATTTAGACACCTTGTTAGATTCAGTAAGCGATAATGTACGTACGAATTTAACGTTTAACTCAATGCTTAATATTGGCAAAAATTATCGTAAATGCTTAGATAATACGTCTAGTGATTATTTACATGGCGTAAGTGCGAACATTTATAATTCGTCATATCAAGTAATGAGCGATCAAGAATTACAAAGAACATCAGACATCGCAAGACGTGCTATTAATTTAAAGCCTGAAAAAATAGAAAATAACGAAACTTATCAAAATTCAAAAAACAATTTTGATTGGAATAGTACTGATCCAAATCAAAATTACCATATCTTTGAACCGTAATCTATGGCATCATACGATGCCTTTTTTTTGGGGTATTTTACCCCAAACCCCGACTAATTATTTGCATAGAAAAGATAATTAATTATAGAAAGAAGGAATAGCATGGTGTCAGTGAATACATTTAATCATATTTGGCAACAACAAATTAATAAGTATAATGAACAATCAAAAGATTTACTTGATGCATATCATAATATGCTAATTTCCATTATTCAAAATAGATGTCTAACAGTGGCAAAAATGGGTTTATCATCGTGTACCATCAATAGACAAAATTTAAAAAAAGACATCAACAGTTATATTGGTCAATAACCACCGACTAAAGTCGGTGGCTTGCAAGATATAGCTATTTTGTAAGCCAGATTGATTAGACTAAGCATTAACTTGCTACGTTACCAGTGAATAGTTGATTAACATGCTAAGACTTAATTGACTTAGCTTAGTTAATTAACAACAATAGTTACCTACGGATGCCACCCTAGTCTGTAGCTCTAAGACGTAATATTAAACAAAGCTGATTGGTAGGCTTAGTGTGTTATGTAACAAACCACTGGATAACATTGTCGAAGGGTACACACGTAATAGCCTAGCTATTACGAATTAAAATTCTTTTGTAAATTGTTACACGTAAACGGGTGCCTTATATCCCTAGATTAAAATCTAGGGTTTTACGGCACATTATCAATAAATCATTAATTTTGAAATTACAAGCTGAAGATTATGGTCAAAACTACAAATTATCTGACTATAATTTAAGCCAATTAAATCCGTTTTATGATTATTTATCGCATTATAAATATAATGAAACGGATATTAAACACGTGAGACATGATGTGGATTTGTTAAAAAGACGTGAAACAATTCCAGATTACAATACATTATTAGATTGTCAACTTCACAGTGTTGCAAATGAATTAGATATAGCAGTAACACTACATGACGATACTATCATGTTTCACATTAAATAATCCATCTATGATATAATATATAGAAAGGAGGGCAACTAAATGAGACTTACTCATGAACAAAAAAAAGCATATGATACGATAATGAATACGGATCATAATGTTTTTTTAGCTGGTGGAGCAGGGAGTGGAAAAAGCGAAATTATTAAACGTGTAATTGATAATAGCGATCATCCCATTGTTTTAGCCCCAACAGGGATCGCAGCTATTAATGTTGGCGGGATTACAATTCATCATTTTTTAAAAATCAAGCCTAGCCAAATGCTAATCAATACTACGCCGCACTATATCCCAAAAGAATTAGAATACGCAACAAAAATAATAGTTGACGAAATTAGTATGTGTCGTAGCGATTTATTCAACTGGTTAGCTATTGCAATTCATAGAGCCGAGGTGTTATATAATAAAAAAATTCAATTAATTGTTGTTGGTGATTTTTGTCAATTACCACCCGTAGTAAAGAAAAACGAACGTGTACTATTTAAAGCCGGTGAAGAATATGCATTTATGTCAGAATATTGGAAAGAAATGGATTTTGACATTCAAGTATTGCATCAAATTATGCGACAAAAAACAGATACTGAATTTATAACAGCGTTAAATAATATTAGATGCGGAAAAACAAAAGGTATTGAATATATCAATCAAAACGCAAACAAAACACCAGGCGACGATTGTGTTTATCTGGCTAGTTTAAATAGACAAGTGGATAAAATTAATCATGATGAAGCATTGAAATTAAAAAGTTCAGAGCAATATACATTTACAGCTCAAGTATCTGGTAGAATCAATGCTAAAAATATGCCCGTTGATGAAGTTTTAACATTAGCAGTAGGCGAACGGATTATTGTCACAGCAAATGATACGGAAAATAGACAATATCAAAATGGTACTACAGGTACGATTATTGATATTGATGATTACCATAGAGAAATAAGTATTGAAGGCGATAATGGAAATGACTTTATTATTCGACCACATGAATGGGAAGTTTATGATTATGAACTAAAACAAGTAGCAAGTTATGAAACAATCAAAAAAGATGGCAAAGAAGTAAGAAAACGAGTAATGAAGACCAAGCCTGATAAAATCAAAATTGGTGGTTTTGTACAATTTCCAATAAAATTAGGATATGCCATTACCGTTCATAAGTCTCAAGGTCAGACATATGATCGAGTAAATTTATCGCCTGCCGGATGGACAAGCGGACTATTATACGTTTCATTATCTCGTGTTAAAACAGTAAATGGCTTATATTTGAAATCGCCAATAAAAAAACACATGGTAAATTTAGATCCAATAGTACGAGATTTTTATGCCAAATTTGATGACGATTTTAGAGTTAAAATGATTAATGCATGGGATTAAGGCAGATGATAAATATGGACAAAATAAAAGCATTAGAACAGATTGATAAAATTATGCTCAACTTAAAGCACCCACCTCACAAGCAATTGCGTGAAGTTGCAAGATTGTATCATAATATAGGCATGCTAGAACATAAAGATGATATTATTGCAGCTCAAAAATTATATAACAAACGTGCAATTAGAATGCTCAGAAGGGAAGCTGCGAGGAAGAAGTAGGTACACTATGTCTAAATCAGAATTCAACCTAGACACATTAAGGCATTACTTAAATAGTGATGATGAATTAGATAAGCAAACAGCTGAAATGGCAATTAAGGATTTCAAAGAATATTATCAAATAGTTTCAACGTTTGACGACAAAATGAATCATTGGCGTGAAACGTTATCCGGTGAAGATTATCGGCGTGAAGTAGCCCATTTAGATACAACACGAAAATATAAGCATGACGATTGCATTAGCGATATCAAAATGATTAATAAAATGGCTGAAGCTGATAATCTACCCGTATTTGCAAAAACCGATAATTTAGATCGTAGAGATATTGGCAATATGATCATGCAGCAGATATTCGATAATATTACACAATCGGAGACATTAGAAAGTAATGTGTCTAAAAATCGAGATCAAATGACTAAATATAATCAAATGTTTGTTTTTACTAAGTATCCAATGGTTCAAGATGAAACGGGATATCATTTTGCTGATTTATTTACGATGAAAAAAGTGGATTTTAACCAAGTTAAGACATATGTCATGCAAAAAACAAATGATCCAGAAAAATTGAAGATTTTAGATGAATCTGAACGATTTGTCATGTCCCAAAAACCTATCTTGAATTTTGATAAATTACAAAGTAAAGGACTGGTTAAATGATTAACAAATCTGATGTTACTAAATTAAAAACAGGTATGGAGCAAACAAAGTCTGATAACTTTAATCTCATATCTAATTATATGAAGTCAAAAGCAATTAAAGACTATTTAAATACATATGTAGATGACGTTATCAAATTTAAATTACATAGAAACGAAACATTTATTCTTGAATCAAAGGCAAACCAATTTATGCAAATTACTGCCATTATGTTATTTAGTATTCTAATTTTTATAGTCCTTGGAATTATGCATATATATACTGGCGTTATGATGTGGGCTAGCTCATTGCTGCTAGTTTGTGCAGCATTTACTAAATATAAATATACTGCATATTTATATTCAGTAAATAACGTCATTCGAAAACTTTAACACGTTAGCAAGGGGGACAACTAATGTCAAAATATGATATAGCCAAGATGCTTTATCCAAATACAAATGTATCAAGAACATTATTTTACAAACGATTACGAAACGGAATGACGTTTGAAGATGCGATAAAAAAGCCGGGTAATGTATTAGCTAGTAAACCCAAAAAGACATATCAATATAAAGGTTTAAGTTATACCCCATCAGAGTTATCCCGCTTAACTAGTAAAATGACTAATAGTATTATACCCACAAGAAGCATTTATAATCGATTGCATGCACATTGGGATATTGAGAGAATAGTCACAACACCCTTAAATCAGAAATATCGAAGACGAAAAGGCAGACACAATTTAAATGGCGTAAAAGTAACGTTAAATGACTTATATATTTTAGCTAATGGCTATTATCATATTGGAATTAGTTATGACTCGCTTCATGATCGAATTTTTAGAAATTGGGATACGGCGGAAGATGCCATTTCAAGACCCATAATGGGTACGAAAAATGCTAATTTGCTTTTACCTGAATATGAATTAGAAAAGCAAGCAAATAAATTAATAAAGGACTTGAATTTGAAATTAAAAGGCAGATTAGGAAAATAAACGATAATGATGAAACATCAATTGTTTGGGCTGATAGTGCAGGAAAAGCAAAAGCACAATTCAACACCGATGGTATTGGTTTATCAGGGTGGTACGTACATGATCTAAATTATGATGGAATATATAATTTCACAGATGTTAATGCGATTAGACGACCAAAATTAGATGATATGGAACACGAAAACCCTATTAAAATAATTCGTATTTTAGTTAAAAATTATAATTGGGAAAGTGATGAAATCAATATCAATACCGTTGATAATATTCTAAAAAACATGTAGTCCTCACGCATACGCGTGAGGACATTTTAATGGGAATAAACCCCAATACCCCACCTAATATCTGAAAACATAGCAAAATTAAGGTGATAAAAATGGCATTATCAAGTAAAGAAATTAAAGTAATAAATACAATTACCGGGGCTGCTAATTAATAAATGTACAATGCATTGCGATCTGTTTTTGATGCTTTGAATATTAAGTATCAGCAAATTGATAAAGCTGTAAGACCTCATACGTATACGCAAACATATGCGGATAACGAAGCTATCAGATACGAACAAATCGATTATTAGAAAGTAGGAATAAACTATGATTGAACATAAGAAAGACTGTCCATTATATGATGGCAAAGACATGGATGTATCTACTGATTATTTAGAAATTGGTGAAACAAGAGTACATGCTTTTGTTGATTGGACTGGCATTTTGCACTTTGAATTAGAAAGCGACTACGATGGGGACATGCGTGAAGACACATTCCAATTCCCTAACTGTCCCTTCTGCGGCGTTGCTATTGACCCAAAAGACGTATATGAATTAGAAAAAGCTGATATTGAAATTAATCGAGATCCTACTGCATTTTTATTGAAGCAAGAAAAACACAATAATAAATCCGATGACGAATCATATGATTAAAAGAATATGAATAATACAAAACACGACAAATAAGGTGAATATTAATGTTAAAACTACTATCAAATATTTATTTGGCGCCATATATGCTGAGGATTCTGCCAAAAGGCTTAAATACTGAGTGTTTGCGGTATCATAAATATGAGACAAATAGCGATGTTAAAAAAGCAACAGAAAACTTAAATTATTTAAACGATCAAATTACTGTTTTATATTTCAAGAAAGCTGTTGATAAGTTCAAATTACTGGACAAATTAACGCCGGTATATTCATTAAGTTCCTCGTTAAATCCAACACATTATTATAATGTTAATGATTTTGTTGATCTACTAAGAAAATACGATAATCATGAATTTAATTTATTTTTACAAATGTTAAAAGTTATCGAAGACACAAACGTAAAATTTGATGACTTTTCTCACTGCAAAGATATATTTAGTCGAGGATTAGTTCTTGGAAAGAATATCAGTCCAGAAGCAAATTTATTCCAAAAAACATATAACAGTTTTGATTTTTTAAATAGACAAACCGTTATTACAAATATTCAAACGACAGATGATCCGCAATATACAATGCAAGATTTATCAGATCGATATCGCATTCCTGCAAATATCATTATTGATTTTTGTAAATATCTTAAATTAACAATCAAAGATATTCAAATTTACAATGATCAGCTTGCATTTACGCAATCATTTGTTGATCAATTAGATGATTATTTGCATGCAAAATAGAAAGGAAATCATCATGGGCGAAAGAACGCAATTACTACTCAATGTACATGATAAAGATGAACAATTATTAGGATCTATTGTGCATTATCAATGGGGTGGTAGCGGTATTAGTATGATATTAGATACTATTAACCTTATTTATAATTTTCCACAATATGATTTTCAAGTACGGGAAAACACGTATCCTGAACTAGCTAAGTATTTACAACATGCGGATATCAAGCATCCCAACATTATGTGCAATTTGTATGATTGGCTCAAAAATACTACAAATGCTAGTCTAGTAGATGAGATCAATTTAAAACAAATAAATAGTAATATCAAGTATACGTCACCAACTGACAAAATCGATAACATGCTATCCGAAGCCTTGATGAATGATATAAATGATTTAAAATATTGTGATAATAATGACGGTTATTTAATTTTAGATATTGATGTTGATTATCAAAAGCCAAAAATGCAAACATCATTATTAGCTCTTGATCATTGTGGTCATCAGTCAACATTACATGAATATTTTAAGACGATTATGCATAGTAAAGTTACGATGTTTGATGATTTACTTGATTATTTAGATGTAAATCGAACGAAGTAAAGGATGATAAATCAATTATCGGTATTGTTCAAGTTCTAAATATTACAAGTTTTTTAATTATCTTGATGACCAGACACGAAATCCTTTATATTCACGATTTCACAACAAACTAGATAATGAAGTGAAAGAAAAAATCAGAAGATTAATTGAAAAATTAAATTATAAGGATGCTTAATAATGAAGAAATTGACAGATAAACAAATTGATATGCTAAATATTATTTCAAACAAGGGTTATGAAGTCGGAATGTATGCTATGCAACAACATTATTTAACTTTAAATCAAGAAACATTAACGGACGATACATATTTGGCTAACCCTGGAAATTGGGATGATGAAGAATGTACTTATCAAATTAATAATACAGTTAAGTATGCACTTGTTGAACCTAATGGTAATTATGTCTCTGAAGATATGACGCAAGATGAATTATTTGCTAAAATTAAAGATGTTCTTGAAAGGGGGTAATACTCATGACTAAGGTATTTAAGCCGGACAAAGTATTATTCACAATTGATCAATATGATAAAGTGAGAAAAATTAGTTGAAAGCGTGAAATAAAATGCTTAACATTAAATATGCGACTAACGAACTTGTTAATTTTATTAAATCGATGTCTGATATCAATTTTGACCAACAGTTAACTGTTCAATATTATGCGCATTTCTTAGCTAGTCATTCAGATTTAAAGAACACTATGAACATGCCAGATTCGAGTTTTAAATACTATCATGAATGTTTACTTTTAACAGTGTTTGCTAAAGCAGGCATAATAAATACTGACGTTTTAACAAAAGAAGACGCAAAAAAAGTATTAGCACTAGCAAAAACTAAGCAATTAATTTAGAAAGGAACAAGAAATGCAAAACATTAAAGAATTTTTTAGTCGTTTTTTTAATAAGCCAGAAATCAAAATTATCACGTTAACTAGTACAACCAGACGAGAAAAAACTAGTTTAGCGCATGAATTAACTACGGGTGCTGCCTTACTACTAGATATTAGCAGTCTAAGCGACGCCTTACGCGATAATTTAATTGCGTTTTTAGAGGGCGTTTGCTATGATCGTGGTCAATTAATTAAAATCGACAAGGATATTTATTTATTAAGTCCTGATAACATGCCAATTTCACAAGTAAAACTATCATCAAACGGAAAGGAAACTAAAAATGAAAACAATTCAAAAGACTAACGGCGAAGAAATGCTATTATTATCACTTATTGTTGTTTTATGCGGATTAATATTTTTAATTTGAAAACACATGTGACTCATGTTAGAAGGTGAATGTGACATGAAACATGAAAAAGTAACATTACCAAGATTTATTAAAAATCACACATTAACTTATGATATGGCGTATGCCTCCATCAAGTATGGAAAATATTTGGTCATTAAGACAGAGGGTATTAATGATAATAACGTGCGCGAACCCATATGTTTAAAATTCATCGTCACGTTGCATCATGATTTGGCTGGCAAAGATTCATATTCATATCAGTTTAGCAATGACGAAATTGTACAATTATTAGAAGGTCAAACCGTAACTAAAACATCTCGTGAACATTTGATTGATTCCACGTTTTACCCCTTTTCTAAATATGACAACCAAACTAGACCTACTATTGGAAAATTAGACGCCACATTAAATGCCAATGATTTAGATACTAAAAAGGCATGGTCAAATTTTGTAGACTCTGCTCAGTTCGATCAAGGTCTAGATGATGGCATGATTTATTAATATTTAAAAGGTTTATACTTATATAATATAAGTATAAACCTTTTTTTTATGGAGCCGATTTATTCATCATTTAAATAATGAAAATGCAAAATTAGTAAATTTGAAACTGGCAAATATCGATCTTAATGGTTTTAATAATACTTTATATGTACCTATTAATACGTTTATCAACGGCTATGATGCATATAAATATAACGATAACTCTAATATTCAATTATATGGGACTGATGTTCCGCAAGTGTATGCACGATCAATGATCCCATTTGGATTTAAATTATGGTGTTATTTTGAACCAAATATGAACGAGCATAAAAATATCAAACTATTATCAATTACTAGCGATTTGATTAAACAGCTACCCGCAAAACAAAGACAATTATAAGCGCAAATTGCTAACGCAATTTGTATTTCATGGGGATACGCCCCAATACCCCTTTTAATACATGAATAAAAAAACTTTTTTAATAATTTTTAATTAAACAAACTTAATCAACAAAAATCATTGAAAGGGTGTTGTCTATGAAAATAACATTTAAGCAAGCAGAAAGTTCAGTAATTGGATCAACGCAAAATTTGATTGGAAAAGAGTTATCAAACAAGGTAATATACTTAAAGCCAAAATGTGAACTTGTTGAATACGATAAAATCGATCAAGATGTCAAATTAAACATTGATGACGAACAAGAATTTAAGTTAACAAGAGGTCCAATACTGCGTTTATTAGTTAGAAATGGCAAGAAACTAATCGTAGCTAAAATAGATTGCGATGCTGTAATCACTGGTAGAACAGAATATGATAAACTATCAGACATTGATGATGCGAAATGGGAAGGTTTAAGAGAATTTAAACAAAAAATTGCAGATATATTTGATACAAATCAAGTAGATCTTGATACGTTTTGCAATAAAATAGTTGATCGATTAAATAGAAATATTGAACGTCAACATAATAATATCGTTTCTCATGACTAACCGGTTTTTTTTTTAAGCTGACATACGTCAGCTTTTTTTTATGTGGCTATACCCCAATGCCCCTTTCAATACATGAAAAAAAAACTTTTTTAATCTAAATTTTTTAATAAACATTATAAAAATCAATTTTTAATTTTTGAAAGGAAGATGTCTATGGCTATTTCATATTTTAAAAACACATTAGAAGAATTTACAGCATTTGTTTCGCCACATAATATAACTAAAGAAAAATTAGCAATTATTGTGTATAAAACGTTCAAGCAGCACAAATTAACAGAGCCTAAAATCAAGTTTGAACATGTACAAACAAGCAAACGACTAGAAACAGGCGAAAGCTGCATTAAAATGTTTTTCAAAGGTCATGGTAGAAAATTAACGCTTGTGATGAAAGGCAACACACCTGTTAGCAACGGACCATTCAAAATTGAAGATTTTAAAACAGCATTTGAACATGATACTACAATATTCGATTTGTATGATTTTGGTCAGCAAATTGCAAAACAAGCTAACAGTTTGTTTTGATTTTTTTTGGAGAAATACGATGAAACTTAATGACCTTGAAAATTATTTGAGACAAACAATCAATGCACATATATATCTAACACGATTATCCGATATCGATGGAAATATTACCTTGTTAATCAAATTGGATAATATGCAAGATCAGTTTAATGTCATAGCGATTTATAATTTGAAAAATAATATATTCAAATTATCTAAATTAGGAAAAAGATTAAATAGAAATAGTTTAACAGATTGGACACAAATAAAGGATATTATCATGGAAAAATTAGATTTAGATCACTTTAAGCCCCTAAACGAAGAAATTGATTTGAGTAAATTTACTAAACTTACAGATTATTATTGCGACGTATACGTCCGGGTTTCAAAATATCCGGGCTTTGGGATTAATGATGCTGCATATAAATATCTTAATCTATCCGATGATCAACATAATGTGCAACTATATTTAAATGATAATAAAGTATATATTGCTAAATCCGATAAAGGATATAGTCTAACGCCTGTCAATGAAACGAAATACAATATGAATATTAGTGCTAATATTGCAAAATTGTTAATTGATGTTTTGAAAATTACGAAATCAAAAGTATATCATGCAAATAAGATTAGCACAGTGCAAGGACCCGCATTAGAAATTGGAATCAAGCAATGAAGAAAAAAATATTAGTATTTTTAGGATTATTAACTCTAGCAATAACATTAAGCGGTTGTTCAAATCTTGACGATTGGCAATTATCAATGAAATAAAAAATGGGCAATTTACCGCTGATTGTATCAACATATAGTGATATAAAGAACGCAACAAAGTTTGTAATCGATGGTCATAGATTATTTGTTTATCGTAGCGATTACACTATCTATCCCATGAATAGTTTAAAATAAGAAGGTTATAATCATGTATACATTCGATCACGTTCAAAACGAATTAGCAAGCATATTAAAACATAAATCAAATAAATTTATATTTCATAGATATGACGATGAACAACAATATAGTTTGCATGTCACATATAAAGATACTGATGAATCTGTATTCCTAATCAAATTTCATCAAGATAAAAATAGCAATCAATTAGGATTATCATTAATATGTTTGACGCCTAATGATATAATCGTTAATTCGTTAATTGATGTTATTAACGCATGGAAAATTGAAACCTATAAAGTAACCAAGGGTGATATTCAAGGTCATACAGAGGTATTTGGTCAAGAGTATGACTTAGTAAAAAAGCATTTTAATAAAATCGATCCTAACGCTTTTGCTAACACAGTAGCTGACGCGGTAGCTAAACGTGCTAATAATAATATTGCAAATGCTAAAAAAGCGCATGAGCAAGTTACTCAAACACAATCAGAACAATTATCATTAAATTTAGATGGATTGCAAGAACAAAAAGGTTTAGCTACATAACTCAAAAAGAACATCATTGATGTTCTTTTTTTTTACCTGTTTTTCCCCCTCATCCCCCCAGATATAACAAGAGAAAAAGATGAAAATCATTTTACTAACCAACATGGAATTAAGATCATTTAACGTATGATGTTGATCTGAATAACGTAGATGAAATTAAGATCATCTAACAATGGAAAATAAAATGGAAAAAAACATGGAAAATTAGCATATTAATTGCGACAACAAGATGATTTTTTCCATCACTTTTGCCATTTAATTAGTAGTGTTTTAAGG
>OFGX01000560.1_pt1 | contig 27484 bp, 25 predicted proteins | sample 1521831 | NCBI WGS metagenome assembly OFGX01 (sample SAMEA3504080, study PRJEB24116) | mouse gut metagenome | biome: mouse gut; feature: mouse-associated habitat; material: faeces | place: Denmark | collected 2011 | reverse complement strand
ATCTTCAATTATTAATAGTATTGTAGGAAAAGAAATGTTGCAAACTGGCGAATTGTCAAGAAAAGTTGAAAGAGGCAAGCACACTACAAGAAGTGTTGAAATATTTGATATAGGTCATAACATAAGACTTGCGGATACTTGTGGTTTTTCTGTTTTAGAAATAGAAAATATTAATCCTGATGAACTTTCAACCTATTTTACAGATTTTGATGATTTTGCATGTAATTGTAAATTTAATGGTTGTAATCATATAAACGAACCAGAGTGTGCGGTAAAACTTGCAGTAAAAGAAAATAAATTGAGTAAAGACAGATATGATAGATATGTTGCATTATATACTGATTTACTGGAAAAATGGAGGAAGCGATATGACTGAGTATAAGGTATCACCATCAATATTATCTGGTGATTTTGCAAATATGGGACAAAGTGTAAAAGATGCATGTAGTTGGGGTGCAGACCTTATTCATGTTGACGTTATGGATGGTGTTTACGTGCCAAACATTACCTTTGGTATGCCAATGGTATCTGCAATTAAACCTTATAGTAGTGTGCCACTTGATGTACATCTTATGATTACAGAGCCGGAAAAATATGTTGGTGCGTTTGTGGATAGCGGTGCTGATATAGTAACTTTTCACCCTGAGGCATCTAAGGATGTAAAAAAAGGAATTGACATTATTAAATCAAAAGGTGCAAAATGCGGTTTGGTACTAAATCCTGATAAACCACTTGATTTAGTTTATCCTTACATATACGATATTGATATGATTTTATTAATGAGTGTATTCCCCGGATTTGGCGGACAAAAATTTATAGAATCTGTTTTGGATAAAGCAAAGCAATTAAAAGATTACATTGATAAAAACTATATAAATATAGATATAGAAATAGATGGCGGTGTTAGCAGTGCTAATTCCGAAGTAGTAAGAAATAGCGGAATAAATATTTTAGTTGCTGGTAGCGCAGTATTTAAAAGCAAAAACCCTAAAGAGGAAATTGCAAAAATAAAAGGCTTAAAATAATACTATGAATAAAATTAATAACAAAATTATAAATAACAATACAGTTGCTGCAGTTGTGCTTAATGGTGAGACATACAATGGCAAAATTGCTGGCGATATTATTATTGGTGTTGATGGTGGCTATGATAAAGTTTGTGCTGCTGATTTGTTTATTGGTGATAAAGATAGTGTTGTTTCTGAAATCAAATGTAATCAAAGTATTCTACTTAACGTGGATAAAGATTTGACAGATGGAGAATTTGCTGTTGATTATTTGATAAAAAATGGTGTGAAAAATATTAATTTTTACGGAGTGGCTGGTGGAAGACTTGACCATATACTTGCAAATCTATCTATAATGGCAAAATGCGCGCAAAATGGTGTAAAAGTTGTGGCTTTTTGTAATGATATGGATATTTATATGGTGTCAGATTATTTGCAATTGCAATTAAATAACAATAAAATAATTAGTTTGTCACCTTTTACTGATAGTGTGCATATTATATCCTTAGAAGGGGTAAAGTGGGAAATTTTTGACCAAAATATTTACAAAACTTCTTCAAAAACCATGTCAAATATTGTTACCAATGATACAATTCGTCTTTCTGTGGATTTTGGTATTGTTATGGTAATAGTTAATAAGTAATAATTACATTTAGTGGAGGGCTTATGCGTATTTATTGTGTTGACCCACCAAAGATAATAAAATTTTTTCTTAGAAAAATTTGTTCAAAAAACAATTTAAATGATAAAAATAATTAATAATTTTACTTAAAAAAATAAAATGGAAAGTATCCATTTTATTTTTTTGTTTTTAAAAACAAAAAAGCAGGATTTTGTCCTGCTTTTAGCGCTTAATTAATTAAAAATTAGTTGTTTTCGCTCTTTTTCATTGTGCGAAGGCATCTTGTGCAAACATACTCTGTTGTTTCACGGCCATTATCATCAACTAGTTTAACTTTGTGAACATTAGCATTCCAAGACTTTCTAGCCTTACGATTTGAGTGAGAAACTGTGTTACCGCTCATCTTTGATTTATTGCAAATACTGCATACTCTTGACATAGAACGCACCTCCTATCCGCATATTACTTTAGTATTTTAACACTATTTATTAAATTATGCAAGGAAATTTAAGCATATTTTTTATAAATTTAATTTTTTTGTAGCAAAATTTAAAATTTTAATCTTTTAATTATATTTTGTATGTAATTTAAGCATATAATCATTTTATTACAAGTATTTATGAGAAAAAACGGCTTATTTTAATACAAATTAGGAAATAATAGTTAAAAATGTAATATTTGTGCAATATAATTTATTAAATATACGATTTTTGTAAGAAAGTTATTATTGTCTAACTTATCAAAATGTGAAAAATTTAGGTTAAATTTATGTTTTATTTACATATATCTTTAATTACTTGCTAAATTTTATAGTAAAAAGTCTATTATTGTAAAAAATATTGGAAAATGCTTGATTATTTTTTTTAATTCGTGTATTATAATATTTAAGGAATAGGTGAATTATGTCAGTTAAAACTATTAATAAGTTTGGTAAATTGAGTATTACTGATAACACAATAGCAATGGTGGCTAGTCATGTTGCTAGTGATTGCTATGGTGTTGTTTCTCTTGTTTCTAGAAAATTAACAGATAGTATTGCTGAATTTTTTGGCAAAAAATCTTTTGCAAAAGGTGTAAAAGTTGTTACTATTAAAAATAAAATCAATATTGAAATTTATGCCGTTTTAAAAGATGGTATAAATACTGACGCAGTATGCGATTCTATTAAAAGCGCAGTTAAATACAATGTAGAGAGTTTTACAGGAATGCGTGTGGACGAAATTCTTGTCTTCGTTGTTGGTGTCAGAGTTTAATTAGGAGTTTATTGAATGAAAGTTATAGATATATCAAAGTTTAAAGAGATGGTTATTGGTGGTGCAACACTACTAGAGATTAATAAAGATTATGTTGACTCTTTAAACGTTTTTCCAGTACCAGATGGTGATACAGGAACAAATATGTCCAAAACATTAACAAGTGCTGTTAGTGAAATAGATGGTAAGGATTATGATAATTTTGAAGATTTGTTAAATGATTTTGCTAAAGGTGCTCTAAAAGGTGCAAGAGGTAACTCAGGTGTTATTTTATCTCAAATAGTAAAAGGTATTGCAAAATCATTGGCTGAGGCAAAACAAGTTAATACAAAAGCCTTTGCAAAGGCTTTGCAAAACGCAACAGATGTTGCTTATAGTGCTGTTTCTAAGCCAAAAGAGGGCACAATTTTAACTGTTATCCGTTATATTGCGGAAAAATCTTCTTCTATTGCAAATAAAAATTCGGGTTTTATAGCATTTTTTGATGCAATTATAGAAAAAGGTGAAGAAATTTTGAACAAAACTCCAGATATGCTTCCAGTTTTGAAAAAAGCAGGTGTAGTTGATGCTGGTGGTAAAGGTTTGATATTTGTTCTTCAAGGCTTTAATAATGTACTTAAAGGTGTTCCGATGGAACGTATTGCTCACGAAGATGGCGATGTTGAAGATGCAATGGATAACTTCAATGGAGATATCCACGATTTAGAGAATATTAAGTTTGCTTATTGTACTGAGTACTTTATTATTAACCTAAAAAATAAAACAACTGAAGAAGATATTGAAAAATTAAGAGATAAATTGATGGCAATTGGTGATAGTGTAATTGCAATTGGCGATTTATCAATGGTAAAAGTGCATGTTCATACAAATCAACCTAATAAAGCATTGCAATATGCCTTGAGTTTGGGTGAAATTGATAGAATTAAAATTGAAAATATGCTTGAACAAAATCGTGCTTTAATTAAAAAACACGAGGCTAACAAAAAGCCACTTGCTATGGTTTCTATTTGTTCTGGTGGCGGTTTAGCAAGCATATTTAAAGAACTAGGAGTTGATACTGTTATTCAAGGCGGTCAAACTATGAATCCTAGTGTTAACGATATTTTAAATGTTATAGAAAAGGTAAATAGTGATAATATTATAGTTTTGCCTAATAACAAAAATATAATTCTTGCTGCTGAACAGGCTGTGGAATTATCAAGCAAAAATGTTAGAGTTGTAAAAACTGTAAATGTGCCAGAGGGCATTGCTTGTGCAGTTGCATTTGATATTAATCATGATATTGATAGCAATGTTGAGGCTATGCAAGAAGCATTTGGTGAGGTTGCTTATGGTGAAGTTACTTATGCTGTAAGAAATACTAATATAGATGGTTTTAATTTGCAAGAAGGTGATATTATTGGTCTTACAGGCAAAAAGATAGTTTCTAAAGGTGCAGAAGTTGCTGATGTTACAGTAGATGTTATTGATAATTTAGTAGACGAAGATAAATCTGTGATTACTTTGTATTATGGTGAGGGTGTAACTGAAGACGATGCAAACAATTTAAAAGATTTACTTGCTGATAAATATGACGAGTGTGATGTAGAAGTTTATGAGGGTGGACAAAATCATTATTTTTATATGATTAGTGTTGAATAATTATTATAAATGGATAATAATTATGGCTTGCTTAAAGCAAGCCTAATTTTTTAGGAGAAAGGATGAAATTAGAGGATGTTAAAGGTGTAGGCGAAAAAACTTTAGAAAAATTGAATAGTTTAGGAATCTATTCCTTAATGGATTTGATGGATAATCTTCCTAAAAGTTATTTAGATTTAACTAAAATTGCCACATTTGATGATATTGTTGAAGGCGAATATATTTTGCTAAAGGTAAATATTGAGCACATTTACCCAAGGCAATATAGCAATAAAAATAAAACTTGTTATATAAAATGTGACTGCGTATGCGATGGGCACCCAATGACTTTAATTTGGTTTAATATGCCATATATAGAACATAATCTTGGATATGGAGATTTTTTAGTTTGGGGTATAGTACGATTTGAAAATAAAAAATATACTATAATTAATCCTAATATTGCAGATGTTGAAAATAAATATAAACTAAAAGATGTTAAGCCAGTATATTCATTAAAAGGCAAATTGGGGGAAGTCGTTTACCGAAAAATAGTTGACAATGCTTTAAAAGACTTTGTACCAAATAATCTTTTACCTAATTTGTTTGATTTAAGAAAAATTTATCAAAATATTCACTTTGCAAAAACTTATGAAGAAATGTATGAAAGTCAAAGTCAACTTGCTTTGTATGAAATGGTGGTACAATTGCTTTGTTATAAAGTTTTGCGTAATATAAAAGAATGTGAAGTTTTAGAATGTGTATATCCACATAGTGTAGATAACTTGTTGGGATATAAATTAACTGAATCGCAGCAAAAAGCAATAAATGAGATTATTTGCGATTTAAAAAGTGGATTTCCTATGAATAGGTTTGTATTAGGTGATGTTGGTTCAGGCAAAACAATAGTTGCTCATATTGCTATGTACATGATATATCAAAAAGGGTTCCAGTCAGTTTTATTAGCACCAACAGAAATTTTGGCTATTCAACATTTTAACAATTTTAATAATGTGTTTAAAAGGTTAAATATAAAAGTAGCATTACTAACTTCTTCAACTTCAAAAGAGGATAGACAAAGTATACTTAGTGGCTTAAAAACAGGCGAAATTAGTGTGTTATTGGCTACTCATTCTTGCATTGAGGATAGTGTTTGTTTCAATAATTTAAAGTTAGCAGTTATAGATGAGGCACACAAGTTTGGTGTAAAACAAAAGGCAAATTTAATTGCAAAAGGTGATGGGGTACATTGTTTATCTATGTCTGCTACACCTCTTCCTCGTTCCTTTGCAATGATGGTATTTGGTGATTTGAAAATTAGTAAATTGTATAAATCAGAAGATAGAAAATCAAATATAAAAACATTTTCTTTAAGGTCTAATAAAATAGAAGATATGTTTAAATATTTTGCAAATAAAATAAAAAATAATTCGCAAATAATTATCGTTTGTCCACGTGTTGTGGATAGCGGGGTAGAAGATTTTTATTCTGTAAAAAGTGTTTATAAAATGCTTGCAGGAAAATATTTTAATAAAGAAGATATTGGCATACTTTATGGTAGTATGAAAAATACAGATAAAGAAAAAACAATTAACGATTTTTATAATGGAAATATAAAAGTTTTAGTTTCTACTACAGTAATTGAAGTTGGAATTGATGTTGCAAATGTGGATACAATTGCTATTTTAGGTGCAGATAGGTTTGGTATTGCAACTTTGCATCAATTAAGAGGAAGAATTGGTAGAGATGGTAGACCAGCCGAATGTTATTTGCATTGTGCTAGTTTAACAGTACCAGAAAGAATAAACAAAATGAAAGTCATTGATGATGGTGTAGTATTAAGTGAACTAGATAGTAAAGCAAGGGGATTTGGTGATTTAATTGGCTTTAATCAGTCAGGTAAAAATACTTTTGATAAGTATGTTGTAAAAATAACTTTAGATATGATAGATAAAGCAAAAAGCATACTAGATAACATTAATATTTCTGAATTAGATAATGTATTACTTTCAAAATTGATAAATAAGTATAATTTTTATCAAGATATAGTTTTAAATTGATTAAAATAAATTGTGATTTATATTATAATTTGTGTAAATTTTGGTAAAAATTTTAACAAATTATAGAAATTATGTTTAATATATGATAAAATTATTATGATAAATCACACTTTAATGAAAGGGGGAGAATTAGTATGTTAAAAGGAAAAGTTGCAATAATTACAGGCGGAACACGTGGTATAGGTTTGGAAATAGTACGTTTATTTAAGGAAAATGGAGCAGAGGTTATTTTGCTTGGCTCAAGAGCGGAGACTGTTGATAAAGCAATTCAATTACTAAATGATGAAGATATTAAGATTGAGGGATATTACCCTAATCTTTCAAACTATGACGAAGTTAAGCAAGTTGCAGATAAAATTGCTGAAAAGTATGGCAAAATTGATATTTTAGTAAACAATGCAGGTATATCTGCAAGCAAAACTATAGATGATACTACAAGTGAAGAGTTTAGCAAAATAATAGATTTAAATCTTAATGCAATTTTTAATATGACAAAAGCAGTGGTGCCTTATATGAAAAAACAACATGAAGGTGTTATTTTAAATACAAGTTCAATGGTAAGTATTTATGGGCAACCTTCTGGTGTAGGGTATCCGTCAAGTAAGTTTGCTGTAAATGGTTTTACAAAGTCTCTTGCAAGAGAACTAGCACCTTTTAATATTAGGGTTAATGCTGTTGCACCAGGTATTACCAATACCGATATGGTTACAAACCTTCCTAAAGAGGTTATTGCACCACTTATTAAAACAATTCCTCTAGGCAGAATAGGTGAGCCAAGGGATGTTGCAAATGCGTTTTTGTTTCTTGCAAGTGATATGGCAAGTTATATCACTGGTGATATTTTGTCAGTTGATGGCTGTGCAAGAAGTTAAGTATAAAAATGGATTTGTGAGGGATTTTAAGTCCCTCGCTTATTCCAATATTATTTCAGTATATTATAAAAAGTTATTAAATTTCAGTGTCATTATTCAAAATTTTAGCATATAATTAATTTGTAAGCATATTAGATATAATAATAGTTTACCTTGCTGAGTATTGATTTATCTGCTGATTTTGATAAAATTATAGCAAAATTAAAAAAAATAAAAAAAGTTTGTAAAAACTCTTGCTTTTTTTTAAATCATTTGTTATAATACAAACACTGTGGAAGCTTAGCTCAGTTGGGAGAGCATCTGCCTTACAAGCAGAGGGTCATAGGTTCGAGCCCTATAGTTTCCACCATATAAGGCCTGTTGGTCAAGCGGTTAAGACGCAGCCCTCTCACGGCTGAATCGGGAGTTCGATTCTCCCACGGGTCACCATTAGGGAACTGGACGAACACACGGTGCGATGTATTCGTTCAGTTTTTTGTTTGACTTACAACTTTAGTGAAAGATAAGGCGAACGGAAAGTTCGCCTTTTAATAACCACGCACTATGTGCGTGAGATTAATGCTTAAGCAAATGAAAAATGAATGTTATCCAAAATTATGATATAATGTAGGTTTTCAAGCCAATTAAATCATACACAAAGGAGGATAATATTCATGAATAGTTGAGCGCGTACACACTGGTTATGCAAATATCATATAGTATTTACACCAAAATATAGAAGAAAAATAGTGTATAACAAATTAAGAAAGGATATACAACAAATAATAAAAGACTTATGTAAATGGAAAGGAGTAGAAATATTGGCAGGGAATATGATGCCTGACCATGTACATTTATTGGTATCAATACCACCAAAAATGAGTGTAGCAAATTTTATGGGGTATTTAAAAGGGAAAAGTGCAATGATGATATTTGAACGTTGGGGCACATGAAACTTAAATATCGAAATAGAGAGTTCTGGTATAAAGGATATTACTTAGATATAGTCTGAAAAATATAGTCAGAATAAAAGAATATATAGCAAATCAATTGAAGGAAGACCAACTTGGAAAACAGATAAAGGTGGATTTTTCCGACGACCCGTTTAAAGAAGAGAAGTAGAACAGAAATGCAGGTGTCAGGTCATATATGCTTAACAAAGCATTGCTAGTAACAAGGGTTATCCCCGTATGTGAAAAACCCCACGTTTTACGTGGGGATATGTATTTAATACAATGTTTTTTTATTTTAATATTTTTAATAAATTCATTTATAATACTAGAAAAATTAGTATTTAAGTAACTTTTATGAGTTGCATTTAGTAAAACCAAAAATTACCCGTACATAAACGATAAGGGTATTGCATATTTTGTAGAAATATGATATAATATATAAAAAGCATAAAGTGAAGACTTTTTGAGTGAAGTCTTTAGTTAATTTTAATATGCCATAAATGGAGGACTTAAAATGTTTTGGGAACAATTGGGGCTTATAGGACAAATTTATTTTGTTTTAGGTTGCGTAGCATCTGCTTTGTTGCTGATTCAGTTTATATTGTTGTTGATAGGTTTTGCAGGAGACGGAGATATAGATATCGGCGGAGATGGCGGTGCTGATTTTGATGGTGATGCTGATGGCGGCATAGGCATTTTTACCTTGAAAGGTTTAGTAGGTTTCTTTGCTATAGGCGGCTGGGTAGGTGTTGCTTGCGTATTGGGTGGTTTGCATGAAGGCTGGACTATACCAATATCAATAATATGCGGTTTTGTGGCTTTTGTGGCTATTGGACTTGCATATAAAGCAATTCGAAAACTACAGGCTGACGGAGTGATAGATAATCGTAATGCTATTGGAAAGGTGGCAGAAGTGTATTTAAAAATTCCAGCAAAAGGTGAGGGGCACGGCAAACTTAGTATTGTATTGCAAGGTAAACTTGTGGAAATGGACGCAGTAACTGATGAGACTGAGGCAATACCTACTGGTAAGGAAGTTAAAGTAATAGGACTTATTGGAGATAGATGCAAAGTAAGCAGTGATTTGAATGTGGAAGTTGTAGTTCCTGTTATAGAAAACACTGGAAAAAAAAGCAGAAAAAGCAAGAAAACTATTGAAGAATAAAGTTTTAATAAAGCATAAATTTTAAAAATTATAAAACAATATGTTATATAATGTATAATGTCTCATTTGCAATAGTAAATGAGATTAAAAATTAGGAGGGAGTAAAAATGTTAAGTTTGTTAGCAGCGACAGGTACAGGTGGCATTATTGCTATCATTGTGGTAGTTGTAGTGCTATTGATAGCATCAATTGCCATACTATTTTTTGCAAGATATAAAAAATGTCCATCAGATAAAGTAATGGTTATATATGGTAAAATTGCCAAAGAAAAAGATGGTACACAAAAATCATCAAGATGTATACATGGTGGTGCAGCATTTATCGTGCCAATGATACAGTCATACGCATTTTTGGATTTGACACCTATTTCTTTAAGTGTTGATTTGAAAAACGCATTATCTAGACAGAATATTCGTATTGACGTACCAAGCCGTTTTACTGTTGGTATTAGTACAGAACCAGCAGTTATGCAAAATGCGGCAGAAAGATTATTAGGACTAAAATTAAATGAAATACAAGAACTGGCAAAAGATATTATATTTGGTCAGTTGAGACTTGTAATTGCTACTATGAATATTGAGGAAATAAATACCGACCGCGATAAATTCTTAGATGCTATTTCTAGAAACGTTGAGGGAGAACTTAAAAAGATAGGTTTAAGACTAATCAACGTTAATATGACAGATATATCTGATGAATCTGGATATATTGAGGCTTTAGGTAAAGAGGCTGCATCAAGAGCAATAAATGAGGCTAAAATTTCTGTGGCTGAGGCCGATAAGCAAGGTAGTATCGGTGAAGCGCGTGCTCAAAGAGATGAAAGAATTAATGTGTCTCAGGCTGAAAGTGAGGCTATTGCTGGTGAAAATAAAGCAAAAGCAGATATTGCAGAGGCTCAAGCAAGACTAAGAGAAAAACAAGCAGAAGCGATGCGTATAGCAGTAACTGCAGAAAAGATACAAGCAGCAAAAGCATTGGAAGATGCTTATGCAGCAGAGCAAAATGCTGAAAAAGCAAGAGCAGAAAAAGAAAAAGCAACTCAAGAAGCAGATGTCATTGTAAAAGTAGAGATAGACAAACGTAGAAAAGAGTTAGAAGCAGAGGCAGAGGCTGAACAAATGCGTAGAAAAGCCAAAGGTGAGGCAGAGGCAATATACGCAAAAATGGAGGCTGAGGCTCGAGGTGTTCAAGCAATGCTAAATGCTCAAGCAACTGGTATTAAAAAGATAGTAGAGGCTGCTAATGGTGATGCGGCAAATGCTGTAAGATTAATGGTTGCAGATAAATTGGAAGAGATAGTTGCTAAGCAAGTTGAAGCAATTAAGAATATTAAGATAGATAAGGTAACAGTTTGGGATAGCGGTACAAATGCTGACGGAAAAACAGGCACATCAAATTTCCTATCTGGAATGATGAAGTCATTGCCTCCTTTAAACGAAATGTTTGATATGGCAGGGTTAACTTTGCCAGAGTTTATCAAACCAAATGCTGTAGAAAAAGCAGAAGAAGTACCTACTGAAAAAGTAGATAAATAATTAATGATAAATTAATTCCCCTTATGGTGTAATGCTGTAAGGGGATTTTTTTGTTTTTTAAATAAATAAGTAAATAACCTTTCAAAAATCGGGGGGAATATTGAAAAATTTGATTAAATAATATTAATGAAAGTAAGCAGATTAATGAACTTTTGGAACGTGTTTTGCTTATGGTATAAAAAACTGCACATTGACTTTTATGGTTATTTAATATATAATGAAGTTGTAATAAAAAACTAAGAAAAAAGTTAGAAGAATAAATGTTTTTAGTAAGTGATGATAAATATATTATTTTAAATTGCATGTAACATTTATAATTGGGAGATAAGGTTTGAAGTATTACACTATAGTAAAAAATAATGGCATTTATGATAAATTTATAATAGAAAGCAATGTGGAAGTTGCGTTGATTTGCTTTTGTGATGATGATTTGGATAATATTTATCAATGTTTTAGGCAGAGTTGTGAGGTGGAAAAAACTATTTTTGATAATGGGATTATGCAAGTTGTTGTTTTTGAGTTTATTGGTGAAGATAACTGGTTGTATAGAATAAATTATAAGACAGATGAGGTTAGTAAAGAGTTTAAATGGCCATTAAAAAAATTGTTTAAGCAATATAAAAATAGTGAAAAAACTTCAATTATAATAAAAGAAAAAAAGGAAAATATTTTAAAAAATTATAAACAAGATACAATTGTTAACAACAAAACCTTTATCTCTAATTACAAAAAATATACTTTTATAGATAAAGAAAATTTAATGAGTATAGCCTTTCGCTTTAAAAAATCTAGCAAAAATGAAAAAATGCCACTAGTTATTTATTTTCATGGAGCAGGTGCTTTGGGTGATGATAATATAAAACAGTTATGGGAATATAAGAATATGGGATTATACCTATCAAAGAAAAGATGCCATGTGCTTGTTCCACAAGGTAATATTGATATTGGAAATAATATATCCATAATAATAAAATATTGTAAGGCAATTAAAAAACTAGTAGAAAAGTTGTCAGAATATGCAGAAATTGATTATAGCAGAATATATATTGTAGGGGCAAGTTATGGTGGTGCTTGTGCTTGGTATTCCTTATATGAATGTCCAAACTTTTATGCAGCCGCAATACCTTTGATGGGGTATTTTCCAACATATAATTCTGAACAATTCGATGTTAAAAAGTTTGAGAATGAAAAGATTTGGATAGGTCATGCGGAAAATGACAAGGCTGTGTCAATAAAAGATGATGAAACTATGTTTAAAATGCTTGATGGTGCAGGGTATAATGTGAAAATGACAAGATATAAGAAGTTTGGGCATAAAATGTGTGGTATATTTTTAAGAAGAGAAAAATGGAAAAGATGGCTTTTTAAGCAAAAATTACAGCATTGAAAATATTGTTATATAAGTTTTTATTTGTAATAGTGAGAAAATAAATTAAAAATGAAAAGTAATAACTATAAAAGGAAGTATAATAATGAGTACAAAAGCAATTTTATCAAAAGTTTTGCGAATTATTGCAATATTGTTTGCTTTATTTGTATTGATATATGGAATTATATTTGTATCCATTGATTTATCTAATACTATTAATTATGAATCAGTAATGAAAATGGAGCAAGGTAAACTAATACAAATATTATTTTCCAGTTCTGCATTGTTATGGGGATAGTACTTTTAACTTTAGTTATAATTGATTATGTTTTTAAAGCAAAGTATCTAAAAATATATGAAGGTTTAATTTATCCTATTTCGCTTAGTGTTTGTAGTGCAATTTTGTTAATAGGTTTTGTAGTGATAACAATTTTAATTAAGGAAACCTCTTTAATTTTATTTACAATATTACCAACAAATTTTATTTTGATATATGGCGAATATTTAATTTATAAAAACAGAAAGAAGATTAAAAACACAAAAAATATACAAAAAAATATTGAATAATTAATATATTTGCTGTATTTTTTAATAATACAATGAAATAAAACCTAAAATGAAAGATTTTTAAAGTAGTTGCATAATTAAAAATATTCATAAAAATGAATAAAAATAGCAAAAATTAATATTTTTTATGCATAAAAGCGGAATTTATGCATAAAAATTTATAAAAATATGAAAATTATTTAAAATTTATGCAAAAATGATTGACTTATTAATATATAATGAGTATAATAAAATAAAAATATTCCTTTATTGAGGTGAGACTTATGGAAAAGAAAGATATTAAAAAAGTTGTGCTAGCATATTCAGGCGGATTAGATACTTCTATCATTATCCCTTGGCTTAAAGAAAATTATAATAATTGTGAAGTTATTGCTGTTTCTGGAAATGTTGGACAGGCTGACGAACTTGAAGGTTTAGAAGAAAAGGCATTAAAAACAGGTGCATCTAAATTGTATGTTGAAGATTTAACAGATGAATTTGTTGAAGATTATATTATTCCTACAGTAAAAGCAGGTGCATTGTATGAAGAGTATATGTTGGGAACATCTTTTGCTCGTCCTATAATTGCAAAAAGAATAGTAGAAATTGCTTTAAAAGAGGGTGCAGATGCTATATGTCATGGTTGCACTGGTAAAGGTAATGACCAAGTAAGGTTTGAACTTACAATTAAGGCTTTTGCTCCTGATATGCATATTATTGCTCCTTGGAGAGAGTGGGATATTAAGAGCCGTGAGGAAGAAATAGATTATGCAGAAAAACATAATGTTCCACTAAAAATTAATCGTGAAACTAACTATAGTAAAGATAAAAACTTGTGGCATTTGTCACATGAAGGTCTTGATTTGGAAGATGCTGGTAATGAGCCACTTTATGATAAAGAAGGCTTTTTGGAAATGGGTGTATCACCATTTAAAGCACCAGATAAACCAACTTACATTACTATGGAGTTTGAACAAGGTGTTCCAGTTGCTTTGAATGATAAAAAAATGAGTCCAAAGGAAATCGTTTTACAACTAAATAAATTTGGTGGCGAAAATGGTATTGGCTTGTTGGATATAGTAGAAAATCGTTTGGTAGGAATGAAGTGCCGTGGTGTTTATGAAACTCCAGGTGGAGCAATTTTGTACTTTGCTCATAAATATCTTGAGTCATTGTGTTTGGATAAATACACTGCACATAAAAAACAAGAACTTGCAGTTACTTTTGCAGACTTAGTTTACAATGGTCAATGGTTTACTCCATTAAGAGAGGCTTTGTCAGCATTTGTTGACAAAACTCAAGAAAGAGTTACTGGTAAAGTAAAATTGAAACTTTATAAAGGAAATATTATTAAAGCAGGTGCTTGGAGTGATTATTCTTTATATTCTGAAGAAATAGCAACATTTGGCGAAGATAATGTTTATAATCAAGCAGATGCTACAGGATTTATTAACTTGTTCGGTTTGCCTATTAAGGTTCAAGCACAAGTAAACAACAAATTAAAAAAATAATAGTTGTTTATTAAATTGGACTAGCAAATAAAAAAATAACCGAAAATCGGTATTAAAATAATATATTGTTAGTCTTTAAAAATTATATAAACCATTTAAAATGACTTTGCTTGGGGAATACTCAAGCAAAAGTTGGGTTTTAAAAGAGGTTTAATTTTAGTTAAAATTTTAAAAACAAAAGGTGTTATATGCAAAAAATGTGGACAGGCAGAACTAGTGGTGAATTAAATGAGTTTGCAAATGATTTTAATTCTTCAATAGGTTTTGATAAAAAAATGTATAAACAAGATATATGTGGGTCTATAGCACATGCTACTATGCTTGCTAGTCAAAAAATTATTTCCGATGATGATAGGGATAAAATTATTGCAGGCTTAAGTGGTATATTGGCTGATATAGAGTGTGGAAAACTTTTAATTAGTGACGATGCTGAAGATATTCATATGTTTGTAGAGGCAATACTTACTCAAAGAATAGGTGATACTGGTAAAAAATTGCATACAGCAAGAAGTAGAAACGACCAAGTTGCACTTGATTTGAGAATGTATTTGCGGGACGAAAATGCAAAAATTAAAAATTTGCTTTTGAAATTGATACAGACAATTAATAGCAGAGCAGCGGAAAATACTGATGTAATTATACCAGGCTATACACATTTACAAAGGGCACAGCCTATTTTGTTTGCACATCATTTACTTGCATACGCACAAATGTTTAAAAGAGATTATTTGCGTTTGACAGATGCTTTGGATAGAATGAATTATTCTCCACTTGGAAGTTGTGCTTTGGCAGGTACTACTTATAACACTAATAGACAAATGGTTGCAGACCTTTTGAAATTTAAAGGTGTTACTGAAAATAGTATAGATAGTGTTGCGGACAGAGATTTTTGTGTAGAATTGTTATCTTGTTATGCAATAATAATGATGCACTTGTCAAGATTTTCTGAAGAAATAATTTTGTGGACAAGTTCTGAGTTTTCGTACATTCAATTAGACGATGCTTTTACTACAGGTTCTAGCATAATGCCACAAAAGAAAAATTCTGATATGGCGGAACTTATTAGAGGAAAAACTGGCAGAGTATATGGCGATTTAATGGGTATGCTTACTGTGCTTAAGGGTTTGCCTTTGGCATATAACAAAGATATGCAAGAAGATAAAGAGGGTGTTTTTGATGGGGTAAAAACTGTGCAAGACTGTTTGCAAGTGTTTACACCTATGCTTGATAGTATGAAAGTGTTTAAGGATAATATGTTGCAAAGTTGTAAAAAAGGATTTATAAATGCAACAGACCTTGCCGATTATCTTACAAAAAAAGGTTTGCCTTTTAGAGAGGCATATAAGTTGGTGGGTAGTATTGTAAGTAATTGTGTTACTCAACAAAAAACACTAGAAAATATTACAATTGAAGAATACAAAAAAATGAACGATTTGTTTGATAATGATTTGTATGATGAGATAGAACTTTTTAATTGTGTTAATAAAAGAAATTCTGAGGGAGGCACAAGTAAAGAGCAAGTTATTAAACAAATTGAAAAAATAGCGGAGTTTATTGATAATGAAAAAAGTCTTTATTGATGGGAAAGAGGGCACTACTGGTCTTAGAATTTTTGACAGATTAAAAGATAGAAAAGATATACAACTAATATTACTTAGTGAAGAGGACAGGAAAAATCCTGTTTGTCGAAAACAAGCGATAAATGAAAGTGATATTACAATTTTGTGTTTGCCAGATGATATAGCACGTGAATCTGTAAGTATGGTAGAAAATGAAAATACTATTGTTATTGACTGCTCTACAGCACATAGGACAGAGTCTAGTTGGATATATGCTTTTCCTGAGTTGTATGAAGATTTTGAAAAGGTAGCAAAGCAAAACAAAAGGTTTGCTGTACCGGGTTGTCATGCAAGTGGAATTATTGCGTTAATAAAACCGCTTATTGACAATAAATTGCTTAAAAAAGATGCGTTGCTTGCTGTAACATCTATAACAGGTTATAGCGGCGGTGGAAAAAAGATGATAGCAGATTATGAAAAAGAGGAAAAAGATAATTTATTGAATTTTCCAAGACAATATGCTATTAGTCAAAACCATAAACATTTAAAAGAAATTGTGAGTATTTGTGGACTAGATAATACACCTCAATTTATGCCAATAGTTAGTGGTTTTTATAGTGGTATGCAAGTTTCAATACCGATTTTCAAAGGTTTTTTGCAAAATAATAAAAGTATTGAAGATATTAAGGATATATATAAGTCACAATATAATAGCAATGTTGTTTATTATTCAGAAGAAAATGAAAACGGCTTTTTATCAAGCGGGATTTTGTCCGGCAAAGATAGTATGAGTGTATCTGTATTTGGTAATGAGGATAGAATTTTGCTTGTTGCAAGATACGATAACCTTGGTAAAGGTGCTAGTGGTGCGGCTGTTGAGTGTTTAAATTATATTTTAGGAGTAGATAAAGTTACCGATTTGGAACTTTAACAGGAGTTTTTATGGAGTTTATTAATGGTGGTGTTTGTGCGGCAAAAGGTTTTAGTGCAAACGGAGTACATTGTGGAATAAGAAAAAACAGGACAAAAAAAGATTTGTCTTTGATATATAGTAGTGTGCCAGCAAATGTTGCTGCTGTGTATACAACTAATTTAGTAAAAGGTGCACCTTTGGTTGTAACTAAAAATCATATACAAAATGGCATAGCACAAGCAATTATTTGTAATAGTGGCAATGCAAATACATGCAATGCAAATGGTGTGGAAATTGCAGAAGAAACTTGCAAATTAGTTGCTAATGCGTTGAAAATCGCTAGTAATGACGTTGTTGTTGCATCAACTGGTGTTATAGGACAAGAAATGAGTATTGAGCCTTTTAAAAAAGGTATACCTACTCTTGTAAGTGGATTAGGTGATAATAGTAGTGCTGCAGAAGAAGGTATTATGACTACAGATACTATTGCAAAATCTGTGGCAGTGTCTTTTGATATTGACGGAGTTGAGTGTAAAATTGGTGGTATAGCAAAAGGTTCTGGTATGATTCATCCAGATATGGCAACTATGCTAGTGTTTATTACAACAGACTGTGCAATAACTAGCGATATGTTAAACAAAGCACTAAAAAGTGATATCCAAACTACTTTTAATATGGTTAGTGTAGATGGCGATACTTCAACTAATGATATGGTAGTAGTTCTTGCAAATGGCGAGGCAAAAAACACTTTGATTAATAGCGAAGGCAAAAATTTTGAAAAGTTTATGAAGGCTCTAAACTCAGTAACTATTGCATTGTGCAAAATGATAGCCGGTGATGGCGAGGGTGCTACAAAACTTATTGAGTGTAATGTTGTTGCTTCTAAAACAAAAGATATTGCAAAAAAAGTTGCAAAATCTGTTATTTGTTCCTCACTTGTAAAAAGTGCAATGTTTGGTGCAGATGCTAATTGGGGCAGAGTGCTTTGTGCAATTGGTTACAGCAAGTGCGATGTTGACGTAAATAAAATTGATGTTAAGTTTATATCTAAAGCAGGTGAAATTGTAGTTTGCCAAAATGGTGCAGGTGTTGAGTTTTCGGAAGAAGAGGCTAAAAACATTTTGTTAGAAAAAGAAGTTACAATTTACATTAATTTAAACGATGGCGACAAAAAAGCAACTGCTTGGGGTTGTGATTTAACTTATGATTATGTAAAAATCAATGGAGATTATAGAACTTAATAGGTGTAATATGGATAATATATCAAATCAAGATAGGGCGACAGTTTTAATAAATGCGTTGCCATATATAAAAAAATATAGCGGCAAAATAGTTGTTGTTAAGTACGGTGGCAATGCTATGGTAAATCAAGAGTTAAAAAACTCTGTTATGAAAGATATAGTGTTACTATCTTTAATAGGTGTAAAGGTTGTTTTGGTGCATGGTGGTGGACCAGAAATTTCTGATATGCTAGGAAAACTTGGTAAAGAAAGTGTTTTTAACAACGGATTACGTGTTACAGACAAAGAAACTGTAGAAGTTGTGCAAATGGTACTTGCAGGCAAAGTTAACAAAGACTTAGTAAACTTGTTGCAAGTAAATGGTGGAGTTGCAATTGGACTTTCTGGTATAGATGGTCAAATGATAGATGCAGATTTTAAACATAAAGATTTAGGTTATGTTGGAAATATTCGCAAAGTAAATGTGCAACCTATACTTGACCAGTTGGAAAAGGGTTATATTCCAGTAATATCTACTATTGCTTGTGATAAAGATGGTAATGTATACAACATAAATGCGGATACTGCCGCTGCAAAAATTGCAGGGGAACTTGAGGCAGAAAGTTTGATTACTATGACAGATATTAGTGGTATTTTGATGGATAAAGATGACCCAGATAGTTTAGTGTCAAAACTTACTATAAAAGAGGCAGAAGATTACATTAAAAAAGGTATTATCAATGGTGGAATGATACCTAAAACCGAGTGTTGCATCAATGCTGTAAAATGGGGTGTAAAAAAAGTATTTATCATTGATGGAAGAAAAAAGCATTCAATAATTATGGAAATGTTGACAAACGAAGGCTTAGGCACTATGTTTGAGGAGTAATTTATGAGTATAATTAATGAGGACAAACAATATATTGCTGGAACATACAATAGGTTTCCGGTTAATATTCAGTTAGGCAAAGGCTCTATTGCTTTTGACGAGCAAGGCAAAGAATATATTGATTTTACAAGCGGAATAGGTGTTAATTCTTTTGGCTTTTGTGACGAAGAATGGGCAGCCGCTGTTACTAAACAAGTAAATAGTGTACAACACACATCAAATTTATACTATACATCTCCTTGTGTGCAACTTGCAAAACTTTTAGTGCAAAAAACAGGTTTAAAAAAGGTGTTTTTTTCAAATTCTGGTGCAGAAGCAAATGAGTGTGCAATAAAAACTGCAAGAAGATATGCCGCTCAAAAAAAAGGTTCAGATTTTTATAAAATTTTAACATTAGTAAATAGTTTTCATGGCAGAACAATTACTACACTTGCTGCAACAGGACAAGAAGTTTTTCATAAGGAATTTACACCACTAACTGATGGCTTTGTGTATGCTAAAGCCAATGATATTGCAGATTTAAATGATAAAGTTTTAAATAATAAACTTGCTGCAATTATGATAGAAGTTGTTCAAGGCGAGGGTGGAGTAAATAAACTAGACAAAGATTTTGTTGACGAAATTGTAAAAATTGCAAACAAAAATGACCTTTTGGTTATTGTTGATGAAGTTCAAACTGGCAATGGCAGAAGCGGAAAGTATTATGGTTATATGCACTATGGCTTTATGCCAGATATTGTAACTACTGCAAAAGGTTTAGGTGGTGGACTTCCAATAGGAGCAACTTTGTTTGGCGAAAAAACTAGCGAAGTTTTAACTGCAGGTAGTCATGGCTCAACTTTTGGTGGAAACCCAGTTTGTGCAGCAGGTGCTGTTAGTATAGTTAAAAGAATTGATGATAATTTTATGGCAGAAGTTACAAAAAAATCAAATTACATTGTAAAGGAATTAACTGCTACTAAAGGTGTTGTTAGTGTTAGCGGACTAGGCTTAATGCTTGGTGTTGAAATTAAAGACGATGCTAACAAAGAAGTACTAGCAAAATGTATTGAAAAAGGACTATTAGTACTTACTGCAAAAAATAAAATTAGGTTATTGCCTGCGCTAAATATTCCTGACGAATTATTAAAAAAGGGTATTAGTATTTTAAAAGAGGCTATACAAGAGGTGGTATTATGATAAAAAATCAAGATAACTTGCAACTTATAGATATTGAAAGATTAATGAAAAGTGACATTGCTAAAAATTTAAAAGGCAAAGATTTTTTAAAGTTATTAGATTTTTCGACAGAAGAAATATTGCATTTAATTGACCTTGCACAAGAACTTAAGGTTAGCAAAAAACAAGGTGTCCCACATAAGTTTTTGGTAGGAAAAAATATAGCACTTATTTTTGAAAAAACAAGCACAAGAACTAGATGTGCTTTTGAAGTTGCAGGCTATGATTTAGGAATGAATGTTACATATCTTGATTCTCAAGGCTCTCAGATAGGCAAAAAAGAGAGTATTGCAGATACTGCTCAAGTACTTGCTGGTATGTTTGACGGAATAGAGTATAGAGGTTATGGTCAAGAAATAGTGGAGGAATTAGCACATTATTCTAAAGTACCAGTATGGAATGGTCTTACTGATGAATTTCACCCAACACAAATATTGGCGGATTTTTTGACTATTAAAGAAAAATTTGGCAAACTTAAAGGACTAAAATTGGTTTATATGGGTGATAGCAGATTTAATATGGGCAATTCACTTATGGTAGGCTGTGCAAAAGTAGGAATTAATTTTGTTGCTTGCTGTCCAAAAAAATATTTTCCAAATAAAGACTTGATAGAAACTTGTCAAAAAATAGCGGAACAAAATGGCTGTACTTTAGAGTTTACTGAAAATGTACAAGAGGCAGCAACTGGTGCAAATATTATTTATACAGATGTTTGGGTTTCTATGGGTGAGCCATTTGAAGTTTGGCAAACAAGAATAAATGAACTAAAACCATATAAAGTTACTTCTGCAGTTATGAATATGGCAAGTGATAATGCTATATTTATGCACTGCCTTCCAGCATATCATGATAAAAAAACAAAGATAGGCAAAGAAATTTGTGAAAAGTTTGATATGGATAGTATTGAGGTTTCAGACGAAGTGTTTACAAGTGATAAATCAGTAGTTTTTGAAGAGGCCGAAAATCGTATGCATACAATAAAAGCAGTAATGCTTGCAACACTTGTAAAATAAACACCAAAGAAGGAAAGAGGGGAGAGGAATTTGCAAAAGAAGAAGGTATTAAATTATAGGCAAATGCCTGCAATGTTAATAGTAGCAATAGTAGGGATATTAATAGTATCCCTACTTAATTTTAATATAGCAATGATAGTATCTTTTGTAAGTATAGTAGGTATAGTAATATTATGTATAAGCATAAAAAAGTTAAAGAGATATAAAATAAGGATAATAGTACTATTATGTACATACTTAGTATTTGTAGTAGTAGGAGGGATAGTAATAACAGAAGCAACAAAATACGAAGTACCAGTAAAAAATGCAGTAATAATAGCAACAGTAAATTCAGATAGTAATCTTGAAGGAATAGAGGAAAAGGATAGTAGAATAAAGTATGAATTGATACTAACAGATGCAAAGTATAACAATAATACAAAAGAGTTAAAAGGTAAAATAAGTACAGAGGTAGTAGTAGAAAAAGAAAGACAAATAAAAGTAGGGGATAGAGTAATAATAAAAGGGGATATATTACCAAAACGAGTGCAACTAACAGAATCAGTTAATGTGTATAACTATATGAATGGGATAAGGTACACAATAGATAACTCAAAGTGTGTGGATATAGTAATAGGAAAACCCAGTATAAGAGAAAGTATAAAGGTAAATTGCAAAGAAGCAATGACAAAGAATGTGCCAGCAGGTGGGATAATATATAGCATGATATTTGGAGATAAAAGTGTAATGGAAAGTACATTTGTATCAGCAAGTAGAAAAACAGGAATAGCACATTTGTTTGCAGTAAGTGGACTGCATTTAGGAATAGTAGCAACATTAGTAGGATATATAACAAAAAAGTTAAAGTTACATAGAGTAATAGATTATTTAATAGTAATAGTGCTGTCAGGATTATACGCATACTTAGTAGGCTTTGGACCATCAGTAGCAAGAGCCTTTTTAATGTTGGTGATATATAAGTCAGGAAAGATGTTTGGATTAAGATATTGTGGAATATCTTCATTGGCATTAAGTGGACTTATAGTGTTATTAATAAACCCGTTAACATTGTTTAATATGTCATTTCAGTTGTCAGTAATGGCAATGGTAGGGATATTGTTTTTTGAAAGACCAATAAGGAAGATGATAAAAACAAGATGGGAAGGCTTTAATAGTTTTGTAGCAATAAACTTGAGTGTAAATATATGTATACTGCCAGTAACGTTATATTACTTTGGTAGTGTGTCCTTAATATTTTTTATAGCAAATTTATTAATAGTACCCCTAATAACATTAATATTTCCAGTAATATTTATAGTGGTAATAATAACAGCAGTTATACCATATTGCTCATATATCTTAGTGCCAGTAGGGTATGTGTTTTCTTTAATGGAAGTAATAGTAAATTATTTAGCAACAATACCATTTATGTCAATAACAATAAAACTTAGTGTGTATAGTGTGATAGGATATATATTGGTATTAGCATTAATATCTACGTACTCATTACTACAACTAAAGATAAAAAGGTTACTTAGTATATTATTGTGTGTAGTAGTCTTAACTACAAGCATAATAATGACAATGGGAAGAATAGATGGAAGTATAAAGATAGAGAATGTGGTGTCCAATACAAACTATGATATATTAATGGTGGATATACAGGATAAGCACTACTTAGTGGTAAATGGAGAGATGAATATAATTGGACTTACAAGTAGTAAAAGGTATATAAGGGAGAAGAATATCCAAGAGATAACAGGAATAGTAAAGACAGGACTAGGGAAAGAAGACATAGAAATGTTGAAGATATATAAGGAAGAGTTGAGTATACAGAGTATAGTTACAACAATGGATATACCAATAGTAAAAGAAGTGTTTGAGGAAGTATATTATGGAAAGAGTATAGGGAAGTATATGATATACCCGATAAACAGAGATATGGTAGAGATACGAGGTGCAGGAAAAAGAATATTGATTGCAGATAACAGAAGAGGAGAGATAAGAGATTTGCCATACCAAACAGATATCCTATATATGCTAGGGGAGACGGATATATTGAACTACACACCAGTACAATACTATGTAAATAATGAAGGAGTGGAAAATAATATTCCGTATTCTGTAAATTCCTACTTTACTTTTATTATAAATAATGATAAAATATTGGTAGTGTAAAAGATATAACTTTAATTGTTAAATAGAATTTGTTTAAAAAACCATTTAACTGCGATTTTTGAAGGTTTTTTTACTAGGAGGGAATATGTCAGAAAATTATTTAGCACCATTAGCATATTTTATCAATGAAAATAACGCAAATGATGAGTGGGTAATATTTTTGCATGCAGCATTTGTGGACCATAGAATGTTTAATAGTCAGTTAGAATATTTTAATGACAAATACAACATTGTTGCAATTGATATTTTGGGACATGGAAAGTCAGTAAATTGTAACAAAACTGATAGTATAGAACAAATGGCAAGTTATATAAATAATATTATGCAAAAACATAATATACAAAAAGCACATTTTGTTGGAGTTTCATTAGGTTGTGTGTTTGCACAAGATTTTGCAAATAAATATCAAGATAAAGTTGCAAGTATGGCTTGCTTTGGTGGTTATGATATTAACGATTTTGATATCAATAAACAAAAAGAAAACTCTAAAGCACAAATGAAATTAATAACAAAAGCATTGTTTTCTATAAAAGCATTTGCAAAAGCAAATAAGGAAATCTCTGCTTATTCGCAAGAAGGCAAAGAGGAGTTTTATAAACTAAATTTAGAGTTTAAAAAGAAATCCTTAATCTATCTTTCTAAATTGCAAAATTTAGTAAACAAATTCCCTAAAAAGCAAAGGACATATCCTCTTTTAGTTGGTTGCGGACAATTTGATATTCCTATGGAAATTGAAATTGTAAAAGACTGGGCAGAAAAAGAAAATTGCCAAAAAGTAATTATACAAGGTGCAGGGCACTGCATAAATCTTGATAAACCACAAGAGTTTAATAACATTTTAGAAGAATTTTGGAAAAGTTGTAAGTAATAGTAATTTTAATATTCTAAATAATTTAATAATAAACCACCTTCTATTTTATTGTAGAAGGTGGTTTGTTTATGTTTAATTTTTTTTAATAGAATTATCTTTTGCTATCAATAATAATTTAGTTATATTATAATAGCCTTTAATTGTTATGTCGTCAGAGTTTGAATTGTTTATTTTGTTTTTTAGTAAATTAATCATTTTGTTTTGATGATTTTCTACATTTGTTGTATCCCATTTATTTTCTGTTAAATTACTCATTATCTGCAGTTTTAAACTGGCAGTTTTGATTTTATCTTCTTTAAATTGGGCTTTTTTAGCAGATGGGTCAAAGTTAGAAAAATTTGCATTGTCTATTCTACCTAAAATACAAAGATTACCAAACATATTAAATTCTTCATCTTTCCATTTTTTACCATTTTTAGGGTTTTGAGGATACCAATGTTCAACAGAATTTCTATATTCAAACTTAAAATCTTTATAATTAATTTTTTCTAGTTGATTTTCAAGTTCTTTGTAATTGCAATTTGTTGTATTAGGCAAAAGTTCCCAAATCACATAATCTAAATAATTAAATACTATATGAGGTGTTGCAACTCCTTGACTAAAGTTATTATTATCTATCCATTCTTTAACATTATCTTTTGCAAATTGTTCAATTAAGTTTTGAAAATCATTAACAATATTGTTAGTATCGTTCAAATTAATTGTTTCAAAGTGTTTGTATAAATAATCAAGTAAAATGGTTATCCAGTGCATGCTTTTAGGTGATGTATATGTAACCCTTAAACAAGACTGCAACATTAGGATATTATCTTTTTTAAAAGTTGGGTTTTCATAATTAGGTTTTTTATCGTATGTGCAAAAACGAATCAAACTCCAGTTGCTATTATCATTATCAAATTGTCTTTTTATAATAAAGTTATCAAATAAAAAGCGACATTTTAATAAATAAATTATAAAATTTATTGCAAAATTTCTTTTATTTTGTTCATTATTAGAAGTTATTTTTTCTATTTTATTCTTAAAAGTTTTTTGCAATTTTAAATCATCTAACATTATAAAATCTTTTAACAATTCTTCTGTTTGACTTTGTTCATTAATAATATAAACTTTTAATATGTGTAATAAAAAATAAGGGAAGGAAATAATACTTTCAAAAGATTTTAAAGTTTTTTTATCTTCTTTATCTTTATTATTTTTATTTTCTTTTACTTTGTTAGTAATATTTATTAAATTATTATAGTTTTCGTCTTTTTCACCATTATTAATTAATTCTATAATAGTTTTAATATCTATTTTAAAAGAATCATCATCAGATGTGTTTTCAGATGACTTTTCATTGTTTGTATCACCTTTTTGTTGTGCTATTGCGGAAAAATCATTTTCAATAAAAGGTGTTTGCTGATAATCTTTTCCAAAAATTAAAGTACGAATATTTGTATCAAAGTGCATTTGCACATAGCCATCCATATTACTACAAGCATCCCAAATTTTTGCAAACAAAGTTCGTTCATTTTTATTTGATAAATAACTCATCAAATTTGCTTTTAAAATTTCATGTTGTTCTAGTTGTTCACCACGAGTATTCATTACTTCAAAATAGCGATTTAAATCTGTATGTTCAGGAACTTCAATACGAAACAAACAAGTATTTTTTAATTTTAAAATAATATGATTAATTTTTTCATTAATATCTGCAACTTTATTTTCATGAATAATCCATTCTTTTTCAAAATATTGTTTAATAATTTTGTATCCTTCAATAATGGAATTGTAGTTGCAATTTAGTTCATTTTTATCTAACAGACTTAATGCTTTAGCAGTATCTTTAAGTAAATCATTTGAATCTTGGCGACATTCAAAAGTTAAAGGATTATTTAAATTATTTATTATATTTAGTTTTTTGTTATGATAAATAAAAGACAAAATCAAATAAAGGGCAGTTAATCTTTGTTGTCCATCAATAACATCATAAGTGTTGCTATTAGTGTCAACTTTTTTTACTATTAAAGAGCCTAAGTAATAAGACTCATCATCAAAGTCTTTTATATCATTTAATAATTGCTCAATTTCTTTGCTCTCCCAAGCAAAAGCACGTTGGTATATTGGGATTTTATATTTAGTATTATCAAAAAGTGTATAGTTTTTATTATCAATTATGTTAAGTTTTTCACATTTTTTATCACTCATTTTATCACCTTACAATGTTTTTAATTGTTCTAACAATTTTTCTTGTTCTGCTTTAATCTTATTACTTCCAGTGGCTTCTTTACTATCAAGGCTACTTGTAAGTCTTGCAATTTCATAATGTGTTCTTGCTTTGTTTATTTCATAAAACATTGCAATATTATTTTCGTCAATTGCATTTTTATTAATACTTGCCATAGACAGACTTTTTAGTCCAATACGCATTGACATTGCCCATATAAAAAGATTTTTTACGGCAGAGTAGTCGTAATTTTTAAACTTATCATAATAAAATAATAAAACACATTTAAATAAATTAAACACATATTTAAAACCTTTTGAACTATTGTTCACAATATATTCTATTTTAGTGTTTTTGTATTTGTCTCCCGTGTAATTTTTTGTTTCTTTTATAACCATTCTGATTTTTTTAAAAATTTCTTCATCACTTTCTTCAATATCTTTTTCTATATCTTCAAGCAAATTAAGATAATGTTCTACCATATTAAAAAAATCTTTACCTTCTATAAATGGTTCATTAATTAAAAAATACGGATTAATATTTATTGTACGTTTTGCATAAGTATAAGGTGATGTTTCTTCTATACCTTTATAAATATCTATAAAACTTGAAGTAAAATTAATAGTGCTTTCTTTTTTAGTCCAGTTGTATATAGGGAACAAATAATTTCTAAAAAGATTATCTATAGATTTTGGATTAGTATTTTCCCATTTATTTATAATTCGGTAACATTCATTTTTATTTTCTTTTAAAACTCTTAAATGATATGCTTTTAATAAGTCATGAGGGTATAAACCTTTGCCACGTGAGTTTTGTGAGTCAAAAAGTTGAAAAGCCTCTCCAATATTGTCTACAATAATAACAACAACTTCCAAAATTCTGTCAATTGCATCTGAAAAAGAATCTTTATTATTTTTTATTACACATCTGTGTGTCTGTGTGAAGG
>OFGX01000557.1_pt1 | contig 27552 bp, 29 predicted proteins | sample 1521831 | NCBI WGS metagenome assembly OFGX01 (sample SAMEA3504080, study PRJEB24116) | mouse gut metagenome | biome: mouse gut; feature: mouse-associated habitat; material: faeces | place: Denmark | collected 2011 | reverse complement strand
GTATATTAGTACACCCTGCAAAGGCTTTGCTTCCAATACTTTTAATACTGCTACATATAGTCACATTTTGTAAATTGCTTACATTTTCAAAAGCATTTTTATCTATAGCCTCACCACTTGTTAAAACTAAAGTTTGCAATTTATTTTTAGGAATATGTTTAATTGCCAAGGTAGGAATTGTTGCACTTACAATTTCTGCAGAATCTGCAAATGTATTTGTACTAATACTTTTAATACTATCTGCAATAGTTATATTTTTTAATTTAGTACAATTTTTAAAATCGTCATTGCTTATACTCTCGCCACTATTAACTATAATATTTTCCAAATTCTCTTTTGGCAGATGTCTTATTGCAATTGCTGGCACATTAGCACTAATCAAACTATTACAACCATCAAAAATATTATCACCAAAATCTTTTACACTTTTAGGTATAGTTATACCAGTTATGCCACTGCAACTCTCAAATGCTCCAGCCTCAATTTTTGCAACTTGATAAGAAATATTATTATAAGTGACATTTTCTTCAATTACTATATCACCACTTAAATTTGTCTGTTTTACAACTGTTGCAGAATAATTATTGATTTTATATTTTATTTTGTTTACTATTACATTTACTTCATCATCAGCAACTACTGAATTATTGTAATTCCACACAACAATACTCTCAGAATTATTCCAGTTTTCTTCCCAACCACTTGGTTCATTTTCAGCATCACAATAAATCTTTATGTTATTATCTGTAAATGTGTCTTTTTCTATTTTTACAATACTATTTGGTATTCTTACACTATTTATACTATCACAATTTTTAAATGCGTTATTGCTTATGCTTGTAACAGGTTTATCAACATAAAAATTTGAAATTACAATGTCCTTATCCTTTACATTACCAATGCCACTCAAACTATAAGAATCATTGCTATTCAATTTGTACTCCAACCCATCAGTTCCTTCAATATATCCGCACTTACACTTAGAGTTCTTAAAACTATGATTTTCCAATTTGTTTTTATTTTGGCATGTATCACAACCAAACCAGTGATTTTGACTATCAATAGAATATTTACTCTCCCAACTATGAGTATGTGAAGTTGTGTTTTCATTATTATTCAAGTTATTACCACTTTGACCTTTATTGCATGCTGTGAGCAAACCTATCATACAGCATACTAAAATAAGTGCTAATAATAATGTAAAAACCTTTGATTTTTTCATAATGCCTCCTAATTAAATATTTTTTAGTATATCAACTTGTTTTTTTGTAAAAATAAACCATTAAAAACACCTTTGTTTACAACAAATCACCTGCTTATTTGTCAGAAAAATTATACATTTTCTGACATGAATATTGACATATAAATTTTAATATGCTATAATGTATTTGGTAAAAATTACCAATTATTTATAACCTTAGTTTATAAAATTTGCTAAAACTAAAAGTGTCAGAAAATGTATACTTTTTCTGACACTTTTTAAACTTATTGTTTCATATCTACAAATTTCAACAATTATTTTGGCTAAAATAATAATATAATATATTATTTTAAGAAAGAAAATTACTATAAATCATTTTAAAATATAAACAATAAAAAAGGCTCACTTATATTAAAAGTGAACCTTTTAAATTGTTGTTATATGCACATTTTTTATCCTAAGGCTGTTTACAACTACAATTACTATTAAATTTTTACTATTTTAGGTATCTGCATTTATATTATCATCTTCAACCTTTTCAATTATATCTGCTGTTTTGTCTGCATAACCACTCCCATCAGATGGATTACTAATTATACCCAAAGTTACAAGCACACCTAAAACAGATGTTATTATTTCGTTTACATAAGGCAAATCAAACTTTAATCCCATTGCCTGCAATAACATTAATATAGCACTTGCTATACTTATCCATAAACCATAATTTTTAAATTTACCCTTCATAAATTTCCTCTGTATTAAAAAGCGGTGCTACTATCACTGCTGTTTTTATTTGTTGCACGTCTTCTTCAATTTTCATTACCGCACCTAATTCTTTTGTCAAAGTATTAACAAGTTTTTGATAGTTTTGTTCACGGTATTTAGAATCTTTTAGCACATAAAATAATAATAAAACAAACAATACTGCAAATACTCCGCTTTTTGCTACCATTAATAAAATTTCATTATCCATTTGCAATTTCCTCAAGCAGTATGTAATATTTAGAGCCTAGGAAATTTCGTAAACTTTCATTGTTTTCTATAGCATTGATGGCAGACTTTTTAGTAAACCTACTATAAAATTCTTTTGCAAAATTTAGCCTATCTTCATACTCGTCTGCTCTTTCGGTACTTTCAAATTTTCCGATGTCTTCATCTTCTTTCATTTGTTTATGCAAAGCCTTCATTTCGTTTTCTTTGTCTTGTACTACTCTTTCCTGATACTCCTTATAAGCCTTTTCTTTAGCAGCAGTTTCTTTATTTGCTTTTTCAACTTCTTTAACTTTATCATTTTCTTCTTTCAAAAGTTTGTTAAACAAATTTTCAACATTTTTATTAAAGTTATCGTCTAATGACTGAATTTTATCATTTTTATCCTGCAAAATATCATTCTTTTTATTTGCAGTAGAAGTCAACTTGTTTTGCAAAGTTGCCATAACTTCAGATATAAATCTATCTCTCTCGTCATCTATGTCTTTTGTTTTGGCTCCCATTATAGACGAATCTGCAATACCATTTTTGCTTGCGGAAGACTTAAAACTTTCTGTCTTATCCTTATATTTTTCTTTATAATTATTGTTTTTAGCCTCTGCATCAGCAATATAACCTTTTTCAGTCTCTTCAAGTTGATATTTTTTATTTTCATAATTAGAATTAACTTTATCTTTTTCCGCATTATAAATTTCTGAATATTCTTTTTCACTATCCGCCCTCAAAGTTTCCTCATCAATAGGTGTATATTCTTCAAGATATTCAAAAGTTATATCTTCAGGTCTAAAAGACTCGCCATATTCTTTTACGATTTTATTAAGTCTTTCTCTTTCTGCCGCCTCCATATTAGCCAGTTTTTTTATCAATTCCTGTTCGTCAGTCTTACTTACATTTTTCTTAAATAAGTCATCCCACCAGTCACCTATCTCTTTAAATAATCCCATATGTACTCCTATATTACCCTAAGGTCAACACTTTCTAGTTTTAATTTAGCAGCAAGCATCTCCTCACCAGTACACTCAACTGCAAAACTATAAAGTTTATTTGATTTTAGCATTATCTCTCCTACTGCAACAACACCAGATACCGCGGTTACCACCACATCATCAAGTTTAATCACAATATTAACTGGCTTATTGCCAAGTACAGTTATATCATAACCCAGCACTTTATTTGAGCCATAAACATTATGCGAAAATACCATTTGTGGCTTGCAGTCTGTATTGTTTTGACAAATAATTTTGCTAGTTTTTATCTTTTGCCTAACCCTGTCAATTTTACTATCTAAGTCATCAAGCAAGTAACCTACTTTATTCATTAATTTTCCTCCAAACAAACATACTCAATTACAGGTGATGGCACATTAATATTTCTTCCCTTTGGCGCTATTTCAATTTCAAATTGCTTTGCTTTAAGGTTTAATAAAATTTCTCTCTTGCCCGCAATATTATAAAAATAATTTTTGTCATCAGCAGTTATTTTTAAATCTATAACAGTTTTCCCTCCAAAAACAATTCGCTTTAATAGTTTATATTCTGCAGGTTTACCAAAATCTACACTTCCAGACTGCCATATTTTATTTTCACTATTGCTATCTTCTGACAACACTTTTATTTCATTTTTATAGCAAACTAAAACTTTTTCATTACCATTAAATTTAACTTTTGCGATAAAATTAACATTATCACAAGTAATAAAATGATAATCCTTATATGACAAATTATAAGCAATAATAAAACTATCCTCAATTGTACTATACTTGTTTTTACACAAAAAATAACAATAATCATTTGCACACAAGGCTTGTACATTACATTCTTTTAAATGTCCTGCAAGTTCCTCACAAATTGTTTTGCAATTATAACCATCAAAAATACCCAAGCCTTTATTTGTTGCAAACATAACAAAATCGCCACAATTAACTACACTGCCGGTCTTGATATTATTTGGTGATGCAATTGACTTTACTACAAAATCGTCCTGCTCAGAAAATGCTGTTATTCTTGTAAATCCGTCCTCTTGACAAACAATTAAATTTTGATTAAAACTCAAAATATCGGTTATAGCACCCAATTCAGATGGCAAATTTATATAACCACCCTCATCAATACTTTGCGTCCAATTAAATGGTGCAAAATCATCACTAAACAATAATTTAGTAGAATTTTTTTCTGCACCAAATATTCTGTAATAATGATTACATATAACGGAAAAATTAATATTAACATCGCTATTTTCTATTATGCCATAACTCAATTTTTTAAGGCCGTCATCTGTCGCCAAAATAATATAATTTTCATCTGCGTACTTATACTCAGCATAACTTTTAATCTCACAAAATTTTTCTACTTTACTTTTAGATATTTGATTATTCCCCATTTCCAAAACCACATTGTTACTATCACATTCAACAAATAATTTTAAACCACTATCGTTGTATGGAATAACTTTTTTAATATTATCCTCAAATATTAAGTCTATGCTTTTTGGCGATACAGTAGATAATAATGCACCATTTACAGTCTTTAAATTTTCCTGTTTTATAGCAAAATCAATAGGTAAATTTTTTGAATACCAGTCTTTGCTTACACCTTTAAAAGTTGCGACTTTAACTTTTTTAGCGGGTAAAATTCTTTTATAATATATTTTTTTCACGAGTTCCACCAACCATGTTTTAACTTAATCTCTTTTGTAACTCTACATGCAACTTTAAGCATCTCACGATATCTTTTATCATACAAGTTAGCATCCTCATATCTGCCTTGAAGCAGGCAATATTCACCAAGTGCTCCATATACAATAAGCATAGTAGTCACTTTGGGAGAAAGTTCTATACTATCCCCAAGTTTTACCTCTTCCGGCATATACAGATAACAAACCTTAACTAATCCGTCTGCTTTAACCAAAATTTCGTTCGGATACATTTTAGTCACGATTTTTGTAGAGTTTTTTGTGATATTTTTTAAATTAATAAGTCTTTTTGATAGTTTATCATAAGGTATTATTCCATTATCAACCTCTACCTCTTCTTCAAATTCTACAGGTATGTAATCACTTGCAATTTCAGATACTACCATATTAATACATTTTATAATTGTATTAATTTCTTCATCATCTTGAGGCAAATTTTTAATATCATACTTATCCCTATCGCCAAGCCTTACTAACACTTCTGTCAAAATATCTTCTACTTTCATACTATCCCCTCACAATTCAGAATAGGAGGGAATTTTACTTCCGCCCCTATTCATATATTTTACTACACTTCTTGTTTTTTCGTGCATCTCACTCAAAGTTTGACTGATTAGTTTTTCCTCTAAATTTTGATTATACTCATCTATTTTGTTTATTTCTATTATAATTTTATCCACTCTAGTACGCCTTATATAATCAACTGCACGTGCATCCAATTGACTATACGGCAAAACTAACTGAAAAGTTGGGTGTGATTTTAAATTATGCAATTCTATTGCTTTGCTTTTAACATTATAATATAATCTATAATCTTTATCCAATTCCATTACCCTTTCAGGAATATCAAAACAATTACCACTAATCAATCTCAACACTTTCATAAATTACTCACAAACAATACCTGTTAATTTTGCTTGACCACAAGGTCTATCACAAACAATATCAGCATACTTTACTAAAGTTGCAGTATAAGTTGGGCTACCTAACTTTTGTTTAATAACATTGCCATTATCACCTTCTAACCATCTCCAGTCACAAAGTTGATGCATTTTAAAGTCATCAGTATTTAGTAAATACATTTCGCCATCTTCAATAAATTTATCACTAACCAATGGAATACCACTATAAGATAGTGCTTTAAAACCACCATCTAAAGTCATGTAATCTATATTAATTCTGTTTGCAGACAAATTTTTAATATACTCTTTTTTAACATCATACGCACAAGTAATAAAGTTTACTGCAGAACCAGTAGTTTCATCAATATAGTCAATTGCTTCTTGAATAGTTCCCATATCTAGTGTTCCACCTACATTTTTTGTAAATGGATTTAGCCAACTATTTTCACTTCTTTTCAAACCATAAATGTCTTTTGTGCCAAAAATCGCCCCTAAACCAGTAAGTTCGTAACCTTTTGAATTTTGAATAGTTATGTAATCAGTAGTAGCAAGAGTAGCAACTTGTTTATCAATTTTAATAGTTTTTGCAATTCTATCTATATCAATAATTCTTGATTGTGCTAATTTTTTGCTACCAGCATTATCAATAATATCAATAACCATTCCAAGTGCAACTTTTTTAACACTTGACAAACTGATAGTTGAAGTTGCACTAGTTGATGCTTTAGCAACTGTAGCCAATTTACCATCTCCATCACCATAAAGCATTCTACCCAAATTATATTTTGATGCTTTTAGCAAACCTTCCATCTCTGCATTTAAAAGATTAACAAACGCACCAACATTGCTTTGAGATGCCCTAATTGCCTTGTCTGAAATTTCAATACTACCATACAAGTTTTTTAATTCTAACTTATATTGTGCATAGTTATTACCTGCAGCCATAGGTAGACTACCCACTTCATCACCAGCACCAACACCACCATTTAAGCCATAAGATACTAGTTTAATAATATCCTTTCCCCAAACATCGCTTGAAGTTTGCTCAATTTTAGTAAGCAAAGGATTAACTTGAGCATTCAATTGCTCTGTTACAACTCCTAAATAAACACTTTTTAGTGCTTTATCTGCTGTTTCCAAATTTACCATTTTAAAATCTCCGTGTTTCTATAAATTTTTTCGCCATTTTTCCTGCCTCATCTAAGTTGCGTGGTCTGTATGTTGGCGACACATACGAATTTCCGCCTCTTAAAATTGTTTGCGGAATTTTTAAATTGACAAGGCTATCCATATAATCTACAATTATTTTATTTATAATATTTTCGTTAGAGTAGATATATTTATTCAAAAAGTCCTCGTCATTTATCATATTGCAAGGCTCATTAATTTTGCCTACAAGCATTTGTGCTAGCATAACACCTAACTCCTCTGCCCCTTTAGCATTATTAAGAGTGTCTGCATATTTTTCTAATTCAGGGTTTACTTGCAACATTTTTTCAAGAATTTGCTTACTATCTCCAGCACGACTTTCAAGTTCCTTTAATACTTGACACTTTTTTGTAAATTCTTTTTCCAATTGTTGATACCCCTCAAATAGACTTTCTGCTGACTTGAATTTTCCATAAGAGATAGCATTTACTTCATTGTCAGATTTTGCGTCTTGCTGCAAAGGTTGCTCTACTTGAGTCTTTTCAGCAATATCTGGTGATTCAACTGCTATTTGTTCTATAGTATTATTCTCCTGCATTATTATCCTCCATTAACATGTTTGTTTGATTAGACATTATCTTTAGCATTTGATGTTCTTTGATATGCTTGTCCATTCTAGTTACTATACTTTGATTTTCTTCATTAATAATTGATTTAATATGTTCATCAATATGCAACTCATGATTATCATATTCCATAGGTGAAACTTCTTTTGTAGCAAGAGTAATATTTTCCTTTTGTGCTTTTACCCTATGACATTCGTTTATATCCTGAACGGATTCCCAGTTACCAAAGCCTAACATTTCCAAAAGTTTTAGTCTGTTTCTCTCACTCATACCACCGTTAGAGTCTCTAAACATTCCCATTTTAACTAATTCCAAAACCATATTTCTTCTATTTGCTGGTGTTTCGTTAAGTTCATTATCCGTATCAAAAACCAAATCATCTGCAGCAAGGTCAGAGCCTTGAAAATATAGCAATTGCACTTCGCCATTATCACCTGCAATTCGCTTTAATCTTCTAGATATTGCAAATTGTTTATATAATCTTAAAATAAGTTGCCCTATTCTTTTTACAGCATTTCTGATAGATTCTGCTGACATAGAAATTCTTGTATCGTCTTGCTCTTGCAACAAACTAATAGCAACACCTGATGTAACATTTGCTGGCAAACTAGAACTTCTCATAAATTCACTAACACCAGTAATATTTACAAAAGTATCTTCAAGTCTTGCCTCTTCATTGTCAAACTCGCTTGGCACACTACCCATATTTAACATTTTTGGCGGGTTACAACCACCACGATAAATAAGTACCTTGCCTGGAGATAGCCCCTCTTCTTCAAGATTATCTGTATCAACCGAACCATCTTCAACCGCAAGCACACCCATAGCAATTCTGTTCATAAACTCGTGTTTTTTATTTTTAATCCCGTTATATGCCCTTTGAATTGGGATAATTCTTTCCACAATACTATTGCCATAAAAGCAGGTCACATTATCTAGCGATGTTTTTCGTACAAATGGCAACCCATATCCACCATCTTGTTCGGTTTGATAAGGCAAATCTTCTACTATTATCAATTTTTCTCCCGCAATAATAATATGTCTACCATTAGGATAATCTTTAGACGGCCTTTCAAATTTTTCAATTACCAAACAAGAGTTTTCCTTTTTAGAAGTTGCATATCTGCTGTTACTTGCAGAGTAACCTAGTCCACCACCATTGTTAATATTATCAAAACTAAACACTTGCAATGTTTGCGGCTCAACCTGTACATTCCATAATTCTTTTACTTCATCAATAGAATATACTTTTGCATGATAAATATACTTGCAGTCTTCTATACTGTTGTTTGTAATTTTATCTGGAAAGATTTCATAAGGCGGACATAAAATTATATCAATATCCCCTTCCTTTATTAATTTTTTATTTTTACTCTCACCAATTGCCCTGCCTTTGTCAGCATTCCAAACAACTTTAAAAAATACACTTCCACAAATTTCACTCCAAATATTGCTTTGTGCCAATAACTCTGAAAGTTTATTTTCTTCCGAAATAGTTTTTAAAACATTTGTAGATAGTTTTGCAACATTAATATCTTTTTCGTCCTGACTAAATGGGCGCACACTAACATTAGCCTGCACTCTCCCCAATTTTGCAAGCCTAGTCTCTACAATTGGTGCTATATGATTAAAAACTTCTCTTTCTTGCCAAAAATATTGCTTACCATAATCTTCTATGTCACCTACGGGAGTAATTTCACAATATTGATTACCTTGAACAAAATTCATATTTAACCGCCAGCCACTCTCTAAAGATTTACGTTCTTCGCTTATTCTATCAAAATCTTGCAAAATCTCTTTTACAATATCTTCAGCAAAATTCAAATCTTTCATTGCAATTTTTCTCCTTGTCTTTTTACTGACCTATTTATTACATTAATAGGACTTTTAGGCACAAACTCTTTAGATAGTAAATCAAACAATTGTTTTGCACACTCTTCACACAAATAAATTTTTCTACGAGCAAGCACTCCGTCCTCAAAGATTTCATACTTTGCTTGATTTTTGCAAAGTCCAAAATCACATCTTACCTTTACTTTTAGATTTGTCAGTTTCATTTTTATCCTCCATACTTTTTAATAATTTTAGCAACCTAATTTTTTCAGCCTTTAGTTCGCTGTCACTTAAATTGTCAAATTCATCCATTTGCTTAGACATATCAAGATATGCTTTTAATGCTACAACATCTGGTGGCACATTTTTTAAAGTAACCTTTCGTTTTAATAACTCTCCACCTTTATCTTCACTTGCATATTCTTCTACTATCTCTTCCGTCTGATAGCCTATCCCCTTTTTATACAATGTTTCAAGCATAATATCTCTTTTACTTTTTTTTCTCATTATAAATTCCCCAATAATTTATCAATCACTACTTTTATCAAAGTCTTCTTAGCCTTCGCATAAGTTTTGATTTATCTTTTTCAATTTCGCTTAACTCTTTAAGTTTTGCCTCATTTAAAGATGGTTTTGTCATAATATAATACCTTAGTGCATCTAATGTGTGGTCATCTACTTTTTTGGGATTATCACCATTAGACCACCAATAAGATTTTATTTCTCTTATCAAATTAACGCAATTTTTAAATATAAAAATCTTTTGTGGTCTTGCTTTTAAATATTCTTTAACCCTTGCAATTCCACTAAACATATCTTTGTTAACATTTGTATTTACAATAATTCCTTTTTCATAAAATAATTCTGCCACACTTTTGCTATAAGCAAGAGTATGTTGTTTACTAGCACTATCAATTAAAGCGGAAAGACGACCCTTACTATCTCTATGCCAGTTAAGTTTATCCGCTAAATCAAATATTTTTTCGGTATGATAATCAATATCTCTACCTGCCTCATAGTGTTCTCCTACAACATAAATATTTCCGTCATAGTCCACAGCAAAAAACAAACAAGCAAGCGGATTATTAAGTCCAGGGTCAATTGCAATATTATCCTGCCATTCCAACGGCACACTAAAAGGCTCAACTATATGAACACTACTATCAAATTCCGGATAAACTAACCCGCTATCTGCAGAAAAATTACCAAAACGTCTGCTTTCAACTGATTCACTGCTTAAAGTTTTTGTCAAAAGTTCCACTTCTTTTTTATTTAAAAATGGGTTGTCTGCCCATTCAATATGTATGTGCCATACTTCAGGGTTATTGGATTTGTTAATATATATCTCTTCATACACCCATGTTAGTCCTTTAAGAGGTGTCATAGTCCCCCAAACTTCACCACATCTATCTAGCACTCGCATAACACATTCTTCATAAATCTCATAAGGCGGTTCTTCATCAAACCATACATAATCAAGTGACGTACCCTGAAATTTTTCTCTTCCTTGGTCGCAACTCTTAAAACCTATTTTAGATAAACCGCCAAACACATTTTTAATTACTATATGGTCAATAATTCCATACTCCGGAGCACCTTTTCGCCCAGATAACATTACAATATCCTCTATCCAGTCAGGATTAAGATAATGTAATATTTTTGCTTGTGCAACATCTCTTTGCACTTCGTATGATAAGGATACAACCCAACCAATGGTATTAGGTCTATTCTCTCTATAAGGGTGAATCCCTCTTGCCCACCAAATTGTCTCTACCGCACCACATTCTGTTTTTCCACTTCTATTACCACCAAACACCCAACGGTTTCGTTTTAAACATTTATGAAATTGAATTTGTTTTTTATGAACCTTTTCTCCAGTATTATAAAATTGCAAACAATTTTTATTTTTTCGTCTAATCTCTTCTTTTTCTATAGTCAAAATTCTTTTTACAAGACTCTCAACATTTTCTTGCATCAATATGCCTCCTATAACTATTTTTAAGCCATTTTTGTGTAAATCAAGTTTTTTATGACAATTATTTGCAAATATAGAAAGTTTTTTATGAATTTTCCTGTTAAAATATCTCTAACTCAACAAATAGGAGTACAAAATGAAAAAATTTACTTTTATATCAAAACTATCAAGTTTATTTTTAATATTTGCAATATGTTTTGTATGCTTTTTTTCTGCCACAATACAAATAGTTGCAGCAGAAGGCGAAATAAAAAGTTATTATCTTATTAAACAAAACACTTTTTTAATACCAGAAGGTCAAAATATAAAAGGAAATATACAATTAAATGCTACATATTATGTTGAGGCAACTGGTAATCCCGATGTTGTAATTAATGAAGTATCTTACAGATATGTTTCATACAATGGCATAACAGGATTAGTACCAACAACTGCTTTAAGCAAAAAATCTATTAATAATATATCTAATCCATTTTTTGTTAGTTCAAGCAAACTGACAGCAAATTCTAGTGAAGATGAAGTATTAATGTTTTCTAATATTATTGATAACCAAACTAATTGTCGTATTTTACCAAACAATACTAAATTAGATTTTATTGCATACTCTGAAAATGGAAAATATATGCTTGTCAAACTTTCTGACTCAACTGTTGGATTTGTGCAAAAAAAATATTGTTCCCCAACAATAATTTACACACCTCACCCTAATCCGATAAACCCAGATTTAGACACAACAAATCCGGGACTAACGCCTGATAATCCTACCTCACCAACAACTGCTAACAATAAAGCAACCATTACAAGAGTAATTCTAATAATAACATTGTGCGTAGTTGTAGTAATAGTGATATTTTTATTATTTAAACCTACAAGCAAAAAAAACAAACCTATACACGATGACTTTTATGATTTTTAATATTTATTTAATGTACAAAATCTATTGGTAATAAAATAACACCCTTAAAAGAGTGTTATTTTTATTTATATTAAATTTTAATCAACATATACATTAATTCCAGCATAATTATCTTTAATAAACCTTGTATCTGTATCCGCATTTTTATTATTTTCGTCAACATAAACATCTGGTATATGAAATGTAAGACGAGTTTTACCTTCTGCCTTTGCTTTTAATTTGTAGTATGCTGACATAAATAAATTATCCCCTTCAAACTCTTGTTTGATAATTTTACTATCATATCCTTTTTTTGATAATAAATAAGAAAATTTTGCTATTTCTTTATCATAATTTCTAAAAATCTGCCTAATATTTACTCCCTCTTTTTGAGCAATATCTCTAAAAGTTAATTTTTCCTTATAATAAAGATTCAAGATATTATTGTTACTATTAATCAAAATTTTTAAAGCCTCATCAACAATTAATTTTGCAGTTATGCAGTTGTTTTTCCTTGCCATAAAATTCAACATTTCCCCATATAACAAGGTATTATTATTGTTATACAGTGAATTTGTAACAAGTCGATTAAATTTATTGTCCATTATAATCACAATTCTATCAAAAGTATGATACAAATCCAATAAAGTTTTTTGCCATAAGAAGTTTTCCATTTTCGCCTCCATTGTTATTTCAATAATATTCAATTATTATATTTTTAGCATTATTTTATGTCAAGAAAAATTTAAATCAATTTATTATTAAGCCTAAAATTGAAATTTTATCTTAACTTTAATTACATAATACATCTGTTTGCAAAAATTAAAAGTTTTTTATGACAAATATTTTTCAAAAAAATTCAAATTTCAATAAAAATAAAAAAATATCTGCTTTTTATTAGCAGATATTTTAATTTATTTATTAAAAACGAGCAACAAAAATTATTAATATATTTATGGATTTAAAATGTTTTTTGAATCCAATTGTTTTTTAATAGTTTTCATAATAAGCATATATACTTCGTCCAAATTGTAAATTGTTCTATCAGTTGTTCTGCCTAAAGAATAAGAATGTGGACATTTTACTCCAGCCATTATAAGCATATCCAATGTATCATTATGAAAATCTATATATTCTTTTATATCTGAATATTTTCTAGCATAGGATATTACAACTTGTGCCCCATAAGTACTTATATCTTGCAAGTAAACCATATTCATTATTCCATTTTCGTTAAAATATTCAACAGCAATTGAATAAACTTCTTGCAATTCAGACCATTTAACTGGACAGATAAATTTATCTACAACAATAGAATAATCTTGCAAAATATCTCTTATATAAGCATCATTAAACCTAGTTTTGTCCCATTTTCTGTTAAGATATGATGTAGCAGAAACACCTCCAAAACGAGTGCATAATCTACCAATTGCCTTACGATTATATGATGCAAATGATTTATCCCCTTCAGTATATCCAATTAAAAGACACTTATTTTCTTCATTTTCGCCCCTAATACGCAAACCTAAAATACCTTTTGATACAAGGCTACTCATTTTTGAGATAATTTCAGTACTGCCTTTATCACAAACCCTTAAAAAACTTGGCTCACAAATTTCTCTTTGAACCAATTCTCTTGCGCAGGTTACAGCAGATTCCCAATTTTTAAATATATACGAAAATGCTCTTTTAGTTTCATAAGTATATTTTCTTACCTTTAAGGTACAACTTACCATAATGCCAAGTTTACCCTCACTACCAAGCATAATTTCATCTATTGCAGGCAAACAACTATCCCTTGTACAAACATCAGTTTCTAATATACCTTTTGGTGTAATATATCTTGCAGAAAGCAAAATATCATCTATGCCACCATATCTCATACTATTTTGTCCTACACTACGACTAGCAACCCAACCACCAACAGTAGAAAACTCAAAAGATTCAGGGATATGTCCTAAAGTATATCTGTTGTTTACATTAGTAAAATACTCATTAGCATTATTCAAAATCTCTTCTAGTTGAGGTCCTGTAATTCCTGCCATAACAGTAACAGTTTGGTCTATTGCACTAAAAGACAACACTTTATTAAAGTTTCTTTTTAAATTAATTTTTATACCACCACGTACATTTTCATTGCTTCTTGTAATATTAGTGCCACCACCCATAACGTAAATAGGTATATTATTTTTGTAGCAATATTTAACTATCATTACAAGTTGCTCTTCTGAACTAGGAGATATTACAGCATCAGGCAAATTTTCAAGTATTTCTGCCCTAAGTCTTATACTATCTAACACACCTTTAGAATAGCATGCTTTTACTCTTGATAATGTATCTGTTGCAACATTTATTTTTCCAACTATATCTTCAAATTCCTTAATATGTGTTTTAGACATTTTTATAGGAATATCAACATCAATAGGCTTATCACCTCTATTTGACGGTATCATAAAGTCTTCGTCAGATAAAGATAATTTATCCTTTACAAAATTATAAAACTCCTCAGTTGGCTCTTCTGCATAGTTAGGGTTACCCCACCTAAACATAGTGCGGTAACTATCTTCACTATCTGTTCCAACATTCCAACTAGGCTTATACTCTTTATATTTCATTAGTTTCCTCGTTTACAATTTCATATAATTTTAAATATAGTGGCTGCAATTGTGGATAAATATCCTTATAAACTTTGTTAAATAAATTTTTATAAATTTTATGATTTTGCATATTAGGCTTAAACTCATCTTTAAAATGTACCATTGCTTTATTACAGTCTTCAAAATCTTTAAACTCGCCTTTTGTAACAAAAGCAATCATAGCAGCACCTAACCCACTTGTCTCACATGTCTGCACGCGATACACTGGTCTACCAAACATATCCGCAGTTATTTTGCAAATAGAATCACTTTGTGAGCCACCACCAGAAACAGAAATTTTGTTTATTTTCTGTCTACTCTTTTTTTCAAGATAAACAAGTCCTTCATACAAAGCATAACCAATACCTTCCACAATAGACTTATATACATGTGCTTTAGTATGGCAGTCATTTAAACCCAATAATTGTACCTTTTGCCTCTGGTATTTTTAATCCGGGAGCCCAATAAGGTTGCAACATTAGTCCATTAGACCCTGCAGGTATTTCTGTTAAACTTTTGTCAAGTATTTGTTCTGCAGTAACCCCAATATCTTCTGCGATTCTAACCTCTTCATGTCCAAACTGCTTTTTAAACCAAGTGACCATCCAAAAACCTCTAAAAATTTGAATTTCCGGATTAAAATAACCTCTTACCACACTATTATAAGCAGGCATATATTTTTGAGGTTCAACATACTTTTTAGTTGTTATCTGCAATGTTGCAGTAGTGCCAAAACTAATAGATGCAGTATCCGCTCTTAACGCACCAGTCCCCAAAGTTTCGCATGCTTTATCACTACCAGTAGCAATTATATCAAGTCCTTCAGGTATACCTGTAATTTCAGATACTTCTTTAGAAATTTTTCCTATAATATCACCAGGTTTTACAAGTTCGCATAATTTTTCTCGCTCAACATTATAAACAACACAAGTAAGTTCGTAATGCTTTTGCCATCTTTCCTTTTTATAGTTATAAGGTAACCTACTTGCTTGAGATGCAGTGCAATCACATAATCTACCGCTTAGTTTATAATTAAGATAGGCAGAAACAAGAGTAAAATATTTTGTTTTAGCCCAAATTTCTGGTTGATTTTCTTTCATCCAAGTAGAAGGCGACATTCTGCGTTGCTTTAAAGCAGTCCTATACATACCCGCTATTTTGTATAAAAGAGTACTTATTAAAGGAAATTTTTGTTCAGGTTTAGCAAGTCTTTGGTCAAGCCAAGTTATAGTTGGTCGTATTGGTTTAATGTTTTCATCTAAAAAAGCATAAGTTCCACGAATAGAAGTTATAGACATAGCAATAATGTCATCCCATAAATCTCCTGCCTTACTTTTAAGTCCGTTAGATGCAGATACAACTGCACTCCAATACTCTTCTGTTTCCTTTTCAGCATATCCAACTTTTTCAGAATAAAATGGTTCTGTTTCTACTTTATAAGAACATACGGCATCGCCTTTTTTATTAAACAAAAACGCACGTGTACTTTGCGTTCCAACATCAAACACTAAAACCAAAGGCTCACCCATACATTATCTCCTGTATAATTTTAATTAATTATAATTATTATAACATATTCTTTATAAAAAAGTAAACATTTTTATAATATTAATTTTATTAACTAATCGTCACAACAATAAAAACAACAAAAATCCCTCAAAAATCGCTATTAATTTGTATATTTACTAAATAAAACAAAAAAAGCAAGTATTAAAACTTGCTTTTTTTGCTGTTAAAAAACTTTACATTATTTTTTTTACATAATCCCAAATACTTGCTTTTTTAATTTCCTCTGCGGCTAAAACATCACACACAGCAACTTTCTTTCCGTCCACTACTGCATAAACTTCACCAATTTTATCTCCGCATTTTACAGGTGCTTTTATACTATCAGGAATACTATATTCCAACTTAGCCTTATTTTCACCTTTTGACTGCAACACACTTAAATCAGTTTTTGCCATTACACTTAGTTTATCTTTTTTACCACCACTAACTTTAACATCTATGCTTAGTGGCGAACCAGATTTGACAAGTACCACTTTGCTAAAGTTGTTAAAAGAGTAATTAAACAAACTTGACATTGCTCTAAATCTTTCCTTTGAGTCATTTGCACCAAGTACACTTCCTACAACTCTCATACCATTTCTTGTAGCAGTACCAGCAAGGCAAAATTTAGCACTATCTGTGTAACCTGTTTTGCCACCATCACAACCTTTATAATGTCTTATAAGTTTATTTGTGTTAGCCATTTGAGTTACTCTACCAGATGGATGAGTGTAATCTTCTAGCCAAACTGTAGAATAGTTATAATACTCTTTATGCTTTGCAAGTTCCCTCATCATACAAGTTACATCTTTTGCTGTAGAATACTGTTCCTCCTTAGTTGGATAACCTGTTGCATTTGCAAACAAAGTATCATTCATTCCAAGGCTTTTGGCTTTGCTGTTCATTACATTAGTAAATGACATTTCATCACCAGCAATAAGTTCTGCAACAGCAACAGATGCGTCATTTGCACTCATTGTTACAATACCTTTAATTAAATCTGATAAAGGGTACTCTGCACCTTCATCAAGAAACATTTCTGACCCTACTTGCTTTGCAGCCTCATGTGAGATAGTAACTTTTTGGTCTAATGCCAATTTACCATTATCCACATTTTCAAAAGCAAGCAATAAAGTCATAATCTTTACCATACTTGCAATAGGTTTTTTATCATTTTCGCCTTTTGCATACAATACTCTGCCACTATCATAATCAACCATATAACAATTGTCAGAGCCGATAACTTGTTCTTTTACAGTCATACCAGTGCAACTAAAAATAGCACACATAGAAACTAATAAAATCAAGCAATAAAAAAACTTCTTCATCATCTCACCTCTACTTACTTGTAGTTTGTGATAATTAAAAGAAGTTATACGTAATAAATATAAACTATTAAAACTAAATAAAAAAATTATTTTTTTACTATTTTAACTTTTATAATTTTATTTTTATCACTGTTATTTTTATTTTTTTGCTTTGGTACAGATTTGCTATTTAATTCCTTAATCTTACCTATCCCGCTCATTATCCTATCACGTTTAACAAACAAATTATCCACACTAATCTTTTGCTTTAAACTATCATCAACAATACTATGACTATTTGGATAAATATTAAGCAAATCAACAATTGTCATAGCAATTGAATTATTGCCTTGTATAGTTTTAAGATTACTATTACCACGCACCAGTTTATTATAAATGAAAATTGGATTATATTCTCTAGTAATACCGATTTTTGTAGGATTAATTCCAAAATTTCCTGTAATAAACAAAATATCTCTGTATTCAATATTGCTTATAAAATTATCCAAAAAGTTGTCAATATATTTTATAGCACCCTGCATATTTTGCTTATCACCATTCAAGCCATATTTAGCAAAATCATTAAGTTCCAATATAATTACACTGTTATCTTTGCTTGCAGTATCACAACAATTTTCTATCACCAATTTATCATCAAGATAAATTATATCTGCAATGCTATCTTGCCTTGAAGAGGCAAAAATCACATTTACATTTTTCTTTTTTAAAATATCTACAAGATTTTCCTGTGTTTGTGCACTATCATTAAAAGTTATATTACCTAAAATTTCGTTTAATCCGCTCTCAAAACTTGTATTATCAGTAAGTCCTCTACCTCTAAAACAATAACCAATTGTATTTTTATCCAAATCTTTTAAAGCAGATTTATTTATACCCAATTTAACAAAAGTAGACAAATCATTGCACTCAATTTCATCCAAAGTACAATGGTATTCTTTTTCATATTTATATATATCAGGCAAACTACCTACACCCAAACCGTTTATAACAAATAAAAAAATCCTCATATTGTGATTATACAATATAAGGATATATTTGTCAATCTATACTACAATAATAAATTTTGCTATAGATGGTATTATTATGCACAAAATAACAAGCACCAACAAATAAACTGCACATACAAACAGGATATATTTTATTATTTGTTTGTTTATATTTTTGCAAATAAAACCCGTTCCATTACAATTGGATTTATAGTACGCACATATACAACTAACTGCAATTAAACTTAATATTACTGCAATATAAAGAGGTATAGTATAAGTTATAATACAAATAAAACCAATAAACTTATCCGCAACTATTATACCTACTAATCTGCCACCAAACCTATATGCTGTGTAAAACAAAACAATGTAAGGAAGACAGGCTAAATACTTATGGTATACTGTCAGATAACATAATATCATACCAGTCAAAGATAGTATAACAATTTTAATAAATGTACCAAACAAATTAAATTGTTCATTGCTTATTAGTACAATGTAATTATACTTGCTTGTCACATTCTCTCGCAAGGAGCAAACTATTATACCCAAAATCAAACCACAAGCAATAGTTGCACTAAGGCATAGTAAATACCTTTTATGCTCTTTAATATAGCATTTTAAACATGCGATTAAATAATCTATTTTACAACGAAAACCACCTTGCATACCACAAATACAATATGCTAGTAAAATTTATAATATACCTAAATACAATTAATTTTAAAAGTTTTCAAACTTTATTTTTTCTATCATAGTGTAAATAAAGTGTTTATTTGTAGGTTTGCCTTTAACATCAGAAATAGTTGCACCAAAAGTTTGGTATAACAAATCACTATTACCAAAAAGCCAAGCATTGCTAATACTATTTTGTATATCTTTTTCAACCGTTGCAATATTTTTTCCATATTTGTCGGCTATCAATTTATAACCGACCTTAGACATAGGCTCTAAATTTTCTCCTTTTATTCCTAAAGTTATTATATCCACCAAATAATTAAATCCTATATTATTCGCTTTAAATCCATACTTTAACAAATAATCGTATACTACCATACAGCCCCCTTTTAACTTCAATTTATTTTAACATAATATCCTTGTCATTTTTTTATCAATTATGCAATATTTTGTCTAATATATAAACAAAATCTCTGTAACACAAAGTTGCAGAGATTTAATTATTTTATTTATCTATCATCCAATCTATATAAGTTCCATATCCTTTGGTGCTATCTGCCAAAAATACATGAGTAACAGCACCAACCAATTTACCTTTTTGTACTATAGGACTACCGCTCATACCTTGCACAATACCACCACATAATTTTATTAAACGTTCGTCAGTAACTCTGTACAAAATACCTTTTGGCTTATCTTTTTCTTGTTTGCAAGCCTTAATAATTTCAATATCATAATAAGTTGGTTTGCCTGTAAAAGCAGATGTTACTATTTGTGCCTTACCGGGTTTTACATTTTTATGCGAAGCAACATTTATTTTTTTCAAACTTGAAGTATCCCCTGTATATTCTCCAAAAATACCTTGTGTCTCATTAGTGTCAATAGTTCCAAGTTTTACTTCTTTTACAAGGTTACCAACAAGTTCACCCGCGCGATTTTTTTCACCTTTGTATACACTAAATACATTTGCGTCACAAATAAAACCACTTACATTAGTTGTTCCGTCTTTTTTATAAACTTCACTTATAGGGTGACCTAACGCACCATATCTACCATCTTTAGTGTCTATAAATGTCAATGTTCCTATTCCGTCTGTAGCATCTGAAACACTAAGACCTAATTTATATTCGCCAGAAATACTATCTTTTGCGGCTTTTGCAGTAGAATTAAATAAACTACCATTTCTTACAAGAGACAACTGAATGTTGTTAACATCAGCAGTTTGCATAATCTTGTTAATATCTTCAGAATTATTTACTTCTATTCCATTAATTTTTTTAAGCAAATCGCCTTTTTTAATATCACACTCACTAAGTGGAGTCTCTACACCTTCTTTTGTTACTACAGGTAAAATACCTTCTATTAATAATCCATTAGGCTTTATTTCAACACCAATTGGCTGCCCGCCTAAATAAACTTGTCTGTTTGATAAATTATCGCTTTTGTTATTGCTGGACATATTCAATAAAAATACTTGTTCACTACCACCAGTACTTCCAAGTATAAGTACCATAATTACTGCAAGCAAAATAAGAGTTATACTAAAAACAATTTTTTTTCTTGTTAAATTCACAATATCCTCCTTATACAAATAGTCTTTAGATAAAATGCCTGCACTATTCCATATAAAGATTTTATTAATTTGTAATTTTTACCAACTACAAAAATACAAAAAATATAGATATTAAAAACTACTATAAGTACTATCAAAAGTTATAAAAACTTATACTAAATTAATATAAAATGGAGTATTTTCCGCTTGCAACAAAAAAAGTACCTATCATATTTAGATAGATACTTTTAAATATTTATATTTAAATTAAATTTCTTCCTCTTCGTAAGGAGGTGGCTCTATACCATCCAATTCCAAAGGAGTTGCATCATCTTTTCTATACAACAATTTCAAACAAATTGGAGTTAAGAAACTTGATATAATAATTAGTAATACTACTGGGAACATATATTTAGCATCAATAATACCTGCATTAATACCCTTATTTGCAACTATTAGCACTACTTCGCCTCTTGCCATCATACCAAAGCCTACTCTTACAGAATCTTTTAGTGAATACTTGCACATTAATGCACCAGCACCACAACCCAATATTTTAGCAAGTAGTCCGAATACTACAAAAGCAAAACCGAATCCTAAAAGTTCCAAATTGAATGTTGAAAAATCCATTCCTATACCAATATTTGCAAAAAAGATAGGTCCAAATAACATATATGAATTAGTGTCTATCTTCTTTTCAATATATTGAGTAGATTTCATATTACTCATTACAACACCAGCAACAAAAGCGCCTGTTATTGCTGCAACACCAAATAATGCCTCTGATGCCCACGCAAAAATAAAGCAAATAACCAAACCAAAAATTGGTATTCTTCTAGTAACTGGGAATTTTTTTGATAGCCATTTGATAAGGTAATGACAAAGCACACCTGCACCAATTGCAAACACAAAGAATAATAATACTCTAACAACAGTTTCTGTTACACTAACACTGCCTTCGCTACCGCTACCATTCATACTTATAGCAACAGACAAAATTAAAATACCAATTATATCATCAAGTATAGCGGCACTCAAAATACTACTACCTACTTTGCCCTTTAGTTTTCCTAATTCTTTTAAAACTTCTACAGTAATACCAACTGAAGTTGCAGTAAGCATAATACCAAAGAATACACAATGCATAACTTCTGCTTGAGTAGTAAGAGGAGCAAACTTTTTGTCTATACCCCACCCTACAAAAAATCCAAAAGCCAAAGGTACAATAACACCAAGTAAAGTTATTACAATAGATGGCAAACCATTCTTTTTAATTTCCTTAATATTTGTATCAAGACCAGAAGAAAACATTATCATTAAAACACCGATTTGTGACAAAGCCTTTAAAACGGTATCTATTTCTGCATTTGCGCCAACTTTAATAAAACCAGTTATTGGCCCTAAAAACATACCTGCAATAAGTGCACCAACTACTTGTGGTAGTCCTAATTTACGACAAATAATACCTAACACTTTTGTAGTCAGCAATATTACACCTAAATACAAAAATAAAGTTATTACAAATTCAGTATTAAGTAAAATACTAAATGAACAAATTAAATTTTTGGACATAGGCACCTCTCTTTCTGAAATTGATTAATAATTAAACAACAAACAGATTTATATTGTACGTAAATAGTAATTAAAACATAATATTGTTTTAGTTTTTAAACCTATGACATTATACTCTTATTGATTAATATTGTCAAACCAATTACAAGTATTTTAAGCAAAAAATAAAAAATGTTGCTGACAAAAAAATCAGCAACAACTTATTTAATATTAAACAACAAAAACAATACGCAAATACAAAACTTTACCTGCGTACTGCAATATGTAAACTAAACATATAATTACTCTATATCAAAGTTTTTTAATAACTCTTTTAAAGCAATCATTTCTTCTTTAGATAAAGTAACACCTTTACCCATTTTACTTCCGTCTGGTGACCACTCTCTAATATCATATTTAGCCTCTTTGTCATTCCAACTAATAAGATTAAGTTCTTTCTTCCACCCCTTTTGAGATTCAGAAAGTGAGCCAATATTAGAAATGATTTGATAATTAAATTCAGGCATAACAACCTCCAATAGTACAACTTTATTTTATTTTAACATAATAATTAAAATATTACAATAGTTTTTATTAAAATAATATAATTTTTTTATAAATATTTATAATATTATCTATTATATTAATAATTTTTTCCTTGAATAATATAATTTTAGACAAAATAATCAATAATTTTACACATAATAAAATATGAATAGACAAAATTAGTCTTTAAACAATGTTTATTGTATAAAAAATAAATTTTAGGATATAACAAATATATCCGGAGGTAATATATGAATAAAACAAATACAAAAACATTTAACAACTTAGCAAAAGCCTATGTAGGCGAATCTTGTGCAAGAGGCAGATATCACATGCTTGCAGAATTTGCAAAAAAGAGTCAATATGTTGCAATGAGCGACATGATAAAACTAATTGAAGAAAACGAATTTCAACACTCAAGAATGATGTATAGTTTCTTATGCTCTATGTCTAAAGAAACTATTGACAATATTGATATGAACGTTGGTATACCATTTAAGGAAAAACCTAATACACTTTTGGAAAACTTAAAATTCTCTGCTGAAGACGAACAAATTGAAGCAACCAAAATTTATCCTCAATTTGAAAAAGAAGCACGTGAAGAAGGTTTTGAAGATATTGCAAACTTCTTTAAAAATCTTATTCAAGTTGAAACTTGCCACCAAAGCACTTTTGAGCAATTGTATGACCAACTAAAAAATGGTACAATGTATAAAAAGCCAAAGGCAATTAAATGGAAATGTTCTTCTTGTGGCTATGAGCATACTGCAAAAGAGGCATTTACAAACTGCCCACTATGCGGAGCACCACAAGGCACAGCCATGATACAAATAGAAGACTAATACAAAAAGTTGACTGAAACCAGTCAACTTTTTTATTTTATTACATATAAAAATTGCATTTAATACCGATTTTTGATGGGTTTTATCCATTTAAATAATAATTTAAAACTATATCAATGTACTTTATATTATTTTCTTATAGTTCCATTACCAACTGCAATATATTTTTCTGATGTCAATTGTTTTAATCCCAAAGGACCTCTTGCGTGCAATTTTTGAGTACTTATTCCAATTTCTGCACCAAAGCCAAACTGAAAACCATCTGTAAATCTTGTAGACGCATTTACATATACACAGCCAGAATCAACCTTAGTTGTAAACTTGTTAATATTGTCTTTATTATTAGAAATAATACCTTCACTATGACCTGTACTATGAGTATTTATATGCTCAATAGCCTCATCTACATTTGCCACACTTTTTACAGTAAGTAGCAAAGCCAAGTGCTCTTCGTAGTAATCTTCTTCGCTTGCAAGTTGTACATTTTTATAGTACTTTGCACACTCTTTATCACATTTAATAGAAACACCTGCTTTTTCCAATTCTGCAAATAATACTGGTACTGCCTTAGGCAAAATATCTTTATTAATCAATAATTGTTCCAAAGCATTACAAACTGTTGGACGTTGTACCTTTGCATTCAAAATAACTTTACTTGCTATATCCAAGTCTGCGTCACTATCCACATAAATATGACAATTACCGCCACTACTTGCAATAACTGGCATAGTAGCATTTTCCAAAACCAATTTTTTTAGTTTGTCGCCACCACGTGGTATAATAACATCAATATAATCACCTTGTTTTAGCATAGCGGTAGTAAGACTTCTATCAGTATCATTTACAAACTGAATAAAGTCACTACTCTCCCCAATACTTTGGATAGCATCTTTCATTACATTGTATAAGGCTCTGTTGCTATTAATAGCATCACTACCACCACGCAAAATTACTGCATTTCCAGTTTTTATACAAAGACCAGCAACATCTATAGTAACATTAGGTCTTGCCTCATAAATTACACCAATAACACCCAAAGGTGCACGAACTTTGCTTATTTCTAGTCCACTTTCAGTAGTCCATTTTTCCACAATTTCACCAACAGGGTCAGGAAGTTTTACAATTTCCATAATTCCATCGCTCATGGTTTTAATACGACTTTCTGTTAAAGTAAGTCTATCCAAAAAGGTATTATCTTTACCTATTAAATTATTGATATCTTTTTTATTTTCAGCCAAAATATAATCTTTATTGCTTAAAATACTACTAGCAATAGCGGTTAAAATTTTATTCTTTTTATCTTCCGCCATTCCACCAAGATTATAACTGGCTTGTTTTGCACTTACACAAAGTGCTTTAATATCCAACATTATTCTTCGTCCTCATCTTCTAATTCTGCATTGTGATATACATTTTGAACATCGTCATTATCTTCTAGCATATCTATTAATCTTCTAACTTTTGCTGCTGTAGCCTCGTCTGGAGTTACAGTATTTTGAGGTATCATACTTATGCTTGCCTCCAAAACAACCAAGTTTGGATTTGCTTCAATCGCTTGATTAACTTCGCTAAATGATGCTGGGTCAGTATAAATTTCGCAAACACCGTCACCTATTTGAACATCATCTGCACCTGCCTCCAAAGCAATTTCCATTATCTCATCTTCGTCATGATTTTCCATATCCACAACTATAAGCCCTTTTTTATCAAACATATAAGATACACAACCACTTGTACCCATTTGACCGCCACATTTATCAAAGTGGTGTCTTATATCACCAGCAGTACGATTTTTATTATCAGTCAATGTTTCAACGATTACAGCAACACCGCCTGCAGCATATCCTTCATAAACATTCTCCTCATAGTTAATACTACCAAGTTCACCACTTGCTTTTTTAATACTTCTTGTAATATTATCATTAGGCATATTGTTTGCCTTTGCTTTTGCAATTACATCACGTAATCTGCTATTACTATCTGGGTCTGGTCCGCCATTTTTAACAGCAACAGCAATTTCTCTACCGATTTTAGTAAATACATTTGCTCTTTTTGCATCATTAGCACCTTTTTTTCTTTTAATATTAGCCCATTTACTATGTCCTGACATATTTTTGTCCTCCGAAATTATCTTTATTATCAAATTACTTTTTTACAATTATATCACAAAAATTTTGATTAATCAATACACTTACATTTAAATTTATTTTTTATATAAAATAAAATATAAATTATTCTAAAATCTTGTTTTGTATCAATTATTTACCAAATGATACAAAGCAATGCTCAAGGATACACCTGCATTTAAAGATTCCATATTTTTACTCATAGGTAAAGAAATTATTCTATCAGCACCCTCTCTCATCTCTTTTGAAACTCCGCGCGATTCGTTGCCTACAAGTAACGCAAAGTTTTTAGGAATATTTTGCATTGCATACAAATTTTCGCCTGCCATATCTAGCACAAATAACTCTGAGTTCAAGTCACTTTTTGATTGCAATTTTTTGACATTTACAAAAAATATCCCACCCATAGAACTTCTTACCACTTTAGGTGAATACAAATCAACACACTCACCATAGCAATAAATTGTAGTTATTCCACATGCAACTGCAGTCCTAATTATAGTACCAGCATTACCGGGGTCACTTAAATTATCAAGAACAATACATTTATTATCATTTATATCATCACAAACAGGCATATTGCAAACAGCAACTACTCCACTAGGCGACTTAGTATCACTTATTCCCTCAATTACTTTGTTTGCAACCAAATAAATATTACTGCATTTATCAGTTATATTTTTATATTTTTCAAAAGTTTCTACAGTCATAAACAAACTATCAATATATTTGTTAGGAATATCTTTTACAATATTAACACCTTCTGCAACAAATTTTTGCAACAAATATCTATCTTTTTTTGAATTTAAAAGTTTTTTAATCTCTTGCACTTTTGCATTGCTAGTGCTTGTTATTTTTTCCATACCTACTATACTACCCGTATTAATTATTTTTGCAATTATAATTTGTATTAATCAATTAAAAATTCCTAAAAATCAATTAAAACCTTCAAATCAATTGAAGGTTTTAATAATAATTACTTTGAAAGTTTTGCTTTTTCGCAAAGTGCAGTAAATCCTGCAGCATCATTTACATCCATATCAGCCAAAACCTTACGGTTAAGATTAATTTCGTTAAGTTTTAAACCATGCATTAAAGTGCTGTAAGTTAATCCGTTCATACGAGCGGCAGCATTGATACGAGCAATCCAAAGTTGTCTGAACTCTCTTTTCTTAAGTTTTCTACCAACGTAAGCATAATTACCAGATTTCATTACTGCTTGACGCGCTACTCTGTAAAGTTTGCTTTTTGCACCAAAGTAACCTTTGGCTTGTTTCATTATTTTTCTACGCTTTTTAATTGCGTTTACACCTCTTTTAATTCTCATTATTCAATACCTCCAACCTATTAACTATAAGGAAGAATCTTCTTAACTGTCTTTGCTTGAGTCTCAGACACGTAAGTCGCTTTCCTTAAATTACGTTTTCTCTTTGTTTCTTTCTTAGTTAAAATATGGCTTTTTTTTTTTTTTTTTTTTTTTTTTTTTTTTTTTTT